>ERZ1023848.501-NODE-501-length-12218-cov-9.585300_pt1 | contig 12218 bp, 8 predicted proteins | sample MGYA00380385_ERZ1023848 | MGnify/ENA primary metagenome ERZ1023848 (study PRJEB33179, sample SAMN07449069) | human gut metagenome | biome: Human-gut; feature: Human associated habitat; material: Faeces | host: Homo sapiens | place: India:Kasaragod | collected...
AGCTACTCCTTTTAAGTCGTCGGCAGCGTCAGTTGTGTATAAGAGTCAGGTTTAGACATCAATATGTCGAGGTCTTTCTTTCCTTGTTCGAGTGCAAGAAGGTTGTTTCTTTTTGATTCGTTCTCTGCCTCCAATTGTTGTATCTGTAGCATTCTTCGTATGCGCTCCATTGATTTCTTGTGCCTTTCTCTCAAAAAAAGCAACGCCAACACAGACAACAACACGAGGAATGAGAGCACAACCGTTTTTAATCGTGTTGTGGCTTCTGCCTCCTTGCTTTTAGCCACAAGCGCCTCTGTTTCCTTACTGCTATAGTTGTATGCCGCTTGCATCTGCTGCATTCTCAACGTAGACAGTTCGACATAGGCAGAATCGTTTTCACGGCGAGCAAGCTCAGAGTATTTAGCTACGGAATCGGACAAGCCCAGCTTCTTGTAAGTTTGCGCAAGTCCTCGCAGAAACGCTTCTCTGTATTCGTGGTCATCGGTAGAGCGCATGCCTTTCCGATAATAACCCAAAGCACCTGACACATCAGATTTAGCCATAATATAATTGCCTTTGTCGTTATAGTATTTTTCAAGTCCACTAACTACATTGCCCAGACTATCCACATCTCCAGAATGCTCTTCGTAAGAGCGTAATATACGACCCACCTCTTCCACCTTGCCTCTTCCGAGCAGAGTAGACACATTGGGTACAAGAACCTTTGAAGCTTCTCGCACGAAGCCGTTTTTCAGATATTCATCATGCAGCCACTCTCTCAACTTACACGCCTCGTCTCGCCGATTTTGCAAATAAAGCACATTAGCTATCTGTTCTTTTGAGAGCAACACACCAAGCGTATCCTTATCTTTACAAGCAAAACGTACAGCCAGAGAGTAGGCAACGCCTGCCTCGTTGAAAGCAAGTTGGCTCAACAACACGTCGCCCATCTGTCCATACACACGATTGAGGAAAGCGTTGTTTTTATTGCCGTCTGTTGTGTCAGCCAACGCAACCGCCTTCTGATAATCGGCCAACGCCTCTGGATAGTTGTCAAGGTCGCGATAAACGCTTCCAAGCACATAATAGGCGGACATTTGCTCTTCAACGCTGCCGTTGTCGTCGAAATACTCCACCACTTTACGTGCCAGAGAATCAGAAGCGAACGGCTCACCGACAGAATTCTGAGCCCTTAAACGATATAGAGTCAGAAGCATACGATTATGTTGCGACATATCATTGTGGCATGACATAAAACTATCTATAGCATTAATGGCTTCAGCAGGATTCTGCTGATATAGGGTATCAATATGCGACAGAAACGCATTTGCACGACGATTGCTTCCACACGAAACGATACAAGCAAGTGTCAACAATAATATAAAGGGCTTCATTTTTTCATGCATCAGAACGTTGAACACATTATATATATACACAACATATTTGTCATTCTTCATAATTCTTAATATTTAGATTCGTCTGCAAAGATACAACTTCTTTGGAATAGCGCAAGTTTTGCCCTCTATTTTCTTCTAAATAAGCATGGATAGCGCAGCCAAAGGACTATTTACAATAAAAACCCTCGTTTTATTCGTCAATTTTATGTAAGTTTGTATTTTCAATTAAACTACGATCTGATTATAAAAGCAAAAGGAGGGACGATTATGGAGACTTCGTATATTGATTTGATTATGCGGCTCTCGCTCGCTCTTGTTCTTGGCGGAGCGATAGGTCTTGAGCGCGAGTATAGAGCGAAGGAGGCGGGTTTCCGCACCCATTTTCTTGTGGCGTTGGGCAGCGCGCTGTTCTGCGTCGTGTCGCAGTTCGGCTTCGGCTTCGACCTGAAGGACTCGTCGCGTGTGGCGGCACAGGTGGTGTCGGGCATCGGTTTCTTAGGTGCCGGAACCATCATCTTTCAGAAGAATGTGGTGCGCGGACTCACTACGGCAGCCGGACTCTGGGTTACGGCGGCGATAGGTCTGGCTTGCGGCACAGGCATGTACGTTGCTGCGACGCTGGCTACGGCGATGGTGCTGCTGGGCTTGGAGGTGATAAACGCCATGATTCCGCAGCTCGGCACCACAAGTGTAGAGGTGTCGTTCTCGGCTACGTCGATAGAGAGCGTGCGGCAGGTGATAGCAAGCATGCGATACGACGGAATGGACGTGCAGACCTATCAGATTAAGGAGCGCCGCACATCGCAGGGCGAGTTCATCGAGGCGGATATACAGCTGAAGGTGAAGCGTGGCACTACCGACACACTGCGCGTTATTGAATACATGGACAAGTTTACGGACGTAACGATTTCGGCTGTAGAAGGATAAACAAAAAAGGCTGAGTTCCAATGCGGAACTCAGCCTTTTTGCTATTGTATTTCTAAGCCTATCTAAGCCTATCTAAGCCTATCTAAGCCTTCTTAAGCTTAGAATTTTTATGCTTGCTCTTTACTCAAGACCCTTGCCGTGGCAGTTCTTGAACTTTTTGCCGCTTCCGCAAGGACACGGGTCGTTGCGTCCCGGGAGCTTGTCCTTAACCAGCGGAGTGTGGTTCTCTTCGATGTTCTCGCGAGTGTCGTGGTTAGCGGCAGCCTGCTGTGCAGGGTCGTTGAGTTCGGCCTTCTGCTCAGTGTACTGCTGGCGCTGTGTACGCTCCTCGGGAGCTGCCTCGCGCACCTCCTGCTGCTGTTGCATTTCAGGAATCTGTCCGCGTGTGAGGATAGAAGCGATGCGGTTGTTCATGTCGTTCACCATCGAGTCGAAGAGCTTAGCACTCTCGAGCTTGAAGATGAGCAACGGGTCTTTCTGCTCGTAAGAAGCGTTCTGCACGCTATGGCGCAACTCGTCGAGCTGGCGGAGGTTCTCCTTCCAGCAGTCGTCAATGATGTGGAGCATGATGACACGCTCGAACTGCTTAACAACGTCGCGACCCTCTGTGCGGTAAGCCTCCTTAAGGTTGCACGGAATGTTGTAAACGCGCTTGCCGTCGGTGATAGGCACCATGATGCGCTCGTAGATAGCGCCCTGGTTCTCCTCAACCTCCTTGATGATAGGCCAAGCAACGCTCTCGATGCGGTCGGTCTTGCGCTTGAAGGTAGCCATTGCGCTCTGGAAAGCACGCTCCTCAAGCTCGTCGTGGCGTACGTTCTCGAAGTCCTCCTCGCTGAACGGACACTCCATAGCAAGAACCTTGAGGAAGTCCTCGCGGCATCCGGCGTAGTCGTTTGTCTCGATGATGTTCACTACGCGGTCCCAGATGACGTTGGTGATGTCCATGCCGATACGCTCGCCCATGAGTGCGTGGCGGCGCTTCTCGTAGATTACGGTGCGCTGCTTGTTCATCACGTCGTCGTACTCGAGCAGGTGCTTACGTATACCGAAGTTGTTCTCCTCAACCTTCTTCTGTGCACGCTCGATGCTCTTAGAGATCATCGGGTTCTCGATACGGTCGCCCTCCTTGAAGCCGAGACGGTCCATGAGGCTTGCGATGCGCTCTGAAGCGAACAGACGCATGAGCTTGTCCTCGAGCGATACGTAGAACACTGAGCTACCCGGGTCGCCCTGACGACCTGCACGACCACGCAGCTGGCGGTCGACGCGGCGGCTCTCGTGGCGTTCTGTACCGATGATGGCAAGACCGCCTGCCTCCTTAACCTCCTTGGTGAGCTTGATGTCGGTACCACGACCTGCCATGTTGGTAGCAATGGTAACGGCGCCGAGCATGCGCTCCTCGAAGTGCTTGCTGCCGTCTTCTTCTGTGATCTCTACCATGCCCTTTGTGCTGCGACCAGCCTCTGCCACGATGTCTGCCTCCTTCTTGTGGAGCTTGGCGTTGAGCACCTGGTGAGGAATCTTGCGCATGTTGAGCATCTTAGAGATAAGCTCAGAGAACTCTACCGATGTGGTACCTACGAGCACTGGGCGACCGCTGTTGCGCATCTCTACGATTTCGTCGATAACGGCTGCATACTTCTCGCGGTTGGTCTTGTATACACGGTCGTCGAGGTCCTTGCGGAGCACCGGACGGTTGGTAGGAATCTCTACAACGTCGAGCTTGTAGATGTCCCAGAACTCGCCTGCCTCAGTAGAAGCAGTACCGGTCATACCGGCGAGCTTGTGGTACATACGGAAGTAGTTCTGCAGTGTGATGGTAGCGAATGTCTGTGTGGCTGCCTCCACCTTTACGTGCTCCTTAGCCTCTACAGCCTGGTGGAGTCCGTCGCTCCAGCGGCGGCCTTCCATGATACGGCCTGTCTGCTCGTCGACAATCTTCACCTCGCCGTCCATAACAACGTACTCGTCGTTCTTGTTGAACATGGTGTAAGCCTTCAGCAACTGCTGCAGGGTATGTACACGCTCCGACTGTACGGCGTAGTGGTTGAGCATGGCGTCCTTCTTGTCGAGGCGCTCCTGCTCGCTGAGGTCTTTCTCGTTCTCAAGAGCCGAGAGCTCTGAAGTGATGTCTGGCAGCACGAAGAGTTCGTTGTCGTTCACCTGTGCTGCAAGCCATGCTGTACCCTTATCGGTAAGGTCGCAGCTGTTAAGCTTCTCGTCTACAACGAAGTAGAGCGGCTCTACAGCCTCCGGCATGTGGCGGTTGTTGTTCTCCATGTAGTACTCCTCGGTCTTGAGCATACCTGCCTTGATACCCTCCTCAGAGAGGTACTTGATAAGCGGTTTGTTCTTCGGGAGAGCCTTGTGAGAACGGTATAATGCGAGGAATCCTTCCTCAATCTTCTTCTGGTCCTTGTTGGCAGTACCCTCGCTGATGAGCTGCTTTGCCTCAGCAAGATACTGTGTGGCGAGCTTGCGCTGAACGTCTACGAGACGCTCTACAAGCGGCTGATACTCCTCGAACATCTGGTCGTCGCCATTGGCGATAGGTCCAGAGATGATAAGCGGAGTACGTGCGTCGTCGATAAGCACAGAGTCGACCTCATCGACAATGGCGTAGTTGTGCTTGCGCTGCACGAGGTCGGCAGGCGAGATTGCCATGTTGTCGCGAAGGTAGTCGAAACCGAACTCGTTGTTCGTACCGAATGTGATGTCTGCCATGTAAGCCTTGCGGCGCTCAGGCGAGTTGGGACGGTGCTTGTCGATACAGTCGACAGAGAGTCCGTTGAACATATAGAGCGGGCCCATCCACTCAGAGTCGCGCTTTGCGAGGTAGTCGTTGACGGTTACGACGTGAACGCCGTTGCCGGTAAGAGCGTTGAGGAATACAGGGAGTGTAGACACGAGAGTCTTACCCTCACCGGTAGCCATCTCCGCAATCTTGCCCTGGTGCAGTACGATACCGCCGAAGAGCTGTACGTCGTAGTGAACCATTTCCCACTTCAGGTCGTTGCCGCCTGCTGTCCAGTGGTTGTGATAGATAGCCTTGTCGCCGTCGATGGTTACGAAGTCGTTCTTCGGGTTGGCAGCGAGCTCGCGGTCGAAGTCGGTAGCTGTTACTACGGTCTCCTCGTTCTCTGCGAAGCGGCGTGCTGTGTCTTTCACGATGCTGAAAGCTACCGGCATCACTTCGTTGAGTGCCTTCTCGTAGATTTCGAGCACTTCCTTCTCCAACTTGTCGATAGCGTTGAAGATGCTTTCGCGCTCGTCGATAGGTGTGTCCTCAATCTTAGCCTTGAGCTCGGCAATCTTTGCCTTCTGCTCGTTGGCAGAGTCCTGAACGTACTTTTGCAGTTCTTTGGTGCGTGCGCGCAATTCGTCGTTGCTCAGCGCCTTGATCTCTGGATATGCTTCCTTCACTTTATCTACGAGTGGCTGGATAAGCTTCATGTCCTTTGATGACTTGTTGCCAAACAATGACTGTAAAAATTTGTTGAAATTCATTGTATATTATTTTTATTTTTTCCTTAAATACTTATTCGGGTGTAAAATTACAAAAAAAAATCCATATATCGCCATTAATATATGTGTAAGTTGGTTTTTATTGCAATGGCGCAACCGAACAGGCATTAGGCGCACGTATACGAATAGCCTTGGCAACAGTAGGCGCAATGCGGTCTACGGTGGCCGGTGTCTTGATGTGCTCTGCCTTTATTCCGCTTCCGTACAGGATGATGGGGAAGGGTACAAAGGCGGCACGCGAAAAGTAGTTCTCGTTAGTGTCTTCGTTTATGATTTTCCAGCCTGGGGCAGTCTCGATGAAGAGGTCGCCCGACACAGCCGGACTGTATGGACTTGTCGTAACACTGCGCACGCCAGACATTTGCACGAGCAGCTCCTTTGAACGTGTGATGACGTCGGTGTAGCTGAGGTGGCGCTGCTCGAGCAGCTTGTGGTCGAGATATATCTGGTTGTGGAAACTTGCTTCTACGTACTTAGCCTGACCGTAGATGGCGCCGAGGTACATGTTGAGCAGGTTGCATGTGCGGTTTATGTAGAATGTGCCCGAAGGAATGCGGAAACGCTCGTAGTCGGGCTGCTGGTCTTCGGTATATCCGGTGCTTGTGAGTACGAAAAGCACGTTGTCGCGGCCCACTTTGTCCTCAATGCGCTTCACGAGCGAGGCTAAAGTGCGGTCGAGCTTCAGATATACTATCTCCATTTCTGTCTGCCAGTGGGTGACATCGGTGCATTTTGCTGACAAGGTGACAGACAGCATGTCGGTAATATTGTCGCGTCCGAGCTGCAAGTCGTTGATGCAAGCCACCGAAAGGTCGGCAACAGCGTCGTTGTCGCCGTTGGTACGCTTCTGCGAGATGCTGTTGTATGCACGCACGAATCCCTGCGCGCCTTTAGAGTAATATGTAGAGGTGGTCCACTGTCCGGTCTTCTCGTTCAGCCAGAACGCTCCGTCGGCTGCATGACCTGCCGAGATCACGGCGGCGTCCTTCTCCATAGCGGTCGAGTAGACGAGGGCGGCGCCCTTGGTGAATATCTTCAGCTCGTCGCTTACTGTGGTAGTGGCAATCTTCTGCGGCGACACATTATATGTCTCGTCGTCGGTGCAGAATACAGGGCGTAACGTGTTGCGGTCGAGCCATTTAGTGCCTACGATGTTGTTGTAGTGAGGAGTAGCGCCGGTAGCGATAGTGGCTATTGCCGAAGCGCGGTCTACGGGCGAGAATGGGTAGTTGGCAGCCTCATAGACACAGCCGTTCTGTAGCAGTTTGCGGAAGCCTTCCTCGCCGTAAAGCGGAGAGAAATGCTCTATATAGTCGGTGCGCAGCTGGTCGATGGTGATGTTCACAACAAGGCGCGGCGCAGACTGCAGAGTCTGTGCTTGCAGCTCTGTGCCGGCAAGTGCCGCCAACATCATTATCGTCGATATGTATTTGTTCATATTCGTGTCTTATGCCTTATGCTTGGGCTGTCTGTCGCCCTTATTATTAAATGTATATATGTTCGATATGTTTCTTAATAGCAAAGATAGTGCCACAATTGTCACGCCTTCTGCATACGACTGCATAAAACTGCCCAAAAGCAGCAGAATTATCATTGCGCTCCATGTCTTTATCCACCAGTGTATGTGGTTTCGGCGTGCCGCCTTTGTCACGCTGTACAGCATGAAGAGGTTGAGCGGGTTGAGCAGAAGTATCTGCAGATTGAGACTTACCGTAGGATGTTGCGAGAAAATCATGGCGAACAATATCAGTCCGCATGCGCCGGTGAGGAGCATTGCCACTGCATCGAACGCCCAAACAAGGCGCTTGCGGCGGCGTTCTATTGCTGCCACTACCAGTGTGAGCAGTGCGAAAGCGCCGAGGCAGACCATCGGAGAGAGAATGTCAAATGCGTTCAGACTTGCCTGTTCGGCATTAATATCCTTAGCTGCCGGTTCCAGTACCCAGAACGAGCGGCTCACGAGCTTGCGCTTTGTACCGTCGGTGTTCACGATCACTGCGTGTTCGAAGTCGTCCGACAGACGCTCGGGCAGAAATTGCTGTTGTTCGAACGTTGTCTTGCTGTCGGCTTTTACGCCGAGAAGCAGGTCGTTGCCGAAGCGTGCCCAGCGGTGCTCCTCGTTGTATAGGTGTATCAACTCGCGGAACGACGGGTACTGTGCTGAGGCTTCATAAACGACCTTGCCGCTCAGGTTGTTCACGATAATGTCGCGGGCACGTGTCGTGCAGTTGTCGTAGAAGAAGTTGTAGCGGTACACGCGGTTCTGCGGTTCGTAGTTGCTGTCGATGGCTTGTGCTATTGCCATCTTCTCCTGCGCAGTCAGGTTGAGCACCTGCTGTCTTACGCCGCATCCCGTGCTTCCGTACTCCCAGCTGAACATCTCGAAGGTGTTGATGCCAATCTCGTAGTCGGTGAGTCCGAACACGAAGCGCAGCACAAAGTAGGGCTTATCGAACGAGAACACGCCATAGTTGACGACGAGGTCTCTGCCGCTCTGCTTGTCAAGAAAGCGTATTGCGGTGTGTCCGTACATGCTGTACACCTGCTGGCGCGGTCCGCATGTCAGCAGGCTTATCTCTATTGAGTCGGCTTGTTGAGTCGGCTTGTTGTCCTGTGAAGAAGCTGTGATAGGGGAGAAAAAACACAGCAAAATCGCTAATGATATGTATTTAAATAACCTTTCAAATAGTTTCATGGTGCAAAAATAACTTTAATTTCTCACTTTTCTGCCATTATCTCGTTTTTTTTCGATAATTTTGCAAGCATTATCCTACAAAGGGTTATAAAACACCTCTATATACATATTATATATAATAGCATTTCTAAAATCTAATTAGATAAAATAAATGAGGAAAGCACTCACAACAGTCCTCTTTGCTGCGGTTTCTTTGGTTGCTGCGGCTCAAAGTGGCACTAATTCACCCTATAGTCAGTATGGTTTGGGCACGCTCGGCGAGCAGTCGGGTGGCTTCAATCGTGGCATGAACGGACTCGGCATCGGTTTCAACGAGCACAACCAGGTTAATAGCCTTAACCCTGCGTCGTATGCAACCATCGACTCGCTGTCGTTCATCTTCGACGCTGGCATATCGGGTCAGATCACAAACTATAGCGAGAGCGGCGTGAAGGTGAACGCCAAGAACGCCAACTTCGAGTATGTAATAGCTGGCTTCCGCCTTGCAAAGCGTCTTGGCTTGAGCTTCGGCTTGCTGCCGTTTAGCAACATCGGCTATTCATATTCTAACACTAAGGCGCTCAACAGCACAGACGGAAGCACATCTGTAGTGAAAGCCACCAATACATATTCGGGTACGGGCGGCTTGCATCAGGTTTACTTGGGTTTGGGCTGGAGTCCGTTCAAGGGCTTCGCTATCGGTGTTAATGCTGCATATCTCTGGGGCGACTACAGTCGCTCGGTTGTCAACTCTTACACCGATGCGTATGCCAACACGCTTTCCAAATACTACACAGCCGAGGTGCACAACTATAAGCTCGACTTCGGTATGCAGTATACGCAGAAGATCACGAAGAACGACGCCATCACTTTGGGCGTAACCTACGGACTTGGTCACAAACTCAGTTCAGACCCGAAGTGTCAGATTATATCGACCAATGCGCAGACAGCAGTTGCCGACACAGCTACATACTCTATCGGCAACGGTTTGGAGTTGCCTCACAGCTACGGCGTAGGTCTTATGTGGAACCACGCAAACCGCTGGCGCGTAGGTGCCGACTACACACTGCAGAAGTGGTCGTCGGTGGCTTATCCTAAGTTCGACACCTCTACAAACAGCTACGAACTGGTAAGCGGACAGTTTGCCGACCGTCATAAGATGACTGTAGGCGGCGAGTTTTGTCCAGACGAGCGTAGCCGCAGCTTCTTCAAGCGTGTTCACTACCGCATGGGTGCATCGTATGCTACCGATTATCTGAAGATAAAGGGTCAGAACGGACCTAAGGAGTACAGCGTGAGCGCTGGCTTCGGCATTCCTATCGTAAACGGCTACAACAACCGCTCGCTGCTTAATATCTCGGCACAGTGGGTGCGTCAGGACTCGAAGACATTCGTCACAGAGAACTCGTTCCGCATCAATATCGGTCTGACGTTCAACGAACGTTGGTTCGCCAAGTGGAAGATGGAGTAACAGAAAACAATTCTATTCTGAATAAGCGTTGAGACTATCCAAGTACATAGTAATCATTATGTTGTGCATCGTGGCGCTTGCTTCTTGCGAAGAACAGAAGGAGCACACGGCGCCAGCTATACACGACCGCGACTCGGTGTCAATGATGACGAGTTACGGCGTCAACACCCTAATCTCTGACTCGGGTGTCATAAAATATCGCATCGTGACGGAGCGTTGGGAGGTGAACACCGTGCGCAACCCGTCGCGCTGGATCTTCGAGAAGGGCGTGTTCTTCGAGCAGTTCGACGAGAAGTTCCATGTGCAGTCGTACATACAGGCGGATACAGCTTACTATTACGACCAGAAGAAGCTGTGGGAACTGCGCAGCCGTGTGAGCGTGCTCACCAAGGACGGACTGAAGTTCAATAGCGAGCAGCTCTTTTGGGACGAAGCGGCTCACGAACTCTATTCGAACAAGCCCTCTAAGCTCGTCACTCCCGAGCGAACGCTTGAGGGAGCTTATTTCCGTAGCGACGAGCGCATGACCAACTATTACGTTTCGAACACATCTGGTTCGTTCGAGAAGGGACAGCTCTCAAGCGATGGCGACACAATAACTACCGCCCCCGACACTGTAAAGGCTGCTATGCGTCAGCAAATTAAGCCGCAGCGCCGACTGAGGTGATAATTAGTGGTGAGGTGTTGAGATGGTGAGGTGTTGAGATTTGTATCTCCTTGTCAACTCGTTGGCAGAATTTTATCTTTACCTCCTCGGCCTCACAACCTCCTCAACATCGCAACCCCTCAACACCCCAAATATACAAGAACCAATCTTTAAACTATAGTGGAAGCAGACATACCTCTTTTAATTAGCATAGCCGTAACAATGGCGCTGTCGGCATTCTTTTCAGGAATGGAGATAGCGTTCGTGTCGAGCAACCGAATGCTCGCCGAGATGGATCGCGAAGGAAATGGCATTGCGAAGAAAATCATTTCCAAATTCTACAATCATCCCAATGGCTTTGTGAGCACGATGCTTGTGGGCAACAATATCGTGCTTGTGGTGTATGGTATCCTTGTGGCACGCCTCTTTGACAGCACTATCTTCAGTTCGCTCGATGACGGCATGAAGGTGACAGCCGACACGTTGCTCTCCACACTCGTCATTCTTTTCACAGGAGAGTTCTTGCCTAAGATTCTGTTCAAGAACAACGCCAACCGCCTGCTGTCTGTATTCTCCGTGCCAGCCTATCTTTTCTACATCCTCCTGTGGCCTATAAGCCGCTTCTCTACGCTTATGTCGAAGTGCTTGCTGCGCATTGTGGGCATACGCATGGAGGCGGAAGCCGACGACGAAGGCTTCTCTAAGGTAGACCTCGACTATCTCGTGCAGTCGAGCATCGAGAATGCACATAGCGACGAAGAGATTAACGAGGAGGTGAAGATATTCCAGAACGCCCTCGACTTCTCCGACTGCAAGGTGCGCGACTGTATGGTGCCGCGTACTGAGGTGAACGCCGTTGACGTCAACGACTGCACCGTCGACGAACTGATGCAGAAGTTCGTAGAGAGCGGCAACTCGAAGATTATCGTCTACGAGGGCGACATCGACCATATCATCGGCTACATACACAGCTCCGAAATGTTCCGCAACCGCGACAACTGGCGCCAGTGCGTCTGCAAGATGCCGTTTGTGCCCGAAACGATGGCTGCGCAGAAACTCATGCACATCTTCCTGCAGCAGAAGAAGAGTCTCGGAGTGGTGGTCGACGAGTTTGGCGGAACGAGCGGCATCGTCTCGCTCGAGGACATCGTTGAGGAGATATTCGGCGACATCGAGGACGAGCACGACAGCACGAAGTACATCGCTACGCAGGTGGGCGACAACGAGTATATGCTCTCAGCCCGTCTGGAGATAGACAAGGTGAACGACCTCTTCGACCTCGATCTGCCCGAAAGCGACGACTACATGACCGTAGGCGGATATATACTGCACGAGTATCAGAGCTTCCCGAAGCTCAACGAAGTGATAACCATAGGCCGTTACGAGTTCCGCATTATCAAGAGCACTATGACGAAAATAGAGTTGGTAAAGCTAAAAGTTAACCGCTAAACTCACTTTTTCGTGCAAACGTGCCCTTGTTTGGCAATAAATTAGTATTTTTGTACGCATTTTGTGGCATTACGCCGCGAGCCGCCTTGCAGGGCAGGCTTCGCAGCAGCTGCAGGACAGATGCAAGAGGCTCCATCGAACGGA
>ERZ1023848.502-NODE-502-length-12208-cov-10.993582_pt1 | contig 12208 bp, 10 predicted proteins | sample MGYA00380385_ERZ1023848 | MGnify/ENA primary metagenome ERZ1023848 (study PRJEB33179, sample SAMN07449069) | human gut metagenome | biome: Human-gut; feature: Human associated habitat; material: Faeces | host: Homo sapiens | place: India:Kasaragod | collected...
AATCTATTACTACTAACCTAAACAATCTATTAATCTTTTGACGATGCAAAGGTATAAACAATCTGCTGTTTGCGCAAACAATATAAGCAAAACATTCAATTTTTCGCCTTATTATTGACCTAAATCAACGTATGTGTACGAACACAAACGCATTTTCACAGATTTTTAGTATCGTTCCGTTGAAAACCTACACCGCCGTCGACTCTCGGTCTATGATTTCGCCGCGCAGCACGATATCCTCTGCACAATTCGCGCTGTCGGCGACATGAGCCATAAGCAGCCGCATTGCATTACGAGATACATTTGCCAAATTGCAAAATTATTAGTAATTTAGCAACTCGTAAAAGTAACAAAATAAATAATGCAAGTACACAACTCCAAACCTCATTACGCCCTACTCGACGGTCTGCGCGGTGTAGCAGCTCTGCTCGTCGTATGGTATCACGTGTTCGAAGGCTTCCAGTTCGCCGGCAACAAGCCCGTCATCGACTTCATCAATCACGGCTATTTGGCTGTCGACTTCTTCTTCATCCTCTCAGGCTTCGTAGTGGGCTACGCCTACGACAGTCGTTGGGGCAAGACACTAACCACGGGCGGATTCTTCCGTCGCCGCCTGATACGCCTGCAACCGATGGTGTGCATGGGCGCACTCATCGGTGCCGTGTCTTTCCTACTTACTGGCATGGAGCGTTGGGACGGCTCGCACGCCACTTTCGGGCTTACACTTCTTGCCTTCGTATGTGGCTGTCTGATGCTGCCGGCTCTGCCTGGTATGCCACGCGAGGTGCGTGGCAACGGCGAGATGTTTCCGCTCAACGGACCGTGCTGGTCGCTCTTCTTCGAGTATATCGGCAACATCGTGTATGCGCTCCTCATACGCCGCCTTTCCACACGCTTGCTCTCCCTGCTGACGGTCGCTTTGTGCTGCACACTGACGTGGTTCGCCGTCACCGATCAGTCGGGCTATGGGTCTATCGGTGTGGGTTGGACTGTAGACAGCATGAATATGCTCGGCGGATCGCTGCGCATGCTCTGCCCGTTCACCGCCGGCGCACTGCTTTCGCGCGTCTTCAAGCCTTTCAACAACGTGCGTGGTGCGTTTTGGATTAGCACCGCCGTACTACTCGCACTCTTCCACGTACCTTTTATAGGTATAAGTTATTCGCTTGGCGACATCTTTGGCACACTGAGTCTGAATGGTATGTTCGAAAGCGTATGCATCGTCGCAATCTTTCCCTTGATAGTGTGGCTTGCCGCATCGGGTAAGACCACCGATGTCGCCTCTACACGCATCTGTCGCTTTCTCGGCGACATCTCTTATCCGCTCTATATTGTTCACTATCCGCTGATGTACGCCTTCTACCGTTGGCTCATCAAAACCGAACAGTACACCCTACAAGAGACATGGTACGTGGCTCTGGCGGTGGTAGCAAGCAGCATAGTGCTGGCATGGCTCTGCCTGAAGATCTACGACGATCCGGTGAGAAAACGGCTCGCCAAAGTATGGCATTAACCCTGGATATTTACTTCTTCTTTATCTCGTAACCTATTTTCTTGAAAGCCTCAACATAGTCGTTGTATTTGGCCTTTCTGCCGTCGTACACGATTGTCACTTTCTGGTCGTCCACAGAGGTTGCGATTTTCTTTGTGCCATTCACAAAGCGGATGTTGCTCTTTATCTTCTTCTCACAGTTCTGGCAGTGCATCTGCGGCTGCGTTGTTACTACCAATGTGTCGGTTGCTGTCTGCGCAAAGCTGTTGCCGGCAAGCATGAGCATAAATGCCATTAAAAGATTCTTTTTCATATTATCCTTATTTTATATTGGTTACTATATATTTTGGTTACTATAACTTTTCAAGTTTGAAGCGTACTCCGACGTATGCCATCGCTCCCGTAACGGGTCCCCATACTTGTGTAGCGTCGAACGCTGCGCTCCACGGATGGTGTGCATGGCGTATCGAGTCGTCAATCTTATAGTTGGTGAGATTCTCTCCGCCGACGTACAGACTGAAGTGATGGAACTCCCTGGTCACCTGCGCCTGCAACTGGAAGTAGGCTGGATAGCTACTCTGGTCGTACAGTTCGCCGCCACCGTTCAGCTGACCCGTCACGTCAAACTGCCACAGTTCGAGCGGCGTCTTATACGAGAGCGTGAGCAAGCCTTTGTATCGCGAAGTGAGGGGCTTCTGTCGCAGACTGCCGTCGTAGGTGCACTTCACGTCGTTAAGACGGAAGGCGGCTGTGGCTGTCATGCCGCTGAACAGTGCGTATGTGGCGTCAACCTGAAAGGTGTGACTATAGCTCTTGCCGTCGAGATTCTCGAAGCGAAGCGTGTGCTGTCCACTCGCTCCGTCGAAGTTCATTATCATCTGATTGACGAAATCGGTGTAGTAATACTCTGCGTTCAGCTCCAGATTTCTGCCGAAGAGCGGTATGTTAAAGCCCAACGAAGCGCCCGTGTTCCATGCTTCCTCCTGCTTTAGGTCGGGCGAGACGAATATCTCTCTGCCACTTGCCAAGAGCGACACGTTCTCAGCCAAAGCATGTGGCGAACGGTAGCCCTTGCCCACCGAGGTGCGGAGCGTAACAATACTGTTCGGAGAGTATTTTACGTGCAGACGCGGCGTAAAGAAACCGCCGTAACGGCTCGAATGATCCCAACGCACGCCAGGCATAACCGTGAGCTTTTCACCCAACTTATATGTATATTGTGCATACACACCCGGTGTCGTCTCCTTAGAAACCGTGCTCTCTGCCCGTGCCAATGCGCCTAACGGATTGAAACGTTCGTCGTAATAGTCGTGGTTGAGCGATGCACCGACGCTCAAGTTGTGATGCTCCGTGATGTCGGTTTCGAACATCAGTTGCGCATATCCGTTCTTCTGGGTGACATCATATTCGGTGCGTCCGAAGATGTTGTCTGCGTCGTGCCACGATCCGTGCAGCATAAGTGCGACGGATGTGTTATGGTCGGCGTTCAGCGTAAAGCCGTTCTTCCACAGCGCCTCGTAACGATTGGTCTTCACCGATGTGGAATACAAAGGTTCTGACGAGTCGGCTGCGGCATGCTTGCGGCTCTGCCCTCCATTGCGCTCATCGTGCAAGCCGCGCAGCATGAGCTGACTGATCCAGCGTGGCGACACATAAGCCCAGCGGTGCATCAGGTTATACTGGCGCAACTTCGGCATATCCATGAAGCCGTCGCCGTTGCCGTCGTGGTCCATCTGTCGGTTCTCGAAGTGGAGAAGTGTTGCGGTAGAAAGGCGCTCGTTGAGATGAACGCTTCCATCGAGGTTCACCTCCGTTTTCAGTTCGCTGTCCTGATAGACGTTCGCACGCACGCCGTCGGTGCCTTGCGGCTTCAGAAACTCTATATTAATCTGTCCCGTTGTGCTTTCGTATCCGTTCTTCACGCTCGACGCTCCCTTGCTCACCTGTATCGACTGCATCCAGGGACCCGGCACATAACCCAAACTATATGGCAGGGCTGCGCCTCGCAGGTTGGGCACGTTCTCGGTAAGCATCTGCACGTACGTGCCGCTCAGTCCGAGCAGCTTTATCTGCTTGGCGCCGGTGGCAGCGTCGCTGTAGCTCACGTCTACCGACGGATTGGCTGTGAACGACTCGCCTAAGTTGCAGCAAGCCGCACGTATCAGCTGTCCCTGCCCTATTATCTCGGCGTTGTCAACCCGGAATCTCGACTTGATGCCGTTCGTGGCTTTCACCACCACGGCTTTCAGCTCGCGTGTATCGGCAATGCTATCGGTCTGCGCCAGCATCTGCTGCGACACAAACGTATATCCCAATAATCCTATCAAAATCTTTCTCATACAATTAACCTTTCTAACAATCTCTAAACCTTTATTACAATGCATCCAGTGGTGTTCTGCCAGGTTTCTCAAGTTCGCGAAACACCTTCGGGGTCATACCCGTTACTTGCTTGAACTGTGAGGACAGATGCGCCGGCGAGCTGTATCCAAGTCTATAGGCTATCTCGCTTGTCGAAAGCTGACTATAGCAAAGCAGCTCCTTGGCGTATTCAATGCGATGCAGAATGGAGAACCGCTCTATCGTAACGCCTCTCACTTCGGAGAACAGCTTGCTTAACGTGCTGTAGTCCTTATTGAGATGATGCGATAGATAATCGGACAGTTTAGGACGCTCCTCATCCATCCTTACCCATTGCTGTACGGCGATGCGTATCTGTTCGACCAACTGCGAGCGTGGGTCGTCGAGCAACTCAAAGCCTATGCCGTGCAACTTCCTTGCAAGAGAAAGACGCTGCTCGTCAGTAAGCTCCGGCTCTATCTCTGCATCGCCCAAACTTATTGACTTCACTGTCAGACCTTCTGACTCAAGAATCGCCTTCGCCGCCGAGATGCAGCGCGGACAAACCATGTTCTTTATCAATAGTTTCATCGGCGTATATATTTATCTCTTTGATTACGGTGCAAAGTTATAGATTTTCAATAAATTATTTATACAGAATTAAGGAGAATGCTTACATATTTTTATATTATCAACTATTAGTGTCACAATTTTAACGAGACACTAAGTGATATATTTAAATTAAGTATGCAAAAAAATCTGCCATATCTTCCAGAATCGCCGCAACTCTCAGAGTACAAGCACAATAAAGGCTGGAAGATATTCCGCTAATCGAGTTATCTTCCAGCCTATATTCCAGCCTCAACAGCCTATCTTCCAGCCGTTGCTTCTGGCAAGCTAACCATTTTTATTTTCTATATCCTCTAAGTCCGTACCACAAGAGCACGAACTCGCAGAAGAGCGATATGGTCCATGTGAACTGCCATGCACCTATCCAGTCTGCCATCATGCCCTGCAGCACGGGGAACACCGCACCGCCGAACACACCCATCATGAACACGCCCGAAGCGCGCGAGGTGTACTCGCCGAGTCCGTCGACGGCAAGCGTGAAAACGCAGCTCCACATTACGGAGTGGAACAAGCCGACGGCTGACAAGAGCCACAGATTCTCGGTGAGCATTGCGGCTGTCATGAGCACTATTGCGCCGAGCGCAACGGTGATGAGCATAGGGCGCGGCTTCACGCTCTTCATCGAAGCCGACACCATACGCCCGATGAGAAAGCCGCCCCAATAGATAGTGGCGAGCAAGGCTGGCGACACATTCAATCCGCCGTCGCTCAGCTCCATAGCATGAAGGTTGATATTGTTGCCGATGCTCACCTCCGTACCTACGTAGAAGAAGATGGTGATGACGCCATACTTAAGATTGCGGAACGACCAAACGCTGCGTGTGTTTCCATCGGAAGCGGTTGCAGAGGCAGAGCGTGTGCCCTCGATGTCGGGCAACGCGAGGCGGCGCGTTGTCATTGTTGTGACTACAATGCACAGAGTCATCAGTATGAACGGCAGCGTGAGCTGCGAAGCCTGCACGTTGTCGAGCGGCACACCGGCGAACATTATGCCCGTCACGAAGAGCGGCGCGATGGTTGTGCCGAACGAGTTGACGGCGCAGGTGAAGTTCATGCGCTGCACGGCGCTTGTGCCTGGCAGCGGATATGCGGCGATGTACGGATTGATGACCACCTGAAGCATGGCGGCAGCCGTACCCATGAGGAACGAACCGACGAGGAACACGAAATAGCCGAACGGCACAAAGTCGCCGTGTATAGCGACGCCTTCGCAGGGCACGTACTCGGCACAGAACGCAGAGGCGGTGTAGAACAGCAGTCCGCAGACCATCACTATGAGCGATCGCATCAGCGTACGCTTGTAGCCTATCTGGTTGAGCATACGCCCCGTGCGCGAGCTGTTGAGCAGATAGCCGAGGAAGAAGGCGAAGGAGACGAGTGTGGTGAGCGAGTTGCGCATCTTGGTGGCATCGGAGAGAAACGCCACCTTGAGCGGTCCCTGACACTGTCCGTTGACGGTAGTGAGGAAACCGACAATAAAGTATATAAAGGTGAGGAGTAGGAACGGACCTGCGGTTTTTAGGCTTAGGGTTTTCATATTGTTTCGGGCTTTTAGAGTTGAGAATTGAGAGTTGAGAGTTTATCAGTTGAGAATTGAGAGTTGAGAATTGAGAGTTGAGAATTGAGAGTTATGATATGTAATGCAGCTGTAATATATAGCAAACACTTTTGGGGCTGTGGTAATCATAACTCTCAATTCTCAACTCTCAACTCTCAACTCTCAACTATAATTTACAGAATCTCTTCGAGAGTCTTCATCGCTCCCTTGCTCTTTATGCTTTCCACCATGCGCAGATACGGCTGTGTGAAGTTGTGTGCTGCGCGCAGGTCGGTGCTGCGGAACGGTGAGAGTAGGAGGAAGTCGAGCGGCTCATCGCTGTCGATGAGCTTATGGTCGTCTACGGTGAGCCACGGGTCAGCCACCTCAAACTGCTCGCCGTTGTCGTCGGTGTGATACTTCAGATAGTGGCGGTAGGCAGCGAAGAGATAAGCCACGCGGATAAGCTCCTTGTCGTCGCCGATCATCTTCTCGAGGTTAGGCATCACGTACACGGGGAACTTCGAAGCGCCGTCGAAGCAGAGTCGTGCCACCTGGTCGCTCACGGTGCGGTTGCCGAAGCGCTCGCAGAGCGTCTGCTTGTACAGTTCGAGGTCGGTGTCCTTCAGAGCGGGCACGTACGGAGTGATGTCGATATCCATAAACTGGCGCACGAACTTGGCGATGCGCTCGTCGTGCATGGCAGCGTCAACCTTGCGATAGCCGTAGAGGAACGACGGATAAGAGAGCAGCGTGTGAGAAGCGTTGAGCAGCGAGAGCTTCATGTTCTCGAACGCCGTAACGTCGTCGGTCATCTGTGCTCCGACGGTCTCCCATGCGGGGCGACCGGCAGCGAAGTTGTCCTCAACGACCCACTGTATGAAGTCCTCGCAGTAGACTGGTGCCTTGTCGTCGGTGCCGTTCTCCTTGTTCAGTCGCTCTACGTCCTCGGGGCGTGTGGCTGGCGTGATGCGGTCTACCATCGAGTTGGGGAACGTCACGTTCTCTTCCATCCACGCGGCGAGCTCCTGGTCCTGCGCCTCGACGAACGACATGAACGCGCGGCGTGCGGTGTTGCCGTTGTGCTGCAGGTTGTCGCAAGAGAGAATGGTGATAGGTCCGGCGCCCGAAGCCTTGCGGCGGCGGAGTCCTTCTGCTACGTAGCCGAAGGCTGTGAGCGGATTGGCAGGGTTGGCGAGGTCGTGAGCCACCTGTGCGTTGTCGAGCATGAACTCGCCCGTCTGTCTTGATATGTTATAGCCGCCCTCGGTGATGGTGAGTGTTATGATGCGTATGTCGGGGTCGGCAATCTTGTCGAGGATAGCCTCCTTCTGCTCAATGCCCCAGTAGAGTTCTACGAGAGCACCGAGACGATACACCTCGTTCTTGCCGTCGCGTCCGCATACGGTGAGCGTGTACTCGCCGTTCTGCTCCTTCAAAGCCTTGTACAGACGCTCGTCGCTGGGCAGAATCATTGCGCCGCAGATGCCCCAAGAGCGCTGTGTGGGGTCTTCGAGCAGATGCGATGTCATGTACTCGAGGTGAGCGCGATGAAAGTTGCCTACACCAAAATGAAGGATACCAGCCTTGACCGAATTGCGGTCATAAGAATACTTGTTGATAACGTTTGTTGCCATAATCTTTTTAAGTTATTAGTTATTGTTTTTTAGTTATTCGTTTTTCTTTTCGCTTGCAAAATTAAGCTGCAAAAAGATTATGGCAAAGAAAAAAACGTAGGCAAACTTTGGGAACGTTTCCGCAAACGTTCCCAAAATCTGCAAACGTTTTAAATCGGTTGTTTTGACTTTACTCTCGCGTTCTACTCGCCCGTAGAGGCTCTGCACTTCATCTCTGTGCGCAGCACTATGCGGCGGTTCTCGACGTCGGGGTTGTTCACCTTCTCGAGCACCAGTTCGGCGGCGCGGCGGCCCATCTCGCCGAGCGGCGGCTCAACGGTGGTGAGCTTCGGGTAGACGATGGTCGAAAGCTCTGTGCCCGAGAAGCCTGCCACAGCCACATCCTCGGGTATGCGTCGTCCGAGCTCGCGCAGGCGGTTCATGGCTCCGATGGCGAGTGTGTCGGTGAAGGCGTAGACGGCGTCAAACTCCACACCACGGCGCACAAGGTCGTCTACAGCCGCTGCGCCATCGGCGAAGGTCATGCCGGTCTTCACAACGAGCTGCGGGTCGTACACGCCGAACTTCTCCATGGCCTCGCGGTATCCGCGCGCACGCTCTACGGCGTTATATACGTCGTCGGGTCCGTAGAGATAGGCTATGCGGCGGCGACCGAGCCGCACGAGGTGCTCTGCCATGAAGTAGGAGTCGTTGTTGTCGTCTATCATCACCTGCGGCATGTCGTCGAGTCCGTGGGGTATGCGGTCGTAGAAGACGATAGCCATGCCCGCAGCGGCAAGGCGGCGGTAGGTCTCAAGGTTGTGCTTGTGGCTGCACATGCTCACGATGAGTCCGTCTACCATGAACTCCTCCATCATCAGCAGACTCTCGTGCTCGCGGTTTGGGTCTTCGTCCGACTCGGCTATCATCACCTTCTGGTTGTTCTTATAGAGCACGCTCTGTATGCCTGCCACCACCTGCGAGGCGTAGGGCGTGTGCATCTCGGGCACTATGACGCCGATGGTGTTCGTGCGGCCCATCTTCAGGTTCATGGCGACGGGGTTGCGGCGGTAGCCGAGGCGCTCAGCCTCGCGCAGCACAGCCTCGCGGGTCTCGCGGCGTATGTTCTTGTCGTCGGTGAGTGCGCGCGACACCGTCGACACCGAGATGCAGAGCTCGCGGGCTATGTCTTTTATAGTTACGTGTTTCATTGAGTGTTGAAAGGATTAGTGATTGTATCGGGGTTAGATTTCTGGTGCAAAAATACAAAATTCAGCCGAATAACTCTTGATATAAAGCATGAAATCGTAGTCTGAGGACGAACGTTACACATATTTCAATAAAAATGCAGTAACTTTGTAGTGCAATTCAGGATAACTCCACAGCACATTGCAAACGTTTGCATAAATTGGGAACGTTTCCGCAATCGTTTGCACAAAATAAGGCAGAAAAGAATCAAGAAGTATACTCCGAAATGACTAACTTCGCAGTCAGAAAGAGTAACTAAACAAACCTATTTTTATAAGCAATATGAGCATCAATATCCAGAGAAATCAGAAGAAAAGAGTAGTAATCGTTGGTGGCGGACTCGGCGGACTGCGCCTTGCAGAAGACCTCTACGGGTCGGGCATGCAGGTAGTGCTGATCGACAAGAACAACTTCCACCAGTTTCCGCCGCTTATCTATCAGATAGCGTCGGCAGGTATCGACCCGAGCAGCATCTCGTTCCCCTTCCGACAGATATTCCGCAAGCGCAAGGACTTCTATTTCCGCATGGCTGAGGCTCGTATGGTAGACACCGAGAAGAAGATTCTGCAGACATCCATCGGCAAAATCGACTACGACTATCTCGTATTAGCTGCCGGCGCTACGACCAACTTCTTCGGCAACAAGAACATCGAGGAGTGGGCTATACCGATGAAGACGGTGCCCGAGGCGATGGGCCTGCGCAACGCCCTGCTCTCCAACTTCGAGCGCGCTCTCACCTGCGCCACTGAGGAGGAACGCCAGGAACTGCTCAACGTCGTCATCGTGGGCGGCGGCGCAACGGGCGTAGAAATTGCCGGCGCGCTTGCAGAGATGAGACGCTACGTCATACCGTACGACTACCCCGACATGGACTCGTCGCTGATGCACATATACCTCATCGAGGCGGGCGACCGCCTGCTTGCCGGTCTCTCGCAGGAGTCGTCGCAGAAGGCGTACGAGTTCCTCAAGAGCATGGGCGTAGACATACAGTTCGGTAAGATGGTGACCGACTATCGCGACCACAAGGTAGTCATGAAGGACGGCACCGAGATTCCTACACGCACATTCCTCTGGGTGTCGGGCATCAGAGCCAACGCCATGCCCGGCATCGACGAGAGCCACATGGGACGCGGCTTCCGCTTCAAGGTGGACGAATACAACCGCATACCGGGCGTCGAAGACGTGTTCGCCATCGGCGACCAGTGTCTGCAGACCTCCGACGCTGCCTACCCGAACGGACATCCGCAGGTGGCGCAGGTGGCTATACAGCAGGCTAAGAACCTCGCCAAGAACCTCAAGCTCATCAACCAGGGCGCAGACAGCAGCGAGCTCACCGCGTTCCACTACAAGAACCTCGGCTCTATGGCTACCATCGGACGCAACAAGGCGGTCGTAGAGATAGGCAAATTCCGCAGTCAGGGCTTCTTCGCCTGGGTGTTGTGGCTCGTCGTCCACCTGCGTTCTATCCTCGGCGTGAAGAACAAGATGATGGTGCTGCTCAACTGGCTCTGGAAGTATGTCAGCTACAACGACTCTATCCGCATGATCACCTACGCCACAAAGCCGCGCGAGGTGGAAGAGCGCATGAAGCGCGAGCAGACAACCCACCTCGGAGAGGACTTGATGGATTAAAACGGCGGCTCTGCCCCACTCCATGCAATACGAAATAAGACTCTTTATTACATAAAATAGGCTGTAGACAACGCAACGACAGCGTTTGTCTACAGCCTATTTGCTTTTTTCATCCCAACCGCACGTTGGTTATCCGATTACCGCAGCGTGGGCACATCATTACCGCAGCGCGGCTATATTGTTACCGCATAGCTAAAACAAGGTTACCATGCAGGGGTAACGAGCCTATTCACTCTATAAATATTAGTAGCCAATATGATTTTGTGGATTATTTTTACTACATTTGTATACCGAGCTGTTCGCCCTGCAAGGGCAACACCTTAATAATTAGGCTTTTGCCCTTGCAGGGCGGATGGAGATGTGGGGTTGTAATGTTTACCCAGGGCGTTGCCCTGGGCTATGTGATTGTTGGGCTTTCAGCCCGTCTTTGACCACATCTTAAATTTTACCGGACAGCAATAAATTAGAATAAGCCTCATTCTGCTTGCGCAACCATAAAAACGCAGCGTTGCGACTGGAAGATACCCGTCATAGGCTGGTAGATAGGCTGGCAGATAACCCGTTTCTGAGATTATCTGCCAGCCTTTATAGTATTAATAATGTGCGAGTTACGGCGATACTGGAAGATATGGAGGATTTTTTCAGCTACACTAATACTATTGCTTATTCCTCAGCTCCGCTATCAAGTCGTTAACAATATACGTGTCGCTCATCAGATGCAGCCCGAGGTCTTTGTAGTGAAGCAGACGGCAAACGTCAGAATCATAGAATACACCTTGTTAGGCTCATAGAATAGGATAGCCTTCTTCCTTAATAATGTCTTTGAGGACATTGACCTTTGCTGTAGAAGCATCTTCCTTGTCATAAATGAGCAAAAGAACAATCTCTCCATCCATTTCATGTGTAATAAAATTGTAAGTGATGACCCTGGCACCACCAGATTTTCCTTTACCTTTAGACTTTATTGCCATTCGTATTTTGCGGATGCCTGGTGCTAATTCAGTACCTTGTTTTGGGTTTTCAAGAAGAGATTTACCGAAGTTGACCAAATCGTCCTTAAATGAAGAGTATTTCTTCGCAAGTTTCTTCGCTGCCACATCAAAGTAACTTGAAGTTGTTATACTATAATTCATTTATCAATTTATCAAGTGTATTCAGTTGCTTCTTACCTGCAATAACTTCTTTCAGCTCACGAAGTGCACCTCTCAAATCCTCTGCAATATTCTGAGTGTTCTCAGAAACAGAGTCAGAAGGCGTAACCGGAACCAAACGAAAACTGCCTTCACGTGACTTTAAAATCACGTGTTCACCAGAATTTACCATAGAGAAATACTTTCCCTGATTGGCTCTAAAATCTCTTGCACTTACTATTGTCATATCTGTATACCTTTATGTTTACGCCACAAAGATAAGCATTATTTTCATATTAGCAACCATTTTGGTACCAAAATTAATACCAAACATAAAAAAAAGAGAGGAATGACATAACTTTTCAAGTTAAAATAAAAAAACGACTCCCATAATCCTTGCGGACTATGGGAGTCGTCATATTATGTAAATCTCGCTAATAGCGAAGAATTACTTCTTGTTCAGTGCGAGGTCGATAGCAACGGCGATAGCTACAGAAGCACCTACCATCGGGTTGTTACCCATACCGAGGAAGCCCATCATCTCTACGTGAGCAGGAACTGAAGAAGAACCTGCGAACTGAGCGTC
>ERZ1023848.505-NODE-505-length-12155-cov-8.366694_pt1 | contig 12155 bp, 7 predicted proteins | sample MGYA00380385_ERZ1023848 | MGnify/ENA primary metagenome ERZ1023848 (study PRJEB33179, sample SAMN07449069) | human gut metagenome | biome: Human-gut; feature: Human associated habitat; material: Faeces | host: Homo sapiens | place: India:Kasaragod | collected...
CTCGGCTGACGTTGTTCTGGTCAAAGGTATCACCACGGCTGAACGGCTCGACGATCTTAAGAAGGTTGTCAATGCCAACGTTTCCGATGTGGGCTATACCAAGAATGACAAGGGTGAGAATGTGTTCCGCATCTACGGCAAGGTGCCTGTGGGCATCGAAGCCAAAGGTGAACTGAACGTCGAGTCCGATGGCAATATCTATGTAGCCGGCCGTACATTCGGTGAAAATAAGGATACGGTCCTGAAGCTGGGCAAAGTAACGACTAGCACGGGCGATATTCGCGTCCTGGGCAAAGCCGGCGTGACCAACTCCCTGAAGGATGGCAGTGCCAACCTGAACGGAAAGAATCTGATCCTCGAAGGCGGCAGTTCCGACATCGGGGCAGCGGACAAACCCATTGACGTCGACCTCACGGGCAGCCTGTCTGCTCTGACGGACGGCAGCATGTATATCAGCAGTGTGGGCAATCACAATCTGCAGCTTTCCGGGCTCTATGCCGGCAAGGATATGGTGCTGGCCTCCAAGAAGGATATCGCCATGAGTCCTGACGCATCGGCACAGGCTTACCTCAATGCCGGCAGACTACTTGATTTGAAGGCAGAGGGCGGCATCGGTGCAAAGGACAGCGGCGTACGCATCCTGGGAAATGGCGCGACCATCAATGCTGAAGCAAAAGATGGCAATATTTACCTGGCCGGCAAGAGGAAGGCCGGGGAACAGGACGGTCTTCTCCTGCTCGGTATGGTGAAGACGAATCCGGGCCATACGATTGATGTGGCGGCTGAAACCAGCCTGGGCCTTGGGAGCAATGAAAACGCGTCGCTGCTTGTGAGCCGGGTGCAGGCAGATGCGGTGAACCTGTCCAGTGACAGGGAAATCAACTTGAAAAACGGCACGCTCACTGCTGGCACGCTGAAACTGAAGGCCGGCGGTTCCATCAACCAGACGGCAGCTCATGCCATCACGGCTTCGGATGTTTCTGTGGACGCAGCGGCAGGCATCAGCCTGAACAGCGGAGCAGAGGCAGAATCCAAGATGTTCAATGCGTTCAAGGAGGTGACGCTGAATAACGCCAGCGAGGCGACGGACATCGTGCTCGGCAACGGTGGCGATGAGGACCTGACCGTCACCTTCGCCGACGGCAGCAAGGCCAAGAATGTCACCGTCCGCAACTACAAGAACGGTGTGGTGAACGACCTGACTGTCAACGGACCGGTGACGGCTGCGGAAGGCATCAGCCTGATCAACGACGAGGACGACCTGAATACCATGGGTACCCTGACCGTTGGCAGCGGCCGGCTCCATGAATATGCAGCCGGGGCGCTGACGAATGAAGACGGCCTGACGGGTGAAGACATCATCCTGAAATCCACTAAGGGCATGACCAACAAAGGCGATGTGGAAGCCAAAGGCGGCGACGTGACCATGGATGCAAAGACCGACCTGCATAATCAGGGCGCCGTAACGGCTAGCCAGGATGTAGGGCTGACTTCCGGCGGCAGCATGGTCAACGATAAGGCCGTAACGGCCGGTCGAGATCTCACGATGAACGCCGGCACGACGCTGACGAACGGTGCTGATCTTACTGCTACGAATGGTGCAGTCAGTCTGGCAGCCAAGAAGGGACTTCACCAGAAGGGCAATGTCACGGCTGGCAGCAGCATCACGATGGACAACCAGCAGGACGGGGAACTCGTCGTAACGGGGGATGTCCAGAGTGGCACTTCTGTAACGGCGAAAGCCACGGAAGGCAATGTGACCATCGACGGTTCGCTAACTTCGAAGAATGGCGACACGATGCTCTCGGCATCCGACAGCCAGAAGCTTGGGGACAAGGGCAACATCCGCGTGAAGGGTGCAGTCGATTCCGCGGCCGACGTCCGGATGACAACGGACCACGGCGATATCGCGGTCGATGGCACGCTGACAGCTGACAAGGCCGTCGCGGCTTCGACGGAAGATGGTTCGATTACCATCGGCACGTCGGAGAAGGACGGCAAGGTCGACGCTGGCACGGTGGCAACGCTGACGACGGCCCGTGGACCGATTGCGGTCCATGGTCTGGTCACGGCCAAGAACGGTGCAAAACTCCAGGCGACGGAGTCCGGCGACATCTCGGTCAAGGGCAATCTGCTCGCAACTGAGAGTGGCAACGCCGAGGCACTGAGTCAGGATGGCAACATCGAGATCCAGGGCAGGGTCGAGTCGAAGACGGGCGAAGCCACGGTCAAGACGCAGCGCGGCGATGTGAACGTCGGCGGCCTGATGAAGGCTGGCACTGACATCACGGCCGAGTCTGCGGATGGCAGTGTCACTGTCGGCGGCAGCCTGACCAGCGACAGAGCAACGCTTGTCAAAGCCACCAATGGCAATGTCGCGCTTCACGGTGATGTCCAGAGCGGCACCTCCACGACAGCACAGGCCACGAATGGCAGCGTCTCGATCACGGGCGATGTCACGAGCGGTACTTCGTCGGAGCTGCTGGCAACGGATGGCAGCGTGGATGTGACAGGCAGTGTCACGGGCGGCACATCTGTCACGGCACGGGCTGCGGAAGGCAATGTGAACATCGGCGGTTCGCTGACTTCGAAGAATGGCGACACGGTGCTCTCGGCATCCGACAGCAAGAAGCTTGGGGACAAGGGCAACATCCGCGTGACGGGTGCCATCGATTCTGCCGCTGACGTCGAGATGACGACGGTCAACGGCGACATCGAGGCAGGCGGTACGACGCGGGCGGCGCAGGATATCCGCGCGGCGGCAGAGAAGACGGGGCAGATCCGCTTCGTCGGCGATGCCGAGGCCGTGGCGGGCAGACTGCAAGCCCAGACGGATGCTGGCGCTATCTCGTTTGAAGGCAAAGCGACAAGTGGCACAGAGCTTGCGGCTGAGACCGTCACTGGCGACATCGCCTTCCGAGGCGAAGCGGCGAGTGGTACGGACCTCACGGCCGAGACGACCGACGGTTCGATCTCGTTCGAGGGACAGGCCACGAGTGGCAAAGACCTCACGGCTAAGACAACGCACAAGGGTGACATCACCTTTGCCGGCCTCGTCAATGCGGACCGCAATCTCATCGCAGATGCGGCCCAGACCGGTACGATCACGCTGCGCAAAGATGTCACGGCGAAGCAGGATGTCAACCTGCACACGCACGATGGCAGCATGGTCTTTGACGGCAGCGATGCGGGCAAGACCGAGGATATCCACCTGACCGCGCAGCGCGGCAACATCGATCTGCGCACGACGGGTACGGGCGATATCAAGGACAGCCGCCACCAAGAAAATGGCGACCGCGCGTTCGTCAATGCGACGAACGGCAATGTCGTCATCCACCATGAGGGCACGGGCGATGTCGACCTTTACGGCCTCTACGCCAAGAAGGAGGCGGCGACCGAGCTCAAGAACGGAAGTCTCTACCTCGACACGATGGACGGAGACCTCGTGGCCATGTTTGTCCGCAATCCGGACAAAGTCATGGATGTCAAGCACATCACGGCAGGGCAGGAGATTGCTGTCGCCGGTGCCGACATCGGCATCGATGACATCTTGCAGCGCGAAGGTGCCGACAACCTGCTGACGATCACGCCGACCGGCGCATCGGACGACGCGCCCATCCAGAACCTCCACATCGGCAACATCCGCACGAATGAGGGCAGCGGCATCCGCTTCAAGCACCTCTGGTTGGAGAACGGCGACATCTCGGTCAGCAAGGGGCAGTTCCTCATCGACAAGCTCTACGTCCTTGGCAAGGCGACCTTCAGCAACGGCGTCATGGTGACGAATGTCTTCGGCACGGCGCCGATCTACGAGGACGGCGTGACGAGCGCGTACTGGATCAACACGGCCATCAACGATCCGAAAGAGACACTCGCCGCTTGGCTCAATGGTGCACCGGATGAACATCGCTGGATGTTCCTGCGGTTCTATGGGCAGACTGACACGCAGTACAGCAATGGCAATCTCCTGGACCTCGTCGACCACTACCACGTTTACCGCCAGCGCTACACGGAGACGGACTGGATGCGCATGATGGAGAATCATGACCGCTACGATTTCTATCGCATGTACTACCATCCGGCCCTCTCGCTCCACGACCGCTTCGGCCTTGTCGATGCATCCAACTACCTCGATGCCTTCAAGAATCCGGCAAATGCGGTGAACGTAGCGGCGGAAGATCGCGAGGAAGCATGACAGACTAGATGGATAAGACAGGAAGGCCGGAACTCTGGGGTTCCGGCCGACTGTCACATCTTCTCAAATAAGAACAAGAAAAAGATAAAGATAAGGAAAGGTGAGCAGCATGAACAAGAAAGCAGAAGAATTCAAGGCTTATGTAGAGGAGAAACATCCTCTTGCATTTACGATTGAGGAGATTCCCGATGACACCTACGAGACGGTGGCCTTCCGGTCGTTTGCCGAAGTGCGAGGCAACCGGCTGCCTCTCGTTGTCATTCTCGACACGAGCATCTACGCGATGATTCGCATCCTCGTCGTACCGCGTGCCGTGCGCGGACAGAACCGCGAGGAACTGCTCGAGATGCTCAATCGCTACAACAAGAAATACAAGACCTGCAAATATTATCTCGATGACGAAGAGAACCTCGTCCTCGATACCTGCATCCTCTGCGGTGAGGAGAAGATCGACGGGGACCTCGTCTACGCGATGTTCCGCGTCCTCCTGCAAGAGCTCGAGGACCATTACCCAGAGCTCATGAAGATTGTCTGGGAGTAATTAAAAGCCGCTTCGCAGCCTGTGCTGTGAAGCGGCTTTTTGTTTGCATCAGTGAGAAGGGGAGTGTCTCAGCGTATGAGTCCCTGGACGCCGGGGGCGAAAGAGATGGCGTCGATGGCCTGCCGTTCTTTGGCGCTGAAGCTCGTGTTCTCGATGGCCTTGATGTTGTCGAGGATCTGCTCGGGCTTGGAGGCGCCAATCAGGACAGTGGTGACGTCCGTGTCCTTGAGGTCCCAGGCGAGGGCCATCTCGGCGAGCGTCTGGCCACGCTGGGCGGCTAGATCATTTAGGGCACGGATGGCCTGCAACTTTTCGGGGGTCAGGGACTTCTCCTTGAGGAAGCGGCCGTCGCGGTGGATGCGGCTGTCCTCGGGGATGCCGTGCAGGTAACGGTCGGTCAGCAGACCCTGGCAGAGCGGGCTGAAGGCGACGATGCCGAGGCCGAGGTCGGCGGAGGTGTCCTTGAGGCCGTTCTTCTCAATTGTGCGGTCGAAGATGGAGTAGCGGTTCTGGTTGACGATGAACGGCACGTGCAGTTCGTGCAGGATGGTCGCTGCGCGCAGGAGCGTCGGGCCGTCGTAGTTCGAGAGGCCGACGTAGAGCGCCTTGCCGCTCCTGACAATCTGCGCGAGTGCGCCCATCGTCTCCTCGAGCGGCGTCTTGGGGTCCATGCGGTGATGGTAGAAGATGTCGACGTAGTCGAGGTGCATGCGTATGAGGCTCTGGTCGAGGCTTGCAATCAGGTACTTGCGGCTGCCCCAGTTGCCGTAGGGGCCCGGCCACATGTCATAGCCGGCCTTTGTCGCGATGACGAGCTCATCGCGGTAGGGGCGGAAGGTGTCGTCCATGAGTCGGCCCAAATTGCGCTCGGCACTGCCGTAGGCGGGCCCGTAGTTATTGGCGAGGTCGAAGTAGGTGATGCCGTGGTCAAAGGCCGTGCAGCAGAGCGCCTTCATCGTGCCGTAGTCTGCCGTGTCGCCGAAGTTGTGCCAGAAGCCCAGCGCAATGCGCGGCAGGCGCAGGCCGCTCCTGCCGCAGCGCGGGTAGGCCATCGTCTCGTAACGCGAGTCGGCAGCTAGGTATGTCTTGCTGATATCCATCGTGATTCCTCCTGTCGTTTACCGGTTTGTCGGTTGATGTGCTTCTATTATACACCTACACATAAAGCATGCGCACGCGAACAGGGGGCCGTCTTATTAGGTTTGTTGACTATACTACGATGTCGTATTATAATAGACAAGCCGTTTCGGGATTGCCGTGCTGCGCGTCAGCCCGTTCTCTTTTTCCGCAAAGATTGACAAGCCGACGGACTGGTTGTACAATACATAGGTTTACGATAGGAAAAGGGAGATGAAATCATGACGCTTGATGATACGATTGGCTACATGCTCGGCCGCATTGCGCGCAAGATCCACTATCGGGTGGACGGCGTGTTCAAGGAATACGGCATCACGGTGGAGCAGTGGGTCGCGCTCAAGACGATTGCAGAGTACGAGCCGCTCTGCCAGAAGGCGCTCGCCGAGCGGATCGAGAAGAACCAGAACACGGTCAAGGCGCTCGTCACGCATCTGGGGAACAAGGGCTGCATTGACCGCACGCCCGACCCGAGTGACATGCGCCACATGATCCTGCGGACGACGGAGAAGGGGCGCGACTGCGTCGAGCGGCTCAGCGCGCTCGACGAGCACGCCAACCTCGACTTCCTCGGGGCCCTGAGCGCGGACGAGCAGGAAGAGCTGCGCCGCATGCTGCGCAAGATCGAGGCAAAGCTCTGAGCCGCAGAGAAATTTGATGGGGTTTAAGATAGGAAAGGAAGATCACATGCAGAGAGAGAAGCTATGGACACCGGAATTCCTGGGGATGGGAGGCAGCAACCTCTTCTTGTTCATGTCGCAGTACGTCATGGTGGCGGCGTTGCCGATTTTCATCATGGACACGCTCGGAGGCGGCGACATGGAGGCGGGCCTCGCGATGACGGCCTTTCAGATTGGCGCGGTGAGCTGCCGCCCTCTGGCCGGCCGCATCATCGACGCCGTCAACAAGCAGAAGCTGATGCGCGGGGCGACGGCGGCGTTCTTCCTCGTGATGTTCGCGTTCAACTGGTTTCACTCGGAGCAGGCCATCTACGCGCTGCGCCTGCTGCATGGCTGCATCTTCGCGCTTGCGACGACGGCTGCGGCGGCGATGGCTGCGCTCGTGCTGCCGGCCTCGCGCAAGGGCGAGGGCATCGGCTACTTCGCGCTCTCGACGAACCTCGCGATGGTCGTCGGCCCGCTCATCGGCCTCTTGATCATCGGCAACCTCGGCGGCACGGCGCTCTTCGCCTTTATGACGGCACTGGCGATCTTGACGTTCCTGACGGCCAATGCCCGCCGCCTGCCCGATGAGGTCATCCGCCCGGCCAAGCGTCCGAAGAAGGGCTTCCACCTCTCGGACTTCATTGAGCGGCGCTCGCTCACACCGGCACTGCTCGGCGGCATGGTCTTCTTTGCCTACGGCGGCATCCTGACCTTCATCCCGCTCTACGCCAAGAGCCTCGGCCTGCAGGCGGAGACGAGCCTGTTCTTCGTCGTCTTTGCTTTCGTCATCATCCTGACGCGCCCCGTCATCGGCCGCCTCTTCGACGAGAAGGGGCCGGACTGGACGGTATGGCCGGGCTTCGCGTTCTTCGCGGCCGGCATGGTCTTCTTCAGTCAAGTTACGACGCTCGTCGGCCTGCTCGGCGCGGCTGCGCTGCTCGGCATCGGCTTCGGCGCGCTGTCGCCGGCCTTCCAGACGCTCGCCGTCCAGAGTGCACCGGCATCGCGCGCCGGCGTCGCGACGGCCACGTACTTCTGGTCGCTCGACATCAGCGTCGGCCTCGCCGCCGTGCTCCTTAGCATCGTCGCCGCGCAGTGCGGCTATCCCTTCATGTACGGCGTCGTCAGCACGGCCATCATCGCCTTGAACGCCGCGCTTTACTTCCTCTGGCGCCGCAGCAAGCTGCATAAGCTGCGCAAGCTCCAAAAGGCGCGCCGGGCACATGGCATGTGACTTTCCTGACTTTTTTTCAGATACCATTTTACAAGCAGAGGCTTTTGTGGTATCATGAAATAGTTAATTTAAGGTTGTTTAGTGAAGAGTGGGTGCAAGCCCACTCTTTAATCTTATGCGAGAAAGACACGGATGAGCACATCACCGTGATTCAAAAGCAGAAAGCTGGAGGTGGATGTATGGCAAAGCAGCAGGTTGAGGATGCCGTAGAGGCAATCGTGCAGGAGCTCCTGAAGGATCAGGACGTCATTGAGCTCGTCGATGTCGAGTATGTCAAGGAACACGATTGGTATCTGCGCGTCTACATCGATAAGGAAGGCGGCATCGATATCGAGGATTGCCAGGCGCTGAGTGAGAAGCTCGAGGAGGTGCTCGACAAGGGGGATGTCGTGCCGGATTCGTACATTCTGGAGGTGTCCTCGCCGGGCATCGACCGCGTCCTGCGCAAGCCGCGCGACTTCACGCGCGAGCAGGGCAAGAAGGTCGACGTCACGCTCTACGCGCCGCGCGAGGGCAAGAAGCTCGTCGTCGGCGAGCTCACGGGCTTCGATGGCGATGCGATCGAGCTCGATGGCGAGACGAAGATCCCGCTGGCGGATATTGCACAGGTCCGCCTTCATATCGACTTTTGACATAGCAAAAAAGGGGGGCTTCCCCCGTTCATTGGGAGGATATTATTTTGGCAAGAAAAACGACGAAAGCGAAGGACAATGGTCAGGAATTCCTGACGACGCTCAAAGAGCTCGGCAAGGAGAAAGGCATCGATGAAGAAGTCCTCTTCGAGGCCATCGAGGCTGCCCTGATCTCGGCATACAAGCGCAACTTTGGCTCGGCACAGAATGTCCGCGTCACGCTTTCCAGAGAAACGGGTCACTATCACGTCTACGCGATCAAGACGGTCGTCGAGGATCCCGAGGACGAGATCACAGAGATCTCGCTGGCGCAGGCCCGCACGATCAAGCCGGACTATGAGGTAGGCGACGTCATCGAGATCGAGGTGACGCCGGCGAACTTCGGCCGCATCGCTGCGCAGACGGCCAAGCAGGTCGTCGTCCAGCGCATCCGCGAGGCAGAGCGCGGCATCATCTACGAGGAGTTCATGAGCCGCGAGGGTGACATCCTGACGGGCCTCGTCGAGCGCGTCGAGAACCACAATGTCTACATCGACCTCGGCAAGACGGAAGCCGTGCTGACGCCGGCGGAGCAGATCCCAACGGAGACGTACGCACACGGCGACCGCATCAAGGCATACGTCGTCGAGGTCAAGAAGACGAACAAGGGACCGCAGATCGTCGTTTCGCGCACGCATCCGGGCCTTTTGAAGCGCCTCTTCGAGCTCGAGGTGCCGGAGATCCAGGAAGGCATCGTCGAGATCAAGTCGGTCGCACGCGAGCCGGGCAACCGCTCGAAGATCGCCGTCTACTCGAAGGACGAGAACGTCGACCCGGTCGGCTCCTGTGTCGGCCACCGCGGCCTGCGCGTGCAGTCGATCGTCGATGAGCTCGGCAGCGAGAAGATCGACATCGTCAAGTGGAGCGAGAATCCGGCCAAGTTCATCGCCAATGCGCTGAGCCCGGCCAAGGTCGTCTCCGTCGCCGTCAATGAGACGGAGAAGGTCTCGCGCGTCGTCGTGCCGGACTACCAGCTCTCGCTCGCCATCGGCAAGGAAGGCCAGAACGCCCGCCTCGCCGCCAAGCTCACGGGCTGGAAGATCGACATCAAGAGCGAGTCGCAGGCCGCTGACGAAGAGCTCGACGCCAACATGAATGAGGTCGAAGTCACGAGCGATGCCGCCTTCACGGCTGAGGGTGAATGATGAAAATCAAGAAGATACCGCAGCGGATGTGCCTGGGCTGCCAGGAAAGCCGTCCGAAAAAAGAAATGGTGCGGATCGTGCGCAGCCCCGAGGGCGAGTTCTCCGTGGACTTCACGGGCAAGAAGCCTGGGCGCGGCGCCTACATCTGCCACAAGCGCGAATGCTTCGACAAGGCCAAGAAGAGTCACGGCCTCGAGCGTTCGTTCAAGTCGCCAATCGACGTTGCCATCTACGATCTCCTCGAGCGCGAGCTGTTCGAGGACAAGGCTGAGGGCTGAGTCATGGCGCATACCCAAGAAGAGCGCATCACGAACCTCCTGAGCATGGCCCAGCGGGCGCGCCGCATCGTGTCGGGCGCCTTTGCCGTGGAGCAGGCTCTGAAGGGCCGCGAGGCCGTACTCGTCTTCGTGGCGGCGGATGCCTCAGATGAAACAAAGAAAGATTACACGATCCTAGCAGATCGATACAAGGTTCCCTACCTTGAGGGGCTCGACCGGGAGACGCTCGGCCAGTGCCTCGGCAAGGAGTACCGCGCTGTCGCGGCCCTGACCGATAAGGGGTTCGCGAAGAAGCTGCGCGAGCTGATGAAGGAGCCATGAGTATGAAATAATAACCGGGGGTGGATTAATGTCCAAATACAGAGTTTACGAGCTCGCGAAAGAGTTCAATACGGATAGCAAAGTCATTCTGGATATCCTCAAGCGCAATAAGTTCAAAGCTGCCAACAATTTTTCGAGCGTCGGCGAAGAAGAGCGCACGGCCATCAAGAATTCGCTGAGCAACAAGGGCGCTAAGCCGCAGGCAAAGGCTCCGGCAGCACCGGCTGCGCAGAAGCCGGCCGCAAAGCCGGCAGAAAAGCGTGCCGAGAAGCCGCAGGCTGGCAAGCAGAACCACGGCAACAGCGGCAGCAACGGCAATAACGGCCGCAATGAGCGTAACGAGCGCCGCAGCGATGCGGGCCGCAATAACGGCAACGGCAATCATAATGGTGGCAGCCGCGCCGCTTCGGGCAGCAACCGCCCGAGCCACAATAACGGCGGCAATAGCGGCAATAACGGCGGCAACCGCAACAGCAATGGCGGTGGCAACAATAACCGCGGCGGCAACCGCAACGACCGCCGCAACAGCAGCCGCAACGAGCGCGGCGGCAAGAGTGACCGCAATGACCGTAACAACCGCTTCGGCAGCAAGAACGACCGCAACCGCAGGGGCCGCAACAACAAGCGCGGCGGCCAGCAGGCCCCGAAGGTCGAGATTGCGCATCCGAAGCACATCAAGCTGCCGGAGACGATCGCCGTCAAGGACCTCGCGTCCAAGATGAGCTACACGGCTGCGGAAGTCGTCAAGAAGCTCTTCATGATGGGCGTCATGGCGACGATCAACCAGGAAATCGACTTTGATACGGCCGCCCTCGTGGCTTCGGAATTCGGCGTGACGTGCGAAGAGCTGCCGCCAGAGGTCGACCCGACGGAAATCCCGGAGATCGAGGACGACCCGAAGACGCTGAAGCTCCGCCCGCCTGTCGTCACGGTCATGGGCCATGTCGACCACGGCAAGACGTCGCTGCTCGACTGCATCCGCAACACGCATGTCCAGACACATGAGGCCGGCGGCATCACGCAGCACATCGGTGCTTATCAGGTCAACTGCAAGGGCAAGAAGATCGTCTTCCTCGACACGCCGGGCCATGAGGCATTCACGGCCATGCGTGCGCGCGGCGCCCAGATCACGGATATCGCAATCCTCGTCGTCGCTGCCGATGACGGTGTCATGCCGCAGACCATTGAGGCTATCCACCACGCGAAGTCGGCAGGCGTGCCGATCATCGTTGCGATCAACAAGATTGATAAGCCGGGCGCCAACCCGGACCGCGTCAAGCAGGAGCTCATGGAGCAGGGTCTCGTGCCGGAGGAATACGGCGGAGACACGATCATGGTCCCAGTCTCGGCTAAGAAGCAGATCGGCATCGATGACCTCCTCGAGATGGTCCTGCTCGTCGCCGAAGTCAAGGAGCTCAAGGCCAACCCGAACCGCGATGCGCGCGGCGTCATCGTCGAGGCCAAGCTCGACAAGGGCCGCGGCCCTGCCGCGACGGTCCTCGTCCAGAACGGCACGCTGCGCATCGGCGACTCCGTCGTCTGCGGCACGACGTACGGCAAGGTCCGCGCCATGGTCAACGACCGCGGCGAGAACGTCAAGAAGGCCGGTCCGTCCGTGCCGGTCGAGATTCTCGGCCTCAACGACGTGCCGGAAGCCGGCGACATCCTCGCCGTGCTCGAGGAGAAGCAGGCCCGCTCCATCGCCGAGGCCCGCATCGAGCGCCAGCGCAACAACCTCATCAAGAGCAAGAAGGTCTCGCTTGACGACCTCTTCCACCAGATTCAGGAAGGCGACATCAAGGACCTCAACATCGTCATCAAGGCCGATGTACAGGGCTCTGTCGAGGCACTCTCGAGCTCGCTTTTGAAACTCAACAAGAACGACGAGGTCCGCGTCTCCATAGTCCATTCGGGCGTCGGCGCCGTCAACGAGTCGGATGTCATGCTGGCATACGCTTCGAACTCGCTGAT
>ERZ1023848.508-NODE-508-length-12103-cov-10.537932_pt1 | contig 12103 bp, 6 predicted proteins | sample MGYA00380385_ERZ1023848 | MGnify/ENA primary metagenome ERZ1023848 (study PRJEB33179, sample SAMN07449069) | human gut metagenome | biome: Human-gut; feature: Human associated habitat; material: Faeces | host: Homo sapiens | place: India:Kasaragod | collected...
TTCACAGAACCTTCAGCTCGTCTTTCCGTGAGTTCTGTGAATTCTGTGGGAGATTGTTGATGATGGTTGACTGTGGCGGAGGCCGGAGACCTCCGCTACGTCCAGGGGGTTACGGGTTATAGCGCACGAACGCCTCCATTGCCTCGTAGCAAGCCAAGCCCAGGCTGTGATACAGCTCGGCGGTAGCGTGGTTGCGGTCTTCGGCGCGCTGCCAGAAGAGGCGCTCGTCGTTGCCGAGGAACGGTGCGCTCTCCATCTGCGAAGAGTGCTTGAGGATGCAGTTGCGCTTGCCGCGAAGCTCCTCCGGCGACATCGGCACACACATCTCGATGTTCTCGATTTCCCACTCAGCCCATGCGCCGCGATACATCCAGATGCGGCAGTTGTCGAGCCACTTGGCGCCTGCCTCCTTCTCGAGGTCGATGGCAGCCATCACGGCGTCGGTACACTTGCGGTGGGTACCGTGCGGGTCGGCGAGGTCGCCGGCTACGTATATCTGGTGAGGCTTAACCTGCTGGAGCAGTTCGCGAACGATCTTAACATCAGCCTCGCCCATCGGCAGCTTCTCTATCTTGCCCGACTCGTAGAACGGAAGGTCGAGGAAGTGTACATGGTCGAGCGGAATGCCGTTGTAGGTGCAGGCTGTGCGAGCCTCGCCACGACGGATAAGGCCCTTGATGGTGCGCACCTCCTTTGTATCCATATCGCTCGGACGCTTCTGGGCGAAGAACTCCTTGATATCGCCGTACATCTTCTTAATCACCTCGTCCTTGCTGTCGCAGAAGAGCTGGTTGAAGCCGTTGACGAAGTGCATGAAGCGTGTTACCTCCTCGTCGCCCACAGCGATGTTGCCCGATGTCTCATAGGCGATGTGCACGTCGTGATTCTGCTGAACGAGTCGGCGGATGGTGCCACCCATAGAGATCACGTCGTCGTCGGGGTGCGGCGAGAATACGATGACGCGCTTCTGTGCGGGCAGCGCACGCTCCGGACGGTTGGTGTCGTCGGCGTTCGGCTTGCCGCCAGGCCATCCGGTGATAGTATGCTGAAGGTCGTTGAATATCTTGATGTTGCAGTTGTAAGCCGAACCGAAGAGGGCGAGGAGGTCAGAGAGTCCGTTCTCGTTATAGTCCTTGTTGGTGAGCTTGAGGATAGGCTTCTTCACGAGCTGGCAGAGCCAAACCACAGCGGCGCGTATCGTCTTGTCGGTCCACTCGCAGTTGGTGACGAGCCACGGGTGAACGATACGTGTCAGCTTGCTGGCTGCAGCGAGGTCGATGACAAACTTGGCGTCGTTGTGTGTCTGCACGAACGAAGCAGGAACGGTGTCGGTGATGCCGCCTTCAACAATCTTCTGCACCACCTCCGACTTCTCTTCGCCCCATGCCGTGAGGAACATCTTGTGGGCAGAGAGCAGCGTGTGGACACCCATCGTGATAGAGCACGGCGGCACCTGGTCGAGTGTGCCGAAGCTGTTGCTCATCTCCTCGCGGGCGGTCTGGTCGATGAGGATGATGCGGCTCTGCGAAGCGAGACTTGAACCAGGCTCGTTGGCTGCGATGTTACCCATACGGCCGATGCCGAGCAGGGCGATGTCGATGCCGCCCTCTGCAGCGATGAGCTGTTCGTAGGCGCGGCAGTGTTCGAACACCTCGTCCTGAGCGATCGATCCGTCGGGGGTGTGTATATTCTCTGCCTTTACGTCTACATGGTCGAGGAAGCGCTGGCGCAACTGGTTGATGGCGCTCTGTGCGCAGTTCTTGTCAAGCGGGAAATACTCGTAGGCGTTGAACACCACTACGTTGTCGAAGCTGAGTCCTGCCTTGTGGCGGCGGATAAGCTCCTCGTAGATAGGGTTCAGCGACAGACCTGTACCGAGGGCGAGCACGCACTTCTTGCCTGCTGCCTTGGCACGCTTGATTTCTGTCTCTACGGTGTCGGCGATAACCTTCGCGCCCTCCTCCACTTTCGGATAGATGTCGGTGAAGAGTTTCTCGCAACGTGTGATTTCAGAGCGTTCAACTGCCGTACGAGGGCGGTAGTATTGCTCCGGTACCTTATTCAATACAATCTGCGAACTTAAATTAAGTTTCATAATGATTATTTTTTAGTTGAAAAAGTTTAATTATTGGTGAGGTGGTGAGGTGGTGATATGTTGTTGTGGTGAGATGGTGAGATGTTGAGATGTTGAGATATGTAATGTAATGTCACCACCTCAACATCTCACCACAACAACATTCTACACTCAACATCTCAACACAACAACATTCCGTTTACGGACGGCATGCCGCAGCTGAAGCCCACTTCGACGGTTTCGGACCCATTACGAGTTCGAGTGTTCCGCCGTGGCGGATGTCGTTGAAGTCGACGTAAGAGTTCTTGAGAGTCTTGCCATTGAGGCGAGCGCTCTGCACGTAGATGTTCTTGTCGGAGTTGTTCTTTGCCACGACGGTGAAGGTCTTGCCTCCGCCCACGTTCACGGTAGCCTTGTCGAAGAGCGGCGAACCGATCACGAAGCGACCGCCAACGGGGTCGACCTGGTAGAGACCTACCGACGAGAGGATGTACCAAGCCGACATCTGACCTACATCCTCGTTGCCAGAGAGTCCGTCGGGCTGGTCGAGATACATCTCGTTGAGCATCTTGCGCAGCAGCGGTGCCGCCTTGTCGGGGCGTCCGGCGTAGTTGTACATATATATAACATGGTGGCTCGGCTCATTGCCGTGAGCATACTGACCAGTCATGCCCGACATATCAGGCGAAGCGTTGTCGCCAGCCCAGCCTTCAACGAAGAAGAGCGAGTCGAGCTTTGACATGAATGCCTTGTCTGATCCGAAGAGCTTGATGAGACCCTTCACATCGTGAGGCACGAGGAAGGTGTACTGCCATGCGTTGCCCTCGGTGTAGTCGTTGGTGCGGTGCTCGGCGAAGAACGGGTTGAACGGCAGGCGGAACTTGCCGTCGGTGCCAACAGCGCGGAGGAAGCGAGTCTCCGGATCGTAGTATTTCTTGTAAGAACGAGAGCGGTTGAAGAAGTACTCGTAGTCGTCCTTCTTGCCCAACAGCTTAGCCACCTTAGCCACGCCGTCGTCGGCAGCGCAGTATTCGAGCGCCTTCGCTACGGTTTCGTTCTCGGGTTCGAGGTTCCAGGGTATGTATCCATGCTTCTTGAGCAGACCAAGCGAGCGGATGTCCTTCATCTGTGTAGCCTTCAGCGCCTCAAGCGCCAGCTCCTTATCCTCCACGAAGCCCTTCATGGTGAGGTCGGCGAGCACGATAGCGCCCGGATTGCCCACCATACAGTCGGTCTCTGAGCCCATAAGATGCCATACGGGCAGACGGCCCTGCTGCTTGTAGATGTTGAGGAAGGTCTGGGCGAAGTCGCGCTGCATCTCAGGGAAGGCAACCGTCATGAGCGGATGAGCCGCACGGTATGTATCCCAAAGCGAGAGCGTGGTATAGTTGGTGAAGTCTGCCTTATGCACCTTGCCGTCGGCGCCGCGATACTCGCGGTCTACGTCGTTGAACTTAGAGCAAGAGGTCATAAGATGATACATCGCGGTGTAGAAAACGCGTTTCTTTGTGCGGTCGTTGGTCTGGATCTCGATGCGAGCGAGTTCGCGGTTCCAAGCCTCATCAGCCTGCTTAACGGCTGCGTCGAAGTCCCAACCTGCGAGTTCTGCCTGCATGTTCAGCTTAGCCTTGTCGATGCTCACCGGCGAGAGCGCCACCTTCACAAGCAACGGCTTGGTGTTGTCGGCTACAGACACAACGACGCGCTCCATCGAGTCGAGACGATGGACTGTGACGGGCTGAGAGAAGTCGATAGAGAAATAGATGCGGCGGTCGGCTGCCCAACCGTTTGAGCGGCGGAAACCGGTGAGGCGTGTAGCGCTCTCCTGAGTGAGCAGGCAGTCGTTGAGCTTATCCCAACCGATGCACTGCGAGAGATCGAGAGCGAGCTGAGCCTTTGCGCCGTTCTTGAAGGTATAGCGATGGAAACCGCAACGCTCTGTGGCAGTAAGCTCCACAAGCACGTTAGGGTCGGTGAGCTGCACCGAGTAGTAGCCCGGATGCACCTTCTCTGCCTCGTGCTTGAAGCGTGTGGAAGTCTGCTTGAAGTCCTTCACGGGCAGGAACGCTACGTCGCCGAGGCAGCCGATACCAGTACCCGAGAGGTGCATGTGTCCGAAACCGATGAGCTCGTCGTCGTCATAGTAGTAGCCCGAGCACCAGTCCCAACCGCGTGTAGGCTCGGTAGGACCGAGCTGAACGAGTCCGAAAGGCACGTTGGCGCCCATGAACGTGTGGCCATGACCGCCGGTTCCGACATATTGATTTACGTATTGCGTGAGATTTTGAGTCGCGGCGGTAGCGGCTGTAACACTAAAGCATACAGCAAGTAGCGCGACAGATAAGAGTCGTAATAGATAATTTGTTCTCATAAAATTAGTATTTAGCAATTGCAAAAATACTGATTTTTATGCTTGAATCGCTATTATTGACGGCATAAAATGAAGCTGTAACATACAAAAGATGTTAAATAGAAAAGGCGTGCGCAACTTAGTATATATATAATAGGTGTAGAAAAAAGCTATTTGCGTACTTTTGCAGCGGAATTAATAAACAAAATCATGAAGAAAAAAACACTTGCCATCGACACCCCTTTCCAGAAAAGCGATGCATACGGCGCATTGAGTATGCCTGTCTACCACACGCTTGCTTACGAGTTCGCTGACGCCGACGTGATGTCGGACGCTTTCTGCGGACGTATCGAGGAGCCCGACTACTCGCGTGTGATGAATCCGACAGTAAACTATCTCGAACTCAAGATAAAGGCGCTGACCGGCGCCGACCGTGTGACGGCGATGTCGTCGGGCATGGCGGCTATATCGGGCGCACTCATCTCGCTCGTGGAGCAGGGCAAGAACGTGGTGTCGTCAAGACACATGTTCGGCAACACCTACTCGCTGCTGACGAAGACGCTGCCGCGATTCGGCGTGACTACGCATCTGTGCGATCTGACGAATCTCGACGAGGTGCGCCGCGCCGTTGACGCTGACACCTGCTGCATCTTCCTCGAAATAATCACCAATCCGCAGCTTGAGGTGGCTGACCTCTCGGCGCTGGCTGAGATTGCACACGAACATAACATTCCGCTCGTGGCTGACACCACGGCTATTCCGTTCACCGAGTTCAACGCTCACGAACTGGGCGTGGACATCGAGGTGGTTTCTACCACGAAGTATCTCTCGGGCGGCGCCACTTCGCTCGGCGGCATCGTCATCGACTACGGCGGATTCCCCGAGTTTGCTCACCGCCTGCACGATGAGATGCTGTTCAACCTCGGCGCTTACATGACGCCGCACGTGGCTTACATGCAGAACCTCGGACTGGAGAATCTGAACGCACGCTACGCCATGCAGGTGCGCAACACGGAGTATCTGGTGAATGCGCTGCGCGGGTTGGAGCAGATTAAGAGCGTCAACTACGTCGGCCTGCCCGACAATCCGTACTATGCTTTGGCGCAACGTCAGTTCGGCAAGACTGCGGGCTGCATGTTCACTATCGACTTAGAGTCGAAGGAGGCTTGCTTCCGCTTCATCAACAAACTGAAGCTGGTGCGCCGCGCCACGAACCTCTTCGACAACCGCACGCTCGCCATCCACCCTGCCAGCACCATCTTCGGTCCGTTCACCGACGAGCAGCGCGCAGCGATGGACGTGCTCGGCACGACGATTCGCATCTCTGTGGGTCTGGAGGATATGGACGACATCGTGGAGGATTTCCGCCAGGCTTTGTAATCAGGGGGTGCACTTGTCTCAAGTGCACCAACCGAACAGAACAAGTATTATTTGATTGGTGCAGTTGAGACAACTGCACCCCCTAAAAATGGTGCAGTTGAGACAACTGCACCCCCTAAAAAAAGAAAACTATGAAATACGATTTTGATAAGGTTGTCGACCGCTCTGGGTCGGGCGACCTGAAGCACGAGGTGCTTGCAGAGAGATATGGCAGAGGCGACCTGCTGCCGCTTTGGGTGGCGGACATGGACTTCGAGACGCCGCAGTTTATAACCGACGCGCTGCGCAAGCGTCTCGAACACTCGCTGTTCGGCTACACGATATTGCCGCGCGACTACTGGCAGACGGTGGCTAAATGGATTGAGGATCATCATCAGTGGCGTGTCGACGAGCAGTGGATGCGCTTCATCCCGGGCATCGTGAAGGGCATCGGCTTCGTCATCAACGTGTTCGTGAAGGAGGACGAGAAGGTTATCATTCAGCCACCGGTGTATCACCCGTTCCGACTGACGCCTGAGGGCAATCACCGCAAGGTGGTGTACAACCCGCTTAGGGAGAACGCCGACGGATCGTACTCGATGGACTTCGACAATCTGGCGGAAGTGGCTGACGAGAAGTGCCGCGTGCTCATCCTCTCCAACCCGCACAACCCGGCGGGCATAACATGGGATGCGGAGACGCTGCGCCGTCTTGCCTACTTCTGCTCTGAGCATAACATCATCGTCATCAGCGACGAGATTCACTCCGACATGGCTATCTTCGGCAACAAGCATGTGCCGTTCGCTTCGGTTTCTGAGGCGGCTGCGCAATGCAGCATCACGTTCGGCGCTCCGTCTAAGACGTTCAACATTGCGGGCATCGTGAGCTCGTGGTGCATTGTGCCGAACGAGAAGTTGCGCCGCCCGCTGTTCGAGTGGATGACGGCTAACGAACTTGACGACCCGCATCTGTTTGCACCTATCGCTACGATGGCTGCGTTCAAGAACGGTGAGGAATGGCGTCAGCAGATGCTGGCGTACGTGGAGCAGAACATTCTGTTCGTTGAGGAGTTCCTCAGCAAGCACCTGCCACAGATTAAGGCTGTGCGACCGCAGGCGTCGTTCTTGGTGTGGCTCGACTGCCGCGGACTGCACCTCGACCACGACCAGCTCATTGATCTTTTCGTTAACCGTGCGCGTCTGGCTCTCAACGACGGCGAGATGTTCGGAAAGGAAGGCAAGGGATTCATGAGAATGAATGTTGCGACGCCGAGAAGCGTGCTGAAAGAAGCACTGGAGCGATTGGCTGCACAAATTCAGAGTTGAGAATTATAAAAAACAAAACCGCCGAGCATCACTGCTTGGCGGTTCTTAAACTCTTTTCTTGATTTATCAAACAATTACAAACTGCTTCTTATAAATTTAAACTACACCTCTGTTCTTATTAGAACAGAAGATGTACTCACTTAGTTTTTCTTGTTGTTTCTGTTGGTATTGCAAAAGTAGTAACTTTTTTCATACCTTCAATTCCACTGCGTAAAAGAGAAATGTCAAATTGTAAAAACCTTTGATTTTCGTCAAATTACTCCAGCTTTTGACTGTTTGACACCCTGATTTTACCGTTTGACGCTCTAAACTCTATCGGACTCATGCCTTCTCGTTGCACAAAAGCACGGCGGAAAGTGGACAACGAATTGAAACCGGAGTTCATCGCAATGGTTTCAAGCGTGTCGTCGGTGGAGTGAAGAAGCAGTTTTGCGTGGTGTATGCGATAATCATTTACGAAGTCATAGAACGTACTTTCGCAGTTCTGGTTGAAATACTGCGAGAGGTAGGTGCGGTTGGTGCCGAGGACCATGGCAAGCTCCGAAAGACGCAAGCGCGGATTGAGATAGACATGCTCCTTCTCGAAGAGCAGATACATGCGCTCGGCGAAGGCTGCCTCCTGCTGAAGCTTCAGTTCTTCGGGTTCCGGTTCAACGGGTTGTTCAGCAACGGGCTGCGGTTCGGGCACCGTTTCCGCTACGTTTTCGGGCTGCGTGTGCGCATGTGGAGCGTTCCGGTCGGCCTCGGCTGCCTCCAGATGCGCCGTCGCCTTGTCGAGGTCGTTCTCGGCGGCATCGAGGTTAGTCTCGGCATTGTCCTCAGACGGTTCCACGAAGTACGACTTCACGGCGTTGATAACCACCGACTGGCGATAGAAGCAGAAACAGGCGGCTATCCACATCACGAGCGAGTTGAAGAGGAAGATACTGTCGTCTCGCACGCCAGACGCAATACTGTCATACACCCATAGCATGAGCAGGCAGAAGAAGAGCAGGATGACGCCGCGCAACCAGTGGAGGTTGATGTATTCGGCGTAGGAATACTCCTCCTTGAGCGCACGCTCGAAGCGCGGCAGCTCTCGCAAAGCCCACAGGGTGATGAGGACGGCGCAGAGGATGGCGGCGAAGTGCATGGCATAATAGGCAAGCGGCACGGGATGCACCCAGAATGCCACCATAAGGACGACAAACGGAATGTAGAAACAGAACGCCCTACTCCAGTTCATCCACAACGGACGGCAGGCTTCAACGAGCACAATGGCGTACATGGGCAGCGTGAGCAGGTCGATGCTCGACGCATACTGTTCCTCAAGACGCGAACTGTAGTAGGTGTTGCCGATGAATATGAGGTCCTTCACATACTGCGCCACGATGGTGAGCATAAGCAAACTCACGTATATCTTCAAACGGCTGCAATGTCTGTAGAAGAACATACATGCCATTACAAGATGGAACATTATGTTTGCGCCATATAAGAAGTATAATAATTGTCTACCTATCATATAACTATATACAGAGATTCGTGGTTTATTAATAAATATAGTGAGTGTTGTACTGCAGTTGTTTGATAACAATCTCTAAAGATATTGGCAAAGATAAAGAGAATAATTTAATTTTACCGAATTTATATGGCGTTTTTTTCTAAAAGCCTGCGAAATTGGACAAAAAAGCACGAATTCATCGAAGGTTTGACGGAATGGTCTCCCACAGAATACGCAGAACTCACAGAATTTATTACTGAGTATTCTCCCACAGAATACGCAGAACTCACAGAATTTACTGCTGAGTATTCTCCCACAGATTTCAGATGCAATTTTAGGGGGTGCACTTGTCTCCGCTCGGCTTTGCCGCTTGCCAGAGCAAGAAGTGCACCAACCAAGCAAACAGTGATCCTCCCACAGATTTCACTCTACACAGTACTTCTGCTGGTGATGACCTCCCACAGATTTCACAGATCTACACAGATAGTTAGGGTGCGGATAATAAAAACAACGAAAAACGCTCACGTCAAAGATGGCGAAGTCGCCGATAGTATTGCCGTTGAGCACAACGTTCTTGCAACATTTTTCCCAACACTTTTCCACCGACGGCGGACGGAATCCAATCGGACGGCGGACGGAATCTGATCGGACGGCGAACGGAATCCGATCGGACGGCGGACGCGAACGGTGGCACACTTAGGGGGTGCACTTGTCTCAAGTGCACCAACCGAGCAAGAGCTGCACCAACAAAGCAAGTGGTGCACCAGCAAGGGAAGTGGTGCACCAGCAAGGGAAGTAGTGCACCAACAAAGGAAGTGGTGCACCAACAAAGGAAGTGGTGCAAAATAATTGGATGGTGCACTTGAGACAAGTGCACCCCCTAAAAGACACCTACAAAAAGAGGTGCACCTGAAACAAGTGCACCCCATTCGTTGTTGCAAATTAAATATTACTTAACGAGTACCTTCTTAACCTTGCCGTCAGCAGAGCGAACGATGTTCAGACCCTTCTGCAGCTTAGAAATCTGTACGCCGTCAACAGTGAAGAGCTGTGCCTCGCCGTTAGCAGCCTCAACGTTGATTGTGCTGATGCCGTCAACAACCGGCTCTACAACCTTAAGAGTTGCGTCCCAAACGCCACCACCGTCAGAGAGGATACTGCTTGAACCACCAGGGAGGATGCAGTTCCAGTCGATCTTGAAGCGGATACGATATTCGCCAGCCTTAGCAGGAGCCTTGAACGAAGGTGCAACATAAGTATTGCGAGCATCTCCAGTAAGTTCATCACCTACTGAGTTGTAACCAGATGCATCGTTCTTTGGGTTAGAGTCGAGAGAGTAGAAGCTGAATGCTACCAAATCGGTGCCAGTCTGATCCCACTGTCCCTCCTTATAAGAGAAGTCGCCATCGTTGTCGAAGTCGATGTAAACGAAGCTATGCATCCATTCGCCTGTGTAATCGAACGAAGCTGTAAGTTCGCTGCCAGCCTCAACTGTGAACGGTTCGTCTGCTGTATGATCCTCGTAAGCAGCCTTTGAAGTCTTAACGCTCTTTGTCTGCTTGTCCTTGCCTGTCTGCTGGAGAGAGAAGCTGTTGAGGGCACGGCTACTATGTGTGCTCTTTGCGTCCTTGTCGAAGTTGATAGCGTAGACGTCCTTCGGTTCCTCTGTTGAGAACTCAGTGCCGTAAACGAGTGTGTAGTTGTAAGATGTGCCGTATGTAACAATCTTAGCAACACCAGTAGCTTTCAGATAAGCCTTGGTGTCGTTGAACTGAACCTTGAGTGCGCCCTCATTAGAGTCAACCAAACCATAGTCAGCATCTGTATATGTAACCTCCGGCTTCTGAACGTCGATAGTTGTAACGCCGTTCTCTGTCTTACCTGCTACGTTGAGGAAGTTGACAGTACCTACGTTAAAATAGAGAGTAGCGTATGAGTCGAGGTTAGCAAGGATAACATTGTAGCGATCGTTGCCAAGCGACTCGATTGTAAGCTTCTGAGGATCGTTTGTGCCGATAGTACCCTTGAATGTGTATTCGAGCTTGTCGCTGAAGATCTTTGTCTCAACTACTGACGGTGGCTCCGGTGTCTCAGCCTTCTCGCCGTAAACGAACTGACCGTTCTCTGTTGTGAACTTGCAAACGAAGCCCTCGAAGCCGTTCTCGCCTACCTTTACAGAAGCAGAGAAGTCGGTGAAGTCGAGTACTGTCTCGTCAGCGTCGTTCCAGAAGCCGTATGTGTCAGATGTTGCGAAAGTGAGATTGCCGTCAGCATCCTCTGTCGGCTCGAGGTTTTCTACTGTGAAGTCGCCTGTCTTATCGCCGATTGTGATATTCTTGAATGTAACCTTGTAAACGTCCTCCATGAACTCTGTGAGCACTGCCTCAGAGTTTGCGAAGTTAGTTGTCTGGTCGCCTACCTTAACGTAAGCGTCGCTTGTGAAGTTGTGGTCAACCGGGATGAACACATCGCCCATCTTGTAAGCCACCATGTTGCCATCGTCATCAGACATTGAGAGCATAACGTGTGCAGTAGCGGGATCGCCTTCATTTGCTGGAGGCACGATGCCTACCGATCCATTCACTACACGGAACATGTGGTTGTCGAAAGAAGAACCTTCTGCATAGATTGTACAAACACGACCCTGCGGAATCTCAACACCGATGAGGTCTTCTGACTCAGCCTGTGCATCAAGGCCTGCAAATATGATGGTGCCGAGAGACTCGCGGTCCTTGCCTGCAACTACGTCGTTGAATGTAACGGTGTACTTGCCTTCTGCGTCCTTCTCCACCTGGAGCTTGGCGTCCTTCATGTACTGTGTGTAGTTCTGTACATCCTCACCGTTGTTGCTCGGAACATACATTGTCATGGCGTTGTCTGTAATTTCATAAGAAGTAGGCAGAGTAGGCTCTGTTGTACCACCCTCTGTCACGAGCTCTAAAGACTTGTATGTAGCGTATGTATGCTCTGCGCGTACAGAACCGAAGTAGAGCTGGTTAGCACCCTCCTTGTAGAGGTTCGGCATTTCAGAAGCCGGGAACACGAGAGTACCATCCATTGTGATACCGTTCTTGTCCATTACGATAGTGCAGTTAGACGGGTCGCTAACAACGAAGTAGTGGTTTGTAGCGCCGTTGTCGCCAGCATAACGATACTGAACGGCGAACTTCTGGGTGTAAGTTTCCCAACCGTTAGCTGTCCAAACGCTTGCATTCTTGGTGTAGAAGAGGTGGAGTGTGCTTCCGCTTTCCTGATCCCAGTTAGCGATGTCGGTAGCGTTAGTTGACACTGAGAAGATACACTCGTTAGGTGTATCGCTGCAGTTAGCTAAATTGCCATTCACAACGAGTTTCTGGGTAGCCCAGTCGCCTGTGATTGCCTTTGCCGGAACAACGGAACCGTTAGGAGCGTAACCGTCGTCCAAAAGTTTCTCGCTTGTTGACTGAGCGAACGGCGTCGCTGTCATCCCCAACAGAACGAGTAAGGAGAACATTTTCTTCTTAATAAATTTGGTT
>ERZ1023848.510-NODE-510-length-12023-cov-103.897560_pt1 | contig 12023 bp, 9 predicted proteins | sample MGYA00380385_ERZ1023848 | MGnify/ENA primary metagenome ERZ1023848 (study PRJEB33179, sample SAMN07449069) | human gut metagenome | biome: Human-gut; feature: Human associated habitat; material: Faeces | host: Homo sapiens | place: India:Kasaragod | collected...
CCTCTTTTATTGTTTCTGGAAAAATTCCCCTACCGAGTAAAATTTTACACTAAGGTGGCCGGGGAAAAAAGGGACGCTCCGCGGCCCGGGTTCAGAGGGTTCAGAAGGTTCACAGGGTTCAAAGGGGGGTGGTGGCGGCTTCGCCGCAGATTATAAAAAAAGGCCGCGGCTGGCGCCGCGGGTTGTGTAGAAGGGTTGCATCGCTTCCGCTCAGGGGGCGGAGAAAAGGGTTCTTAAGATGGATGGGCCTTCGCCCAAGGGTTCTTAGGTTTGACGGCCTTTCAGGCCGAGGGTTGTGGTGGCGCCCTTCGGGCGCAGATTAAAAAAAAGCCGGCCCACACCCTCCGTCATTTCGACCGAAGCGAAGCGGAGTGGAGAAATCTCACGCCCCTAATGACAGAAAAGCCAGCCCGCGCCCTATCGTCATTTCGACCGTAGCGGAGCGGAGTGGAGAAATCTCCTTCCTCTGATGGTACGGGCGGCATTACGGCGGGAGATCTCTCGACTCAGAGTATCATCGGAGCGGTTACCGTCTGCCCCATACCGGCACGCAGCCCCGCTCGAGATGACGGTGGCGGCGGGCACCCCTATCTCCATCATTTCGACCGCAGCGGAGCGGAGTGGAGAAATCTCACGCCACCATGGTACAGGAAGCATTGAGGCAGGAGATCTCTCGACTCAGAGTATCATCGGAGCGGTTACCGTCTGCCCCATACCGACACGCAGCCCCGCTCAAGATGACGAAAGAGCCGTGCCTGGACCCATCAAAAAAGCGCCCCAGCGGAGCGCCTGCATGATTTCATCCATTAAAAGTCCAGGAAAGGGGCGGAATGCCCAGATAGAAAAGACCCATGCCCAGAGCATAGACGAAAACGCCGATAACGAAGAACTGGGCGCCTACGATGAGGACCCCCCTGGCAATAGAGAGAGGTCCGTGGAAGTTGGGATCCATGAACGTATAGGGATAGAGATGGGATTTCCCGTGGGTCACGATAGTCACCCAGGCCCTGAAATACACGAATACCACATAGAAAGCAGGGTAAATCATCCAGGTAAACATGGTGTACCAGTGCATGTCCCTCTTATCTACGAAGAAGATATAATCCACCAGCATAAGGATGGGAATGAAATAATGAAATATGTAATTGTAGAAAGAAAAATGCTCGTAGCTGATATCGTTCAGCTTATGGGTCCGAATGGCACCGGGCCGTACGATGAGATGATACATGAGGGACAGAGTCCCCAGACTGGCCGCCACTATGTAACGGCAGTCCGCCGTATACAGGAAGGGCACATCCACCTGGAATAGAGTGGCCCCCAGCCACACCACAAAAAGGGTGAAAGTAGAAAACGTATAGTACTGGATCCTCGACCAGAATACAAAAGGTGTCAGCACCTTGTGCTTCATGAGAAGAATCAGACCCAAAATGAGCAGAATAAAGACTGCCCAGCGATAGATAAGCGCTGCCGGCATAGTACCTCCCGGGATAAGCTATGACTTTTCAGATGATCTATATCATTTTCTCATGCTTTCCCTGAAAACAGAAAAAGGGCCAAAGGCCCCTCAAGCAGAAAGAGAATTATTTGCGATGCTTCCGGTTCCTCCGATTCTGCCTGCGCCGGGCCTCTGCCCGAAGCTGGCGAACCTCTTCCTTCTCCCTTACAGCTTCCTCCGCTGCTGCCCGCTGCTGCTGCTTCTGACGATAATTGTAAATATTAATGACCAGGCATACCAGGATCATGGCACAGATTGCCACAGTCCGCACATTGACACCATTGGTAATGATATTCCACACAGAAAATGCCACTGCCACGCCAAATAAAAGACCACGTGCTCTCATTCTTCCAAAAATCTCCTTTATTTCTGCTTCCCTTTGAAAGCAATAGTATATCATTGTTATGATAAATGATTTTGCCTTCAATGGCAAGGGGATTTTGAAAAAGGGGCTATGGGACACGCCCTGCGGGCGTGAGGGTTGACGGGGCTGCGCCCCGAGGGTTCTTAAGGTTCTTAAGTTTGACGGCCTTTCAGGCCGAGGGTTGTGGTGGCGGCTTCGCCGCAGATTATAAAAAAGCCGGCCCCATCCCCGTCATTTCGACCGAAGCGAAGCGGAGTGGAGAAATCTCCCCCCTCTGATGGTACGGGCGGCATTACGGTAGGAGATCTCTCGGCTCAGAGCATCATGGGATCGGTTGCCATCTGCTCCCCATAGCGGCATGCGGATCCGCTCGAGATGACGGTGGCGGCAGGCACCATTGGACACACCTTCGATGTGAGGGTTCAAAAGGTTCAGAAGGGAAGGTTCTTAAGATGGACCGGCCGTTGGCCGGAGGGTTCTTAAGTTTGACGGGCCTTTGGCCCGAGGGTTGTGGTATCGCCGCTTCGCGGCGATGAGTATATATGCCCGCCTGCGGCGGGAGAACCATAAAACCGCGCCTTCGGCGCGAGGGAAATGCCCGCAGGGCGGTTGGCTTGTTTTCCATCGGGCGAAGTCCGGCTGTAAAGGTTTTCACTGCCTACAGGCGGCATATAAAATTGGTGCCCGCAAGGATACCCACTTCGCCAGCGCAGCGATACTATATAACTACCCTGGGCGAATGCCCTCAAACCGTCCGGGAGGCGAAGCCGGTCCCGGACAGAAACTTTGGCCCGGCGCGGCAGCGCACGGGCCATCAACCCTCGCGCCCGCAAGGGCGCGTTAAGGAAGCGCTGATTAAATCATTGTTTGCTTTTATTCTTGAATTTTTATGCAATGCGAGGAATGGGCTGACGCGAATAGCGAGCTATTTAAGGAAGCCCATGACGAAACAGTGCATAAAAATTCTTATAAAAGAAAACTCTATGAATTAATCAGTGCTTCCTTAACCTTCGGGAATACAGGTAAGCACCACCAATGTCACAAAGTCACCATGAAATGGCCAATCAGCATTTCCAGTGCTCTTTTCACCACCTGATGGAATCTTCTTTCCGCCAGCTCATACACTGCCTTCGGCGCCACGGCCTCGCTGTCTGTGCGCTTGGCCACCACGCCACAGATGGAACCGGCCGAAAGGCCCAGCACCGAGGTGAGGGTGAAGAGGGTGGCGTTTTCCATTTCAAAATTCGTACAGCCCAGGGCCCGGTACTCGGAGAGGCTCCCCTGCAGATTTTTTCTCACATAGCCGGAGAAGCTGTCATAGCGCTCCTGGCCCGGCCAGAAGCTGTCGGTGGATACGGAAATCCCTGTTTTACAGGGTACCTTCAGCTCCCGGGCCGCTTCCTCCAGTGCCAGGGTGATCCGCATATCCGCCATGGCAGGATAGGCAAGAGGCGCATAGGCCCGGGAAGCGCCGTCCCTGCGGACAGCTCCCTTATTGATGACCAGGTCTCCCAGATTCAAGTCCTCCTGTATGGACCCGGTGGTGCCTACCCGGATAAAGGAAGTCACCCCCAGCCGGGCCAGCTCCTCCACCGCAAAGGTGACGCAGGGACCGCCCATGCCGGTGGACATGACCAGCACCGGTTCCCCGGAAACCCTGGCCTTCCAGGTGGTGAAATCCCGGTGAGAGCAGACGAAAGATGCCTTCTCATCCAGCGCCTTCGCCAATCCTTCCACCCGCCCCGGATCTCCGGGCACCAGGGCATACCGGGCACCTTCCGTCATCTCCCGGGAAAGGCCGGTATGATACATGATTTCATGAGGCAATGCGTAGTGAGGCATATTTTTCTCCTTTTAGTGAACTAGTGGACTAGTGAGCTAGTAAGCTAGTGGACTGGTAATTGATTTATCGCCACATTTCTGTACAACTTCTATTTATTTCATTCCGTTGCGAATCTTAATTGTTTTAATCAAAGAATTTAGCATTTTAGCTGTCTGGATAGCTAAATCCATAGCCACATCTATATCCTCCTGCATAAGGTATCCGTATTCTACACATAGGATAAGCTGTGTCTGTATTTCAGCAACTGACCCATTAGATATATACAGAAACCTGATAAAATCCTTTGCTGACCCACGGGATTGTCCTTCAGCAATATTGGACGCCACCGATGTAGCTGCCCGGCTCATCTGCGACTGTAAGCCAAAAAGTTCATTCTGTGGCAACTTTTTACTTAGCCTGTGCACTTCCTTAGCCAGCATAATAGATTTATGCCAAACGCTATAATCCCTGAAGTCCGTAAACCCCATAGACCTATCTCCTGTTATGTCACAAAAGTGCAGCATACCACTAGCTCACTAGGGAAGCGCTGATTAAATCATTGTTTGCTTTTATTCTTAAATTTTTATGCAATGCGAGGAATGGGCTGACGCGAATAGCGAGCTATTTAAGGAAGCCCATGACGAAACAGTGCATAAAAATTCTTATAAAAGAAAACTCTATGAATTAATCAGTGCCTCCCTAGTACACCAGCACACTAGCTCACTAACACACTAATTCATTTCTTTCCCTTCTTCCCCTTCTTTCCTTTCTTCTTATCCTTTTTCCCGTGCTTCTTGCCTTTCTTTTCTTTTTTGGACAGAAGTTCTTCTGCTTCCGGCAGGGTGCGGGCTTCGCTGATGGGGATCATATCCTCTTCATCCAGATTCCAGTCCCCTTCGATGTTGTCCTCGCCGTCCGGATCCCCCAGGGTATGGGTCTTGTATTCCAGGTTCAAATCGTCGTCCATAGCATCGGCTTCCCCGTTGTCCTCGCTTCTTCCTGCCAGCTCGGTGAGAATTTCCATCATTTCATCGGCCAGGCGGGAAATCTGGCGGATTCTTTCCTCCTCTGCCGGCCGGAAATCGGGGCTGGGGGACAGCATATAGGTCTGAAGGAAAGCCTGATTCTCCTTCAGATCCTGTTCCAGCCTATGAAGCCGTTCTTTCAGACATTCTTTCGTTTCACTGCTCATGTTTTATTTCCTCCTCTTCTTTGCCTTTCGTTACAAGGACTTTATCCACCCGCCGGTTATCGCAGTCCATCACCTCAAAGGTGAATATGCCATACCGGGCTTTTTCTGTTTCTTTCGGTATATATCCAAGGAGATAGGTAATAAACCCTCCCAATGTCTTGTAGTAGCCTTCCGCTTCTCCCGGCAGCTCGTCTTCTATGTGGAAATACTCACGAAAATCATCGATGGAGCAGAGTCCCTCCACCAGCCAGGAATTTTCGGAACGGCGGATGAACTTGTTCTGCTCCTCCAGAATATCTTCCTTGTCACCGGGCATATCCCCCACGATTTCTTCCAGCACATCATGAAGAGTGATGAGTCCCGACAGAGTACCGTACTCATCGATAACGATGGCCTCATGGACGCCGCGGGTGCGGAAAAGTTTCAGCACCTTGGTCAAAGTCAGGGTTTCCGGAATGTATACCGGCGCATGCACCGTTTCCATGAGAGATTTTTTCAAAGCCTTTCCCGGATGGGCATGCTGGTCCATCAGCACATCGGACAAATCAGCCAGTCCTTTGAAATCGTCCAGAGAGCCGCTGCCAAGGGGCAGGCGGAAATGGGACGTCTTCATCATATCGGCCCAGATTTTCTTCTCGCTGTCCTCCAGGTCGATCCAGTCCAGCTGGGGACGGGCCGTCATGCAGTCTGCTGCCGTGCGGTCATTAAGCTCGAATACATTATCAATGATTTCCGGTTCTTCCTTATCAAAAGTGCCCAGCTTGGCCCCCTGCTGGAGAAGCACCTTGATTTCCTCTTCCGAAACCGGCTGCTCCCCTTCCATATGAATGCCAAGGAGACCCACCACGGCCTTGGTGGACCAGGTGGAAAAAAGCACCAGCGGCTTGCACACCGTAGCCATTATAATCATGGGCCGGGCCACAAAGCAGGCCGCCTTTTCCGGAATGGCAATGGCAATCCATTTCGGCGCCAGCTCCCCGATAATCAGGGAAAAATAAGTCACCAGCACCATGACAGCCACCATGCTCACCATCTGGGCATAAGGCGCCAGCGGCGGGAACTTCGACAGCTCCTCCCCCAGAGGCCCCGACAGGGACGCTCCGGAAAACATACCGGTAATGATGCTGATGGTGGTAATGCCCACCTGGATGGTAGAAAAAAGCTCCTCCTTCCTCTCTGCCAGACGCAGGGCGTAGCCGGCGCTCTTATTCCCTTCATCAATCATTTCCTGGAGCTTCGTCTTCCGCGCTCCCACAATGGCGATTTCCGCCAGAGAACAGACCCCGTTGGCCAGGACCAGTAAAATGATAATAATGATTTCAAGCCATATGTGGCCGTCGTCCATTTCGTTACTCCTTCTTTACTGAAAACAATGGATTCTATCTGGTTTCATTATATCATGAATGGAATGGCCGTGGACACACCTTCGGTGTGAGGGTTGACGGGGTTTAGAAGGGAAGGTTCTTAGGATTGACCGGCCCTATGGGCCGGAGGGTTCTTAAGTTTGACGGCCCTTCGGGCCGAGGGTTGTGGTATCGCCCTATCGGGCGATGAGTATAAAGTCAGCGTTACGGGATTGGCTTTCTGTATCATATGGCATAATAAGCACTCTGGTGATTGGCTCACTACGTTCGCCACCCCCTATACGGGCTGCGCCGGACTTCCACCTAAAGGTGAAACGACTCACTATGATTTGTGCGTCGCTGGCGCTCCTTCAAATCATGTTCGCTGTGCATCCACGGGAAAGCGTGTCACACGATTCTCAGGTCGCTTTGCTCCCTTACGAATCGTGTTCCCTTGCCACCCCTATGCAGGGGGCAGAATAAAACACCGCGAGACAATCTTCTCATAAATCCCCCGCTCAAGCTGACGATGGCGGCGGCCCCCCTATCGTCATTTCGACCGAAGCGAAGCGGAGTGGAGAAATCTCCTTCCTCCCATGGTACATGAAGCATGGAGGCGGGAGATCTCTCGACTCAGAGTATCATGAGCGCGTTTCCCATCTGCCCCATACCGACACGCAGCCCCGCTCGAGATGACGGTGTTGGCGAACAGCATACAGTCATTTCAGAAGGGGACAAATGACAAAAACGCTGCCCCCATCCCCGTCATTTCGACCGAAGCGAAGCGGAGTGGAGAAATCTCCTTTCTCTAATGGTACATGAAGCATAGAGGCAGAAAATCTCCGGGCTCAGAGTCCCCCTAGAGCCCCGCATACCGGCCCGTGACCCGCTCGAGATGACCAGGGGCAGCCCCTGACTTTCATGGAACCAGAATAAAGGCATAAAAAAAGAAGCCCTCTTTCGAGAGCTTCTTTTTTGTTTATGAAACTAGATTCTCTTTTCTTTTCAGAAATTAGAATTTGTAGTTCAGGGAAACGGTCCAAGCATCGTCTGCATCCTGAGCGTCGTCGCCTTCGGTCTTTACATCGAATGCATATTCAGCATGGAGCTGTACGTTCTTAGCCAAAGTTACGTCAGCCAGTGCATTCCAGAATTTAACTCTGTCAGCTGTACCATACTGATAAGTATCCTTCTTATATGCACCAGTCAGGTTGCTCAGAACGTCGGTCTGAAGGCCAGTGCCGCCAAAGTATACGCCTGCATCAACTTTGTTGTATGCAACGGAGAGATCCCAGGTGCCCGGTTTCTTCCAGTTAGCTGCACCATAGGAGAGGCCTGCATTCCAAGCGGTATCATAATCATCAGCTGTGGTGTTTTTCCAATATTCGCCGAATACGTTGAACTTCTGAACCGGAATGGTCAGATTTACGCCATAGAGTTCAGGATTTGCAACTCCATCAGCTTTGTAATCATGGCCCTGGAACTTAATGTAATCAGCACCGAGTTTAGCAAAATCGAAGTCGTAAGCTGCTTTTGCAAAATAGAAATCAGTGGATTTCAGGCTGGTGATGTCTTTCTGAGTAGTAGTGTTACCATCATAATCGCTGGCATTGAACTGACCAAAGCCAGTTGCAAGGGACAGTTTACCATTATTGTAAGCAATCTGAGCTCCATCGTAACCAGTAGAATCGCCATAGAGCCAGCTACCCTGGTCGCCAAATACGATAGGCTGACGGCCAAGACGTACAGATACATCTTTGCCAAAGTTATGATTTACAAAAAGCTGTCCCATAGATGTGGAAGCAGTCTGGTCACCTTTGAAATCCATGTTGGAATCAAGACGACCCTGTACATAAGTGGAATCATTAACCTGGCCCTTCACATTGATTCTCATACGGCCATCCCACTTATCAGCTCTATCTTTATTGCTGAAATCCTGGTAACGCATACGAGCATCGCCGGACCAGTAAATGTTGCCGACTTTCTTTTCCAGGTTGGAAACGCGAACGCCCAGGTTAGCCAGTTCGTCAGCGTATTCGCCAGCCAGTTTGTCAAGGGTTGCACGCTGTTCAGCGTTCAGCTGGTCTTCTTTAGCCATGAGGCGGGCAATGATCTGAGCCAGTTCATAACGGGTAATGTTTCTTTCACCTTTGAAGGTGCCGTCCGGATAGCCTTCTACAACGCCCTGGTCGGAGAGGTCGGATACTGCCTGATAAGCCCAGTCATCAGTGGAAACATCGGAGAATGGATTTGCTGCGAAAGCGGAAACGCCAGCAGTCAGTGCAGCAGCAGCTGCGATTGCGAGAATCTTTTTCATAGTTCTTCGCTCCTTTGAAAAAAAATAAGAGAAATGGACCCTCTATTTTTTCTACCGGGAGTTCCGCTGAAAGCCTTTGCGCGAGTGACCGTGTTTCCTCTGCCTGCTTCTTCACGTACTATCCCTGACTACCGTCCCGAGGGTGGGACCTTGGTCTAGGTACAGGGTACCATAAACATTCAGTAAAATCAAGAGTTGCGCATATCAGTGCATGGTCAGATTCCGCCCTGCTCCCTTCTTCCCGAAGCGAAACAGGAAGGCCGCCTTTCCTGTGAAATCTCCCATGATTACGAGCTTTTCATCTCTTTTGCTTCCGCCTTGGGCAGAGAAAAGAGTGACTGATATTCGATTTTATTTTGTAGTACTTATAGATATTTTTTATTATGGACGCGGCTTCGGTGTGAGGGTTGACGGTACTTCGTCCCGAAGGTTCTTAAGGTTCTTAAGTTTGACGGCCTTTCAGGCCGAGGGTTGTGGTGGCGGCTTCGCCGCAGATTATAAAAAAGGGGCGCGGCTCCGCCGCGGGTTGTGTAGAAGGGGTGTGAAGGGAAAGGTTCTTAGGATGGACCGGCCTCGCGGCCGGAGGGTTCTTAAGTTTGACGGGGCTTTTGGCCCCGAGGGTGGTGGTATCGCCCTTCGGTGCACAGCGAACACATTTTGAAGGAGCGCTGGCGACGCGCAAAATGTAGTGAGTCGTTTCCCCTTTAGGGGGCGATGAGTTTTATAAGCCGCCTGCGGCGGTCACGTCTGCATAGAGTATCTATTCTCTCCGCTTACCTCGTACACCCTTTCCCGCTACGCGGGACTTCCCCTCAAGGGGAAACAAGGGATATGAGGAAAAAACAGCGAGTCATATACTTCAGGTACCATTTCGGCGTTTTCCCCCCTTTGGTGGCTGGCGCCACCACCTTTCCCCCGCAGTTCGGTGGGGCGGCAAAAGGAAAGCGCCTTAATGGGCAGGCTAGGCGCCTTACTTCGCCCCACTTGGAGGTCCTATGCAGGACCTCCACAGGGGACTATAAAGCTCCGTTATGCTATGAGCTGCTTATGAAAGGACCGCTTTTCAGAGCTTTATTCTTCCCCCTGCATAGGGAGGAAGTTCGGCAGAGCCGGATAGGGGGTGGCGAACGCAGTGAGCCAATCACCAGAATGCTTATCATGCCATATGGCAGAAAGATTTATCCCCGTAACGCTCTCGTTTCCCCTTGAGGGGAAATGCCTCGAAGAGGCAAAAGGGTGTACAAGGTAGAGCATCGAAGTGGCACTCCATCGCTGTCCTGACCGCCAATCGGCGGCCTGTGTCATTTGGGCTTCTTACCCTTGGACACGCCTGCGGCGTGAGGGTTCAAAGGGTTCAGAGGGGGGTTGGGGGAAAAGGTTCTTATGTTCAAAAAAGCCATAAAAAAAGAACTCCCGAAGGAGTTCTCTTTTTTCATTCTCATTAGAATGCGTAGTTCAGTTCGATGCCCCAGGTGTCGTCGGGATCGTCTACATGCTGTCCATCAACGCCGGATGCTTTGGCTGCGAAGTTGTAGTAAGCGTCCAGTTCTACGCCCTTCTGGAGTGCTACGCCTGCGCGAGCTACCCAGAAGTGAACGTCTGCGTCGTTATCATATCCATAGTCCAGCTGGTCGGTGAGGTCCAGAGCGGAGTTGCCAAGGAGCATAGCACCATAGTCAGATTTCACATAGTGAACGCCCAGCTGCCAGGTGCCTGGTTTATCGGTGTCCACAGCGCCGTAGGTGAGGCCTGCGGTCCAGAGGTTGGCATGGCCGTTTCCTTTGTTCAGTTTTGTCTGAACGAAGTCGCCGTCAAGGTTGAAGTTGCCACCCAGATCAACGGTGGTGCCTGCGCCCCATGCATGGGCTTTCGGGCTGTCGTAATCAATACCCTGTTCCCCGTTAGCTTTATGGGTGTTAGCCAAATAGAAAGCAGAGAGGTCTGCGCGGTCATTGAAGTGGCCAGTCAGTTTGCCATACCATGCTTCAGTGGAAGCTCTGTCTTTCCACATACCGCTTTCATCATCCTCAGCCACTTCATTTCCGGCATCCTTGAAGCGGCCATAACCTGCTTCTACACCGATTTTGCCATTGTCCCAGGCTGCGTTGATACCGTCGAAAATACCGTCTTCATCCCAGAAGGTGCCGGTCTGGTCGAGAGCTACGCCGAAGCGGCCGATGTTAACGGTGGTCTTGTCGTTAGGTGTCCACTGGGTATAGATGCGGTCCATGGAGGTATCGCTGGAATCGCTGTCTTTGAAGTCCATTTCATTCACGAAACGGCCGTTAACGGTGACCTGGTCATTAACCTGGCCTTTTACGTTGATACGCATACGGCCGTTCCAGGTGTCTGTATGGTCTTTAGCGCCGTCCAGATTGTGCTGGTACTGCATACGGGCATCGCCGGACCAGTAAATGTTACCTACTTTCTTTTCCAGGTTGGAAACGCGAACGCCCAGGTTAGCCAGTTCGTCAGCGTATTCGCCAGCCAGTTTGTCAAGGGTGGCACGCTGTTCAGCGTTCAGCTGGTCTTCTTTTGCCATGAGGCGGGCAATGATCTGAGCCAGTTCATAACGGGTAATGTTTCTTTCGCCTTTGAAGGTGCCGTCCGGATAGCCTTCTACAACGCCCTGGTCGGAGAGGTCGGATACTGCCTGATAAGCCCAGTCATCAGTGGAAACATCGGAGAATGGATTTGCTGCGAAAGCGGAAACGCCAGCAGTCAGTGCAGCAGCAGCTGCGATTGCGAGAATCTTTTTCATAGTTCTTCGCTCCTTTGAAAAAAAATAAGAGAAATGGACCCTCTATTTTTTCTACCGGGAGTTCCGCTGAAAGCCTTTGCGCGAGTGACCGTGTTTCCTCTGCCTGCTTCTTCACGTACTATCCCTGACTACCGTCCCGAGGGTGGGACCTTGGTCTAGGTACAGGGTACCATAAACATTCAGTAAAATCAAGAGTTGCGCATATCAGTGCATGGTCAGATTCCGCCCTGCTCCCTTCTTCCCGAAGCGAAACAGGAAGGCCGCCTTTCCTGTGAAATCTCCCATGATTACGAGCTTTTCATCTCTTTTGCTTCCGCCTTGGGCAGAGAAAAGAGTGACTGATATTCGATTTTATTTTGTAGTACTTATAGATATTTTTTATTATGGACGCGGCTTCGGTGTGAGGGTTGACGGTACTTCGTCCCGAAGGTTCTTAAGGTTCTTAAGTTTGACGGCCTTTCAGGCCGAGGGTTGTGGTATCGCCCTTACGGGCGATGAGTATTATAATGCCGCCTTTCGGCGGTCACGTCCACATCGAGTATCATAATCATTCTTACCCTCGTACATCCCTTCGCCACTTCGTGGCCCTCTTCCCCTAAAGGGGACGCAAGAACGTTACGGGATTGGCTTTATGAGTCATAGGGCAAAATAAGCATTACGGTGATTGGCTCGCTGCGCTCGCCTCCCCCTATCCGGCTGCGCCGGACTTCCCCCTATGCAGGGGGCAGA
>ERZ1023848.517-NODE-517-length-11947-cov-14.527750_pt1 | contig 11947 bp, 9 predicted proteins | sample MGYA00380385_ERZ1023848 | MGnify/ENA primary metagenome ERZ1023848 (study PRJEB33179, sample SAMN07449069) | human gut metagenome | biome: Human-gut; feature: Human associated habitat; material: Faeces | host: Homo sapiens | place: India:Kasaragod | collected...
CATGGGGATAAGCTGTCTGATAGGTGGCAGCTATCTCCGCGACATTGGCTTTCAGTCCGATAATCATCGGCTTGTGAGCCATACCGAGGCGTTTCATCTCATGCGCAGCCATGCACATGATGAGGGTCTTGCCTGTACCTACGGCGTGGTCACATATCCCGCCTCCGTTCTGCAAAAGCATCCATACACAGTCCTTCTGACTTGGGTACACACTCTTGACACCATACTTTCCGCCAAGGGCTTTCAGATCCAAGCCGGGGAAGGTCTGGTGAGAACCGTCATACTTCGGACGCACGAAGCAGTTGAACTTCCGGTTGTACATTGTGGTCAAGCGTTCCTTAAAGGAGTCAGACTGTTCCTCCAACCATTCAGTGAACCCGTTGCGGATTTCGTCAATCTTGGCATTGGCAAGCTGTATGCCCTCGCTGTCACGCACCTTGATGTCGTTGCCGTGTTCATCCTCACCGATGCTCTTCATCATGTCGGGACAAGTGTTGTGCAGGGCATGTTTCAGAAGACTCATGCCGTCATAGTGGCGGTAATATCCCTTCACCATATACTCATCCGTGATGGCCATGGTCTTCATACTGCATTTTGCCGAATATTCGTCCATGCTGTCGGAATAGACGATGCTGACCTGTGTATTGAAGAGGTGGCTCATGTAAGCGGAATACACACCTGTAGGTATCCAACGCTCACCGAAGTTGAAGTCCAGGTCCTCAAAGGCTATCGGTTCGGGAATGCTTGCCTTCAAGGCTTCCAACGACTCCCTCACGATTGCATGGTCAGGATTTTCCTTCAGCCATTCTTCTATACGCTCCGCTTTCTCTATGACATTACCAGCAATGAAGCGGTCGGCTATCTCGTAGCCGTCTATGAGCGGATTGTAATAGATGCGCCCTTTAAGCGCTTCCGTCAGTTCCTGTTCCGGCATATCCGATAATTCAGTCATATACGGCAAGTCGATACGGCCGAACTTGTTGAGCGAGGCGGTGAGCGCTTCCTCTGGAGAATCGACATGACTGACCTCGTCAAGCGAAAAAGAGACCGGGTGGTCGAAGATGTCTGACTTTGTGAACTGTCCGTTTTCCACCCGTTCCAACGACAGCATGTCGCGCCCTGAGGCATCCATGAGGATGAACTTCACGTTCTGCTTGGCATTGAGGTTGCCGAAGCGAATGAAGAAAGCGTCATAATAGATATTCAGACTCTCACGCATCTGCTTGTTTTCAGTCTGTTCTTCCGCTTCATAGGTGTAAAGTTTCTGATAGGCATCACGGAGGGCGATATACAAGACTGCCTTTTCTTTCTGCTCCATATTCAGATCCAACGGCATGAAGGTAGCACCATACTTGGTAAGGTCTTTCAATACACCGATGTTTTTGGCAGAGTCGAGCACCATAGAACCCTCACGATGAAAACTTTCCAGTTTCTCATCAAATGGACGGGGCTTCATAGCATCCTCTTTCTTCCTTGCCTGCTCTTCTCGCTTTCTTTCTTGCCCTTTTTGTTGTTCCCGCTCATGATTTGTTTCTTTCAATGTGCTCTGAGTCTTGGAATCTTCTTTTGCCTCATTCCCTTTCGACTGTCCATGCCCGATTTGAGCTTTGAGAACTTCTATCGGTTCCATCGGCGGCTTGAACTTCGGATCAAGCGTATCTTCAACGCCCAGAGCCTTGAGTTGCTCCTGACGGTGCAGTTCCGCCTTTTGGCGCAGCAGCACCCTGTCTTCGGGAGCCATGGTCATCATCATCTCGTAAAAGCCGTTGATTGGCGGATTCTCTTCCCAAGAGATGCTTGCGTATGGCTCATCACCAGGCAGGATTGGTTTTGTCTCCTGTGCTGTTTCCTGCTCTTTTGCATCTGTCAACAAAGGCTTTTCTTCTTTTTCCACAGGCTTTGTCACAACTTCAAAAGTCGGATTGACGTTTTTTACCAACGGACTTGCTTTCTTCCTTGACACTTTCTTGGCGGCAGCACCCACTGTTACCTCTGCTTTCTTCTTCGTAGAATGGACAGCCTGACGGTTTTCTTCTTCCATTCCCCAAAGGTCAAACAGCGTCATTTGGACTGGTGGCTGCTGATGATTGGACTTTTGGGATAGCTCAGCATCATCAGTAGGCTTTTCCTGCTTTTGCAAGGATACTACCGTATCGTTCTGCTTTTCCTCAATGGAAGGCTTTATCTTCTCTGTTTTTTCTATCTTTTCTGTTCCTTCAACCTCCTTAACTTCCTCAGCCTTTGTTTCCTCTATCCCCAAGTATCGGTTCAAATTGAGGTTCTTCTTAAAGTCCTCATGGAGCATCTTTCGCAAATCCTCTGCAATGCCTTCCACACCATCCTCATGCGTGTATATCATTGCAGGTTTGCCGAACGGGTCAGTATCCAACTTTGCCGTTGTATGGATAATGCGTTCCGGATGCTCCAGAAAGTAGTTGTTTGTCGGAATGCGGTTCTCGTCATTATAGACGGTATCAAGCAGGTTGTCGTCTCCTCGCAGCGACTCCTTTTGGGTATTTTTCTGCAGAATGATGAGGTCACTGCCCACTTCCGTGTTGGCATTTTCCGTGAACAGATTGTTGGGCAGGCGAATCGCTGACACGAGATCAGCATGATAGAGCATCATAAAACGCGCGGCACTGTTGTTTTTGGCATTCAATACGCCTTGTGAGGTAATGAAGGCAACCAACCCGCCGTCCCTTACCGTATCAAGAGCCTTGACAAAGAAGTAGTTGTGTATGCGTCTGGTGACAAGTGCCCTCATGCCTTTCATGGCTGTATAAGACGGATCAAATACGGCAACATCGCCAAAGGGAATATTTGAGATGGCGAGGTCGAAGTAGTCATTGAAAGGCTTTTCTATCTTCTCGAATCCCTCTATGCGCACTTTCTGCTCCGGGTGCAGATGGCGGAGTATCTTTCCCGTAAGCAGGTCTTTTTCAAATGCCATAATGTCTGCCTTGGGATTGTTATCCAAGACGGAATCGACAAAGGCACCGATGCCTGCCGAGGGTTCAAGCACCTTTTCGGGGATGATCTGATGCTCTTTCAACACATCCGTCAGAGCCTCCGTAACGGCTGACGGCGTGTAGAATGCCGTAAGGACGGACTGTTTCAGACTGTCCATCAACTGTTTGTACTCGCTTTCATTCTTGCTGTTTTCACGGATAAGTCTATGCAGCTCCACTGTTGAAGCAAACAATTCAAGGTCTGACTTTGCCCAATGGACGGCATCCGCCAGTTCCCTGGCAGGGTTCAGGATGCACTTCAATCCACCGAATCCGCAGTAACGCTCCAGAAGGAGACGCTCACGGGCGGTCGGCGTGCGCTGTTCCCTGTCAAGGATGAATGCTGTCTCTATCGCCTTGATGTTGTCGTTCAGACGTTGTTTTCTATTGTACGCCATTTGACTCTATGAAAAGGGCTACGGCTCCAGTCAACTCTGTGTAGAGCTGCTCGTAGTCCGGTGACTGGGCAAAATCGTCATCGGTGAGGTCGTAAATGGAATACACGTTGTCAACCAAAGGCAGGAGGTTCTTGACAAACGCTTCCTGGTCTTCTACTGCTACCTCCAGGGGAAACTCACTGTCAACAACATCATACAGGATGCTGTACTTGGAAATATGGAGACCTTTCAGTAATGCTGACATGGCAAGCTCTTGTGCCGCATCGGCAAAGAGGGCATCACGCCGTGCCTGCTCATATACTTCTGCGGCATGGTCTGCACATTCGCGGATAAAGTCTGCATCGTTGGCTTGTGGAAAACGGTTCTCTCTGAGGTGGTTCAAGAGGTACAGTCCGTAATAGGACAGCTCTGTCTGTGCCTGTTTCTTTCTGTTCATTTGTCTGTTGAATGGATTAAGTGGTGAATAATAAACCGTGGATGGCGGTTGGTGTGAAAGCAAGAAAAAGGCACTCGGTATCCCTCCGAGTGCCGCCACTTAATCCACAGTAAATAAAAGCATCCTGAATCAAGACACCATTTATGAACCATGTTTCGGTGGCAAAGGTACAAACTATTTCTTGTATCTCTTCACATTTCCTCGCTTTTCTGCTGTTTTGCGCTCTGCAAAGACGAATTTCGTGTTGAAATTCTCGTCAAAGGCAATGGCTGCGGAGAACGATTTGCCTTGCTTGCTGGTGAAACCATTGAGCGTTCTGGTCTTGCCCTTGGTGAGCAAGTCGGTGATGTCGGCATCAGTGAGCAACTTTCCTGCTACCTGCTTGAACACTGGCATACCGCACTCCTTGTTGCTGCATCTTACTACCTTTCCGAAGAACTGCATGGTACCTTGCTTGCATTTAGGACACTGGCAGCCGGAATCCTTGTGGCTGAAAAGTCTGTCACAACCTAACAATTCCGCAGTGATTTCACGGGTATAGCCTTCGATACTATGGGTGAACCCGTCTGCACTTGCTTCACCTCGTTCAATCTTGGCAAGTTCCGCCTCCCATTTGCCCGTCATCTCCACATTGGCAATCGCCATGTTCTTCACCACGGAATGCAGGGCGAGTCCTTTTTCCGTCGGCACAAGTTTCTTCTGCTGGCGCACCATATACTCTCGTTTGAGCAGGGTTTCGATGATGGCGGCACGTGTGGCAGGTGTGCCAATACCGCTGTCCTTCATTGCCTGGCGCATCGTATCATCTTCTATCTCTTTGCCTGCGGTCTCCATTGCTGCAAGCAATGTGGATTCCGTATGCAAAGGCTTCGGTTTGGTCTTGCCCTCCGTGATGGTGCAGCCAGAAAGAGTGATATGCTGTCCTTCTTGCCAGTTGGGAATGACTTGCTCCTTGACCTCATTGTCTGTTGCGTCTGCATCCTTGTCCTGCCTGTTGTTCTTTTCCTTGAGCGACAACGCTCGCCAGCCAGTCTGTCGGATGATGGAGCCACTGATGCCAAACTCAACTTCATGATCCACTTTCGCCGATACTGATGTGATGTCCTTGATGCAGTCTGCCGAGAACGCTTCAATCATCCGGCACAATATCATGTCATAAACGATCTTCTCGTCCTTGAAAAGACCAATGGCTGCATTTTCTGTGATGAGCAGGGCATGGTGATCGGTCACCTTGGCGGCATTCACGCTGTTCTTGCTGTAGTCCTCACTGCCAGACAAGAGTTTCACTTTCTCTCCATATTCCGAATGATTCTCCAGATTCTTGAAGAGTTTGGGAAGGGTGGCAAATACATCATCCGAAATATAGCGGCTTGATGTTCTTGGATAGGTGATGAACTTTGCCTCGTAGAGTTTCTGGGCGATGGAGAGTGTATGCTCTGCCGTGAAGCCATGCTGGGAGTTGGCTTCTTTCTGCAAGGTGGTAAGGTCGTAAAGGAGCGGTGCCTTCTCCACCTTTCGCTTGGTTACTACCTTTGTGATGATGGCAGAACCGGTATCTTTCACCTTATTATATATATCGGTTGCGGTGGCTTTGTCTGTCCATCGGTTGGCAGATGTGAACTTCAGTATATTGCCACTGTCTGCATCAACCACACCGAAGTGTACCTGCCAGAACGGTTTCGACTCGAAACGCTTGTGTTCCCAATAGCGTTCGCAAACCATGCCAAGGGTCGGAGTCTGCACACGACCTACGGAATAGGTGCCACGTCCTGCGGCTATCGTCAGGGCTTGTGTGCCGTTGATGCCGACGAGCCAGTCTGCCTCACTTCGTGCCTTGGCTGCATGATAGAGATTGTCATACTCCTTGCCATTTCTGAGGTTGGCAAGTCCCTCACGGATGGCGGAATCTGTAAGCGAACTGATCCAGAGACGGTCGAAAGGTTTCCTGCAACCGAGATACGCATAGAGGTATCGGAAAATCAACTCTCCCTCACGTCCGGCATCGGTTGCTACGATAATGCGCTCACTGCTGTCAAACAGCTTGCCGATAATTTTAATCTGGGCAAGCACACCTGCATCTGGTTTGTAGCCGTTCTCTGTCTTGACTTGTCGGGGAACAAGAACGAACGGGTCGGGAATTACAGGCAGATTCTCTGCATGGAATCCCTTCATGCCGTAGGTTTCCGGCATGGCTGGCTGCACTAAATGTCCGAATGCCCATGTCACATAATAGCCATTGCCCTGCATATAGCCTTCCTCACGCTTGTCAGCTCCTACAATGTGGGCGATTTCCTTGGCTACGCTTGGCTTCTCTGCGATGATTGTCTTCATTGTCTGTTGTTTTTGTGACATCCGCAACCGTGGGATAGACGGTCGCAGATGTCGGTTGTTATAATGGATGATTAACTCTGTGAATCAAGTGGCGGCAACTACATATTCACGCTTCTTGCCTTTCTCTTTGGCTTCTGTTCCTCGGCGTTCTGTTCCTTCTGCTGCTTTTCGTTCTTTGGCGCAGACTGTCCCGGACTCAGCGGATCCTTGGTGTGCTTGGTCGCCTCATGGGTCTTGCCCTGCTCGTTGACGGCGACTTGTACCTTGTTCTCGTTGGTCGGAATCTGTTCCTTTGCCTGTTTGAGGTCTGGATTGTTGCGGTAGGAACGTGGCTGCATTTTGTCGAAATCGAACTTCACGTAGGCGGTATAGGTACCGCTGCCGTTCTTGTTCGGCACTTCCTTGATCTCGATGGTCTTGCCTGCCACATAGTCGTCCTTCTGCTGCTCGGTCAGTTCCTTCTTGAAATAGGTGTTGAGTCGGCGGATGGTTCCGTCCTCATTGAGCCAGTGGTTGGGATCTTGCTGCTTCTTCTGGCCGCCCGCATCACCTTCTGCCTTCTGCTCCTGCTTGTCAGCGGTCTGCTTCTTGTCTCCATTCTGTTTCTGACCTTGCGCCTGTCTTGTGCTGCCAGGCACGAACTCCACGCCACGCTGTTCCACATTCACCTGCAACAGCGGTGTAAACTTGCGCCCGTTGGCAAGCTCAATCTCCTTGCGAAGCGGAATACCTGAGTAGAGCACTCTCTTGTCGTCCTTGGTAATAGGTGTCTTGCCGATGGTATCGGGTATGCGCACCTTGTTGGTAGGGATGTCCACAATCTCATTGGTGAGACGGTCGATACTGATGAAATGAGGACGCAGCTCACCTGTATTCTTGTCGGGGAAATCCACAACCTTTCCGAGGTTACCGTTCTGCAACAGGTTCTTCTTGTCCTCTGGAGTGAAGGTATAGCCTTTGTAAGCGACATCGAGTTTTGGCTCGTTGCGCACGAAATGCGGCACGAGTTGCAACTGGTCGTTATCGTCCTTGCGGAATGACAGACGGGCCTGTATCTCTATCTGTTCACCGCCGAAGGTCGGCTTCACAATCACAAGCCCCGTCTTGCCGTAGTTGAGCAGGGCTTTCATATCCTTCTCATTCATACTGTTGAAGTCTATGCCATATTTGGCACCAAGTTCCTGCAGGTTCACATCGTTACCACTGATGAGGTTCTGCTTTACACCCGGAGCGGTCTGTGCCTGCTGTTCGGTTGCGGTCTGTTCTGGTTTCTGTTCCATGTCGTTCTCTTTTTCGTTGGTTTGTTCAGATGATACATTCTCTTTTTCTGTGTTAGCTTGCGTCTTGGACGCATCGTCCGATGATGCGGTTTCTTTCGCCTGACCTTCCGATTGCTTTGCCTCTTTCTCATAATTGGAGGTGTCAACCTTGTGGGCGGAAAGAATCTCCTTGTTAGCCTCCGGATCTTTCAGCAACTCCTTCATCACGCCAAGCAGGTTTTCCACCTGGTCTGCCGCTATGCGGTAGAATCCGAATCGGCTTGGCTCCTTGCACTGGCGGAAGAAGTTTCTAAAGAAACTGTCCATCAAGTCACTGTTGCGGTCAAAACGCAGGAAGTCGGGCGTGTTCTCCGCCTTGGCGGGCGCTCGCTTCGGTGTGCCGTCCCTGCTGAGTCCGGCGACGACGCTGATCTCGCCCGTCTTCTCGTCACGGACTACCAGCACGTCCTGTTCATCACTCTTTTTCTTTTGTACCATAATTGTAAATTTTTAATGGTGAATACTGTTGTTATTTGAATTTCTGATGAATGCGGGTCAAGTAATGCTCCACATTCTCTTTCTTGAATTCTTTGACATTATTCTCTACAAACTGCATCACATCCTCTTCCGTGTAGTATGTTTTCTGCCCCAAACGCTTGTAGGGAAGCACTCCCAGACTGCGATAGCGTTGAAGGGAACGAGGGGAGATTTGAAATAAGAGGCAAAGATCTTGGTTGTCGAGCAATTTTTCATTGATGGCAGAACTTCCTTTTTGCTCCGTCTCTCGTTCGTGTCTCAACATCAGCATGTCGTAGATGCCGTCTATCTTTTTGTGTAGGTCATGGAGATATAACTCCAGTTTTCTCAATGTTCCATCTTCCATGCTCATGTTTCCTTTGCTATTGTTCGTTCCTCAACCATTCTTTCTATGGCTTCAACTTGGTATCGGCATTGATTACCGATTTTAATAAAATCAATGCGGTTCTCTGAGCGCATTCGCTGCAAGGTGCGCTTGCTCACACCAAGCATCTTAGCTGCATCGTCATTGGTCAACATCGGCTTCAATCTCTTGCCCGTCAACTTCTCTTGAAATGCCATTTTTGCCAATCGCACGTACTGGACTATTTCTGTCAACTGTTCTGTCAGCTTTTTGAAGGCTGCACTTTCCATTGTTATTACTTCCATTCTAATTCCGTTTGAAATGTTATATAATTCGTTGTTTTGATTTCTCGGCGGCAAAATTAACCATTTGCGAAATACCCGTTTAACAACTCATTAATGACCCACGTATAATTTTCTTGATTTTTCTTGCCAAGCGGTCGGCAAACCCCAGAAAAGCACTGCCACAGTTATTCATTTTCATTGTTTTTCAACATACACACATTAACTTTGCACCCGAATTTGTTGAACCAATAAAACAGAGAATATGGAAGTAGTAACAATGGAAAAGAAGGCATTCGACTTGATGATGGCAAGATACGATGCCTTGGTAAAGAAAGTGGAGTTGCTGAAGCATAAGGCTAACGGCAAGCGTCTGAACAAATGGCTTACAGGTCATGAGGTCTGCCAGCAACTTCGCATCAGCCAGCGCACCTTACAAAAACTTCGTGACCGCCGTTTCTTGGGGCATACCCAGATAGGTCGCCAATTCTATTACTGCCCCGAAGAGGTCAAAGCCATCGTTCCGCTTATCGCCAGAATCAAATCGGTATAGCATAAAACCAAACTCGCCCAAGGCAAAGCCGAAAACTTCACCCTGGGCGAGCCAACACATTTTATATTCACCACTTAATCCAAATTGTAAACAATGAACATGAACCAACTTCTTACGCATGAGAGCAAGTCGATAGACACCGCCATGCAATCCTTGAAGAAAGCCAACAACTGGCTATCCTCATTCATCGAGTCCTACAGCCCACCTTTGGACGGGGAGCGATACCTCACCGACAAGGAACTCTCCGAGCATTTGAAGCTTAGTCGCCGCACCTTGCAGGAATATCGCAAGCAAGGCATCTTGCCCTACATTATATTATGTGGCAAAACCCTCTATCCGGAATCCGAGATACAAGCACTTCTCACTGGTAATTACCGCAAGCCGATAATCGACGGCACTGTTTCACAAGGGGAGGGTACTGCTTCATAATAGCGAAACAAAAATAGCGTACAGGGTACAACGACAAAAATCGTTTCCCCTGTACGCTATTATATTATAAAGGTGTAGGAATCTTATTAAAAGATGAAAGATTCTAACTTGCACCTTTTGGTGTCGTTCCGTTCATCACAATAATCATCGGATACTCGTGTTTTACTTGCTCTGCTTGGCAATCCTTGCGGTTCACTACCTTACTGATAAACCATTGTCTGAACAACAAGGCTTGGTATGTATCCATTTGAAGTGCTATGGCGATAATCACTTCCATATCATAGACATGCGCAGAATATCCATTTTCAAGTTTGATGTATTGAGAATGCTGGAAATCTTTCAGCACACTTTGTTTCCAAATGCGCTTGATGGTATTCTTCACTGCTGTCCCCGTTACATTCAACAGTTCGGCAATCTCCCAAACTGTCATCCACACCTCACCATGATGTGGGGCGTAGATGACCATATCTTCTTGTATTGTTATCACTTGTCGTTTCATACTCTGCCATTTATAGTGTTAGTATTATCGTTGCAAACATTTCCAAACGTGAATTCCTCAATGTTATTTATTTGCTGAGACAACTTTTCCACGTCTTTGCTCAATTTTTCCTTGGTAATCTTGGCATACACCTGGGTTGTCTTTATGTTCTTGTGACCAAGCATTGAACTCACGGTTTCTATTGGAACTCCGTTGGAGAGGCAAACCGAGGTTGCGAACGAATGACGGCTCATGTGCCAGGACAGCGGCTTGGTGATGCCGCATTTCTTGCCCAGTCTTTTGAGCGAATCCATACAACTTTTGTAGTTGGGTACTGGAAACACCCTGCCGTCTTCACACAATCCACGGTATTTTTCCATAATTTGCTTGGGATAATCAAGCAACTTGATGTTGGCTTCCGTTCCTGTCTTCTGTCGATGGATAACGATCCATTCACCTTCATCGAAAAATTCCTTGATGTTCTCTTCCTTCAAGTTGTACAGGTCAATGAAAGCGAGACCTGTAAAACAACAGAACAGGAACAAGTCACGCACCATACTCATCTTCTTTCTTGTGATAGGTGTCTCCATCAACAGATGAATCTCTTCTTTGCTCAGAAACTCTCTTGTGGTCTCTTCTTCCTTGTACTCATATCGTCTGAATGGGTCTTTTACGAGCCATTCATTATCTATGGCACGGAATACCATTGCACGGAGATTGCGGACAAACACCATCGCAGAGTTTATCTTCAAGTGCTTTTCGGTTCTGAGAAAAGTCTCGTAGTCCGTGATAAAAGGCAGCGACAACTCTTTCAAAGCAATATCCTTCACATGATAATGCGATTGCAAGAACTCACCGACATAGGCACATCCTATTCTGTATCTTGTGAATGAGCTCAAAGACTTTATGCCAGCCTTGTATTGCTTTTCCATTTCATCACGGCTTTGAGAATAGACTTTCATCAGTGTATGGCAACGATACTCCAAGCCAAGAAAGGCGTTCTTCACCTTGTCGGCAGTGACGAAGTTGTCCCTGTCCATAATCTCCTGATAATGCTTACTGATACTCACACGCATCTTGTCCAATTTGCGGTTCACTTCCAAAGCCTGCATACTCTTACCTATCATGCGTCCGCCCTTGGTGTCCCACAAATCCGGATTGGCAGTTGTCTTGCAACTGAACTGCGCCTGTGTTCCGTCCACTGTGATACGTCCCATAACTGGAACAGTACCATCTTTCTTTACTACCTGTCTTTTGAGGTAGAAGATAATTGAAAATGTACTCTTCATAACGTCATTCTTTTTTGCGTTCAAAATTAATACATGAAGAGTCTTTTCTTGCTACGCATTTCACGGCAGAACACGGCAAATTTGGTTCGTAACCAAAAATCTTACGTTGCTCATTAGTAACTCACTATAAATCAGAGTATTCAAATTCAATTCGTAACCTTCCTTATTCTTCCGAACCTCAACATTCCCCATTTGGGGTATAGGTTACGGATAGGTAACGTTCCTCTGTCTCATCTTGTCGTATTCCTGTCTTCGTCTGTCCTCGCCACTTTTAACCAAAATGAGGAAAGTAACTGATAACCAGTAAACTTTCCTCATTCTTCTCTCAAACACTTTTTATATGTACTTTCTCTATTAAAAACTTCATAATTATCTATTTAAAGCAAGACGACAGAAGGTGTATAATTCTGCCGTCTTACTATATTGTTTTACACATAAATGGTCTGTCCTTTGTGAAGACTTTTACTTACACCTTTACTTGATGTTATTTCCACATCATCAAGATGTTCATTATCTTCATCGAAAATACCCACATTCACAGCATTCTTTTTCCTGACTTCGTCACTCAAAAATGTCCATTTTGTAATTAATTGATAAACAATATT
>ERZ1023848.530-NODE-530-length-11470-cov-7.022514_pt1 | contig 11470 bp, 8 predicted proteins | sample MGYA00380385_ERZ1023848 | MGnify/ENA primary metagenome ERZ1023848 (study PRJEB33179, sample SAMN07449069) | human gut metagenome | biome: Human-gut; feature: Human associated habitat; material: Faeces | host: Homo sapiens | place: India:Kasaragod | collected...
ACGCTCACGATCACGGCGATATCGTCAGCCGAATAATTACTGATATAGATCAGCTCTCTGACGGTCTGCTGATGGGCTTTACCCAGTTTTTTACGGGTGTTATAACAATTCTCGGCACATTGATTTTTATGTTCTCCGTTAATGTAAAAATCGCCCTTATCGTTGTTCTTCTCACACCCCTTTCGCTTTTTGTCGCTTCGTTCATTGCCAAGAGAACCTATTCAATGTTTCAAAAGCAATCCGAAACAAGGGGAGAAATAACAACACACATCAACGAAATGGTCGGCAATCAGAAGCTCGTTAAGGCATTCAGCCGTGAGGAGGCTTCCGAGGAAAAATTTGACGAGATAAACGACAGGCTCACAAGATACAGCCTCAAGGCTTCATTCTTCTCCTCTATGGTCAATCCGTCAACAAGACTTATCAATGCCATAGTTTACGCCGGTGTAGGTGCATTTGGTGCTCTCTCCGCCATTACAGGCAGACTTACGGTCGGTCAGCTTAGCTGCTTCCTTAGCTATGCAACGCAGTACACAAAGCCTTTCAACGAGATTTCGGGCGTCGTTACAGAGCTTCAGAACGCCCTTGCCTCGGCAGCAAGAGTATTTGAACTCATCGACGAAAAGGAACAGATTCCCGACTGCTACAATGCGAAGGAGCTTGAAAAGGCAAACGGCGAAGTTGAGTTTGAAAATGTTTCTTTCTCATATGACAAGAGCAAGGAGCTCATCAAAAATCTCAGCATCAGTGCAAAGCCCGGTCAGCGTGTTGCAATCGTAGGCCCGACGGGCTGCGGCAAGAGTACGCTTATCAATCTTCTTATGCGTTTCTATGATCCCGACAGCGGAACGATCAAGGTTGACGGCGAAAATTCAATGGATTTCACAAGAAAATCATTGCGTAAAAACTTCGGCATGGTGCTCCAGGAAACATGGCTTAAATCGGGCACGGTCAGGGAGAATATCGCATATTCAAACCCGGACTCAACCGATGATGAAATTATTGCCGCCGCAAAGCTTACGCACGCTCACAGCTTTATAAAACGTTTGCCCGACGGCTATGACACGGTTCTCGGCGAAAACGGCGGTTCGCTCTCTCAGGGACAGAAGCAGTTGCTTTGTATAACAAGAGTTTTGCTCAATCTGCCGCCGATGCTTATTCTTGACGAAGCAACATCGTCAATCGACAGCCACACCGAGATTAGAATTCAGAAAACCTTTGCACGGATGATGAAGGGCAGAACATGCTTTGTTGTTGCTCACCGACTTTCGACGATCCGAGAATCGGACATCATTCTTGTTATGAACAAGGGTCAGATCATCGAGCAGGGCACGCACGAACAGTTGCTTGAAAAGCACGGCTTCTACTATGACCTTTACAATAGTCAGTTCGCCGTGACAGAATAAAACAGCAAAAATTTTAACCGCTCTTTCGGCAAATGAAAGGGCGGTTTTGGTTTGCTACTTGCCTCTCAGACAAAGAGAATTTAATTAACCCATGAAACTTACCTTCACACAGATTTTTTTGTCTTAATTGCAGGTATTATACAATTAGATTAAAATCTTGAAATTTATTTAACTCTCTAACTTTTAAAAAAAATTACTCAGATAATTGTATTATGACACCTCATTTGATATAATATATACACTTTAAATGCAAAGCGAGGAAGTAAAATGTTAAAGGAAAGCAAAAAAACAAACACAGAAGATGAATTATCCGTTCTTGAGGGAATCAGAGATGAAATAAAAGGCCTCAAGCGTAAAGGAGCAAAGCAAACAGCGCAGTTGTTCTTTTCGGTCTTATTGGCAGTTCTCGTCGGATTGGGCGGAGGCATATACTGCGGACAGCACTGGGACGATGTTATGCAAAAGCTTTTTCCGAATTCTTATTCTGCTTCAACAACAACAATTTTGGAGGAGAAATTAGATAAACAGTCAAAGTTAAACACAGGTATTTACAAGCAAGTTTCCTCATACGATTCCGGAAAGATCTATAATAACAGCTTCTCAAAGAAATTGAAGATAAACAGCAAGTCTATGACCTTCAAATACACCGGATACGTTGAAGCCGGCATTAAAGATTTGACTAGCGTAACGATCAATATCAATTCACAGACAAATGTCGTCACCCTTGATAACATCAAAATAGAGATAACAAACGTTTATATTGATCCATCCTCAATAACAGATGCAAAACAAAGCAAAAACGCCTTTAACCAGCTTACAATTGAGGACTTCACCTCTGCACAGAAAGCACTGGAAAAAAAAGTGGTATCGGATGCTCGAAAAAGCGGCATTATATCCGAAGCGCAAAAAAGCGCGGAAGCAACATTGCTTGCTTTGTTCGGAGATTATATCAACGGTTACACGGTTAATTTTAATTGGTCCTGATAAAAACACCGGCTCAGCTTTTGCACTCCTGCAGTGTTAGTATCGTTAGCGTCGCAGCAACGGAGCCGTGTTTTTTGTGCGTGGCTTCGGCTGCGCACTTTTTGTTTTCTATTGCAAACAGTTGAAAAATATCTGTCAATATGATATAATACAGCTACCACACAAAGTTCATATAGAATCTAAGCCAAATTGCATAGCCGGAATAGATAAAAATACCGGCTTACTTTTCTATGCTTTTGGTTTAGAACTGTAACTTTGTGTGGTAGCAATCAAGCCGTGTGTTTTTTGTGCGTGGCTTCGGCTGCGCACTTTTTATTTTCGGGGGATAATAAAATGCTTGATCTCTATGACTATGTCTTTAACTCCGAGGAAGATATTCCGGAAAAGGTTGTTGATGAGACGGGAGCCGTGCTTACTCCGTGTCATCCGGAAACCTGCGAAGGAAACGGAAATCACCCCGGCCATGATATTTGCTGTGACGAATGTAATTGGTTTCTCGGCTGTTTTCCTGAATTCTGCGACCCGAATTACTGTCCGCCTGAAAATTCAAACTAAAAAAGTTGGCACACATTGTTAAATCCAAATGATTTTCAAAACCCTCTTGACAGCGGCCATTATCGGTATTATACTTATGTTAGTTAGCAATAGCTAACCGTAGGAGGCTTGATTATGAAAAAGAGTTTGTTCAGAAGTATTCTCGCCGTTACTTTGTCGGCAATGGTTGTGCTTTTCACCGTCGGTGTCGGTGCCGCCGCACCCCACTATAAAAGAGGAACCTATGAGGGCAGCGGCCACGGAAAATTCAGCGACGTTGTTCTCTCGGTCAAAATAAGGCGCGGTAAAATCACAGCTATTGACGTTATATCACAGAACGAAACACCGAATTACTGGAAACGGGCAGTCGCAGTGATTGACAGAATTATCGAATCAAACAACACTGCCGTGGACGGCGTTACCGGTGCAACCAAAAGCAGTAACGCAATTAAAACCGCCGTTGACAATGCCCTGAAGCAGGCAACAGACTATGGCGATATCTCGTTTTTGACACCTGAATTTTTAAATAACATAATAGACATCTTCATCCGGGAACTATTGTTTATAACAGCCATTTGTTCATAATAAAAAACTGTCGCAATGTTAATTCACTGCGACAGTAATTTTTTATGCGTCGAGCTTTGCTCGTTTTTTGTGTTCTACCAAAGGTGCTGCTTTGTTTTCCACGCAATCCTCGGTCACCTGCACGCTGACGATTGATTTATCGCTCGGCACGGCGTACATAATCGGCATGAGAAGATTCTCCATTATGGATCGCAATCCTCTTGCGCCGGTTTTCTTTTCAAGGGTTTTTCTCGCTATCGCCGTGAGTGCCTCAGAAGTAAAGTCAAGCTCAACTCCATCCATCGAAAGCAGAGATTTATACTGCTTAACAATGGCGTTTTTCGGTTCGGTCAAAATCTTCACAAGAGCGGTCTCGTCAAGCTCCTTGAGCGTTGCGATAACGGGAAGTCGGCCTACAAGCTCGGGAATTATGCCGAACTTTGTAATATCCTGCTGAACGACCTTTGACATGGCATTCTCAATCGTGAACGCTTCTTTATCCTTGATGTCTGCTTCAAATCCGAGAGCCGAACCGCCGATTCTCTTTTCGACAATCTTTTCTATTCCGTCAAATGCGCCGCCGCAGATGAAAAGAATATTCGAGGTGTCTACCTGTATGCACTCCTGCTGAGGATGCTTTCTGCCGCCCTGCGGAGGTACATTCGCAACGGTTCCTTCAACGATTTTCAGCAATGCCTGCTGAACTCCCTCGCCGCTGACATCACGGGTAATTGACGGATTCTCGGATTTTCTTGCAATCTTGTCGATTTCATCAACATAGATTATTCCTCGCTCCGCCTTTTCAATATCAAAATCGGCAGCCTGAATGAGCCTGAGAAGAATGTTTTCAACATCCTCGCCGACATAGCCTGCCTCGGTGAGCGTTGTTGCGTCCGCAATCGCAAACGGAACGTCGATTATCTTGGCAAGCGTCTGAGCAAGCATAGTTTTGCCGACACCGGTCGGACCGAGAAGAAGAATATTGCTCTTCTGAATCTCAACATCGGAGTCTTCCTGCTTGAAAACACGCTTATAGTGGTTATAAACGGCGACGCTGAGCGTAACCTTGGCCTCATCCTGACCGATAACGTACTCGTCAAGACCTTTTTTGATCTCCATCGGAGTCGGCAGTTTGAAATCCTTGGCCTTTTTCTTTCTTGCTCTGCCTGCCGCCGCCTGCTCCTCTGCCATAATTGCACTGCACAGGTCAATGCACTCGTTGCAGATATAAACTCCCGGGCCGGCTATTATTTTTTCAACCTGTCCGTCGGTCTTGCCGCAAAAGGAACAGCGCACACTTTTTTCACGTCTTTCATCATCTCTTGGCATCGTTACACCCCTGAATTATCTTTTGTAAAGAACCTTATCAACAAGGCCGTAATCCATGGCTTCCTGTGCTGTAAGGTAATTGTCACGCTCGGTGTCAATAGCAATCTGCTCAATGGGCTTGCCCGTGTTCTCGGCAAGAATCTGATTGAGCTTTTCTCTTGTCTTGAGTATCTGGTCGGCAACAATCTTAATCTCCGTTGCCTGACCCTGTGCACCGCCGAGCGGCTGATGAATCATAATGGTACTGTTCGGGAGAGCAATTCTCTTGCCTTTTGCGCCCGAAGAAAGCAAAAATGCACCCATTGAAGCAGCCATACCCATGCAAATCGTTGAAACGTCGCACTTGATATACTGCATTGTGTCATAAATTGCAAAGCCTGCGGTTACTGATCCGCCGGGGCTGTTGATATAAAGGCTGATATCCTTATCGGGATCCTGTCCCTCAAGGAAAAGCATCTGAGCAACAACAAGGCTTGCGGTTGCGTCATTTACCTCATCGGACAGAACAATGATTCTGTCGCTGAGGAGACGAGAAAAAATATCGTATGAACGCTCGCCTCTGTTTGTCTGCTCAATAACATAAGGTACCAGTGCCATATTTATTCCTCCATTCGAGTTATTTCTGAGTTTTTTTCGGTGTCATAATAATGCAAATGAATGGCAAAGAGCCATCCATCCGCATTAATTATAATCATTTGAAAGCAAAATTATTCAGCGTCTGCCGGCTTTTCTTCCTCTTTCTTTGCAGCAGCCTTCTTTGTTGTCTTCTTCGGCTTCTCTGCTACGATAGCCTTAGCGTTTGCAACAAGGAAATCAACTGTCTTCTTGCCGACAACGTCCTTCTTAACGTCCTCAATATTAACCCACTTCTTGATCTGCTCAACGTCGAGCTGATACATGTCTGCCATTTCCTTGAGCTGAGCCTCGGCCTCCTCATCGGTTGCCTCAATCTTCTCAAGCTCGGCAATCTTCTCAACTGCAAGCTGGAGCTTAACCTGCTTAACAGCGTTGTCCCTCATGCTCTCCTTGAACTTGTCTCTGTCCATACCCATGTACTGGAGATAAGTATCAAGAGGAATACCCTGCTGTGAAAGTCTGTTCTCATAGTCCTTAACGTCGTCCTCAAGCTTATTGTCATACATAACCTCGGGAATCTCGCCCTCAACGAGATCAACGACTTTTTCAAGAACTGCGCTCTCGAAGTCCTTCTCGACATCTTCTTTCTTCTTATCGGAAAGCTCTGCCTTGATCTTCTTCTTAAGCTCGGCGAGTGTATCAACCTCATCGTCAACGTCCTTTGCGAAATCGTCGTCGAGAGTCGGAAGCTCCTTCATCTTGATCTCATGAAGAACTACCTTAAATACAGCTTCCTTGCCTGCAAGCTCGGGAGTATACTCGGTCGGGAAAGTAACATTTACGTCGAACTCATCGCCGGTCTTGTGGCCGATAATCTGCTCCTCAAAGCCCGGGATAAACTGGCCTGAGCCGAGTGTAAGCTCATAGTTCTCGCCCTTGCCGCCGTCGAATGCTACGCCGTCAACGAAGCCCTCAAAGTCGATAACTGCGATGTCGTTCTTCTTAGCCTTTCTGTCGTCAACCGTAACAACACGAGCGTTTCTCTCCTGCATGGATGCAAGCTCTTTCTTAACGTCATCTGCGCAAACGGAAGCGTCACCCTTGTCGGCCTCGATGCCCTTATAGTTTGCAATCGAAATTTCCGGCTTAACGGTAACTTTCATCGTCATTTCAACGCCGTCCTTGCCGATCTTTGTTACATCAAGATCATGGGGAGCCGCAACAGGCTCAATGCCTGCCTCTTTGATAGCGTCGCTGACAACGCCGGGATATACGATATCAAGCGCATCTTCATAGAATACGCCCTCACCGTAGAACTTTTCAATCATTTTAAGCGGAGCTTTACCCTTACGGAAACCGGGAAGCTGAATCTTGTTCTTCTGCTTGTTATAAGCCTGAAGAATTGCCTTGTTGAAGTCCTCGCCGCTTACGCTGACTTCAAGAGTGTAGATGTTTGTTTCTGTTTTGTTAGCTGATTTTAACATTAAAAACTTCCTCCTGTGTGGTATTTCGGAGCGTACATACTCCCACAAATACCTATTAACTTTTGTATTATAGCAGATGTTTTCACCTTTTTCCATACCTTTTTAAAAAATTTTTATTATTTGTGGAATTATTTTCTTTTTTTTTGCATTACAATTCATTTAAAAGGTCAAAAAAGGTCGATTGTAAAGGCGTATAGCTTTACACGCTTTGATTAACTTTTCCTGTCATCAGAGAATTTAAGGGCGAAAACAAAACCGCCGCCAAACGGCAACGGTCAAAATTTTCTGATTAATTTCGGGCAAAAATTAAGGTAGTCGGCAGAAATGAGGTCAAATTTTATGCCGTCACTTTCACCTCGAAAAGCCCAATTTACCGAATTGCCGTGCAGATGTCCGTAATAGCAGGTCTTAATCTGCTCATCGACCAGGGAGTCATAAATCTCATGGCACGTCTCGGTCAGGCTTATCGGCGGATAGTGAAGAAATGCAATAACCTCGCCGCCAAGCTTTTTTGCTTCGGCAATGCTTGTTTTCAATCTGCCAACCTCACGGGCAAGCACCTTTTGATCCTCATTTTTAGAGCAGTCAAAGAACCAGCCTCTTGTGCCGCAGATTGCAGCGTCACCAACTTTATACGCATTGTTAAAAAGAATTTTTATACTTTCGATTCCGTTTTTTTTGAAAAATTTTTCCGTTTTGCTTTTAGTTGACCACCAATAATCATGATTGCCTTTCATAATTATTTTTGTACCGTTAAGCTTATCAAGGAAACAAAAATCTTCCAACGTATCCTCCATTTTCATTCCCCATGAAATATCGCCGGCAATAACAACTGTGTCGTTCTCGGTTACAACAGAATTCCAATTTTTTTCAAGCCTTTTTTCATAATCCTGCCAACCGCTGAAAACATCCATAGGTTTGTCGCTGCCAAAAGACAGATGCGTATCTCCGATAGCAAATAATGACATCTCTTCACCTCCTCAAAAAAGAATAATAATCAAAAAGAAACAGATAATATAAACGTGAACCGTTTCACAAATCTAAAAAAGGGGTAATTTACAATGAAGCACGAAATCAAAGATATCAAGTGCCACGCTTGCAACTGCATCTATAATGAAGAAGGCTGCAAGTGCGTTGCAGGCGAAATCGAAGTAGGCCCGTCAAGTGCCTGCACATGTGCAGAAACAATCTGTGCAACCTTTGAGCCGAGCAGCGACGTAAGCAAGTAAAGCTTCTTTAAAAGTGACTGTCACATCAAGGCTGTATATCACAGGCTTAATGTGACAGTTTTCTTTTACTTAATCCGAATTATCAAAAAGCACTCACAATTACTGAACGTAAATTGAATTAACCTCATCACTGCACGGACCGCCAAGCTTCGGCTTGCCTGCGTTGTTATTGCCAAGCATACCGTGATTTGCGAAGAACTCTGTTTCGACAACGTTCACCTTATTCAAATTCTTGAGCTGAGTTGCTCTTGTTCCGGTAACGTTTCCGATTCCTCTGACATACATAAACGAACAGTTGCCGCCATTTGTTACAACAGCATTCTTTGCACCGTATTTCATGAGAAGATCTGCGATTGAATTCATCGGCATAAATTCGGCAACGGCAAGGATATACTTTGTTGCACTGATCTGAGCAAGAATTGTACGGTTATGGTAATAAGACTCGTTATTGGTAATCTTTTTGCCATTCTTAATAAGAACATAATGGAATCTGACCGTATTGTAAACGCCGTCCTTAATGAGCTGATTCTGATTCTGCTTGTTAAGCGGACCGTAATCACATTTTCCGTTCTTATAAAGACGCATAACTTCTCTGCCCTCACCATCCGGCAGGAAAATTTTACCGTTTCTTATTGCCATTGCCCTTGCTGCACTTGTTGACTCACCGTTAACAGCCATCAATGCGCCAACCTTTTTGGAGATATCCTCCTGCTTGCCCTTCGTTGTTCCGAGAACCTGCGAGGTAACGGCATACTTAAGCGTTGTCGGTGCACAGGTTACAATAGCGATGTTGCAAATCGGCTGATATGTTACGCTCTTTTGATAATCAATTGCATTATCCTGCTTCTTTACAAAATTCTGTGTAATTTTTGAACCGTAAGCGACCTTGTGAACTTCAACACTGGTCGTTTTGGAAGAGATTTTCCATGCACGCTGTATTGTTCCCGCATACTTTGTCACCGACGACGGAGAAACCTCCTTGACAGCGGCCGGAGTAAACTGAATCGGCTTAGTTGTTGTGGTTGTCGGTTTAGTTGTGGTTGTGTAATCCTTGGGATTGGCAAGACCGACGCTTATTCTAAAAATAATAAGGGCATCGTTTGAATTGATTTTGCCGTTATGATCTATGTCGCCGGGCTTCATATCTTTGATTCCCGTCGAAAGTCCGACGGAATATCTGAGGACGGCCAAAGCGTCGCTCGAATTAACCTTGCCGTCGCCGTTAACGTCGCCGACCGGGTTTGAAGCCTGAGTGACAAATACGTTGCAAAAAACAACAGAGAATATCACAACAAACGAAATAATTGCTAATAAATGTTTTTTCATAAACACACCCTCTTTAAATGTTCTATTATTATAACAGGTTTTGCCTGCTTAATAACCAAAGCCGCTTTATTTATTTCAGCAAATCAAATACAACCTGCTCCATATCCTCTTTCTTGCAGCAGCCGGTAAATCTCGGGGTCTTGCCCTTAAGATTTGCAAGCTGCGGCGGGCACACCTCACCCGTCTCGTCATGGAGAGCATGAACCATTTCAAACTCGTCAAGATTCTCGGTCATGCCGGGATGAACGGCGTCAAGAACCGCCTTGCTGAACTTGAACGGGTTAGCCGTTGATGCGATAACAGTCGGTGTTGTGTCACCCGTTCTCTCGGCATAATCCTCATAAACGGAAACCGCTACAGCCGTATGAGTATCGCAAAGATATTTATGCTCTTTAAACTCCTTGGCAATGCATGCTTTTGTTCCGTTATCATCGCAGCTGCCTGCGTCAAACAGCTCGGTAAGCTTTGCAAAAACATCATCGCTTACCTTGTATGAGCCCTTTGCCGAAAGCTCACCCATCCATTCTCTTACAACAGCGTCATCCATGCCCGAGAGAAGGAAAAGAAGTCTTTCGAGGTTTGAAGAAATAAGAATATCCATCGACGGCGAAACGGTCGTGTAGAAATCTCTTATACGGTTGTATGTTCCGGTCTTGAGGAAATCCGTCAAAACATTATTTGCGTTTGATGCGCAAACAAGCTTCTTAATCGGCACACCCATTTCCTTTGCATAGTAAGCGGCAAGAATATTGCCGAAGTTTCCGGTCGGAACAACAACGTTTATTCCGTCGCCTGGCTTAATCTCGCCCTTATTGAGCATCTCACAATAAGCGGATACATAATAAACAATCTGCGGAACAAGACGGCCCCAGTTGATTGAGTTTGCCGACGAGAACATCATGCCCTGCTCGGCAAGCTTTGCGGCAACCGGTTTGTCCGTGAAAATCTTTTTGACTCCCGTCTGTGCGTCATCAAAATTGCCCTCAATAGCACAAACGCCGACATTCGAGCCTTCCTGCGTTGTCATCTGGAGCTTCTGCATCGGAGAAACACCGTCATTAGGATAGAAAACAAGAATCTTCGTGTTGTTAACATCCTTAAAGCCCTCAAGTGCCGCCTTGCCGGTGTCGCCTGAGGTCGCAACAAGAATAACAATCTGCTTGCCCGGTTCGCTCTTTGCCGAGGCAACGGTAAGAAGATGCGGGAGAAGCTGGAGTGCCATATCCTTGAATGCGCAGGTAGGGCCTTTCCACAGCTCAAGAATCTCAACGCCCTTTGTCAAAGTGTGCAGCGGAGCAATTTTGTCGCTTGAAAATTTTCCTTCGCCGTAAGCGCCCTTAACACAGGAATCAATCTCCTCTGCCGTGAAATCCGTCAAATAAAGAGAAAGAATCTCCTTTGCTCTTTCTATATAATCGCAGTCCGCAAGACGAACGATATCATCCATTGTTATATGAGGAATCTCCTCGGGAACAAACAATCCTCCCTCAGCGGAAATACCGTGAGAAATTGCCTGTGAGGAAGTAACCTTTATACTTTTATCTCTTGTGCTGGTGTAAAACATATTACCTCTCCTTTTGGTAAGTTCTGATTTTATTGTATCATAATCACAATAACAATTCAATGAAAATCTATAAAAAAACAGATTATTTATACGCTTTCCGTGAACGCATTTTCAATATAATTGATTTTCTTCAATTTGAATTTATCATCAAGGAAAACCTCGCAGACATCGAAGCGTGGCTGCTTTCCGCCGGGATACGCTTTCATAAAAAGCTTAGATGTTGCAATCAGCTTTTCCTGCTTTGAAAAATCAACGGCCTCTTTCGGCTCATACCATCTTTCTTCGCCCCTCGTTTTGACCTCGACGAAGCATATGTATTTTCCCTTTTGTGCAATGAGGTCAATTTCGCCCAGGCGAGAACGAAAATTGCCCGTGATTATTTTGTAACCGCTATCCCTGAGATATCTTGCGGCAAAAATTTCTCCCCATGCGCCGGATTAATTTATTTTCATATGATTTCCTCATACAAGTCAT
>ERZ1023848.533-NODE-533-length-11417-cov-18.367981_pt1 | contig 11417 bp, 8 predicted proteins | sample MGYA00380385_ERZ1023848 | MGnify/ENA primary metagenome ERZ1023848 (study PRJEB33179, sample SAMN07449069) | human gut metagenome | biome: Human-gut; feature: Human associated habitat; material: Faeces | host: Homo sapiens | place: India:Kasaragod | collected...
AGCAAGGACGGGGAGGTCATTTTTAAGAAGTATTCGCTCATGGGCGGCGTAGATGAGTTTGCCGCGCAGCTGTGCGACACGCTGAGCAAGTCGACCGGCACGAGCGTGGCCGTGACCGACCGCGACAGCGTCATCGCCGCGGCAGGCAGCGCGCGCCGCGACCTCATCGGCAAGCGCATCAGCCCGCAGCTCGAGCAGATCATGGAGGACCGCGGTATCTACCGCGCCGTGCCGAGCGAGCGCAGCGTGTTCGTCACCGAGTCGCTCGACCGCTACTGCGCGACCATCGCCGCGCCCATCATCTCCGAGGGCGACGCACTCGGGCTCGTGGTCTTCATCGGCACCGAGGGCGAGTCGGCCGCAGGCGAGACGGAGTACAAGCTCGCGCAGGCCATCGCAGGCTTTCTCGGCAAGCACATGGAGAGCTGAAAAAAGAGGACGGCTTTAGCCGTCCTCTTTTCCTATATAGCACCGCCTTCGTGTTGTGCATTGCAATTGCTGATCGTACCACCTCTCATCGTGAATACGCAGTCCTTTCCAATATCCACAGCACCGCCATCACCATCGTCATCTCTGCAATTCGCAACGATACTGCTCTCCAAGATCAGTGTGCCGCTAGACACAGAAAAACCGCAGTTCTTATTTTGGCCATCAATGGTGCCGTCAGTGCCGCTGTCCTTTATCGTTAGTGTTTTACCATCGTACACACAAAACATATCCTCGTCTGTAGCATTACAGGTCAAGGTATACCCATTCAAATCAAATGTGACGGCTCCGCTGATTGTAATTTCGCCGCTCATAGTAACATTGCCACCTAAATAGCAACTACCGTCCGACAGGTTCAAATTCGTGCCATCAAATATCGTCCAACTCTCCCAATTGTTCTCCGCCCGCGCCGCCGTCGGCAACAGCGTCAGGCACAGGCACAGGGCCGTCAAAAAGCTGAAAATACGTTTTTTCATATCATTCCTCCATCAAGGCGATTGGTGCATCCATCGGATGCACCAAGGGGATACCCCCTTGCCGAAATTTACCGTTCTGTCAGGGCTTCAAAGCCCTTTTCCGCCTGCTGGACGGTCGTTCGGATGATGCCCGCCGCCATGGTGTGCAGGTCGAGCTGCAAAACGGCCGCGCTGACCCCCGCCGCCGCTCTGGCGGCACATTGTAGAGCTTAAGCGCGCACTGCAAAAAGCGCGCGATCTTGCGCTCCACGGTAAAGTACATGTCGCACGGCACGGCCACGAACGAGCGCATCATGCCCGTCGAGGCGATCTCCATCTCGTAAAAGTCCTTGGCCTCCGCGTCCGGAAGATAGTCCCCGAAGATGCCCTCCAGCCGCTTCGCCGTGCTGCGATACAGGTATGCCGAGGTTGACGACAGCGTGTAGGCCGTCACGTACAGCTTGCGCAGTGGCTCGGTCAGCTCGGCGATGTGGAGCTGGATAGCCGTCTCCACCGCGTAGAGCACGTGCCGCGCTGTGCTGCTCGGCCAGCGTGAACTGCCCGCTGAACATCCGCTTGTCAAGCTCGAGCAGCAGCGCCTCCTTACTGGGAAAGGCCCGGAAAAACGAGCTTGGCGGCATGCCCGCGGCGCGGGCGATCTCCGCGGTCGTCGTGCCCTCATATCTCTTTTTCAAAAACAGCTTTACGGCGGCGCGCAGCATCTTCTGCTGCGTCAAAAGTCCGCTCGCCTGCTTGCCGCGCAGCAGCATATCGATCACGCTCCTTAAAGTTTACTTGTGAGTGTAGTCACATAACAGCATGGTCCGCCGCTTTCCGCAAGAATGAACTGTGTAAATTTTTACCCCTGTCTATATAAAAGAAGTGCGGCGGTCCTTCGACCGCCGCACTCTCTCATTTTATTTTCCTTTACAGCATCGCAAAGCGCTGTGCGCCCTTCGTTTTGAGCCAGCGAAGAAGCAGCGCTGTCACTGCGAGCGTCACCGCCGCCACGATGGCGAGATACGCAGCCGCGCCGAGCTTCCACCCCTGCCAGAGGTAGAGCCCCGCGAACACGATGGCGTAGAGCCAGCCGCCGAACAGCGCGATCGTCACGGCCAGACTTTGCTTGATGGGCATGAGCTCGCTCGTCCACGTCAGGTTTGCCCGCGCGACGCCGAGCGTCAGCCCCAGGCACGCGGAAAACGAGATGTACGCGAGTGCCTCGGCAAAAACGAGCGGCAGCGCCGCCGTCACAGGCAGGATAAACGCCATGCAGGCAAGCGGCACGAGCGCTGGAAGGGCCGTGAGCGCAAGCTGTACCTTGAGCTTTGCGCGAAGCACCTGCCAGGGCTTGACGGGCAGCGATTGCGCGAGCCAGAGGGACTTTCCCTCGAGCGAGACCGACGGCGTCGCCATGTCGTTCATCGACGCAATGGCGCACACGCCGGTGCAGAGCAGCACCTCCGCGCAGCCGCTCTGCGAGGTGAAGGCCTCGTTCAGCAGCGACACGACCGTTCCGCCCTTCCACAAAAGCAGGATGCCCGAGATCGGCAGCAGCAGGATACCGAGGCCGCTGTTGAGCATGTAGTTCGGGCTCGCGGTGAAGCGCGCGAGTTCCTTGCCGAAAAGCGCCCCATCGATGCTCCGGCGCTTGACGGCCTTTTCGCGGTACACAGCCTTGCCCGATGCGCCCGACGCAGTCGTGATCTGCAAAAAGCTGCGCGAGAGCAGCGTCCACGTCAGCGCAAACAGCGCGAGGATGACCGCCGCGCTCAGCAGCATCGCTGTCACATCGCCCGTACCGGTCAGGCCAAAGACGTAGAGCGGGTGCGCCGCACCCTTGATCTTCTCACCGTAGACCGCGGCGTTGGCGACGAGCTGCTCGATGGCCGTCTGCGCCTTGAAGACGAAGAAATAGTAGATGGCAAGCCCCGCGAGCGAGACGATGACCGTGATGAAGCTCTTGTGCTTGAGCTTACGGCTCACCTTCGCCACGACCCAGCCCAGCGCGCACGAGAGCGTGAGCACGAAGATTGAGATGAGCGCCGTCAGCAGCACGCCGCCGAGGAGCGCCATCGGCGCCGTCGAGACCGTGACCCAGTAGACGACGACCGCGGGCAGGATGACGACCGCGGAGTACATGAGGCCCATGAGATAGACCGTCAGCAGCCGCGAGGCCATCAGCGTCCGCACCAGGATGGGTAGAGACAGCAGCAGGTCGTTGTCCTTAGCGAAGTACAGGCCCGAATACGTGTTGAACACGCTGCCGAACGCGCCGAGAAAGATGGCGAGCAGCGACATGAGTGCAAAATAGAGCCAGCCCATCCCCGCCTGCGTAAGCGGCACACAGAGCGAAACGGAAAGCCCCGTGAACATCCCGCCGAGGCCGATCATCAACGCGGCAAAGAGCAGGATATAAGCGATAATCCCCGCCGTCGAACGTTTTTTATTGGTTTTGGCATTATAAAAGTAGCTGCGGAAAATTTCCATCAGCTGCTTCTTGACGAGCGTTTTCAGCATGATTCGCCCTCCAGCTCAAGGAAGACCTCCTCGAGTGAGTCGTCGCCCTTGACCTCCTCCATCGTGCCGGAGCGGATGAGCTTGCCGCCCTTGATGATGGCGACCTTGTCGCAGAGTTTTTCGGCCACCTCGAGCACATGGGTCGAGAAGAAGATCGCGCCGCCCGCGTCGCACACCTCGCGCATCATGCCCTTTAAGATATGTGAAGCCTTCGGGTCGAGGCCGACGAACGGCTCATCCATCAAAATGAGCTTCGGCTCGTGCAGCCACGCCGAAATGATGGCAAGCTTCTGCTTCATGCCGTGGGAATAGGCCGCGACGGGCTGCGCGAGGTCGGTCGTCAGCTCGAAGAGGTCCGCGTACTTGCGGATGCGCTCCTGCCGCGCGCTTTCCTCCACACCGAAGATGTCGGCGATAAAATTGAGGTACTGGATGCCCGTCATAAACTCGTAGAGGTCGGGGTTATCCGGGATGTAGGCGAGCATCTTCTTGCAGGCGATGGGATCGTCCTGAATGGAGTGCCCGCCGATCGTGATCCTGCCGGAATCGAACTGCTGGATGCCGACGACCGACTTGAGCGTCGTGGTCTTGCCCGCGCCGTTGTGGCCGATGAAGCCGTAGATCTCCCCTGGCGCGATGTGGAGCGACAGATCATCCACGGCTTTCTTTTCGCCGAAGGTCTTGGTCAGGTGTTCAATATAGAGCATAAGGTTCTCCCTCTTTTCTTCTTGCAGCCGTTTCGAATATCTTTGTGATATCAAAATAATATCATGTGATTTTCAACTGTCAAGAGCCATTTTGCAAATGTCAAGTTTGCTTTACTTGTAGGATATCACTGTCGTTCCAATTTGTCAAGTCCGCTTTACATTTTATCTTTGTGATACAGCACGAGCGACACAATACCCATCACCGCCGCATACAGGACGCCGCCAACGGCCCAGATAAACCAGCTATACTGCGGCTGGCCGTTCCCCTTGGGTCCGAAAGTGTAGAACAGGAAGATCGCCGTCACGCTCAGCCAGTAGATGAGCGACACTGTGCTCATTACGCCGCTGCGCGCCTTCTTTTTGCGCGTGTAGTCGCCCTCCTCGAGCAGCTGGTCCATCGCGCCGGTGTACGTTCCGCTCCAGACGAGCACGCCCACGCCGCAGGCGACCAGAAGCAGCAGCGCATCCACCGCCGCCGCGGCGTAAACATCCGCCGGAGCGACGCGCACGAGCAGCGCGGCGACATCGGACGACGCGAGACCGACCCCGAGCATCAGCGGCACAACAGCAAGGATGCACAGCACCACGCCGAGGATCGTACAGCGCGAGGCCGTCGGCTCATAGGCCTTGCGCCGCTCGCGCACCATGCCGCTCACGCCGTACTCGGTCTCAAACGGCTCTTTTTCAAGAAAGTCGAATTCCTTCGTCTTCGCCCCGCACGAGAGGAACATCCCCACCGCAATGGCGACCAGCACCAAAATGACGCTCACGCCGAGACCTGCGGCCAGATCCTCCGAAATACCGCCCAGGCCCGCGTCCGCCATGGCGGAGAGAAAAATGATCACGACCGGCGAGACGATGCACATCGCCACCGCCAGTGCGATCTTCGGCGCGCAGGCCTTGCGCAGCGCAAGGTATCGCGCCGCCTGCTCCATCGTCACTCTCCGCAGCGGCGCTTCGTCCGCCTCGGATTCGACGAACTCCTCTTCTTCGAGTTCGTCCTTCAATAAATAGTCGGTGCTCACGCCAAACAGCCGGCTCATCTGCACCACCTTGTCAAGGTCGGGCACGGACTGCGCGCCCTCCCACTTGGATACCGACTGGCGCGTCACCCCGAGCTGACTTGCCAGCTCCTCCTGCGACCAGCCCGCCTTTTTGCGCAGCGTGATGATTTTATCCGCTAAGATCATATCGTCTTCCTCCTGAATTCTAAGGCGCGGTCACGCGCCGTCTGGATGGCGTTATCATAGCCTATTTCGCGGTTGCGGGAAAGAAAGCGCACTGTCAAATTTGTCAACCGGCAGTTGCAATCCTTGATTTTTCAAGGTTTTTCCGCCGTGCGCTCCTATTATCCTATGTATCTTCGTCATGATATCATACCGCGGCGCAGAAAAAAAGAGCGTCCCATTCGGGACGCTCTTTTTAAGGGTTTTTCACACACTTACACGACGGCGAAGAACTTGACAAGGAACAGAGCGGAGATCACGTAGGTCAGAACGCTGACGTCCTTAGCCTTGCCGGAGAACACCTTGACAAAGGTGTAGGAGATGAGGCCCAGGCCGATGGCGTGGCCGATGGAGCCGGAGATCGGCATACCGATGAGCATGATGGACACCGGCAGCATTTGGTCCATGTCGCTGAAGTCCACATTCTTGAGGCCCTGGAGCATCAGAACGCCGACATAGATCAGCGCGGCGGAGGTCGCAGCGCCGGGGATGACGGCGGCGATGGGGGCGAGGAACATGCAGGCGAGGAACAGGATGCCCGCGGTGAGCGCGGTCAGGCCCGTGCGGCCGCCCGCTTCCACGCCGGAGGCGGACTCGATGAACGTGGTGACGGTGGAGGTACCGGTGCAGGCGCCCGCGACCGTACCGATGGCATCGGACAGCAGGGCTTCCTTCATCTGGGGCATGTTGCCGTCCTGATCGACCATGCCGGCGCGGGAGGCCGTACCGACGAGCGTGCCGATGGTATCGAACATATCGATCATGCAGAAGGTGATGACGAGCGTGATGGCGGTGAACCAGCCGATGTTCACAAAGCCCGCAAAGTCAAACTTGAAAAGCGTGGTGGAGACCATGTCGGCGAAAGGCGGGACAAAGCTCGCAGTCGCGAGGCTCGCAAACGGATTGACATGCAGGAAGATGGCGCTGCCCGCCCAGTAGATGACGGACGAGAACAGCATGCCGAGCAGCACTGCCGCCTTCACGCCCTTCTTGGCGAGGACGACCATGACGAAAACGCCGAGGAACGCGGTCACGACGGTCAGGACCATCGCATCGTAGCCCGCGCCCATGTTGCCCTTGATGATGCTGGGCGTCAGCGCGCCGAAGAAGTCACGCATCATGTAGAACGGGCCGCCGTTTTCAGAGTAGATACCGACGTTGGAGCCAAGGCCAACGTTCATCAGCATCAGGCCGATGGCGGGAGCGATGCCGTAGCGCACGCCGAGAGGAATGGCCTCCACGATCTTCTCACGCACCTTTAAGAGCGTGAGGATGAGGAACACGATACCCTCGACAAGGATGATGACGAGCGCCGCCTGGAACGCGGACTCGTACTCGCACTCGTTGATGACCGCGATGTTGGCGACGACCACCGCGAAGAAGCTGTTGAGTCCCATGCCGGGCGCCATGACGAACGGCTTGTTGGCGAAAAACGCCATGCAAATCGTGCCGATCGCCGAGGCGATGCAGGTGGCAAGGAACACACCGTTCCACAGCGGCGTACCCACTGCAAAGTTGGTCAGCAGGTTCGGGTTGAGCGCGATGATGTAGGCCATGGTCATAAACGTGGTAAGACCGGCAAGGATCTCGGTGCGTACCGTAGTACCGTTGGCCTTCAGCTTAAATAGCTTTTCCATGATTTTCTCCCTTTCTTTTTTGTTTTTCCGCCCGCTTCCTAACAAAAAATCAGGAAGCAAAACAGATTTTCAGTCAATATTATAGACATCCCGACAAGAAATTGCAAGTGTTCTGTTTATTTTTACCACACTTTCTCACTCCGCGCCGAGAGTTCCGCCGGTTTCTGTTGTGTTTTTGTTTGCTTTGCGCTATACTATATTTAGTAAAAATTTGCATTTTGGGAGGTGCATGCCGTGAAGCTGATGGTTTTAGACGGCAACTCCATCATCAACCGCGCCTATTACGGTGTCCGTCCGCTCACCACGCGCGACGGATTTTTCACCCACGCGATCTTCGGCTTTCTGACGATGCTCGGCCGCTTACTCGACGAGGAAAAGCCCGAGGCGCTGTGCGTCGCCTTCGACCGCCGCGAGCCGACGTTCCGCCACCTCGAGTACGAGGGCTACAAGGCCACGCGCCACGCCATGCCCGAAGAGCTTGCCATGCAGATGCCGGTGCTCAAGGACGTGCTCGACGCGATGAACATCCCCCGCTACGAGCTTGCGGGCTTTGAAGCCGACGATCTGATCGGCACGATCTCGCGCAAGTGCGAAAGCGCAGGCTGGGACTGTGTCGTCGCCACGGGAGACAAGGATTCTTTGCAGCTCGTGACCGGGCACACGACCGTCAAGCTCATTTCCACGCGCATGGGCCAGACCACGACGAAGGACATGACGCCCGAGAGCTTTCGTGAGGTCTACGGCTTTGCGCCCATCCACATTGTCGACCTCAAAGCCCTGATGGGCGACGCGAGCGACAATATCCCCGGCGTGCCGGGCGTTGGCGAAAAGACGGCGATGGCGCTCATCCGGAAATACCAGAGCATCGACGAAATTTACCGGCTGCTCCCCGATATCGAGGCCAAGCCGAACGTCATCAAAAAGCTCACCGAGGGCGAGGAGAGCGCACGCCAGAGCTTCCACCTCGCGACCATCGTGACGGACGCACCACTCGAATTTTCTCCGCAGGACAATCTGCGCAAGGCGCCGTCAGACGCGCTCTATCCGCTCTTTATGAAGCTGGAATTTACCAAGCTCATCGACAAATACGGTCTCAAGCCGCCCGCCGACATCCCCACCGCCGAGGAGCCGGTCGACCTCACCGTGACCGCCGAGGCCGTGACCACGGTGGAAAAGGCCAAGGAATATCTCTCGCTCTTCCGCAAGGCGGCGCACGTAACGCTGCTGGCGCTGCCGGACCTTTCCGGCGTGATCGTCGACTTCGTTGCAGGCGAATCGACCGCCGTCTCTGCCGAGTTCTACTTCAGCCGCTACGAGGGCGACTGGAACGCGCTGCTGCGCGCCCTGTTCTCGGATGATATCAAGAAAGTCAGCCACAACGTCAAGGACCTCCAGCGCACACTGCTCGAAAACGACCTTCCCATTGAAGGGTTCATTTTTGACACCGCGCTCGCAGGGTACCTGCTCGACGCGACGGCGGGCAAGTACGATATCGCGTCGCTCTTCGCCGCCTACTTCCACCAGACGCTTGCCGAGCCGAAGCACTTAGATCCAGCCGCTTTCTCGATGCTCGGCGACACGGCCGAGGCCGAGACGGCGTTCCACGTCTATACCAGCGCCGTCGATGCGCTGTATGAGACCTTTGCCCCCGAACTTGAGAAGCGCGAGCTGCACGAGCTCTATTATGAGGTTGAGCTGCCCCTCTGCGCCGTACTCGCGCGCATGGAGCACGCGGGCATGCGCGTGGACGCGAACGCTCTCGCGGCCTTCGGCAGCGAGATGGAAGTGCAGCTCAAGACGCTCGAGCAGCACATCTATGAAGAGTCCGGCGGGCCGTTCAACATCAATTCCCCCAAGCAGCTCGGCGAGGTGCTCTTTGAACGCTTGCAGCTCCCGCACGGCAAAAAGACGAAGACCGGCTGGTCGACGAACGCGGACGTACTCGAAAAACTGCGGTGGGAGAATCCCATCGTCGAAGAGGTTTTGCAGTACCGCCAGTACGCGAAATTCCGCTCGACCTACTGCGACGGTCTTTTGAAGGTCATCGCGCCCGACGGGCGCATCCACACGAGCTTCCAGATGACCGTCACGGCGACGGGCCGTTTGAGCTCGACCGAGCCGAATTTGCAGAATATCCCCACGCGCACGCAGCTCGGCAGCGAATTCCGCCGCATGTTCGTCCCCGCGGACGGCTGCGTGCTCGTCGACGCGGACTACAGCCAGATCGAGCTGCGGCTGCTCGCGCACATCGCGGACGACGAGGCGATGAAGCAGGCGTTTCTGACCGGCGAGGACATCCACACCGTCACGGCCGCGCAGGTCTTCGGCGTGCCGACTGATCAGGTCACCAAGCAGATGCGCTCGCACGCGAAGGCCGTGAATTTCGGCATCGTATACGGCATTTCCGCCTTCTCGCTCGCGCAGGACATCGGCGTGCCGGTGTACGAGGCGAAGGAATATATCGAGACGTACTTTGAGCGCTTCCCCGGCATCCGCCGCTATATGGATGAGGTCGTCGCGCAGGCGAAGGAGCGCGGCTATGTCGAAACACTGATGCACCGCCGCCGCGCGCTGCCCGAGCTGGCGGCGAGCAACTTCAATACCCGTTCGTTCGGAGAGCGTGTTGCGCGCAACATGCCCATCCAGGGCACAGCCGCGGACGTCATCAAGCTTGCAATGGTGCGCGTCGACGAGCGGCTGCACAAGGAAAACTTAAAGGCAAAGCTCATTTTGCAGGTGCACGACGAACTCATCGTCGAGTGCCCGGAGGAGGAAAAGGAAGCGGTCGCACGGCTCCTCACCGAGGAGATGGAGGGCGCAGTGCACCTCTCCGTTCCCCTGACCGCCGAGGCCCACTGGGGCATAAACTGGCTGGAAGCCAAATGACCGGAGGAAACCAATGGAACAGTTAAAGAAAAAAGTCCGCATCGTGCCGATGACGAACGAATATTTGAATGACGTTGCCGAGCTTGAGCGCACATGCTTCTCGAACCCCTGGTCGCGCAACATGCTCGCAGAGGAGCTTGAAAACGCGTGCTCGGCCTTCTTAGTCGCGCTGGATGCAGAAAACGGCAGCGTCGTCGGCTACGCGGGGCTGCTCGCCGTCGCGGACGAGGGCTGCATCACCAAGATGGCCGTCCGCCCCGACTGCCGCCGCGGCGGTGTGGCGGGGCAGCTTCTCGACGTGTTTATCCGCTTCGCCGAGGGCAGCGGCCTTGCGTTCTTGACGCTTGAGGTGCGTGAGAGCAACTATGCCGCCATCGCGCTGTACGGCAGCCGCGGCTTCCGCGGCGAGGGCCGCCGCAAAAACTACTACGACCACCCGAAAGAGGACGCCATCATCATGACGAAGGAATTCGGCGCGGCAGAAGCGGAGGCGCAGCAATGAAAATTCTCGCTTTCGAGTCCTCCTGCGACGAAACCGCCGTCGCAGTCGTCGAGGACGGGCGCAAAATCCTTTCCGACGCCATCGCGTCGCAGGCCGACCTGCACGCGCTCTACGGCGGCGTCGTGCCGGAGATCGCGTCGCGCAAGCACATCGAGGCCATCGCCGCGCTGACCGATCAGGCGCTCAAGGAGGCGGGCGTCGAGAAAAAAGACATCGACGCCGTGGCCGCGACCTACGCGCCGGGTCTCATCGGCGCGGTGCTCGTGGGGCTGAACTTTGCCAAGAGCGCGGCCTACGCGCTGAATGTGCCGCTCATCCCTGTGCACCACATCCGCGGCCACATCGCCGCGAATTACTTAGCGTTCCCAGAGCTTGAGCCGCCGTTTCTGGCGCTGTGCATGTCCGGCGGCAACACACTCATCGTCGACGTGCGCGACTACACGGACTTTGCGCTCCTCGGCGCGACGCGCGACGACGCGGCGGGCGAGTGCTTCGACAAGGCCGCGCGCGTGCTCGGCCTTCCCTACCCCGGCGGCGCGGCGATGGACAAGCTCGCCCACGAGAGCGAGGGCGGCGTCTACGAGCTGCCGCGCGCGAAGATTGACGGGTGCCCTCTCGATATGAGCTTTTCGGGCCTCAAGACCGCCGTCGTAAACCTTGCCCACAACGCCGAGCAGACGGGAAAGCATCTCGACCGTGCGGCGCTTGCGCGCGACTTCACGCAAGCCGTTGTCGACGAGCTCGTCCCGCGCGCGATGCTCGCCATGCAGCAAAGCGGGCGCAAGGTACTCGTCGCCGCAGGCGGTGTCGCCGCGAACTCGTTCATCCGCGCAGAGCTCGAAAAGGAATGCCGAAAGCACGGCTACCGGCTCTACATGCCGCCGCTCAAGCTCTGTGGTGACAACGGCGCGATGATCGGCGCACAAGGGTATTATGAGTATCTCGCCGGCGCGCGAGCGGATTGGGCGCTGAACGCGTATGCGACGAGAGATATTGAC
>ERZ1023848.534-NODE-534-length-11407-cov-12.193094_pt1 | contig 11407 bp, 9 predicted proteins | sample MGYA00380385_ERZ1023848 | MGnify/ENA primary metagenome ERZ1023848 (study PRJEB33179, sample SAMN07449069) | human gut metagenome | biome: Human-gut; feature: Human associated habitat; material: Faeces | host: Homo sapiens | place: India:Kasaragod | collected...
CGTTAATTAACTCTCTCATTTTCAATCGATTACATAAGAATTAACAGAGTATTGCACCAACATAGCAATAGTATTCAGTAGGGGGTGCACTTGTCTCAAGTGCACTAACAAAGCAATAATACCCAGTAGGGGGTGCACTTGTCTCAAGTGCACCAATAAAGCAATAATACCCAGTAGGGGGGAGCACTTGTCTCCGCTCGGCTTTGTTGGTGCAGTTGAGACAACTGCACCCCCTTAATATGCATCCTAATTGATTTGTATGCTGAGCGTTTCTCTGTCGAACTTCACGTTCTTCCGACCAATATAATCGTCAATGAAGCCAAGGTCGGCGAGTTCGTGCGGCGTGCCGTCGTGCAATGCGCCGTCGGCGAGAAGCCACAGCCGGTCGGCAGTCTGCAGGGCGGTCTCAAGGTCGTGAGTAGAAAGAAGAATCGTTTTGCGTTCCTCGTGGGCAAGACGTTGCAACAGCAACATCAAGTCAATCTTGCCAGGGAAGTCGAGGAAGGCGGTAGGCTCGTCGAGCAGAATCACCGGCGTCTGCTGCGCGAGCGACTTCGCTATCATCACCTTCTGCATCTCGCCGTCGCTGAGGCTGCACACGCGGCGCTCAGCCATCGGCGCAATGCCTACGCTCTCTATCGATTGGCGCACGATGAGGCGGTCGTCGCTGGAGAGGCGCCCCCAAAAGCCGGTGTAGGGCGCACGTCCGAGCGCAACAAGTTCCTCGACAGTCATGTTGCGAGCGTCGGGGCGCGAGGTGAGCACAATCGAAATAATGCGTGAGAGGCGGCTCGGGCGAAGCATAGTTATGTCATCGGGACCGATGAACACGCTGCCGTCGAGCGCCGGCTGCAAGTGCGCAATGGTGCGCAGCAGCGTCGACTTGCCCGTGCCGTTGTGGCCTATGAGGCAAGTGAGCGATCCGGGGCATGCTGTGGCGTTGAGGTCGGAGGCTACGCAGCGCACATCCAGGGGGTGCACTTGAGACAAGTGCACCCCCTGATTGGTTTCATTGCTTTGCTGGTGCACTTGAGACAAGTGCACCCCCTGATTGGTTTCATTGCTTTGTTGGTGCACTTGAGACAAGTGCACCCCCTTTTTTGAATAGCCAACGGCAAGGTTGTGCAGCACTATAGGGAGTTCTTTGTTCATCGGCGGTGATATGTGGCAATAATGTTATGGTCGTACACCTCGTGGCGCACAAGGCGCACGTCGTTGGGCAGGCACGGAGCCGCTGTGCCGCCGCTCACGCAGAACGGTGCCGTCTCCACGCGAATTTCGTCCCACGCGTCAGCCTCGATGAACGAGCGCAGCGTGCGTGCTCCGCCCTCCACGATGAGCGACTGGCACTTCTCCTGATGCAGCCATTCGAGCAGTTGCGGAATGACAGGCTTCGAGAAGTCCAGGCCCTCGAACGCCGGTCGGTTGCGGTCGATGACGATGCGGCGCGGCGACTTGCCCGCCCAGTGGCGCACGTCGAGTTGTGGATGTTCGCGTTCGTCGGTAACGCGACCCACGAGAATGGCGTCGTTCTCAGCGCGCAGCTTGTGAACGAGCATCTTCGTGAACGGCGTGGATATGGCACACGCCTTGCCGTTATCGTCGAGGAACGCGTTGGCGGTCTGCGCCCACTTCAGTATGATGTACGGGCGTCGCTTCTCGTTGAACGTGATGAAGCGGCGGTTCAGCTCGCGACACTCCTTTTCGAGCACACCCACCGTCACCTCTATGCCGGCGTCGCGCAACTTCTGTATGCCGCGACCTTGCACGGCAGCGAACGGGTCGACGCAGCCCACGACGCAGCGGCGCACACCTTTCTTTATAATAAGGTCGGCGCAGGGCGGCGTCTTGCCGTAGTGGGAGCATGGCTCCAGACTGATGTATATCGTGGCGCCGGAGAGCAGCGCTTCGTCCTCGGGTCGCACCGAAGCAAAGGCGTTCACCTCAGCGTGTCCTTCGCCGCAGCGCACATGGTATCCCTCGCCGATGATGCGTCCGTCGGCTGCAACAATCACGGCGCCCACCATAGGGTTGGGCTTGGCGTTCTGGCGTCCGTTGGCAGCGAGCTGGAGGCAGCGGCGCATGTAAAGTTGGTCCATAACTATTCTGAGAGTTGGTTTAATTGAGAATTGAGAGTTGAGAATTGAGAGTTGGTTTAGTTGAGAGTTGGTTTAGTTGAGAGTTGAGAATTGAGAGTTGAGAGTTATGATATGCATTATAGTTCATGCACTATATAAAGCGTCCTCTTAAAGCTTTAAAGGTAATCATAACTCTCAACTCTCAATTCTCAACTCTCAACTTTCAACTCTAAACTCTCAACTTACTACAGGTCAAACAATGTTTTTTCCTCTCCTGCGTACGCTTCGAAATAGGGCGGTTCGTCGCGCAGTTCGATGTCGTCGTAGATGAAGTCGAGCACAACGGTCTCCTTGCCGTCGGGCATCACGAGGCCCATCTTGCCGTCGCGCTGTGCGATGACAGGCAGCGAACGCAAGTCGTCGACATACACATACGGCGTGCGGAGGAAGTCGTAGTGAGCCGGCACGAGCACGTTGCCCTGATGGTCTTTGATGCCGAACTTGCCGTTCTCCTCGTACACCTCATGATACTGCTCATACTTCTCGCGGATGCGGTTCAGATAGAACACCATCTTGCGCTTGTTGTTCACCAGTTCAACGAGGTAGGCGAACGTGTCAGAGTAGTTTGCCATGGCACGTGCGAGCACCACCTTGAAGTCGAGACCCGAAATCACCTTGCGGTTCAGGTCGATGTAGCGTGCTATCGCTTTCTCCTTCTCGGGCACGGTGAGCGTAGCCAGCTGCTCCTCAAACTTGAGCATGATAGCCTTCGAACCCTTCATCGCCTTTATGTAGCGGTGAATCTGTCGTGCCATCTCGTCGCACACGAACTTGTCAATGCGCTCCAACTCGATACTGTCAACATAAGTATCTTCAAAGTTTTCTTGCGTTATCTTCTTTTCCATAGTAACTATTATCTTAGTAATTTAGGTTGTACAAGTTATTCAGATTTGCATCTGTACCTCCAAAAGTACGATAATTTTACGAAATGTCAAAAGAATACGCCTAAAAAACATCGTTTTTTCTAAAATTAGTAGTAATTTTGTTGCGCTTCGAAAAAGCTTTAAACATCTATAATAGAAAAGATTATACATCCTGAGGAAATAACTATAAACATCTATAATATGAAGAAAATCACTACACTACTGCTCATGCTGTTGCTCATGGCGACGGCAGCAAACGCTAAGTTCGCCTACTGGGGCTATTGCGACAAGGACATCGTCGGCGCTTACGGCTCCTCAGCCTACGGCAAGGCAGCCATCTATATCCCTGCGGAGGTGGCGCAGCTGTACAAAGGCTGTCAGCTCACCGGTGTGCGTGTCGGTCTGGCTGCTCAGGCAAGCAAGCTGAGCGTGTTCGCCACAACCGACCTCAACGCTACGCCGTTCGCCACTAAGGTGAGCGACAAGGCGAACAAGGGCAACAACATCGTGAAGTTCGACGCACCGTATACCATCACCGGCGAGGCGTTCTACATCGGCTACGAAGTGAGCGGACTGGACGCATGTATAGGCTATGTAGCCAACAAGACAGCCTACTCTAACTATACCGACTTCGGCAACGGATGGGTGGACAACGCCGCAAACGGAGCCAACGCACTCTCGCTCACAGCACGCATCGAGGCAGACAACCTGCCCGTTGACCTCAGCGTGATGGGTCTGCGCGACATCGCTACAAAGGAGAACGAGCCGTTCAACGTCTCGGCTAAGGTGGTGAACCTCTCGGCTACAAAACTCTACAGCTACCGCATCGCCTACAGCGTGGACGGCGGCGAGGAGCAGTTCGTCGACTTCGACGAGACACTCGGCGACCGCAGCGAGAACGTGTTCAGCTTCACTCACCCCGGCATCAAGACCAAGGGCACACACAAGCTGAAGGTGCGCGTTGTAGCCGATGAAGATGTCAACCCAGCCAACGACGCTACAGAGTGCAACGTGATGATGACATCTGTCGCTATCACAAAGCGCGTGCTCATGGAGGAGGCTACCGGCATCTATTGCGGCAACTGTTCGCGCGGCATCGTCTCTATCGAGAAGTGCAAGGAGAAGTATCCCGACAACTTCATCGCTATCGCTAAGCACGGCTACACAGGCACACCAAAGGAACTGCTCTGCCCGTCGTACGAGTATGCCGACTGGGGCGTATATCCGCAGGCAGCAGTAGACCGTCGCGCTAAGTTCGACCCTGATGTCTCTACAACATTCCAGTATGTTGAGGCTATTCTCAATAATTTCCCCACAATCGCAGGCATCGAGACCCAGGCTAACTACGTGGCAGGCGACTATACACGCATCAATGTGAACACCAATGTGCAGTTCGTAAAGGATATGACCAACTGCAGCTTCGGCATAGCATACGCCATCATCGAGGACGGCGTGACCGGCTATCAGCAGAACAACGGCTACGCAGGCGGCAAATACGGCGAGCTCGACGGATGGGAGAACAAGCCTTCGATGGCTACCGTGACGCTCAATCACGTGGCTCGTGCAGGCTTCGGCATCAACGGCGGCATCGAGAACAGCATCCCAGTGAACGACGTGTACAGCACTACTATCTACAATCACAACACCGTGCTCAACGTTCCGTCGAACGTGAAGAACCGCGACAACATAAAGGTTGTAGCTTTCCTCATCAACCGTGGCGACCACGGCTACGTGGAGAATGCCGTTGAGGTGCCCGTGCTTGAGGCTGGAGAGACATCTATCGCCGACATCACCTCTACACCGGCGCCCGACCTCAGTCTGCGCAACGGCAGCATTGTGGCAGACGGCTTCAACGGCAAGCTACAGGTGTACACCGTAGGCGGACAGCTCGTGAAGAACGCTTCGCTCGCTCGTGGCATGTACATCGTGCGTGGCACCGACGGCAAGCAGAACTTCGTGAAGAAGATTACATTCTAAAGAGAATACAATCAATTTAAACAATACAGAACCAATGAAGAAGATAACTTCGCTCCTGCTCATGCTGCTGCTCGTTGTGACGGCGGCTAACGCAAAATACACATACTGGGGCTACGCCGGAAAGGCGGCAGTCGACCTTCCGTACGGCAGCATCGGCACACGCCAGGGCAAGGCTGCCATATACATCCCCGCAGAAGTGGCACAGATGTACAAGGGTCTGAAGGTGACAGGCATGCGCTTCTCGCTCACCGACAAGGCTGAGACCGTGAAGACGTTCGTGGCTGAAGACCCAACGGCGCATACGCTACGGAGAAGATGGCGGATATGGGCAACAAGGGCCTTAACTCGGTGCTTTTCGACGAGGCATATACCATAACCGGCGAGCCGTTTTACCTCGGCTACGAGTTTACGAGCGACATCAACGTCGTAGGCGTTACTGACGAATACTGCGAAGGCGGCAATCTCACCGACTTCGGCAGCGGATGGACCGACAACACCAAGCAGACTCCAGACAATGCGCCAGCTCTCGCTCTGCAGATGCGCGTTGAAGGCACGGAGATACCGGTAGACGTGGCTATCTGCGGCGTGAAGAAGGTGATAACAGCCGTGGGCGATACCTATCAGATTAAGGGCAAGCTGCTCAACTTCGCCGCTGCAAAGATAACATCGCTCCGCTTCGGCTACACCATCGGCAACGACGTAGAGCAGTTTGCCGACGTAGAGCAGACCGTAACGGCACGCTCTGAAGACGAGTTTGCCTTCACTTGCAACGCTCCCGACGCGAAGGGCTGCGAGAACTTGAAGGTGCGCCTCGTGAAGGTGAACGGCGAGGAGGACGCTTATGACGGCAACAACACATACACATCTACCATCGTCACAGCCAACGTGCAGGACGTAAAGCGTGTGTATATGGAGGAGTACACAGGCGTCAAGTGTCCGTGGTGCGTGCGCGGCATCGAGGAGATCTCGCAGAACCACACAAAGTTCCCAGGACAGTTTGTGGCTATTGCAAAGCATTGCTACAGCGGCACACCTACCGAGTTGGAGTGTCCGTCATACACATACGGTATAACTGGAGGCTTCCCCAAAGGCACTTACGACCGTCGCCGTACAAACAGTCTTGACATTACCGATAAAAATGAACTCTACGTGAAGGCGTTCATCAACAGCGGCTCGGTGCTCGGCATCGACGCTATCGCCAACTTCACCGACGACAACCACTCGAAGGTGAGTGCAACGGCAGTCATGAAGTTCAACCGCGAACAGACCAACGCCAACTACGGCTTGGCTTTCGCCGTGATAGAGAACGACGTGACGGGCTACAAGCAGAGAAACGCCTATGCCGGTTCGGTGAAGTCGTACTACGGTTGGGAGAAAAAGGGGAAAGAGGTAGAACTTGACCTTCAGCACGTGGCTCGCTTGGGCTACGAGGTGAACGAGGGCATCAGCGACGTGTTCCCGAAGCAGATAAACAGCGGCGACGCATTCAGCCACACCGTTGAGCTTGACCTGCCTAAAAACATTCAGAACTACAAGAACCTGAAGCTCATCGCCTTCGTCATCGATCGCAACTCGAAGTATGTTGAGAACGTGGTTGAGGTGCCTATCAAGGAGATGCAGCCCACAGAGACTGCCATCCGCGACATCAACAACATGGAGATGCCAGCCATCACTTTCCTCAACGGCTACATCGACGCGCCGAACTTCGACGGCAAGATCAGTGTCTACACCGTCGACGGCAAGGCTTTAGCGAACACCAACCTCAAGTCGGGCATGTACATCGTGCGCCTGACAAAGGGCAAGCAGACATTCGTGAAGAAGATTGTGCTCTAAGCACGCTTCATACATATATCAAGAGCCAGGACTCGTTTGAGTTCTGGCTCTTTTCTTTACATCCTATAATCCACAAAAAAACTAAAAAACTTTTGTACATTATTATATTTACCGTAACTTTGCATAAATTGGATAAATAACGGAAAACAAGTAGGATAATTAACGTAATACATATAAAAACAACGTAATACATACAAAAAAACTATGCAAGAAACAAGACAAAACCGTATAGCACGCCTCCTGCAGAAGGAGCTTAGCCTTATTTTCCAGAGTCAGACACGCGCCATGCACGGCGTAATGGTGAGCGTTACACGCTGCCGTGTGTCGCCCGACCTCAGCATCTGCACCGCCTATCTCAGCATCTTCCCGTCAGAGAAGTCGGACGAGCTGCTGAAGAACGTGGCTGCCAACGAGAAGTCTATCCGCTACGAGCTTGGCACACGCGTACGCAACCAGCTGCGCATCATCCCCGAGCTGCGTTTCTTCGTTGACGATTCGCTCGACTACATCGAACGTATTGACGAACTGTTGAAAAAATAAGGTTGGTGTGGTGAGATGTTGAGGTGGTGAGATGATGTGATGGTGAGATGTTGATGTGGTGATGTGGTGAGATTTGTCATTTAGCTATAAACTAATGTCAACATCTCAACATCTCAACATAACACCATCTCAACCCCTCAACACTTCACCATAACAACACATAAAATCATGAAGAGAAACTTTTCATTCTACGTAGCGCGCCGCTACATGTTCTCGAAGAAGAGCGTGGGCGCCATCAACGTCATCAGCTTCATATCCGTTACGGGCGTGGCGGTGGCTACGATGGCGCTGGTGATAGTGCTGAGCGTGTTCAACGGCTTCCACGACCTCGTGGCGTCGCTCTTCACCAACTTCGACCCGCAGATAGAAGTGGTGCCGGCGAAGGGAAAGACCATCAATGCCGACGCGCCAGAGCTCGACAAGATACGCCATCTCGACTTCGTAGACGTGGCTACCGACGTGGTGGAGGACCAGGCGATTGCCGTCTACGGCGACCGCCAGCGCATGGTGACGGTGATGGGTGTCGACGAGAACTTCGACCAGCTCACGCGCATCGGCGACATACTCTACGGCGACGGCGACTTCACGCTGCGTGTTGCCAACCTCTACTTCGGCGTGCCGGGCATACGTCTGGCGCAGGACATGGGGCTTGGCGCTCGCTGGGCCGACTATCTTAAGATTTATGCGCCCGTGCGTCAGGGACAGCTCACCGACCTCGACACGCCGACAGACGGCTTCGTGGTTGACTCGCTGCTTTCGCCGGGCGTTGTGTTCGCGGTGAACCAGAACAAGTACGACCGCGACCGCATCATCACGTCCATCTACTTCGCCCGCCAGCTCTTCGACCAGGACGGAATGCTCTCCTCGCTGCAGCTGCGCCTGAAGCCGGGCACCGACCTTGCTGAGGCGAAGCAGGAGATAAAGGCAGCGGCAGGCGAGAAGTTCCGCGTGCTCGACCGCTTCGAGCAGCAGGAAGACACGTTCCGCATCATGCAGATAGAGAAAGTGCTGGCGTACGTGTTCCTCACGTTCATACTCATCGTGGCGTGCTTCAACATCATCTCCTCGCTCTCGATGCTCATCATCGACAAGAAGGACGACATCAACACGCTGCACAACCTCGGAGCTAACGACCGCCAGATAGTGAGCATCTTCCTCTACGAGGGTCGCATCATATCGGCTGTGGGCGCGCTGATAGGCATCGGTCTCGGACTGGCGCTCTGCGGACTGCAGCAGGCGTTCGGCTTCGTGAAGATGGGCGACAGCTCGGGCACGTTCATCGTCAACGCCTACCCCGTGAGCGTTCACTACGTGGATGTGCTCGTAGTGTTCATCACCGTGATACTGATAGGATGGGCGGCGGCGTGGATTCCGGCGCGCCGCCTGCGCCGTCAGATAATGGGCAGAAAAGCAACAACAATATAAACAAATCTAAAGAAAACAATGAACAAGAAACATTGCTTGACAGCAGCTCTTGCTGTCATGCTCGCCGCTCCGACGGCAGTAGCAACGCAAACCGCCAGCGCACAGACTGTGCAGCCTGCGGCAAAGGCGAACGCCGAACAGGTTATCATCCTCAACGAGGACTTCTCGAAGATGACTTCGGGTTCGGAGAACAACCCCGACCTCTCTTTCAACATCAACACATGCACGGGCATGCCGACTAACGACATCTTCTACTCGTGCGTGAATCCCGACTATACTCAGACACCGGGATGGGGATCGTATCAGGTTTACCCGGCTGGTGGCATGATATTCTTCAACAACACACGCGCTGACGACTACTATGCTGCGCACTTCAACACTCCCGTTTTCGACGCATCTGCCGACAACGGCATCTACTTCGTGTCGTTCCGCGCGCGTCTCGCCAACAACACGCCGGGTTATGTAGGCTTGGGCTACACCACACAGGACGTTACCGACCCGAAGAACCCTATCTATGCGGAGTACGGCAACGTGAAGGGCATGACTAACGAGTGGAAGGAGTTCACGCTGCGCTTTGAGCAGGGTAAGCAGAAAACACGCGTCATCTTCCGCGAGGAGAACGGCGTGAAGGTGCTTATGGACGACTTCAAGGTCTACTACGAGAAGACAGCCGTTGGCTCGCCTAACGTGCTGCGCCACCTCTTCTACACTGGTACAAGTTTCCGCCCACGCTGGAACAAGGTTGAAGGCGCAACAAAGTATTATGTCAATGTGTATAAATCGGACGAAGAGGGTAATATTGGTGAGCAGGTTGTTACCGACCTCGAGACCACCGACACCATCTGCACCGTGCGCGGCATCGTGCCGGGCGTTATCTACCGCTACAACGTGACGGCTTCTGACGGCAAGAGCAAGTCGCAGCCCTCGCGCTACGTGGTGCTCAACGAGCTGCAGTCGCCTACGCCGAACGACGTGGAGATTGACGCCAACGGCAACTACACCGCTACATGGGAAGAGATTCCAAACGCACTCTTCTATAATTATTATGTATACGAGGACCGCATCGCTGAGAACGACGGCGAGTTCACACTCCTCGACGAGGACTTCAACAGCGTAACCGACGCCAACGGCTCTAAGATGGACTGGACTCCGGGCAACGAACCTAAGGATCTTCTGTCTCAAGCTAAGGGCTATCCTAAGGGTACAAACATGAATGGCTGCTTTGCTACCTATTGGGCACCGCTCACAGGAGGATATGTAATGGTCGACGGATGGAACTACTTCTATGACGTTGTAAAAAATGTTCAGGATGCTGAGACTGGTGAGGACCTGAAACGCTACGCAAAGTTTGAGACTCCCGTACTCAACATCTCTGCCGACAGCAGCGTGAAGCTGAATGTCTCGCTCTGGGGCGACTACGCATCTGACGACCTCGACAAGGAGCACAACTATCCGGAGTATCAGGTAAACGCCATCGCTGCCATCGTTGCGTTCAACCCCGAAACGGGTCTGTACGAGGAGGTGGAGCGTAAGCACTTCGACCTCGACAAGAAGACTTGGAAGAACGTAGAGTGCGAGTTCAGCAAGGGTTACGAGGACGCGAAGATTGTTATCTACGCAACCGACGGACCGAGCGTGCTTTACATCGACAACCTCAAGGTGACACAGCAGCTGAAGAAGGGTGATGCCTTCGCTACTTGCATCGAGTGTCAGCCTGGTTTGGTGGATGCTAAGGCAAGTGTCACATTGCCAGCCGACTATGCTAAGAAGAACATCTATCAGCGTGTAGTGGCAGTGAACAACCACAAGTCGCTCTTCCTCAACCTCGAGTACAACTGGTACAGCGGTCCGTCTGAACTGCAGCTCATCCACGAGGCTACATCCACAGCCATCAACGACGCCACAGCCGACGCTGCTGCCGTAGAGGTGGCTCGCTACGCAGTGGACGGCACTCAGCTTGCTGCTCCGCAGAAGGGTGTGAACATCGTTCGCGTGTCTGACGGCACAACACGCAAGGTTGTCGTGAAGTAATATATAGCGGCTATCAGCTTTACGATAGCTTTCGTATCAAGCAGAAATCCGTTTAATCCGATTTTACGATAATACAGAAATCCGTTTAATCCGTTTAATCAGATTTTACGATAATTCAGAGATCCGTTTAATCCGCTTAATCCGTTGTAATTCTACACACCTGTCTGTGTTTTATTTTTACAACGGATTAAGCGGATTTTTTTAGGGGGTGCACTTGTCTCAAGTGCACCAACCGAGCAAGAGAACGGATTAGATGGATGTCTGCTGTATTAAATTAACAACGGATTTATCGGATTAATCGGATTTTTTTAGGGGGTGCACTTGTCTCCGCTCGGCTTTGCCGCTTGCCAGAGCAAGAAGTGCACCAACCGAGCAAAATCGATATTCTCCCACAGATTTCGGATCTGCACGGATGTTAGTGTGCGCAGAATTTAACCACGGATTAAACGGATTTTTACGCAGCCAACGAATCCGTTTAATCCGATAAATCCGTTGTTAAATATCTCCAGCAGCAGGAATCTGTTTCTTGCTCGGTTGGTGCACTTGAGACAAGTGCACCCCCTAAAAAAATCCGATTAATCCGATAAATCCGTTGTTAAT
>ERZ1023848.536-NODE-536-length-11400-cov-16.038343_pt1 | contig 11400 bp, 10 predicted proteins | sample MGYA00380385_ERZ1023848 | MGnify/ENA primary metagenome ERZ1023848 (study PRJEB33179, sample SAMN07449069) | human gut metagenome | biome: Human-gut; feature: Human associated habitat; material: Faeces | host: Homo sapiens | place: India:Kasaragod | collected...
CTGAGCGCCATCTTAGATCTTTGTGACCGGCGTATTGTGTCCTATGTACTCAGCGAACGCAACGATAATCCACTGGTTTTCAAGACTTTTGATAAGGCTGTGCAGGCCAATCCGGACGCACAGCCTCTGTTCCACAGCGACAGAGGGTTCCAGTACACCAACCGTGCCTTCCACCACAAGCTCGTACAGGCAGGCATGACGCAGAGTATGTCCCGTGTGGCGCATTGTATTGACAACGGTCCGATGGAGGGCTTCTGGGGCATTCTGAAGCGGGAACGCTATTACGGCAGACGGTTTACCAGCAAGCACGAGCTTGTCCAGATGATCCAGCAGTATATTCGCTATTACAACACGAGACGTGTCCAGCGCAATCTGGGTATCCTGATGCCGATGGAAAAGCACGCACTTTGTCTCGCCGCATAAAAAAGCAGCCAGCAGCGCTTAGCTGCTGGCCGGGAAAACTTTATATTTTTTCACTGTCCTCTTGACGGGTTGCGGTTCAGCTTGCTGATTCTCCGTTTTCGGAGCCGCTGAAAAAATGACACCGCACGGCAGAAATAACTCTGCCGTGCGGTGCGTTTTTACTTTAATTTGGTTCGTCAGGCATGGGGGACGAGCGCGCCCTTCCGGCTCGAGCGGATGAGCATGCCGATCGCAAAGCCGACGAGTGCAGGCAGCAGCCAGCCGAGGTTCTTGTCGAACAACGGCAGATATTTTTCCGCAAAGGCGATAGGCACATCGAGGCGGAGCGAAGTCTGCACCGACGCGGGCAGCGTCTTCATGCAGTCGAAAATAGCGGCTGCCCATGTACCGATCATCGTTGCGACATACACGGCACGGTCATGAGCGAAGAACTTGCCGATAAAGGCCAGCAGGATAAGCGCAATGGCCGGGGGATAGATGAGCATGAGCATCGGGACGGAGTATTCGATGATGGCACTCAGTCCAATGTTGGAAACGGCAAACGAAAACACCGTGAAGAGGATCGCCCAGGTGCGGTAGGAAATTTTGCCGTTCGTCATCTTGACAAACGTTTCCGAGCAGGCCGTGACAAGGCCGATGGAGGTCTTGAGGCAGGCAAAGGTGATGGTGAAGGCGAGGATAAACTGGCCCACGCTGCCAAGGTAATGACCCGCGATCTGCGTGAGGGCGATGCCGCCATTTTCGGACAGCTCGAAAATGCCTCTCGACTGCGCGCCGACCAGAATGGACAGCACGTAGATCAGCGCCATCAGCGCACCGGCAAGAAGACCGGAGGAGAGCACGTCCTCGGCGATGATGTCGTCGTTGTTGACACCCATGCGGCGAATGACGTCGATGACCACGATGCCGAAGGCGAGACCGGCGATGGCGTCCATCGTGCCGTAGCCCTCAATGAGCGCGGGAAAGAAGGAACCGTTCTGATAGGCCTCCGTCGGCTCGACCGAGGAGATCGCTGCGCCGGGGGAGAGCAGCGCCGCGATGATCAGCACTGCGAAGAAGAACAGGAAGAGCGGATTGATGATCTTGCCGATCCAGAGGGTGATCTTACCGGGGCGCAGCGAGAAGAACAGCACGAAGGCGAAGAACGCCGCCGAAAAGACAAGCAGATACAGCCACTCCGGCGAATCCGCGCCCAGCAGGGGCGTGATGCCGGTGGTAAAGGAAACTGTCGCGCATCTCGGGATGGCGAAGAGCGGGCCGATGGTCAGGTACAGAAGGCAGGTAAAGAAAATGCCGTAGCCCTTGCCGACCTTGCTCGAGAGCGTCTGCAGGCCGTCGGAATGCGTGATGCCGATGGCGGCGACGCCGAAGATGGGGATGCCAACCGCCGTGATGATAAAGCCGATCATGGCGACGACCGCGTTGCGGCCGGCCATCTGGCCGAGATGTACGGGGAAGATCAGGTTGCCCGCGCCGAAGAACATTCCAAACAGCGTTCCGGCGACGAGAATCTTCTGCCGGAAGGTCAATTTTTTAGTAGTCATGGGATAATCAACTCCTTTGTGTTGAAAATATTACACCCTGCACTTGAAAAAGAGAAACGCTCGGTTATAATAGGTATATTACAAATCAAAATACCCTTTATAGGAGTGGGGATATGGACAGCAAAAAATTTGAAATTCTGATGACCGCCGTCAACCTCGGCAGCTTTTCCAAAGCGTCTGAGGTCGTGGGCTACACACAGTCGGGGCTGACGCACCTCATCAACGGTCTGGAGCGCGAGATCGGCATGAAGCTCATCCGGCGCGACCACAGCGGTATTTCGCTGACAGAGGACGGGGAGGCGCTGCTGCCCGCGATCCGCGAATACCTCAGCGCGACGGCGAAGCTCGAAAACCAGATCGAGACCATCACGCAAAAGCGGACGGCGACGATCCGAATCGCCGCTTATGCGAGCCTTGCCATGCACTGGATGCCGGAAATTCTGTACCGCTTCCGCCGCGTGTGTCCGGAGACCGACGTGGATCTTCGCATGGTGGACCACGAGCTCGAACCCTTTGAGCTGCTCGAGGAGGGGCGCACGGACGTCATCTTTGCCGCGCGGCAGAGCCACATCAACTGCGACTGGACACCGCTCTACTACGACGCGATGTACGCCATCCTGCCGGAGGACTATCCCACCGGCAGCGAAGAGACCTTCCCCATCGAGGAATTCGACGGAAAAGAATTCCTGATGCCCTACGGGCGCTTCGACATCGACGTGAACGCTGCGCTGAGTCCCAAAAAGGTGAAGCCGAATATCCGCCCCTGCCATGTGGACGATGAAACGGTCATCCGCATGGTCAGCAAGGGCCTTGGCATCACAATGATGACGGAGATCATGATGCGCGGGCGGACGCACGGCGTAAAGACGCTGCCGGTCAGCCCGAAAACGGGACGGGAGCTCGGCATCGGTATGCACCTGAGCAAGAACACGCCAGAGGAAATTCTGCGTCTGCGCGAGTGCGTGCTTGATTTCACGCGCGAGCTGATGTGAAAATTTCCCATCCGCGATTTAGAAACGGCTGCCCCATCAAAAAAGTAAAGCAGGGCGCTTGCCTAAAAGGCAAGCGCCCTGCTTTGTCGATTTTGGGAATGGTCTTATCCTTCGATTTTTGCCGAAGCCGCGCCATCACTCTTTTGCAGATGCGCATAGCGGCGCGAGGGGCGGAAGTACAGCACCGCTGCCAGCATTAGAAGCGCCGTGGTCGCAAGGCTGATGGGGAAGACCAGCATGATGTTCATAAACGTCTTGTACTGCGGGAAGACCCAGCGCAGCCAGCTCAGGCGGACGCCGCAGACGCCCAGCATCGTCAAAACGGCGGGCGGCAGTGAAATTTCAAAGCCGCGCAGGTAGCCGGAAAGCACCTCGTAGCAAAGGCTGAACAGGTGCGACGGCATGATCAGCATGAGGCGAATATAGCCCGTCTCTACCACCTGCGGGTCGCCGTTGAAGATGGTGAGCAGCGACTTTCCGAAAAAGAGGATCAGAGCGATGGCGACGCCGAGGCTGATGATGCCCTCGAGAAGACACAGCAGCAGCGTTTTCTTGCAGCGCTTGATCTCGCCCGCGCCGAAGTTCTGTCCGACGAATGTCGTGCAGGCCTGCGAGAAGGAGTTGAGGATATCGTAGGTGATGACCTCAATGTTGTAGGCCGCGCTCGACGCCGCCATGACGACCGTGCCGAGGCTGTTGATCGCGCCCTGAATGACGATATTCGCGATGGAGAACATCGCGCTCTGCACACCCGCAGGAACGCCGATGCGCAGAATTTGCTTGAGGCACAGCCCGTCGATGCGCAGCTTTTTCGGCTCAAGGCGGATGACCTTGTCCGTTTTAAGCAGGAACCCCCACAAGATCGCCGCGCTGACCGCGTTCGACAGCACTGTTGCGATCGCGACGCCGTCCACGCTCATGTGGAGCGCGGCCACGAAAAAGAGGTTCAGGATCACGTTCAGAACGCCGGAGGCCGTCAGCGCGATCAGTGGAATTTTCGTCTCGCCCACGCTGCGGAAGACCGCCGCCTCAAAGTTGTAGAGCAGGATCACCGGCAGGCCCGCAAGATAGATGCGCAGGTATAGCAGCGCCAGCGGGAACACATCGCCCGGCACATTCAGCTGATTCAGCAGCGGAACGGCGAACAGCTCACCGATGACCGCCGCGATCAAACCGCCCAGCACCGCCACGACGATGGAGGTGTGCACCGCGTGGTGCACCATCGTGTCGTTCTTTTCGCCGATGGCGTGCGCGATCGTCACGTTCGCGCCCAGCGCGATGCCGATGAACAGGTTGACGATCAGGCTGATGATCGAGCTGTTTGTGCCGACGGCCGCGACCGCCACAGTGCGGAGCTCGCCGGTAAAGTTGCCGATGACGGCGATGTCCGCGGCGTTGAACAGCTGGCTCAAAATCGCCGTGGCCGCCACCGGAATGGCAAAGCGCGGGATCTTATCCCAGAGCGTTCCGTGAAGCATATCCAGTGATCTTTTCTGCGCTGCAGCTTTCAATTCTACTGCCCCTTTTCGCAATTTGTCTGGCCTATGATATCACGCTTTGGCCCAAATGCAAGAGGCAGAAAGGCCAAAGGTGGAGCACAGCGCAAAGAATGCTTTGTTTTGCTGCGAAAAGCGCGGATACTCACAGGCATTCCTGCAAAATTTCGTAGATTTCGTCGTGCGTCAACTTTTTGCAGCAGCCAGCGGTGATGTTGGTAGAATCCGCCACGGCGCGGAAGTCGGTGTCGGCGGGGATGCCAAGCTCTGCAAAGCTGGTCGGCAGACCGATTTCCTTAATAAACGAGGCCAGCGCGTCGATACCGGCGGCAGCAGTCTCCTCGTCGCTGCCCTTGGGCGCAATGCCCCAGACGTTCTGCGCCCAGCGGGTGAACCGCGCCGTGCCGGATTTGTAGATGTGGCGGTACAGGACAGGGTGGATGACCGCCAGCCCCACGCCGTGGTTGCAGTCGGTGTAAGCGCCGAGCTGATGCTGGATCTGATGCGCCTGAAAATCCGTGACCTTGCCGATCTTCAGCACGCCGTTCTCTGCCATGGCGGACGCCCACGCCAGCTTTGCGCCCTCCTGCACCTTGGCATAGGTGGGGTTGGACATGATGCCGGAGAACTCCACAACGCACTTACCCTGCGCGTTCAGGATACCCATGATCTCATCGTACACGCCGTTGCGCTTGATCGAGCCGCCGCCATAGGCCAGCATGACAGTTTCGCCAAAGTTTGCGAGCAGGCCGCCGAGGTACTCCTTCACGCCGCCTTTGCCGAAAGATACCTTGGTCTTGTTTTCAAAATTAAAGTTATTCATCATAACGCATCCTCTCTGACCGTTTTTCTTGCGGTATTCGCCGCTGTGTGCTATCATTGCCGATGGCAACTTCCGGTTGATACTGCCGATTATCAATACCGGTTATAACAACCGGTCAAGAGGCTTTTGAGGAAAAAACACAATTTTTACGCAGCAGAGAGGGATTACCATGCGCTACACCATGATGCAGGTCTGCAAGGAAACGGGCATGACCTATCAGGCCTTAAAATTTTACTGCAACGAGGGGCTTGTCCCCAACGTCAAGCGCGACAAAAACAACCGCCGCGTGTTTGACGAGCGAGACGTCGCGTGGATCAGCAGCCTGACGCGCCTGAAAAAATGCGGCATGAGCATTCAGGAGATGAAGGACTACCTCGCCCTCTGCCTGCAAGGCGAGCACACCATCCCGCAGCGCAAGATCCTGCCGGCGCAGAAGCAGGAGGCGCTGCGCGCAGGCATTCGGGAATTGCAGGACAGCGTCGCCTATATCGACTGGAAGCAGAATTTTTACGACGAAGTGCTCTCCGGCAAGCGGCCGTATGAGAGCAATCTTATTCGGGTGGAAAAATAGGCGCAAGGCTGGCGTCAGCATAAAAAGCAGGAGGCGTACCGCTCGGTATCGCCTCCTGCTTGCATTCCTGCTGTATTTCATCCCAGCGCCACGTCGAGCACCATCATCAGGCTGAAGCCCACGGCGAAGAACACCGTGCCGATGTTGGAGTGCGCGCCCTGCGACATTTCGGGGATCAGCTCTTCGACGACGACATAGAGCATCGCGCCAGCGGCAAAGCTCAGAAGATACGGCAGCGCCGGAACGATGAGCGACGCGGCGAGTATCGTCAGCACCGCGCCGATGGGCTCGACGATGCCCGAGAGCACGCCGCCCCAGAAAGCTCTTGCTTTGCCCATGCCCTCGGCGCGCAGCGGGAGCGAAATGATCGCCCCCTCGGGAAAATTCTGGATCGCGATGCCGAGTGAGAGCGCCAGCGCGCCCGCCGCCGTGATCTGTGCGCTGCCGGAGAGATAGCCCGCATACACCACGCCGACGGCCATGCCCTCGGGGATGTTGTGCAGTGTGACGGCCAGCACCATCATCGTCGTGCGCTGGAGTTGGCTCTTCGGCCCCTCGACCTGCCCGCTCTTGGCGTGCAGGTGCGGGACGACGTGGTCGAGCAGCAGCAAAAAGAGAATGCCGACCCAAAAGCCGAGAAACGCCGGCAGAAACGAGAGTTTCCCCATCGCCGACGACTGCTCGATGGCGGGGATCAGCAGGCTCCACACCGAGGCCGCGACCATCACGCCCGCGGCAAAGCCCGTCAGCGAGCGCTGCACAGCGTCGCTGAGCGACTTTTTCATGAAGAACACGCACGCCGCGCCGAGCGACGTGCCGAGAAATGGGATCAAAATGCCGTAAAATGCTTCCATGTCGTTCACCGTCTTTTCTGTGTGAAATATCAATTCTGTTAAATACATCTAACTTCTGGACATAGTATACCAGCGAAAGCCGCGGGATGCAAGTGCCGCGGGACACGGAATGGGAACAGTCTGTCGCAGCGGACGGGGCGAGAAAGCGTATGTAGCAAAGAAAATATCGCGAAAAATTTGAAAACCGCTCTTGCAATGCGAAAATCGCTGTGCTACAATACGCAAGGTCGATTACCTTCCCGAAGGCAAGCGGGAAAGCAGGATATATTGGAAAGCTGCCCTGCGGCGGCTTTTCAAAAGGCTGCGAGTTAGAGCGAACTAACCGCTTGCGCCGCGCCGGTGGGAACATCATATCAATAGGAACAGTGCCGCCTGATTTCAGGCGGCACTGCTTTTTGCGTTTTCGTGAAAAACAAAATGTTCAAACTTTCCTTTAGTTTTTTTAGGTTGGCGGGCAATAATGACCTCATTCCAAGGGGGAAGCGAAAAACGACAGCCCCGCGGAAGCATTTGGGATGGACCTTTTGCGTGGAAATATCAAAACGCTTTACTTCAAATACTTGTCGGCGGCGTTCGGCAGCGCGCTGATCTCCAGCATCTACGGCATCGTCGACATGGCGATGGTGGGGCAGTATCAGGGGCCTGATGGCACGGCGGCGCTGGCTGTGGTCGCGCCGGTGTGGAACGTCATTTACAGCATTGGCCTTCTTGTGGGCATCGGCGGCAGTGTGATCTTCAGCACGAAGCGCGGCAGCGGCATGAGCGCCGACGGTGAGGACGAGCAGTATTTCACCGCAGCGGTCATCGGCTCGGTCATTCTGGCGGCGCTCGCGTGGGTTGGGCTCATCCTCTTCGAGCGTCCGCTTCTGATGTTTTTCGGCACGGATGAGACGCTGCTCGCCCCCGCGCAGCGGTACATGATCCCCGTTAAAGTTGTATTCCCGCTGTTCCTCTTCAATCAGATGCTCGCGGCATTTCTGCGCAACGACGGCGCGCCCGCACTTGTGACGCTTGGTGTGCTGTCGGGCGGCATCTTCAATGTGTTCGGCGACTGGTTCTTCGTCTTCCCATGCGATATGGGCGTTTACGGCGCGGGTCTTGCCACGGCGCTGGGCTCGGCGGTGTCGTTCCTCGTGATGCTGACACACTTTGCGAGCAGGAAGAACACGCTGCGCCTCGTGAAACCAAAGAGGCTTGCGCGCAAGCTGTGGAAGATCGCCGTCACGGGCTTTTCGAGCTTCTTTATCGACATGGCGATGGGTATTCTGACTGTGCTCTTCAACCGCCAGATCATGCAATACCTCGGCTCGGACGCGCTCGCGATCTACGGCCCCATCATCAACGTCAGCACATTTGTCCAGTGCTGCGCGTACAGCGTCGGACAGGCATCCCAGCCCATCATTTCGACGAATTTCGGCGCGGGGAAAGAGGCTCGCATCCGCGAGACGCTGCGATATGCGCTGTGGACGGTCGTATTTTTCGGCGTTTTCTGGACGGCGCCAAGCGTGGCGTGCCCGAATCTCTACATCCGCATTTTTATGAGCCCGACGGAGACGATCTTGGCGATAGCCCCGGCCATCATCCGCGCGTATGCGATCTCATTCCTGCTGCTGCCGTTCAACATCTTCTCGACGTATTATTTCCAGGCCATCTTACAGCCGAAGGCGGCGTTTATCGTGTCGGTCGCGCGCGGACTCGTCATCAGCGGTGCACTGATCCTGATGCTGCCGCTTCTTGCGGGCGTGGATTCGCTCTGGTTCGCCATGCCCATCACGGAGCTTGTCACCGCCGTTTACGCTGCGGCGTGCATCCGCAGATACACCGCGCGGCTCGACGCAAAAGCCACTTGACGAAGCGCGGCCACCGCCGTATAATCATGGCGGAATTTTAACGAACAGGAGCCAAAATGTAACCATGCAGCTTGATCGACCGCACGGGCAGATGTCCGATTCGTTCCTGATGTCCGCGTTTATCATTTTATCCGGCGGATTGCAGGACGCCTATACCTATTGCTGCCGCGACAAGGTGTTTGCCAACGCGCAGACGGGCAACATCGTGCTGATGAGCACACACCTTTTTGCAGGCGACTGGGCAGGTGTTTTCCGCTATTTTGTGCCGCTGATCTCGTTTATGGCGGGCATTTTTGTGGCGGAATGCGTCCACCGCCGCTATAAGTGCATGGAAAAGGTGCACTGGCGCCAGCTCATCATTTTGGCCGAGATCGTGCTGCTGTTTTTTGTCGGCTTCCTGCCGCAGGAGGTCAACACCTTTGCAAACGCGCTCGTCTCGTTCGTCTGCGCGATGCAGGTGCAGACCTTCCGCAAGGTGCGCGGCCACGCCTACGCGAGCACCATGTGCATCGGCAACATGCGCAGCGGCACCGAGGCGCTGTGCGTCTACTTCCACACGCACGACCGCGAGGTGCTGAAAAAGGCACTGACGTATTTTGGCGTCATCGGTATTTTTGCCGTCGGCGCGGGGCTTGGCAGCGTCCTGACAGCGCGCTTTGCCGAAAAGGGCATCTGGGTTTCCTGCCTGCTGCTCGCAGTCAGCTTTTTGATGATGTTTGTGCGCGAGGAAGAGAAGAAATAAGAGGCTTTTTGAAAGATGGCTCTGTATGCAGATCGGTTTCTGCATGTTTTTGTAAAAAAGGAGAGGACGCTGCTGCGTTCTCTCCTTTTCCTTTTGCGTTCGTTACGCGAGCGGTTTGCCGCTGAAGACGGGGAAGATGTTGAACTCGCCGTAGTCGGCGATGCGGTCCGTGTGCTTGAGCGTCTCCATGTCCTCACTCGAGATGGTGAAGTCCACGGCGGCGTTGCTCGCCATGTGGTCGGGTTTGGCCGTCTTCGGCAGCGCGACCGCGCCGAGCTCGATGACATAGCGGATGCACAGCTGCGCGGCGTTGACGCCGTACTTTTTCGCCATCTCCGCGATGGCGGGGTTCTTGAGCGCCTTGCCATGGGCGATGGGGGAGTAGGCCTCCACCTGGATGCCCTGCTCGCGGCAGTAGTCGAGCAGCGCGAGGTCGGTGTTGCTGATGTGCAGCAGGATCTGGTTGACCATCGGCTTTACGCGGCAGTCAGAGAGCAGATTTTCAAGGTCGTCGCGCAGAAAGTTCGACACGCCGATGACCTTGATCTTGCCCTCGCTTTGCGCATCCTCAAGCGCGCGCCAGACGGCTTTGTTTTCTTCGAAATAGCGCTTTTCGACGCGAAACTGGTTCCACGGCTGGGGAGAGTGGATGATCATCTGGTCAAGGTAGTCAAGGCCCATCTTCTCGAGCGTTTCGTCGATGGACTTTTTGGCCTCGTCATAGGTCTTGAGCTCCGCGGCCACCTTGCTGGCGACAAAAAGCTCCTCGCGCGGAACGCCGCAGGTGCGCACGCCCTCGCCCACGCCGCGCTCGTTGCCGTAGGCCTGCGCGGTATCGATGAGGCGGTAGCCGAGCTTCGCGGCGGTGCGGACGGCCTCGGCGGCCTGATCGTCGTCGATGAACCAGGTGCCAAGGCCGAGCTTGGAGATGCCCAGGCCGTTTTCGAGCGTATAAGTTTCGTTTAAGATCATGGAAATTGCCTCCGATTACAGCTTATTGTACTCTTCGTCCGAGACCGGCTCGCACCACTCGTTCCGGCGGTTTTTGCCGGGGACTTCAACGGCGATGTGGCTGAACCAGCTGTCCTTTTTCGCGCCATGCCAGTGCTTCACGTTCGCGGGGATCATGATGACGCTGCCCTCGTGCAGGCTGACGGCATCCTTGCCCTCTTCCTGATACCAGCCCTCGCCCGCGGTGCAGAGAAGGAGCTGTCCGCCGCCGGAAGTCGCGTGATGGATGTGCCAGTTGTTGCGGCAGGCGGGCTCGAAGGTCACGTTCGCGGCGAAGAGGCTGCCTTTCGGGTCAGTCAGAGGATTTAAGAACGAATCGCCGATGAAAAACTTGGCGTAAGCGGTGTTCGGCGTGCCGGTGCCGAACATGTTGACCTGTTCAAATGCTTCTTTATTTTCGTACTTCATGTTAAAAAGCCTCCTCTGCTTTACTTTTCCACATTGTAGCGCAGCCAGACCGCGCCGCTGCCGTACTGCTGCACGCTCGTGAGCTTGAGCGGCGTGACGCCGCGCTCCATCGGCAGGCCGTCGAACACACTCTGCATGCCGCCGCGGCCGTCGATGCCAGCGCCGATCAGAATGCTGACCTCGTCGAGTAGCCCCGCGGCGAGGAAGCCTGCGTTGATGTGTCCGCCGCCGACCGCGGCGGCTCTCTTGACGCCGAACTCCGCGGCGAGAATTTCGCACGCGCGCTTCAAGTCGACGTGTTCCTTGCCGCAGGCGATCCACGAGATGTGCTTGCCGTTGAGATATGCAAGGTACTCCTTGCTGACCTGCTCGCTCGTCAGGATGAGCAGCGGACGCTCGTCTTCGGCGCTCTCACCCCAGAGGAGCGTGCCGTGGGTGTCAACGACAATCTCGTAGCCCTCGGCGTCGGCGGCCTTGGAAAAGGCCTCCTTGCCAAGTGCTTCGGCGGTCTTGGCCTCAAACTTTCCGGGCAGCGCCATTTCGAGCTCCGCGGTCACGCGGCCGCTGATACGTGTGGGCGCGTCCAGCGCGTCGAGCGTGTCGTAATATTCCTGCACGCCGGGTAGGTGCTCGGTCATGGCGCAGTCGATACGTCCGTCGACCGAGGTCATCATGTGGCATACGAT
>ERZ1023848.537-NODE-537-length-11384-cov-9.744108_pt1 | contig 11384 bp, 17 predicted proteins | sample MGYA00380385_ERZ1023848 | MGnify/ENA primary metagenome ERZ1023848 (study PRJEB33179, sample SAMN07449069) | human gut metagenome | biome: Human-gut; feature: Human associated habitat; material: Faeces | host: Homo sapiens | place: India:Kasaragod | collected...
GGTCACCACTCGGGCCGTGAAGCAACAGGCACGGAACCGGAACGAAGGCCAAGGGCAACGAGCTTCGCGCGCCGCGCTGCCTGCCTCACGTCTATGAGCTGCTGCGAGATGTGCAGCGAATACCATTGCCGGGCCGTCTGCCTTGCGCCCTCGTTGCGCCGGTCTGCGTCCAGCCTGTCGAACACCGTAGCCGCGCCGGGGTCAACAACGTGTATGTCATAGTCAAGGGCAAGCCATTCGTCCAACAGGCGGGGGTGAGCGTGGCTGGCGGGAATGGACTTGATCAGCCACACGTCAACAGGCGCGTTCATGCGCACCAGCTTGTTGTACGCTCCCTGCCATGCTCCCTGTCCCGCCGAGATCAGCGGGGCCGTGGGCTGAGCCTTCACGTTGCCGCCAAGGGTGAGCGCCGAAGCGAGCTGGTCGAAGTCCAGCACCAGCGCGTCACCGGCCGCGTGGTCGGCCACATACGAGGACTTGCCAGCACACGGCGGGCCGATAACCGCGTGAATCGTCGCCCCATAGCCTGACAGCACACGATTGCTTCGGCTGATGTTGCACGCCTTGCATGCGCGCCTGATGTTCGCCACCGTGCCACGGCCACCGGCCTTAAACGGTATGATGTGGTCATCTTCCTCGCCCTGGTGCGTACACACCGGCAATTCCAGCCAGCAGTCATTACCCCACGTCTCTATGACCTCTTCGCGCACACGGCGGGGAATCGTGCCGCGCTTGCGCTGCTGCGATCTGACCATGGTCACGCCTTGCCCTTCTGCATCATCACCCACCGGTCAAGGTCGGCCACCTCATACAGACACGGCGAATTGATTGCGTCGGTGGCCTTGAACCACGTCGGCCCGGTGTTGTCCGCCCGCCAGCGCTTGAGCGTTGACACGCTAACGTGAAGATACTGGGCTGCTTGCTTCACGGTGAGCTTCGCGCGTGGGTTCATTCAGCACACCCCCGCATAAGCCTTGAGCGAGGTCAACAAGTCGGAGCGGTCGAACACCTGCACGCCAGCACGCCTCTTCGGACGCTGCACGTAGCCTTCCTTGATAAGCTGCTGCAACACATGGTCACCGGTCGGGTCAGCGGTTGGCGCGACCTTTCCGAAGAGAAGCAAAGACAGCACAAGTTCTCTGCTCACGGTCTCACTGCTCACGGTGTCGTGTTCGAGCTGTGCGATATTCCAACGGATAGCGTTCTTAATGTCCTTCGTCCGCTGTGCCTTGTTGGCCGGTGACTGACGCTGGGCACGTTTCCTAGTCGGCCTGTAACTCACTGCATATCCCATCTTGTTACCTCGTTTCGCTTGCGTTGCTTGGTTGTTGATTCGGTGGATTGTGATTGATCGGGTTTTCATGTCATGTGACCTTCGGGTGGTGAGCGGTTGAGCGGGGGAACCTTAGCCGGAAACAGGCGTTGAAGCGCAAGGCTTCGCCGTTCGTTTCCAGTGAGGTTCGCCCAAATTGCTTCGTAACGGAGCCGCGTATATCGCTTTGAGGTCAGCGGGCCGAAGCCCGCGCGCAAGGTCACGACAAGAGGCCCGCCACGTATGACGGTGCTGCACCCTGTTGCGCCCTGACAATGCGCCCCAAGTCGTTCAGTAACCCGCAAAGCGTCCCCGCGCCGTCTTAACCACGCCCCCACAGGGCGTGTGTTTGTAACGCGGTGAGCAAGCCGCGCTAGGGTGCTTTCAACGTGCTACGGGTCACCTAGAGTCGCCCCCGATTACGGCACATTCAGTTATCGGCAAACGCCTACCGTCTTCGGCGGCGCAAATCGTCCTGGGCCAAAGCGTCGTTGATGGACGCACGCAACGCCTCAAGAGTCTGTCTGGTCGCCACCTGATTCAGCGCGATATCGCCACTGTCCGAGTGGATCTCGAATAGTCCTGGATACTCGGGGTGAGCGTTCGCCCACACGCGCGTAGGTGTCTGGAACATGCTCATAGTTCGGCCTCTACTTTCACCGCGCCCCTGTAACCGGCGCTAATCCACATGGCGGCTCGGGCACTGAACATGGCAACGGTCACAAGCGCGAACGCCAGCACCGCGAACGGTGCCGCAAGAACGGTTCTAATCCCTCTCACAATCGGCCCCTTCCTCGGTTTCGAGCCATACGACGGCGGCAACCGCCACCGCGAAGCCAAGAGCGATAAGCCACAACCGCCACGAAAGCGCCACCACAAGCAGCACCGCGCACAACGGAACCAAAAGAATCTTTTCCCGCGTGGTCATGCCGTCACCTCGCCGTCATCATTGAGAGCCATTTGCACCACGTCCGGTAGTGCATGGCGTCGGCCTCTCCTAATCGCTTCGGCAATGTGCTGGTTGATGGTCACGAGGTCGCCCAGACTCATGCCCGCGAAAGCGAAGTAATCGCCGTCAACGGTGATTCTGAAGCCAAACGAGTTGTCAACCTCGAAATGGTCAACGTCGAAATGGTTGTGCGACTCCTTGGTGAAAACAGGCATGTCACTTCACCTCTAACGGCTTGCAGCCAAGAAGAACATCAGTGCTGACGTTCAGCATTTTGGATAGCGCAACTACTTCGTCCGCTGTAAAGCGGGTATCACCATTGAGCTTTTTCGAGAAGGACGGCGGCGTGATACCCAAGGCTTTAGCCGCGTCCTTCTGCAAAATTCCGCGCCATGTAAGCAACGTCTTTATGCTCAGCGTGGCGGAATTGAGCTCAGCTTTATTAGATTTCGACATGCCTTGAATTATAGCATGAGAAGTCAAGCTGAGCAATCCGGCGTGTCGCAGTGGACAATTGAATTAGGCTGACGCTAATCTAATTGCATGACACAAACAATTATTAGCCCTCGACCTACAGCGGAATCGAGGCAAAGTGAAAGTCTCCAAGAGATAGTGACGCGGAACATGCGCGTGGCTATCGCGCTGCGCGGCTGCGCGCAAAAGGACTTAGCGGCTGCTATGGGAATAACGCCCGCCAGCTTGTCTCAGAAGTTCGTCGGTAAGACCTTGTGGAACCTCGTAGATATAGAAAAAGCCTCAGGTTTCTTCAATGTGAAACCTGAGGCGTTGGTAGCGGGGCATGGATTTGAACCATGGACCTCTGGGGCTAAACCACCTTGGATATATCCAGATTACTGGGCGCTGGTTGACTAGCTGCGCATGGTGGTAGCGTGCGGCCAAGGCGAAGAAAATGGTTATGCCCGTTGCGTGGGCGCAAGATGTTGATTGCTGGTTGGAGACGTTGAAGGCCGCTGGTTTCAGCGACGACACGGTGAGGTCGCGCCGGTACAAGATAGCGCGGTTGTGCCGTGAGCTGCCAAGCCCGATGGAGACAACCGGTGAGCAGATAACGCGGGTTTTCGCGGCGCATGATTGGAAACCCGAGACGCGCAAGGGCTATCGCAACACGATAGCCGGGTTCTACCGCTGGTTCTATGAGACGGGTCGGCGCGGTGACAATCCCACGGCGAAGGTGCCGAAGGTGAAGAAGCCGCAGGCGCACCCGCACCCTTGCCCTGACAAATATATTCTCATGGCGTTGGGGAAGGCCACCGAAGATGAACGGCGCATGATACGGCTTGCCGCCGAATGCGGCTTGCGTCGTTCCGAGATTGCCGCTGTGAACAGTGATGATGTGATGGACGATTTGCTGGGCAAGTCGCTTATCGTGCGGGGCAAGGGCGACAAGCAGCGCATAGTGCCGTGCCCTGACGATTTGGCCGCTGAGATACAGGCTTGCGGCGGCTACCTGTTCCCCGGCAGATGGTCGGGACACGTCGAAGCGTCTTACGTTGGCAAGCATATTACACGGCTGCTGCCTGATGGCTGGTCGGCCCACTCGCTACGGCACCGGTACGCCACGAAGACTTATGAGCAGACGCACGACCTGTTTCTGGTCGCGCGTCTGCTTGGTCATTCGTCGGTTGAGACTACGCAGATTTACGTGGCCATGCCCGACAGCAGGCTACGCAGCGCGTTGGATGCCGTCAGGCTTGCCGTGTAACCCGTGGTCTGTGGTTCAGCGCTTCAGATAGTCGGTGGTACCGGCCGGGCCCAGTGCGATGTAGCGGTGTTGTCCGCTGGCGGCTCCGATGTAGCGGCCCCAGTCGTAGCCGTCCGCGCGGCCGGTCCAGCCGTCGAGGTTGACGGTCTGGCCGGCCGAATACTGGGCCACGATCTGGGCGCCGGTGCTCGGCTGCGCGCGCACGTTGAGCTTGGCCACGTTGACGCGCCACGCGCCGGCGATGCCGCTCGGCGCGGCCGGGGCGGCGGTCTTGGGTCGCAGGTAGCCGAGCAGGCCGTTCTTGGTGATGCTGGCCTGATGCGTGGCTCCGGGGTTCTGCGTCAGGCACAGCAGGCTGCCGCCCTGGTCGGCGATGACGATGGCCACGTGCGTGTACGGGGTGGCGGGGGCGTTGCCCCAGAACGCCACATCGCCCTTGCGCGGCACGGTGCCGGCAGGGAGCCGGTCGAACTTGTCGCGCAATGCGGGCTGCTGGTCCCATGTGCTGGTGTAGACGCTGCCGGCGTACCCGTTGACGGTGTTGGTCGCCGACTGCGGTACGCCGGCCACGTCCTGCGCGTACCGGCTCCATAGATCCCAGCACTGGCCGCCATAGGCCCCATCGACGTCAACGGCCCTGCCGTTGTAGGTCTGGATGAATTGGTCGATTGTCATTGTCATGGTTGTTTTCCTTTCAGATGAGCGTGAGCAGGAACAGTGCGATGGCCATACCGAATACGACGGCCACGATGGTGATGAAGAGGATCGCGCCGATGGCGAGCAGCCAGTCGGCGGCGGTGCTCAACGGCGAGGGTCGCTGCCATGCATGAACAGCATGACGATCGTTATACCGACGATCCACAGCATTGCGGTGGCGAGGATCATGACTTGCCGTCTTCATCGTTATCGTTCGGGTCCTTACCGCTGCGGAACAATTGCAACAGGGGGCTGTTCGCTATTTCGGGGTTGATCTCGCCGAGGTTCTCCAATATCGAGCTGATTTCGGTGATGCTGATGTAGACGGCGGCGGGCACGATGAGGGGCATGCTGTAGCCGAGGTCCAGATGGGCTTGGCCGCGTTCCACGATTTCGGCGAGCAGCATCACGAGGATCAGGCCGCTTTTGTGCCAGAGCCCGAGCCGCATTTTCTCGCTGCTGATGTCGTGCTGCATGGCGGCCTTCATGAGGCCGGTGATGTAGTCGATGGCTATGAGGATGACCACTATGATGAGTGCGGCCAGTTCGGTGTCTTCCATGGTTGTCCTTTCTTCCGGGGGTTTATTCGTCGTCGGTGGTCCAGATGCCCATCAGCGAGAACTCGCTGGTGGGATTGGTTATCGACCATTGGGTTATCGTGTGGCCGGAGATGCACGCGTTGTCGACGCCGGGGGCTATCAGGCTGTGGGTGATGCTGATTCGGTTGCGGGTCGAGCCGGCCTTGCCGAAGCCCTGCGGCACGGTGAACGGGCTGTATGAGGCGTTTTCCTGGGTGATGACGCCGGCGTTGTAGGCGAATCGCATTGATGCGATGACGAGGTTGTTGAATCTGACCAGCAGGGCATCGTTGAGGGTGATTTTCGCCGGGTCGTATGTCGGTTTGCCGATTCGGACGGTGCTGAGCGCGTCGAGCAGCGGACTGTAGCCTGCAAGGATGCTTTCGATGGCGGCGAGGCGTGCGGCGTACCGGTTGGCGTCGGTGCCGTTGAAGTCGAAGCGTGTCAGGGCTTTTTCGATGCCCTCGGCCTGCTGTTGGAGGATATCGGGTAGGTGTGCGATGGGTTCGTTGTCTTCCGGGTAGGGGAGTCCGAATGTGGGTGTGGTGGTTACGGTCATGTGGTCTCCTTGATTTTCGTGACGTAGCGCCGCGCGCCGAGTTTCCAGTTGCATTGGCCGAACGTGGCTGCCGTCAGTTTTTTCAGTTCCGCGCAGGTCGGTTTGCCCTGGCTAGTGGTGTCCTGCGCGGGGAAGAGTCTGACCTTGTGCGCCCAACGGCTGCGTTTGTTGGTCGCGTCGTAGGTGAGCGTGCCGCCGATGACGGCCCAGGGGCCATGGGTGGCCGGCACGGTACGCTCGAAGCGCGATCCGATTATGGTGATGACGCGGGGGTTGCAGTAGAGGAACATCTGCGAGAACAGGTCGCCACGGAAGGTGATCTGGGGGAGTCGGACGCGCTGATTCTGGGTTTTCAGGTAGTTTTCGGCGCGCGTGGTGTCCAGGACGTTGATGTTGTTCTGCGCGGCGCCGGAATCGGCCCAGTTGACTGTCACGCTCAGGCAGTTCTCCCCCTCATACGTCGCTGTTTCAATCTGTTTGACGAGGCTGCCGTCCTGGGAGACCTCGTAGAGCTGGCCTGACGATGACGAAGCGAGTTTGAGATGGGAGTAGCGCAGTTCGAGCTGAGTGTAGTAGCTGTCCGGTGCCGTCAGGGTCGGGTTTTCGTCGATCAGCACGTTTTCCGCGTCAGCGTAACGATGATCACGAGTGATGTCGGTACCGTCGTCGCCGGTGATGATTCTCGCGCCGGCAAGGACGGTTTCCACGTCCCAATTGAGATACACGGCTTCAAGCGATGGCACCATGGACGGCTGACCCTTGTATGACATGAAGACAGAACGATTTATCTCAAGGGTGTATGTGCCGTTGATCTGTCTGGTCTTCAATGATTCCAACCAGTCCAGGAGACTTGATTTCTGGTCTGCCTTGATGCCAGCAAGGAAAGTGCTCCAAGGGAACCAATAGTTATTAATGCCGTCGTTGGCCAGCCACGCCTTGAATTGCGGGCCGATGTTGCCCTTCGGCCACCATTGGAAGCCCCGCACCATTTCCTCGTTCTGATTCCAGTTGGGGCCCTTGCGGCAGTCATTTCGCAGCACACAAACGCGATCCGACGCGGTGATGCTCAACCGGTCATGTCCGGCGTCGGCGGCGAGTATCTGCACGTCGGTTATGATGCCGTCGAACATGCAGTATCTCACCGGGTTGGGGCCGTTGTCGATGCCGTTTTCGGTCCAGTCCGGCGCGATGGTTATACGGTGCCCGGCGAGCGTCGTGTAGACACGGCTGTAATCGCCGTCCGGGTCGATGAACACGATCTTGAGCACGGCGGGCACGGCAGCGTCCCATGGCGCGCTCACGCCCCACTCGATGGTGAAGGGGGAGAGTGGCACGGGAAGGCCGGTGCCGTCCGCGCGTTCGGGCAAAAGCGTGTTGTCCAGGTACACGCGGCATTTTTCGGGAAGGCGGGTTGCGGTGCTCATAGTGCCAATTCCTTTCCCCTGACGCGCGCCCAACGGTCGAGGCTGCTGACGATTTCGCCGGCTACCTTGTCGTTGTCGAGATTTCCGTGAGCGTCCACGTTGATGTTGACGGTGAGCGATGTGGGCCGTGACGTATCGGTGCGGCTGAGCGGGGCGGCCAGTACCGCGCGGGTGAGGTTCGGCGTCGCGTAGGCGGTCGCCGCCAGCGGCGTTATGCTGCGCGCCATGGCATACTGCCGAACAGGCAGCGCGTAGGCTTGCGCGCTGTAGCTCTGCGCGCTCAAGCCGCTTGCCGCGCTGCTAGCGCCCGTGATCTTGCCCCATAGATCGGATACCCAGTTAAACGCCTTCTTGATGCCGCCGATTATGCTGTCGAACACGCCCAGCACCTTGTCTTTCAGCCCGCCGAAGAAGTTGGCGATGCCGTCCACTGCGCCCTTGGCGGTGTTCTTGATGCCGTCCCACGTATCGCTACCCCACTGCTTAATGCTTGCGCCAATGCCGGAAAGCCATGACACGAAGGCGTTCCACTTGAAGCTAATCCCCTGGTCGGCAGCGGCACCGTCCTCCTTCTCCCTGTCCCAAATCATCTCCAACAACGCGATAACCGCGATCACGGCCACGATAACGGCGATGACCGGAAGGAAGGCGAGATTCATGGAACCCTGCGCGACGGCAACGATACCGGCGACGACGCTGTAGGCTGTCATGGCCGCGTTCAAAGTGACGATGATGGCGGCGACGGCGCCGATGACGCCGATAAGCGGCACGAGCCACGAACTGTTCGCCTGGACCCATGTGGCGAACTCTGCCAACTTGCTAGCGGCGGCGGTGAGGACCGGCAACAGGGCTTCGCCCAATGCGGCCTTGGCGTTTTCAAAGCTAGCGGTCATGCGCTGCTGTTGTCCCTGTGCGGTGTCGGCCTCACGCGCGAAGTTGCCCACGGCCTTGCCGCTCTGCGCGGTGATGGCCGCTAGAGTGGCTTGCATCTTCGCGTTGCGGTCGCCCGACTGGTACAGGTCGCCAAGGCCCATAGACGCCGCCTGTGCCTGTAGGGTCGCGTCGTTAAGCGAGATGCCGTATTTCTCGATAGGGTCCATTTCGCCTTTGAGTGCCGAAGACAGGGCATCAACGGCGTCGGCGGTGGTGCCGCCGAACATCGAAGACAAGTCGGCGCCAAGGCCGATAAGCTCGTTGGTCTTGTTGGCGGATTCGTCCACCGACATGCCCATGTTCTGTAGCTGCGAGCCTACAAGCGTGGCAAACTCGTTGTACTCGTTTTTCGACAAGCCCACGGCCTGAGCCGCGTTTTTAGACCATTCCAGCATCTTGCTAGAGCTGTCGCCGAACACGGTTTCGACGCCGCCTACCGACTGCTGTAGGTCGGCGGCGCTTTTCGCGCACGTCGCAGCGCCCGCGCCGATGGCGGCAAGCGCGGCACCGGCAGCAACCGACGCCTTGCCCACCTTGTCCTTGAAGCTCATAGACGCGCGTTCGGCCTTGTCCATCGCGGCCACGGCGCTTGTGGCGTCACCGATGATTCGGATTGCCAGCACGGCGGACTTCATGCGATCACCTCACCTTGCTTTACGTCTTGCGTTCTCGGTCTCTTCGGCTTCGGCCTGCAACAAGGCCGTACAGGTGCCCCAATCGGCTTCTTGGGGCACCTGCTCACGCCGCCACTGCCACGGCGTGCCGCCGAAGCGGGCGGCTAATATGCAACTCAGTTCGCCGAAGCTGCCTGAGTCCCATTGGTCAAAAAATCCGGCGCGTCGTCACCTGACGTGGCCGTGTACTGAAGCACGTCGCCGCTGTAGGTCTCGGCGGTTTCAGCGTCGGTGGCGTCGTTGTTCATGTCCACCACGGAAACCACGGTGTCGGCCCACTGCTCGAACGGCAGCGTGGTCGAACCGAGCTGGCGGCAGCGCACATAGGCGGCATAGGCGTTGAGCTTCACCACGGCGTCAAGGGCGCTGCCCCAGCCCTTCGCCTTGGCGTGGGTCTCAGCCTGACAACGCTGCCACATGGTCACACACACTTCGTCCGTGTGCCCGTCCAAGTAGGTGATACGGGTGTTCGGGGTTTTGGTCTCGTTGCTCATTTCGATAGATCTCCTGTCGTGATTCGGTTGATAATCTTCTGCACCGCGTCCGCGTAAACCTGCGTCCACTGCGGTTCGGTGTTCTTCGCGGCCTTGTTGGCAAACAGGGTGGCTTTGATGCTGTGCTTGGGCCACCCGTAGTTAATGACGCCCGCGTATTTCACCTTGCCGTTGTTGCCGGCGCGCACGACGCCGGCTTTCTGGGTCGCGCCGGCGCGCACGCTTTTCGCCAGGCGGCCGGTCTTCTTCGGTGCCAGCGTCTTGGCCTCGGGGGCGACGATCTGCGCGGCCTGCTTGTTGAGGTCGCGTAGATCCTTCATGTCGGCGCCGGCCTTTTTCAGGCTTTTGGCGAGTTGGCCGGCGCCCTTGAGCTGCACGGTGGCGTTGCCGCCAGCCGCGTAATTGCCGGTCATACGCTGGGCGTGTACGTTTCAGGCGTAACGTCGATGGCTACAAACGAAAAGTCATTGCTGTTCTTCGTCTTCACGTCGCCGCCGAACTGGATGGACGCGATAACCACCGAGCCGGTGAGCTTCAAGCCGCCTTCAAGGTTCGGCACCCACTCGAACGGCAGAGTCTTGCCGCTGTTCTTGAGACACCAGACCTGTAGGCCGTCCATGCTGAAATCTTCCTTGACGCTGCCGGTGAGCGCCCACGTCTCGGTCTGCGAGCCGCCTTCGGTGTGGCCGTCGAGGAAGTTGTCGTTATCCTCGGTATCTGTCGAGGGTTCAAGCGCGGTGTTGATAACGTCCGCGCTGAAGTCCTGTTCGCTGCCGGTATCACCGATTTTCAGGCTACCGGGTCCAAGGGTGCGCACCTTTTTTGTCATGATTGTTCCTTTCAGTTGATTTCAAGGGGATTAAGGGTGATTTCGTAGGCTGCGAGATTGCCGACGCCCGCAAGACTGTAGGTGACTGGTTTAGCGGTCTTCATGTTCAAGTGCCGTTCATGCAAGCGTTCCAACACCGGAATGAGCAAGTCGAGGCTTTCGGTCTGTGTCGCCATCGTGCCCGCGATCAGGTTCACCGTCCACGTGGTGCTTACGAACTGCCAGCCCTCATAGGTGATTTCGGGCGGGTCGATAAGCACGGCCACCTTGCCTGGCAGTGGCCGGGCCTCTTGCGCGTCGATGGTCACGACGGTGACAAGAGCGCCCAGCATGTCGGTAAGCATGTCCATAAGCGTTTCGCGCTCGGTGATTATCTGGCTGTCACTCACGCGATCACCAGCCCACCGGTCGGCACGCCCGCCGCGTTGAGCTTCGGCCACACGCTGCGCAACGGGTCGGTGCTGACACGGAACGGCTCAAGCGTGCCGTCGCCTATGTTCATTACGCCTAACCGGGCGTCACGACTGTTGTACAGGTCGGCGGCACATGACGTGATACAGTCGGCGCGCACGGTGTCATCCACCGTGTGCCCGTCTATCGCGGCGGTCACATAGCTGATGGCGCTGGTGATGGCGCGTTGCACTCGGTCGGCGTCGCCGGCCGGGACTCCGATTTCGTCACGCACTGACGCCTCGTATTTTTTCCAGTCCACCAAGGCTGACTCCTTTCATGATGGTTGCTATGGATCAGTCGAGCTTGTACAGGCGGGGAGTGAACGTCGTATCGACCTCGCCCGTGGTATTGATGAAAATGTCGAGGGTCAGCGTTCCGGCCTTCAAGGTTCGCGGCCCGTAGCTGCGGGGACCGAACTCGTCTGTCCGCCCGCTGCCGTCATCGGGGATGAGTCTGGACTGTACGCCAATCAGCCATGAGTCGCTGCCCAGCGGCCAGTCCGTGGCGTCCATCGTGTACGTTCCCGCATCCACATGCACCACACCGGTCAAGTTATTCCACGAGCCGGCCCCTGTCGTGGTGGAGCCTTTGAAACGGTACGTGCCCGGTGTCGGTGCCGTGACCGTGATCCCCGGGGCGGCACCCACTGTCTTAGGCAGTCCGGTGACACGCGGATACAGGTTCGCTGTTTGCGGGGCCGCCGGGGGGCGGGGGGGGGGGGGGGGGGGGCGCCGGGGGGGGGGGGGGGGGGGGGGGGGCG
>ERZ1023848.541-NODE-541-length-11211-cov-14.735120_pt1 | contig 11211 bp, 9 predicted proteins | sample MGYA00380385_ERZ1023848 | MGnify/ENA primary metagenome ERZ1023848 (study PRJEB33179, sample SAMN07449069) | human gut metagenome | biome: Human-gut; feature: Human associated habitat; material: Faeces | host: Homo sapiens | place: India:Kasaragod | collected...
CAATGAGCATGCGGCCCTCTTGTTTTCGGAGTCTGTTATTTCACAGCCCCTTTTTCCTGTCAATATGTCGTATCTCAAAGCGGCTGGCCGTCGACCTGCTGGTCGTCTTTCTTGAGGATGACGAAAGCGTAGAGGCTGGCCACGCAGACGATGCCGGAGATTACGAGGAAAGTGCTCTGGTAGCCGATGCTGTCATGCAGGGCGCCGAGCGGCGTCGAGAAGATGATCTGGCCGACCTGTGCAGCGATCTGGAAACCGACCATGTAGAGCGTCGCCGAGATGCGCGTGTCAAAGTGCAGCGTGAAGTAACGGAAGACGGCGAGGATGAAGAGCGCCGTTTCCGGTGCGTGCAAGAGCTTGATGATGGCGACACCGAGAGGATTCGTGACGAGGCCGCAGCCGCCGATGCGGACGATCATGATGGCGCAACCGAGCAGGATGGCCTTGCGAACGCCGATACGGCGCATGAGGATCGGCACGAGGCCCATCATGAGGAATTCGAGGAAGACTTCGATGGAGTTGAGCACGCCGTAAGCCTGCTGGCCTGCTTCTGGCGTCGCGAAGAAGCGCGTGAAGAACTCCGGGAACATCTGCTGGTCAAAGACGGTGTAGAACGTCCAGCTCATGATGACGAAGATGATCATCTTCCAGACCTCGACGAGCTTGAACACGCCGATGATCTCGCCGAACGACGGCGTCTTGCTTTCCTTGAGGCTCTCCGACTTGACCTCGTACTTTGCCGTGAGCGAAGCATCGTTTTCCGGCGTCATCGAGACCAGGACGATGAGCTGCACCGCCGCCACAGCGGAGCCCATCCAGAAGATCAGGTTCGGGTTCATCGTGAAGAGGAAGCCTGCGCAGAGCGCTGCCACGGCATAGCCGAACGAGCCCCAGGCTCTGGCCTGGCCGTACTCAAAGGAGTAGCGGCGGCTCAGGCGCTCCGTGACCGCCTCGAAGACCGGGCAGGCCGCGAGGAACGCCACCGCGAGGTAGACGGCACCGACGACAGCGCCGACGTAGAAGTTCGAGGCGAGCATCGGCACGTAGACCCAGGTGAAGAACGGGCCGACGAGGATCTGGCAGACAGCGAAGAACTTCAGCATCGTCTTCTTCATGCCGAGCTTGTCCTGCAGGGAGCCGTAGACGAACATCAGGACGAGCGCGACCGCGCTGCCGAAGGAGTAAATCGTGCCGACCTGCGCGCCCGTGAAGCCCTGCTTCGTCGTCAGCCAGATCTGGAAGAACGACCACCAGATGCCCCAGCCCGCGAAGAACAGCAGGATCTCAAGCGAGCTCGTCCTGTAGAATGGATTCGAAAATGCCTTCAAGAGATTTCCCATGATGTGTTTCCCCTTTCCCCAAAAACACAAGCCAGAAAAACTAACTATATGAGATTGACACAGGGATGACCAGAGGGCCATCCTCAAATCAGCAAGACTCAGGTGAAGATGTCGTCGAGCTCATAGAAGACGCCATCCGTCATGCGCACCGTGCCTTCCTGCGGCTCGAGCACAACGACGCGTTCCTCCGTCTTCGGGTAGAAGCGCGTGCTCATGACGACGTCGCCGTCATTGAGGAAGAACTCCAGCGAGGAGCGGTCTTCATAGACGCGCAGCGAGAGGTGCTCCTCGCCAGCCGGCAGCTGCGCGTAGCGCTCTTCCCTGCGCCCCGTCGCCGCCGACTTGCGCGAGATCGTCACGAGGCCGCTCTCCTTCTCGACCATGAGCGATACGGTATCTTCAAAGCCTGCCGTGAAGTGGATAGCCACGCCTTTGGCTTCGGTGAGATTGAGGTCTGCGCAGAGCTCGCCCGTCTCATACGACCAATCGCCCAGGCTCGTCTCCTCGCTCAGGACGCATTCCGGCATCGTGTGCGCGGCCTTGCGCAGAGCCGTGAGTTCGCGTGCTGGCGGCGTCACGAGCCTGTCCTTGCGGTAGTGCAGCTCGCGCGGCACCGTCATCTGGCACGACCAGCCGTCCGCCTGCTCCGGCATCGCGCTCTCCCACATCGCGAGCCAGCCGATCATCACGCAGCGGCCGTCCGGCGTCTGCGTGACTTGCGGCGCGTAGAAGTCGAAGCCGTGGTCGAGGATGTGGAAGGCATCGTGGTAGAAGATGCCCGACTCATAGTCCATCTTGCCGAGCATCGAGACCGACTGATGCAGGTTAAGGTAGCGCTTGCCCTCCGGATTGACGCCCTGCGGCGAGAGGATCAGCGCCTCATGGCCGTCGAACTCCGCGAAGTTCGGGCACTCCCACATGAAGCCCTGATTGCCGTGCGCCTTGGCCATGACGTGCTTGAACTTCCAGTCCTCAAGATTCTCCGACTCAAAGACGAGCACCTGGCCGACCTCGTCCGCCGTCTGCGCGCCGACGACCGCGTAGTAGCGTCCCTCGTGCTGCCAGACCTTCGGATCGCGGAAGTGATGATCCTCGCCCGTCGAGACGTTCTGCGGCAGCTTGATGACCGGATTCTTCTCCGACTTCTCGAAGTGGATGCCGTCGACGCTGACCGCGAGGTTCTGCGTCTCAATGCGGTCCGGCTGGCCCGGCTTCTTCAGCAGGTCGACATGGCCTGTATAGAGCAGGTAGAGCTTGCCGTCCTTCTCGATGCCACTGCCCGTGAAGCAGCCATCTGCATCGTACGGATGATCCGGGAAGAGCGCGACCGGCTGACGCTGCCAGTGCACGAGATCCTTACTCGTCGCATGTGCCCAGTGCATCGGCCCCCATTTGGGCTCGTACGGGTAGTACTGATAGAAGAAATGGTACTGGCCGCCAAAGTAGGCAAAGCCATTCGGGTCATTGCACCAGCCGACGCGCGGCGCGATGTGGAAGCGCGGATACCAGCGCTTGTTGACCTCCGCCTCATGTGCCGCAATAAACGCGTCCGGCGTGAGTTCCTTCTGTTCGTCTGTCATCGTCTTCACCTCGTATAGTTCCTATATCGAACCGATTCGATAAATACGTCTGGAAAATCGAAGCAGCCTTCTCGCATTCCGTCGCATGTCGAACCGCTTCGATGCTTTTATTATATTCACTTTCATCGCATATGTCAATCATTTCATAGTATTTATTTTTCTTGTCATTGTCATCCAATTTATCTGAAAATACTGTCTCTATAAGTAAAAGATATGCAACAGCACCGAGATTGTGATAGACTAAACACAAGACCAGATGAAAGGACTGCTCCTATGGCAAGAATCAAAGATGTCGCCAAGCTCGCTGGCGTCAGCACCAGCACGGTTTCTCTCGTGCTCAACAACAAGGGATACGTCTCAGCCGCCACGCGGGCCAAGGTCGAGGCCGCCGTCCAAGAGCTCCACTACGTGCCGAGCGAAGTCGGGCGCAACCTCTCGCTCAACCGCACGAACCTCATCGGCGTCATCATCCCGGACGTCGCTCACCCCTTTTTCGCCGCCCTGCTGCACGAGATTGAGATAGCTCTCTACGATTACGGCTACAAGACGATGATCTGCTCGACGGGCGAGAAGAAGAACGCCGAGCTCGCCTTCCTCGACATGCTGCGCCGCCATACGATGGACGGCCTGATCATCGGCGCCCATGCCCTGCACATCGAGAACTACCAGCACATCGAGCTGCCCGTCATCGCCTTCGACCGCTACCTCTGCGACGAAATCCCGATCATCCGCGCTGACCACCATCAGGGCGGCCAGCTGGCCGCCAATGCGCTGCTGAAGCGCCATCCGCACCATGTCGTGCAGATCACCGGCGCTCCAACCGTCCACACGACGGCCCACGAACACGAGGACATCTTCGCGCAAGTCATCAAGCAGGCCAGCGTCCCGCTCGACACGATCGTCATGCCGGCCAACGCCCTGCAGCCCAAGGATTTCTCCATAGCCGCCCGCGAGATTTTCGAGCGCTACCCCGACGTCGACGCCATCTCCGGCACGGACCTTGGCGCCATCTGCGCGCTGCGCGAGGCCAGCCGCCGCGGACGCCGCTGCCCCGACGACCTCTCCATCGTCGCCTACGACGGCACCTACCTGACGCGCCTCGGCCCGCAGACCCTGACCGCCGTCGTCCAGCCCATCCCCACCCTTGGCCGGCGTGCCGCCGAAGCCATCGTGCGCCGCATTCGCCACGAAGAGCTCCCCTCGCTCCAGCCGCTCCCGATGGGCTTCCAGCAGGGTGAGACCTGCTGACCCGCCAATCCTGATACAGCCAAAAAGGCTATCCCACGAGCAATCTTGCTCGAAGGGATAGCCTTTTTGAAATCAGTCTTCAATTGGGTTTCAAAGCATCAGTTCTTCTGGTCCATGACGGCCATCGAGGCGACGATGTCGTTCTCGCCAGTCGACATGAGCTTGACGCCCTGGGTGTTGCGGCTGATGACGGAGATGTCGGAGATGTTCGTGCGGATGACGATGCCCTCCGTCGTGATGAGCATGAGCTCCTGGTCCGGATGGACGACGCGCAGTCCGATGACATCGCCCGTCTTCTCCGTGACCTTGAGGTTGATAAGGCCCTTGCCGCCGCGGTTCTGGGCGCGGTACTCGCTCGTCTCCGTGCGCTTGCCGTAGCCCTCAGCCGTGACCGTCAGCACCTCGGCGTTTGGCGAGAGCGTATCCATGCCGATGACCTCATCGCCGTCGTTGAGGCTGATGCCCTTGACGCCGCGGGCCGCGCGGCCCATCGCGCGCACATCGTCCTCGCCGAAGACGATGGCCATGCCCCACTTCGTGCCGAGGATCATGTCGCGCTCGCCGTCCGTGAACTTGACGCCGATGAGCTCGTCATCGTCGTCGAGGTTGATGGCATTGAGGCCGCCTTTGTGCAGGTTCTTGAACTCGACGAGGCTCGTCTTCTTGACGATGCCCTTCTTCGTCGCCATGAACAGGTAGGCGTCCGGATTGAAGCCCTTGACCTGGATGACGGCCGTGATCTTCTCATCCTTCTCAAGCTGCAGCAGGTTGATGATGGCCGTGCCCTTTGCCGCGCGGCTTGCCTCTGCAATCTCGTACGCCTTGAGATGGTAGACGCGGCCACGGTTCGTGAAGAACAGGATCGTGTGGTGCGTCGTCGTGATCAAGAGGTTCTCGACGAAATCCTTCTCCTTCGTCGGCATGCCCTTGATGCCCTTGCCACCGCGGTTCTGGCGGCGGTAGGTGTCGAGCGCCATGCGCTTGATGTAGTTGTTGTGCGTCAGCGTGATGACGACGTCTTCCTCGGCAATGAGGTCCTCGACGTCGATCTCGCTCGTGTCGACCGTCAGGCGCGTGCGGCGCGCATCGCCGAACTTCGACTTGACTGCCTTGAGCTCGTCCTTGATGATGGCGAGGATGCGGCCCTCGTCCGCGAGGATGGCCTTGTACTCCTCGATGGCCTTCAGGACTTCCTGATACTCCTCCTCGATCTTCTCGCGCTCGAGGCCCGTCAGGCGCTGCAGGCGAAGGTCGAGGATGGCCTGAGCCTGCTTCTCCGAGAGCTTGAAGCCCGAGATCAGGGCTGCGCGCGCGATGTCAGCCGTGCGGCTCTCGCGGATCGTCGTGATGACGGCATCGAGGTGGTCGAGGGCAATCGTCAAGCCCTCCAAGATGTGGGCGCGCGCCTCTGCCTTCTTGAGGTCGTAGCGCGTGCGCCGCGTGATGACATCTTCCTGATGCACGATGTAGTAGTGCAGGACTTCCTTGAGGTTCAGGATTTTCGGCTTGCCGTCGACGAGCGCCAGCATGATGACGCCGAAGCTGTCCTGCAGCTGCGTGTGCTTGTAGAGCTGATTGAGGATGACGTTCGCGTTCGCGTCGCGGCGCAGGTCGATGACGATGCGCATGCCGCCGCGGTCCGACTCATCGTTGAGCGCCGTGATGCCCTCGATCTGCTTGTCGCGCACGAGCTGCGCGATCTTCTCGACGAGGCGCGCCTTGTTGACCTGATACGGCAACTCCGTGACAATGATGCGCGGCTTGCCGTTCGACAGCGTCTCGATGCGGGCGTTCGCGCGCATCTTGATGACGCCGCGGCCCGTCGTGTACGCCTGGCGGATGCCGTCCTGACCGAGGATCAGGCCAGCCGTCGGGAAATCCGGTCCCTTGATGACCTTCATGAGGTCGTCGATCGTCGCATCCGGATGGTCGATGAGCATCAGCGTGCCATCGATGACCTCGCACATGTTGTGCGGCGGGATGTTCGTCGCCATGCCGACCGCGATGCCCGATGTGCCGTTGACGAGCAGCTGCGGGAACTTCGCCGGCAGTACCTCCGGCTCCTTCAGCGACTCATCGTAGTTCGGCGTGAAGTCGACCGTCTCCTTATCGATGTCCTGCAGCATGAGCTCCGCAATCTTCGACATGCGGACCTCGGTGTAACGCATGGCAGCCGCTGGGTCGCCATCGACCGAGCCGAAGTTGCCGTGACCATCTGCAAGCATGTAGCGCATGGAGAAATCCTGCGCCATGCGCACGATTGCATCGTAGACCGACAAATCGCCGTGCGGATGATATTTACCGAGGACTTCACCGACGATACGGGCCGATTTCTTGTAGGGCTTGTTCGAGCCCATGCCCGCCTCCTGCATCGCGTAAAGGATGCGGCGGTGTACTGGTTTCAAGCCGTCCCGGACATCCGGCAGAGCACGCGCGACGATGACACTCATAGCGTAGTCGATGTACGAGTCCTTCATCTCGTGTTCCAGGTTGACCGGCACGATCTTTCCCTGACCAAAATCCACAATCTCACCTCAAAATCTCAAAACAAAAACATGTATTCTAGCAAAATCATTTAGCATTTAATTATACCATTTCTGCAAAAAAAAGTCCATCAGCGCCCCTGTTACAAGGGCTGATGGACTTTCGCCTCTCACTTATTGAGGACCTCCAAATAGATGTAGCCCTCGCGCACGCCGGAATCGCTGTAGGTGATCTCCTTACAGTGGAAGCGCGCGGCGAGTACCTCGGCGATGATGAGCCCTGGGATGACCGTGTGGATGCGGTCCGGCACCGTCTTCATCAGCATCGCCGTCATCGCCTCATTGATGCCATGCTCATCCGTGAAGCGCTCGATGAGCGCCTTGAGGCGGGCTGCTTCCATCTTCACATTGTCGAAGGGCTGCTCATACAGCGCATTGTAGAGCGCCGCCGCGCCCTTGAACGTGCCGCCGATGCCCGCGATCGATGCCTCGCGGACGTCCGCAAAAGCCGTGGCCGCGCCGAGCGTCGCCTCCGCCTCCTCGCGCATCGCCTCGCACTCCGCCTTCGTCGGCAGCATGCCGTGCACGTACTTCGTGCGGAAGGCCAGCGAGCCGATCGGCAAGCTGATCTTCTGCTCGATCTTGCCCGCGCTGTAGGAGACGATCTCCGTGCTCGCACCGCCGATGTCGATGAGCAGGCCCGCGTCCTCGCTGAGGTCGTGCGTCGCGCCGATGAAGTCGTATGTCGCCTCCTCGTCGCCCGTGATCACGCGGATCGGCAGCCCCGTGCGCCGCTCGATCTCACCGACCGCCGCCGCACTGTTCTTCGCATTGCGCAGCGCCGCCGTCGTGAACGCCACGACATGCGTGATGTTGAAGGCGAGCAGGAAGGCCCGGAACTCCTTGAGGATCTCCACCGCCTTGTCGATGCCCTGCTGCTGCATGACGCCGTCCTTCAGATACGCCGCCAGCCCGACCGTGTGCTTCTTCTTCATGAGCATCTCGACATGCGTGCCTTCGATGCGATAAATCGCCATGCGGACCGTGTTCGATCCGATATCAATCATTCCGTATAACATACTGCTCCCCTCGGGCCTGCGCCCACTTCTCTCGAATCCTGATTCTCTGATGCCGCCTCAGCGCTTCAGGCCATTGCCCGTCAGCGGGATGACGACCTTGTAGTTGTCCGGCTTGCCGTTCTCGAAGAACTGCACCGCGCCCGCGAGTGCCGCCGCCGACGTCATCTCGACGTAGATGCCGTGATGGCTTAGGTACTTCTGCGCCTTGAGGATGTCCTTGTCCGGCACCGTGATGACATCGCCGCCCGAATCGCGGATGGCCTGCACCATCTCCTTGAGGCGCTTCGGCTTCGTGATGCGGATGGCCTCCGCGATCGTCGTGCGCTTCGGCGAAGCCGGCACCTCGTGGTACGCCTCGTAGAGCGGCGCACACTTCGACGACTGCACCGCGACGAAGTGCGGCAGCCGCCCGATCTCCATGAAGCCGAGGAACAGCCCGATGAGCATCGTGCCATTGCCGACCGGCATGAAGATGTAATCCGGCACATGGTGGCCGAGCTGGTCGTAGAGCTCATGTGCCATCGACTTGATGCCCTCGAAGAACAGCGGGTTGTAGACATGCGACGCGTAGTACGCATCGCCGAGGTTCTGCTTGACCGCCGCGCACGCCTTCATGCGGCCATTGGCCACCTTCACGATCTTCGCGCCGTACGCCTCGATCTGCTTGACCTTCTCCTGCGAGATGTCGTCCGGCGTGTAGACCGTGCACTCCATGCCCGCAGCCGCCGCGTACGCCGCCATCGAGGCGCCCGCATTGCCCGACGAGTCCAGCGCAATCTTCTTGATGCCGAGATCGTGCAGCGCATTGATCATGCCGCAGGCCCCGCGGTCCTTGAACGACCCCGTCGGCAGCAGATGTTCCATCTTGAGCAGGAAGTCGAGCTTGCCGACCTGGAACGGCAGCAAAGGCGTCACGAACTCGCCGAGCGAGATCTCATGCTTCGCCATCACCTCATTGGCGTCCTTGTGCAGGCGGAACATGCCGCCGCAGTCGCATTTGTACGAATGCGTATTCAATGGGTATTCTTTCTTGCAGTCTTCACAGTAGAAGTACATGCCGATCGCTTCCTTTCCCTCATCACGAACACGTATACGAGATGCCGGCTTCCACCGCCAGCCATTCGTCTTCCTGTATCTAAAGAGATTCGTCACGCGGGCCGCAATCCCCTCTAAAATCTTGCACATCTCGCCAAAAATCTTTGCCAGCAGTAGATGAGATTAACCGACTTCTCATCCTGCCTTTAATTTTTGCCTGAGAGTCATTTGCTATCATGTACCAGAACCAATACGACCAAAACGAGAAAGAAGGACATCATCCATGTACAGCAAGAACATCTGGCAGAAGCGCCTATCCGGCCGCCTCCGCCGCCCCTGCGCACATCCCCAACATGCACGGCAGCGTGCTCGCCGGTGCCATCCTCAACCGCGGCATCGCCTCCTACAAGGCCGGCCACTACGAAGCAGCTCTCAAAGACCTCTTCACCGCCGACAAACAGGGCCACATGAAAGCCGCCCGCTACATCGGCCTCTGCTACGAGAACGGCTACGGCGTCAAGCAGGACAGCAAAAAAGCCGCCGAGTGGTTCCACAAGGGCGCGAGCCGCGGCGACATCACCGCCATGTACGACCTCGGCCGCCTCTATGAGACAGGCACCGGCGTCACGCAGGACTACACCAAGGCAAAATCGCTCTACGAGAAGGCCGCCACACGCACCGACCACGTCGGCGCCCCCGCCATGCTCGCCCTCGGCCACCTCTACGAAGAAGGACTCGGCACGACGCGCGACCTCGACATGGCCCGCAGCTGGTACGAAAAGGCCGAAGCCGACGGCGACGGACAGGCCCCCGCAGCCCTCGCAAGGCTCGCCGCAAAAGACGCCAAAGAAGCAACCGCCCTCTCCGACACCAATGAGACGAGCACCCTCTCCGAAGAGTCCGGCCGCAAGATCACGACGCGCGTCAGCCCCGGCAGCGCCCTCGACATCCAGGACGGCGTCACAAAGATCGACACCTCCGCCATCTGGACGCCCGTCAGAGCCATCGACTTCTCCGCCCAGCACGATACCATGATCGAGAACGCCGACGGCAGCCAGGTCCCGATGGACCAGCCCTACTTCACCTCCGAGTAGATCGCACCCGACACCTGGAAGATCCAGAACGACGGCGACTACTGCTACCTGCTCGCGGGCGACGAGCTCGCCGTCATGATCGACTGCGGCTACGGCGCCGGCAACATCCGCGAATACGCCCAGACCCTGACCGACAAGCCCGTCAAGTACGTCATCAACACCCACTACCACTTCGACCACACGGCCAACGACGCCTACTTCGACGCCGCCTTCATGACGAAAGAGAGCATCCCCTACGCCACCGTGCCCTACGACAGCTTCGAGGGCATCGACTTCCCGCGCGACTACCCCGTCATCACCGTGCAGGACGGCTACAAGCTCAACCTCGGCAACCGCGAGCTCACCATCCTGACCGTGCCGCACCCGAACCACGCCATCGGCGATATCGCCATCCTCGCCCCCACGCGCCGCATCCTCTACACCGGCGACGAGCTGCTGCTCGCCAATCGCGCCGACCTCAACATCTCCCTGCAGGACTTCGCCGAGAACATGCAGCACCTCAATACCGCGCGCCAGGACTTTGACCAGCTCTACACCGGCACCGGCGAGAAATCCGGCGAAGTCTTCGACCACTACTACGCCGCCGCCATGTACGGCATCTCGCCGGACTTTAAGGCTACACTTGTCACCGAGTCAGCCGGCCGCCATCCCAACGAACAGCAGACCACAGCCGACGGCAAGACCCTCTACCAGCGCGGCCGCGTCCGCCCCGGCGACAAGACCAAGAACGCCCCCGAAATCATCCCCACCGGCCAGCGCATGGGCTGCACCGTCGACGGCTTCTCCGTTACCTACATCGCGACCACATCAACCAGCAGCAACTGACAAAATTTCAAACGCCCTATTGAAATGCTCCCCCATTTGTTGTAATATAGTCATGGGAGACCTACTACATCTAGTATGTGGTAGGTGGCAGAAGGTATAGAGGCGGCAAAAGCGGGAACGTTCGGTTGTTCCCGCTTTTGTATTGCGCAAAAAGCAATGAGGTGAGCACTATGTCCCACAGATTCTTTTACCCCGCGATTTTTGATCCCGAAGATATCGGTTTCTTCGTCTACATCCCAGACACCCCCGGTTGCATGACGCAGGGAGACACGATGGAAGAAGCCATGCATATGGCACAAGATGTGATTGAATTAATGCTCGAAGATAAAAGTCCTGATCAATATCCAAAACCTTCCACACCAGAGGTGTTAGAAATTACAGGTAGACAATTTGTCAAGATAATCAAATTTAATATGTGATGCAAAAAGAGCCGACTATTCATCGGCTCTTTTTTATTCCTTCCAGTTAATATCGATGGATTTACAATCTAAGTGCAACAGCTCCTAGACAACCAAATTAAAATGACA
>ERZ1023848.543-NODE-543-length-11195-cov-13.312208_pt1 | contig 11195 bp, 10 predicted proteins | sample MGYA00380385_ERZ1023848 | MGnify/ENA primary metagenome ERZ1023848 (study PRJEB33179, sample SAMN07449069) | human gut metagenome | biome: Human-gut; feature: Human associated habitat; material: Faeces | host: Homo sapiens | place: India:Kasaragod | collected...
CGCGGCTGCACTGCTGCCGATGGGGTGGCGATGGGCTGATGGAACAGTTTCTTGAAAGTATCAAATAAGCCCATGATATCAGCTCCTTGTTGTAGATTCCTTTTGTTCCAGTATACCATGAGGGCGCAGATTTGTAAGGAAAAGAGTGAACCTGTCTATGCACACGGGGTGTTCAAAATTTCAGTTATCGTTCGATTGTATCAAATACGAAGTAGGTTGAGACTTCGCCTGCGGCACCGGCGGCTTCCTCGTCAGCTGGCTGCGCGAGCTCGAGAAGCAGATCGCAGCGCCCGACGACCGCGCCCTTTGGAACAACTCCGTCTACGGCATCGAGAAGAAGCAGTTCCCCTACATGCTCGCCATCACCAACCTGCTGCTGCACGGCGTCGACAACCCCGACATCGACCACGGCAACAGCCTGCTCCATGATGTCCTCGACTACACGGAGAAAGACAAGTTTGATAAGATCCTCATGAATCCGCCGTACGGCGGCAGCGAGAAGAAAGACGTCATGAGCCACTTTCCCGACGACCTCGCGGACAGCGAGACGGCCGACCTCTTCATGAGCGTAATCCTCTACCGACTCAAGCAGGGAGGCCGCGCCGCCGTCGTCCTGCCCGACGGCTTCCTCTTCGGCACCGACAACACGAAAGTCAACATCAAGAAGAAACTCATGGCCGAGTGCGACCTGCACACCATTATAAGGCTGCCCGGCAGCGTCTTCGCGCCCTACACGAGCATTACGACGAACATCCTCTTTTTCGACCGCACGCACCCGACCGAGAAGACTTGGTTCTACCGCCTCGACATGCCCGAGGGCTACAAGCACTTCAGCAAGACAAAGCCCATGCGCCTCGAGCACTTCGCCCCCGTCAAAGCATGGTGGTCAGACCGTCAGGAAATCCTCGAGGGCGACTTTCCAAAAGCCAAGTGCTACACCATAGACGAGATCGTCGCAGGCGGCTACAACCTCGACCTCTGCGGCTTCCCGCACGAAGAAGAAGAGATCCTCGAGCCCATGGAGCTCATCCAGAAGTATCAGGAACAGCGCAAATCCCTCAACGATGATATCGACAAAATCCTCGCCCGCATCACCGCCAAACTGGAGGAAAATGAATGAACGCACAAGACCTAAAGAACAGCATCCTCCAGCGTGCCATCGAAGGAAAACTCGTGCCACAGCGCAAAGAAGAGGGCACAGCCAAAGAACTGCTCGCCGAAATCCGCGCCGAAAAAGCACGGCTCATCAAAGAGAAGAAAATCAAGAAGAGCAAGCCATTGCCAGAGATAACAGATGACGAAAAGCCATTTGATATTCCGGAGAGTTGGGAGTGGGTGAGACTGAATGATATCGCAGATTATAAAAAGGGACCGTTTGGTAGTGCTTTAACAAAGAAAATATTTGTGCCTAAATCAAATGACACAATAAAAGTATATGAACAGAAAAATGCTATAAAAAAAGATGACAAATTAGGGAGGTATTATATTACATCTAAATATTATACGGACAAAATGGAGGGCTTTACTGTTTTACCAGGTGATATAATAATTAGTTGTGCTGGAACTATAGGAGAGACGTATATACTCCCTAATCATGCTGAGCTAGGAATTATCAATCAAGCGTTAATGCGTGTTAGATGTTTCAGTATAGATAAAAAATATTTTATAGCATTTTTTAAATATATTACAGTAAAAAACTCTATAAAAGGAAAAGGAACTGCAATAAAGAACATTTTACCATTTGCTATATTAAAAAAGATTCCAATTCCGCTTCCACCGCTGGCCGAACAGCATCGCATTGTTGCCAAGATTGAAGAACTCCAGCCCGATATCGATGCCTACGACAAAGCCCAGACCAAGCTGCAAGCCATCGAGCAGCGTTTCCCCGACGCCATGAAAAAGAGCCTGCTCCAATACGCCATCGAAGGCAAGCTTGTGCCACAGCGCAAGGAAGAAGGTACCGCCAAAGACCTGCTCGCCAAGATCCGCGCCGAGAAAGCAAGGCTCGTCAAAGAGAAGAAAATCAAGAAAACCAAGCCCCTGCCCAACATCACCGACGACGAAAAGCCATTTGCTATTCCCGATAGTTGGGAGTGGGTACGCATGGGAGATTTATTAAACATCATAGGCGGTACTTCTTATAAAAACAATCAAATTACTACGCATGGACTTCGTATTTTGCGTGGGGGGAATATCAATACACCAAATATATCTTTATATAATGACGATGTATTTCTCCCTCTAACCTTTATTGACAAAGAAAAATTAATTCGACAAAATGATATATTGATTGTAGCTTCTACAGGAAGCAAAAAAGCTATTGGCAGACCCGGATTCGTATATGGAACACATGACAATATTTCAATTGGTGCATTCTTACGTATTTGTCGACTATTTTACACAAAAATATTTCCATATATGACACTAATTTTTTCGAGCGAATACTATCGAAATCATATTCGAGAATCAGTTCAAGGAACAAATATCAATAACGTAAAAAAAGAATATATTTTGAACTTTTTAGCTCCAATCCCCCCACTTGCCGAGCAGCGTCGCATTGTCGCCAAGCTCGAAGAACTCCTGCCGCTCTGCGATCAGCTCGCCCACCAATCCTGATCGCCGCTATAGCTGACTGCCCCATATCTCAGGCAGAAGTGACAACGTCCATACATAGCACCCAAAAAACGCCATCGGGACATAATCATTCCGACGAACACAAAGCCCCCATCCGGTCATCACTCTGGATGGGGGCTTTGCTTGGTGCCATGTCAGACACTCATTTGGCATCTTTAGTATATGTCTTTTTAGCGGAGGAGACAAGATGTTGACTTCATCCACCTCGCACATCCGGCACCTTCTCCAGAGGAGAAGGCACGCTCACAAGCGCGTCCATGGATAACGGGGGGGGGGAGTGAAAAATCAAAGTCCGAAGGCGTAGCCGGTCAGGGCCATGGAGCCGAGGTTGCGGATGTTGTTGAAGATGTAGGGGGACTCGCCTTGGGAGGCGCCGAGGACGTAGAGGAGGGGTAGGAAGTGGTCGGGCGTCGGGACGGCGTAGTCGGCGTCGGGGTTGCCGTGTTCGTTTTCCCATTCGACGCGGCGCAGGTTGTGGACGACGTTGCCGCTGCCCATGATGAGGTAGCCTTTCTCGCGCAGGCTGGCGAGTTTCTGGCCGAGCTCGTACGACTGGCACGCCGCGATGTCGCCGTTGACGGAGAGCTGGACGACGGGGATGTCGGCCTCGGGGAAGATGTGGACGAGGATGCTCCAGGTGCCGTGGTCGATGCCCCAGTTATCGTCGACTTCGACGCCATTGCCGAGCAGGTCGGTGACTTCGCGCGTCAGGGCCGCGAAGCCGGTCGGCTCGTACTTGAGGGCGTAGAGCTCCGGCGGGAAGCCGTACATGTCGTAGACCTGGCGCGGCTTTGCGGCGCTCTGCACGAGTGTGCCGTGCGTGTACCAGTGCGCGGAGACCATCAGGATGGCCCTGGGCTTGCCGAATTCCTCGAGGATGCGCTTCCCGAGGCGGTGATAGGTGTCGGTTAGTTCGTTGTGGTCGAGTGCGATCATCGGGCTGCCATGGCCGACGAAAATAGCGGGCATCTTTTTCATGGGGATTCCTCTTTTCTCGCTGTATTTCAACAAAAGTATCGTTTCTGTACTAACTATCTTGTCTATATTATAGGAATCGTGTAGAATGTTGACAAGAAGGTAATTTGAGTTGACTAGGTATCAAGTGCTTGCGTATTGGAGGATTCATATGGCGAAAGATTTGTTTGGCATCTGCCCGTTTGTGACGTCGCAGAAGATCTTGCAGGGGAAGTGGGCGATTCTTGTCTTGCACGAGCTGAGTCAGGGCACGCGCCGCTTCAATGAGCTCGAGCGCGGGCTGCAGATCACGCATGCGACGCTGTCGGCGCAGCTCAAGTCGCTCGAGCGGGAGGGCATCGTGCGCCGCAAGGTCTATGCGGAGGTGCCGCCGCGCGTAGAGTACAGCCTGACGGAGATTGGCCGCAAGTTCGCGCCGGTGCTCGCGAGCATCGAGGCGTGGGGCTACGACTACATCGACTTCCTGCATGCCAACCGTCCAACGGCCAGCTGATGGTTGTTTGCTGGCCATGCGTCCGACTGCCGACGGATGACCATCGGATAGCAGATAGCCGCTGGCCGGAGAGGCGACTCCTGACCGATGGATTCGGCAAAAGTCCGACGGTCGGCGCAATCGTTCTGTACACAAAAAAGAGGCCCGACTTGCCGGGAGAGATGGCGAGTCGGGCCTTTCTTGGGTTATTCGGGGCATCGAGGGGGATTCGCTGCACCCGCTTGAGCCATGTTTTTGTTGGGGGAGCAGTCAGGAGGGGGGGCCTGCTGCTCCCATGAAGTCTAGAAGTCGATTGATTCTGGTGTCAGTTGTTGTCTTTCGGCATCTCTTCGAGCGTCAGGCTGGCCTTGCGCTCCTGGTTGCCGCGCTGGATGGTCAGCTCGACTTTGTCGCCGACGTTGTGCTCGGCAATCTTGGCGCGCAGATCGGAGACTCCCTTGATCTCTGCGCCGTCGATGGCGGTGATGACGTCACCCTTGCGCAGGCCTGCCTTGTCGGCCGGGCCGCCGGGGACGACCTGGAAGAGGTAGACCCCCTTCTTGAGGTTCAGCTGGTAGCCGTAGCGCGCGGCGCTCTGCTGGTCAAAGATGGAGACGCCGAGGTAGGGGCGCGGCACGTAGCCTTTCTCCATGATGGCAGAGATGATGTTCTGCACGGCGTTCGACGGGATGGCGAGGCCGATACCCTCGACGCCATTGGCGACGATCTTGGCACTGTTGATGCCGATGACCTTGCCGTCCATGTTGACGAGCGCGCCGCCGGAGTTGCCCGGGTTGATGGCGGCATCCGTCTGCACGAGCTTGATGCGCGCATCGCCGTCGCCGAGTGTGCGGTTGAGGGCGCTGACGACGCCGCTCGTCACGCTGCCCTGGAACTCAAGGCCCATCGGGTTGCCGATGGCGATGACGGACTCGCCGACGACGGTCGCATCGGAGTCGCCGAAGTCGGCCGTCGGCAGATTGCCATCATCGACCTCGACGACGGCGAGGTCCGTCAGGGCATCCGCGCCGACGAGCTTGCCCGGCAGGCTGCGGCCGTCGGCGAGCGAGACGATGAGCTCGTTTGCGCCGTCGACGACGTGGTTATTGGTCACGATGTAGCTCTTGCCGTTGTCGTTCTTGAAGATGACGCCGGAGCCGACGCCCTGGCTCTCGACCGGATTGTTGAAGAAGTCGCGTGCGACGGCCTTGTTGGTGATGCCGACGACAGACGGGCCGACGGCAGCCGCGGCGCGGACGGTCGGCGTGTTGCGCGCATCCGACAGGTTGTCGAGGTTGGCCTGCTGTGTCTGCTGCGTGCTGCTCGAGGCGCTGCTCTTCGACGGCGCCTGTGACGAGCCGCAGCCGGCAAACGCCGCGGCCGACAGTGCGACGGCCAATGCAATGGCGAGCTTCTTGGATTTATTGGCATTCAGTTTCTGAAAGAACGATTTCATGTTATTCCCTCCAATCAATCGGACAATCGGACGGAAGAGTCGGGGGATTGGCGATTGGTGCTAGTCGATGATGCCTTGCGGCATCGCTTTCTTTATCCTGAGGATACGACGCGCAGAAGGAAATCAGCTGAAAAGGCGCGATTTTTTTCTCAGAATCCGATGTGTCGACAGTCCGACCATCCGACGACACGCCTTTTATGTGAATCGCCCATCGAAAAAGTCCAGTGCTGGACTTTTTGGACGGGCGACGTATCACTGCTGTTCTGCGTACTCGGGGAAGGCGATGGAGTTCTCTTTGAAGATGTGGATGAAGACATCGTCGAAGAGCTCTTCCATGACCGTGTAGGTGCGGCGGAAGGTCGGGCAAGCGTCAGCCGGCGGCGTGAAGTTGTCCGTGAGCTCCTGGATCTCCTTGATGATGTCGCCGGCACCCGTGTGCTCATTCTCGAGCTCCTGCACGAGGGCGAGCGTCTTCTCGTCCGGGTGCGGATGCTGGCGCATCAGCGGGAAGACGAGCTGTTCTTCCTTGGCGAAGTGCTCTTCGAGCTCGGCCTTGAGGCCTGCATAGAGGTGGTGGAGGCGCGTGAGCATTTCGCCGTGGTGCGGGTAGTGGACGATGAGGATCTTGTTGAGCAGCTGCTCCGTCTCCGCCATGAGCTGGCGGTCCGTGACGTGGTGCGTCGCCTCGAGGTCATCGAGCATCTCGAGGACCGTCAGGTCCTTGAACGACTCGATGTCGGCGTGCACGTCCTTCGACTTCGTCGGACGGGCCGCGACTGCATTGAGGTCAGCGAGGAACTTCTCGACATCGAGCCCTTTCTCGCGGACGGCGATGGAGATGGCCTCGTGACCGCCGCAGCAGTAGTCGAGGTGGAGGTTATTGAGGAAGCCAATCGTGTTCGGGTGCTCCTTGACGACGTCGGCCAGTGTCATATCTTTTGTGATCATGGGTATCGCTCCTTTTTCTTCGCTGTATCTGTGTTACCGTGTGTGTTTTTCTATCAATCCCATTTGATTCTTGTTCTCTGTTCTTGGAACATCTTCAGTATAAGGGGAAAATGGGACCTTCTTCTGTAACATCTGGTACAGGACAAAAAAGTGGCCCGAAAAAGTCGGGGCTTGGACTTTTTCGGGCCTTTTGATGGTCACGGCTTGACCGGCAGCGTTCACGCATCCGTTGCCTGATGCTGATGGCGTGTCTTATGGTGCTCTACTTTCTCTTTGTACATGTGGCAGTCGGCTTCGGCGAGGACGGTGTCGATGTTGGCGGCAGGCAGGGCTGCCATGGAGAAGCCGAGGGAAATGCTGATGCCGGCGGCGCGGAAGCGGTCGTGGAGCCTGTCGTTTATGGCGCTGGCCTCCTGCTCATCCTGCACGGCCTGAATCATGAGGAATTCGTCGCCACCCATGCGGAAGACGGCGTTCGTCAGGCAGCTGTGCACAAAGACGCTTGCTGCCGACTGGATCAGGCGGTCGATGCGCTGCATGAGATTGCGGTTGCGTAGCAGGATGGAGAAGAAGCGGGCGAGCGCGCGCAGCAGAGGCAGGGCTTTCTCCATCTGCTCGGGGGCCGGATTGACGACTTCGAGGTAGCCGTAGATGTGGTCGTCGAGGCGCAGGCGCGCGAAAATCAGGCGATGGAGGTTCGGCAGGCGCGGCGCATAGCCCGACTCGCGGCAGAACTGCTCGACGTCATCGATGGTGAAGACCTGGTCTTTGATGAATTTCTCGTAGAGCAGCCGGATCTCCTCGCGCGGGAATGGCTTGATGGTGCGCGAGATCGGCTGCGCCGTGCGCGCCTCCCAGAAGTAGGAGAAGCGCAGCAGCGTCTCGTCCTCTTCGGCGATCAGGACGTGGTCGGCATCGAGCAGACTGCCGAGGCGGTGCACCATCTTGCGGATGCCGTTCTCAGCGTCGAGCTCGTACATGCCCGTGCGGATGATGTCGTTGACGGAGAGCTCCTGATAGAGGACCTTCTCGTGTGCCGCATGGCGCTGCAGGTAGCGGTCGCCCTGCCGGAAGCCGTGCGTGGCGTTGTAGAGGTGGAAATTCGTGATATTGAAGAAAACCGGGCAGGACTTGAGCAGACGGTACTCCCGCCACTCCTGCTGCAGGATGTCCGCCGCATCCCGCAGGAAATCCTGTCGGCTCTGGTTCGCTCTTCTCATAGTTGTGTCACCGCGTCCTTGTCTTGCCTTACCGTCCATGTGTTCGTACGTTCCTGAATCATTTCATGAAATCGTTCTCAATTTTATTTTAACAGAAATAGAAAACAAAACGCTATCACACTGACGCTCTGCCCGATTCTTTTTGCGGAAAAAAGTCCAGCGCTGGACGGTTTCAGTCGTGACCTCCGACGATGCCAGCAGCGTCGGCCTGCTTCATCGCCTTCTTGCGCGCGTACATACGTTGGTCGGCGTGCTGTAAGAGGTTCGCTGCGGTCACGCCGACTTCTCGCGTCGAGGCGGCACCGTAGGCGATGCGGACAGGGATTGCGTGGTCGATTGTCTGCCCCTGCATGCGCTCGGCGAAGGTCTGCAACAACTCTGCAGTCGTCGTCTCGGACGCGCCTTGGAGGATGGCGACGAATTCGTCGCCGCCGATGCGGTAGACCGTCCCGACAGGCTGGAAGGTGTCGGTGATGAGTTTGGCCGCCGACTGGATTAGTTGGTCCCCGATGACATGCCCCCAGGTATCGTTCGTCGACTTAAGTCCGTTGATATCGAACATCACGAAGGTGATGTCGGAATGCTCCGCGATGGTCTTGCAGTCGCGGTCAAAGGCGGAGCGATTGAGGACGCCTGTAAGGTCATCGAGGAAGGCGAGCTTCTGCAACAGTTCGTTCTGTGCGAGGCGGCCGACATTGCCGAGGTATTCGTCAAACCACGTGATCATGCAGCTCGTGCCAAGTACGAAAATGCCAAAGCAGATGACAGCGGCGTAGAGCCGCGAGGTCGGCATGAGGTGATAGAGCCACAAGCCGAGGACTTCCAGCAGGAAGTAGAGCAGGCAGCCAATCTGGATCAGGCGGTGCTGGGGATGATTCTGCCGCACAAAGGCAATGGTCACGAGTAGGAACATCGCGAGGATCATCAGGTGGTAGACGCCGATGGAATCATAGATGGAGAGCAGTCCCGTCAGATGCAGGATGAGTCCAACTGCCATTGCCGACAGAAAGAAGCAGCCGAGGATATTGAACAGACACTTCCCCGGCAGCATGCTCTTGAGGAACCGCAGGAACAGGATGGGCATGAACAGAAACGTGGCGACACTGATCATGGCCACGCTGCTGCCGTCGTTCGAGACAAACTGCAAGAGTGGCGAGTCCGTCAGGACCCAGATACCGGAACAGAGAATGAAGAGGCTCAGCGCGCCGACGGAATACGTCGTCTCCCTGAGCTTGCGGTGCCAGGAGCGGAAGGAAACGTAAGCGAGGAATCCAGCCGTGATAAGGGCAAACAGGAAGAAGACGAGCGCATAGAAGTTGTCCGCGAAGAGTCGGCGCTGCAGGGCTGCACCCGAGCCGACGGAAGAGGCAGCATTGAGCCGTGCAAGGCGCGCAGCAGCATTGCCCTGTCCCGTGATCATGAGCATCTTGCCCGCACTGCCGTCGGGCAGCGGCACCCAGAGGACCGCCGTGACCGCGCCAGACTCGGATGCCGCATAGATGGTCCGATCATCGACGCTGACCTCGACCGAGTCGCGCGGGCTGACGAATTCCAGCACGGACCCATTCGGCAGGTCCTCCGGCAGCGTTACCGTGCATCGCGCACCGTCCGACTGCCAGTCTCCAGCCAGATTCACGATAGGCCCGTTTGCATCCAGCATATCGACATCATCGAGCGGCTGCCAAGCCACGAGCAGCACCGACAGCACGACGACCAATCCCCATAACAAGCCATTCCAAGGTATCTGTCCTGATCCTTTTCCCTTTTTTTTGCATTTTTCATCACCGATTCCTGACCGCATGCGTAAACGTGTTCTACTTTGATTCTAGGCGAAGAGGGATACGGCGTCAACTCATTTAGTGCCTGTTCCTGTCTTGTTGGGACATCTTATTCTTGACATATGTCATGATAAGACCTATGATGATTATAGATGACATATGTCAAGAATATAAGTCGAGGTGAAGGATATGGGACGATCGGCCAAGGCGCGGCGCGTCTGCAATATGCCTCGGTATGCGCGCTTTGCGCCGCAGCCGGATGAGGCAAAGGCGCCCGTGCGGATGGAAGTCGAGGACTATGAATGCATCCGCCTCATGGACTACTTGGGCATGACGCAGGAAGAATGTGCCGAGCAGATGGGCGTGGCCCGCACGACGGTACAGGCCATCTACACGCGGGCACGGCGCCGCCTGGCAGGTGCTCTCGTCGAGGGGCGCCCTCTGGAGATCGCCGGCGGGACTTTCGAGCTCTGCCCACGGGCCGACCACGCATGCGGCAGGCGATGCAACAAGACGCTATCCGACATCTCGACCGTCCTGCCGACGGATTCGCCGACTGTTTTAAACACTGAGATGCAGAAAGGAAGGATTACGATGCGACTGGCAATCCCCTATGACGACGGTCAGGTCTTTCAGCACTTTGGCCGCAGTGAGCAATTCAAACTCTATGAGGTGACCGACGGAACAGTCAGACCGTCCCGCATCCTCGTGAATAACGGCGAAGGCCACGGCGCGCTCGTCACGCTGCTCGCGCAGGAGCATGTCAACGTGCTGATCTGCGGCGGCATCGGCGCAGGCGCACAGAATGCCCTGAAGGAAGCGGGCATCCGCTTCTACGGCGGCGTACAAGGCGAGGCCGACAAGGCAGCAGCCGACTTTGCAGCGGGACGCCTTGCCTATGACCCCGCCGTCCACTGCGAGCACCACGGCGAAGGCCACGACCATGGTCATGGCCACAACTGCCACCATCAGGATTGAGAGGGGTGTATGGGCATGAAAGCAGATTGTGCCAACTGCAGGACGCATGCGTGCTACACCAAGGGCGTCAACTGCACGGACGTGGATGAGGCCGATATCCTTGCGGCGTACTCAGAGGAAGAGTGCCGGATCATGAAGGCGGCGGCCTATGTCGAGAGCACCTTCTACAGCAACATCACGCGGCTGGAGGAGACGGCGGAGTTTGCCAAGGCGATGGGCTATCAACGGCTCGGCCTGGCCTTCTGCATCGGGCTCAATGCCGAGGCGCGCTACATCGCGCGCTTCTACACGAAGCAGGGCTTCGAGTGCTACAGCGTCTGCTGCAAGAACTGCAGCTTCGCCAAGAAAGAGTTCGGTCTCAAGCAGGTCAAGCCGGAGCTGGAGCATGAAGCCATGTGCAACCCGAAGTTCCAGGCAAAGTTCCTTGCTGATAAGGGCGTGGAGCTCTTCATCTCCTGCGGACTCTGCGTCGGGCATGACGCACTCTTCAACGCCGCCTGCCCCGGCCCCGTCACGACGCTCGTCGTCAAAGACCGCCTGCTGGCCCACAATCCCCTCGGTGCCATCTACTCGCGCTACTGGAAGCGCAAGCTCGGCATCATGGATGAAAATGAAGTCTAAGCGCCAACAAAAAGTCCAGCGCTGGACTTTTCGCAGGAAACTGCCCGCATAGGATAAGAAAGGGGCTGTGAAATAACAGACTCCGAAAACAAGAGGGCCGCATGCTCATTGAG
>ERZ1023848.548-NODE-548-length-11071-cov-7.739561_pt1 | contig 11071 bp, 8 predicted proteins | sample MGYA00380385_ERZ1023848 | MGnify/ENA primary metagenome ERZ1023848 (study PRJEB33179, sample SAMN07449069) | human gut metagenome | biome: Human-gut; feature: Human associated habitat; material: Faeces | host: Homo sapiens | place: India:Kasaragod | collected...
CATCCGAGATTAGCGGCAGGGTGGTGGTCTCGGAGTTGGTTTTAAGTGACAGGGGTAGGGCGGGTCGTCGGGGTGGATCACCAGTTCGGCTCCCACTTCATCGGCTACCGGAGCGATCTCTCTAAGGAAATGGATCAGGTTGGCCCGCAGCTTTTCGGCGTCGATATCCTTGTAGCGGTCGAGCGCCTCCTGGAACTGCGCTACCGTAAAACTCTCCTCTGAACCGGGCAGCCCTGCGATCATGTTGCGGGTGAGCAGCTCTTTGTCTGCATCGCTCATTTCGGAATAGCGGCCCAGTGCCTTTCCTTTGTCCATGTCCGAATACTCTTTCTCAGCACCGGGACGCTTGAGGATGAACAGGTCGAAAGCCATGAAAGCCGCCCGTTCGAAACGCAGCGCCTTCGATCCGTCCGGCATCGTGTAGGCCAGGTCGGTACGCGTCCAGTCCAGTACCGGCATGAAGTTGTAGGTGATGCAGTAAATGCCGCACCGGGCAAGGTTGCGGATGCTCTGCTTGTAGTTGTCGATGTAGCGTTGGAAATCGCCCGTTTGCGTTTTGATGTGCTCGTGTACCGGCACGCTCTCGACAACGCTCCAGGTGAGCCCGGCGTCGGCTACCTCTTTTTTGCGCTTTGCGATCTCTTCGACCGTCCATACCTCCCCGTTGGGAATATGGTGGAGTGCTGTCACTACGTCGGTCGCACCCGCCTGGCGGATGTCGGCGAGGCTTACCGGATCATTGGGGCCGTACCAGCGCCACGATTGTTTGCATAGGTATGTCATAACGGATTATTTGCTGAGGTTAATGGATTTGCGCGGCAGGCCGCTGCATATCCCTAATGGTTTTGGGGTTGTCGTGTTGCCCGGATTCGCGCCGTGCGGAATGGTGCCCCGGGCCGATCAGATCGAGAAGGCGTCGAAACCGCCGTCGATCACGGTCATCGTGCCCGAAACGAATTTCGATGCGTCGCTCGCGAGCCATTGCAGCGTGCCGAGCAGCTCCGAAGGTTCGCCGAAACGGCCGTAAGGCGTGTGCGCGAGGATCGTTTTCGACCGTTCGGTATAACTTCCGTCCGGGTTCAGCAATAGCGTCCGGTTCTGCTCCGTGATGAAGAAGCCGGGCGCGATGGCGTTTACCCGCAGTCCGTCGCCGTATTTGGTGGCCAGTTCGCCGCACATGTATTTGGTAAAATTCGTCACCGCGGCTTTCGCCACGCCGTACCCGGCCACGCGCGTAAGCGGCCGGATCGCCGATTCCGACGAGATGTTGATGATCGATCCCTGCTTCTGCTCGATCATCGCCCGGGTGAAGGTCATGGTCGGCAGGATAATCCCGAACAGGTTCAGGTCGACGACCTTGCGGACGGCTTCGATGTCGAGGTCGAAAATCGTCTTGTCGGGGGCGATCGTCGCACCGGCCATGTTGCCGCCCGCTCCGTTGATCAGCACGTCGATCCGGCCGTAGCGGGCCATAATCTCGGTGTAGTTGCCTTCGAGTACCTGCTTGTCGAGCACATCGGTGTAAAGGAACATGACTTCGCCGCCTTCGGCCTTTACCTCCTCTTCCAGTCTGCGGCCCGCCTCTTCGTTACGGTCGAGGATCACCACTTTGGCGCCCTGTTCCGCAAAATGGTGCACCATCGAGGTGCCGAGTACACCGGCGGCTCCGGTGATGACGATTACCTTGTCTTGTACGCTGAACAGATTTTTCATGCTGTCTGATTTTAAATATTGTCGTTTTATCTGGTGTCGGTGTATTCATTCGGTATATTGACGGGACTGAAAACGATATCAAGATACCGGATGCTAAAGGTATCGATAATTTCCGAAACTCCTGCGTATAACCGGGAGCATCGTGCCGGAATTTTTGTTTTGCGGTTGGACAATGGGCCGAAGCGATGGGAGGGAGAGACCGGCAACCCCTTGCGGATCTTTTCGAATCGGAGGAAAGGATTTGCATGTTTGCCGAATGATGCGTTATTTTGTAGACTAACCGAACTAAAAACCGGAAACCGATGACCCGACTTTTGCTGCTCGCCCGCGCCTGTCTGCTGGGCCTGATGTGCGCCCCTGCGGCGCTGACCGCCGCCCCGCCCACCGGGCTGATGACCGACCTGATCGAGCACACCGACCGGGTGTGGATCAACGGCTATCCTACGCAGATGACCCTCGAAGAGGCCGCCCGGTCGATCGAGCCGGTGCAGATGGCGCTGATTTACAACCGGCGCCCGATGTTCAGCTGGATGCTCAATGACGTGCGCCCGGATGTCAAGCAGACTTTCGCACAAATACAGGTCGGCACGAGCCGCGAACAACTGAGCCGGTACCGGAGCGATATGTGGAACGCACGCTTCGAAAACAACGACAACTCCACTACGGTGATTTACGACGGCGAGCCGCTCAAACCCAATACTGTCTATTACTGGAAAGTGCGCACCGACAACAACAATGCGCAGCAGGACTGGTCCGAAATCCGGGCCTTCCGCACGGCCGATACGCTTTATGACTACAAAACGGCCTATTATCCGCAGGTCAAAAGCGACGAACGCCCCGTATCGGTCGAACGGTTGCCGGGCGGCGATCTGGCCGTCGATTTCGGCCGCGCTTCGTTCGGACAGTTGGTGCTGACCCTCGATGCGCAGCAGGCCGATACGATCATTGTCCGTATCGGCGAGGCGTTGCGTGACGGACGGCTTGACCGCAAGCCAGACGGAACGATCCGCTACCGTGAACACAAACTTGCGCTATTGCCGGGGCGCCATACTTACCGGATCAAAATCATGCCCGATACGCGCAACACGCGCAACACGCCGCCGTTGGCCGTTCCGATGCCGGAATACGTCGGCGAGGTGCTGCCGTTCCGCTACCTCGAGATCGAAGGATACAAGCACGATATCGCTCCTGCCGACATCGAACGGCAGACGGTACATTATCCGTTCAATGACTTTGCAGTGCATTTTACCAGTTCCGATACCGTGCTGAATCGGGTGTGGGAACTGTGCCGCTATTCGGTGAAGGCGACCTCTTTCGCCGGGATTTATGTCGACGGGGACCGCGAACGCATTCCCTATGAGGCCGACGCTCTGCTCAACCAATTGTGCCACTACTCGGTCGACCGTGAGTTTACCCTTGCACGCCGTTCGCACGAGTACCTGCTTAACCATGCCACCTGGCCGACCGAATGGATTTTGCAGTCGGTGCTGATCGCCTGGTACGATTATCTCTACACGGGCGATATCCGTTCGGCTGAGGCCAATTACTCGTTGCTGAAGAACAAAACGCTGTCGGCGCTCGAGGAAGAGGACGGACTGATTGTAGTACTGAATAATCCGAAGGTCGATTCCGCACTGCGCGATTCGATCCGCCTGCCGCAGAACCAGAAACTGGACGACATCGTCGACTGGCCCCGCGGCGAGTTTACCTTCATGCCGAAAAATATCAGTCCCAACGTGTTCCACTATGCCAGCCTCGAGTTGATGGGCAAACTGGCGGGAGCTATGGGGAAAAAGGCCGACTCGGCGGCGTATGCATCGCAGGCCGCCCGTACGGCAGCGAGCATCAATAAGTATTTTTTCGATAAAAAAAGCGGGCTTTACCGCGACGGAATCGGTACCGACCATGTCTCGGTTTACAGCAATATGTTCCCGATCGTATTTTCGCTCGTGCCGCCGCAGTACCAGCCCCGTATCGCCGATTATCTCGTTTCGCGCGGGATGGATTGCAGCGTTTACGCGGCACAGTTCCTGCTCGATGCGCTCTACGATACGGGTAAGGCCGATGCGGCGTTCAAACTGCTGACCGCGACCGATTTGCGGAGTTGGTACAACATGATTCGCGCCGGTTCTACGATTACGATGGAGGCATGGGACATCCTTTTCAAGTACAATCAGGATTGGAACCACATCTGGGGTGCGGTGCCGGCCAATGTCATTCCCCGGAAACTGATGGGAATCGAACCCGTCGAGCCGGGATTCCGCCGCGCCCGCATTAAGCCGCAGCCGGGTCCGCTGCGTACGGCTTCGATTACGATGCCGACGATCCGCGGCGATGTCGGCGTCTCTTTCGACAACGCACCGGGGCGGTTCGTGCTCGAAGTGGCGATGCCGGTCAATATGGTGGGCGATGTCTACCTGCCGCTCTATTCGCAGGGACGTTTTACGCTGACGATGGACGGGAAGTCGTTGCCGGGCGTAAAGGCCGAGAACGGATTTGTCAAGGTGCCCGATGTCGGTTCCGGCAAACATGTTTTCGAATTGACCTTTGCTGCTGCCCGGTAGACTGCTGGCGAACCTTAGTCACATGTGAAATAGCCGTGCGGAGGAACATCCGCGAATCTCCGTGCGCGTACCGTTGCGGGGCGGGAAGAAAGTAAATAACGGGCATTCCGCTTCGTTAACCTCGTTCGGATCACTTCGGATTCAGAAATACCGGCTGCCCGACTGAGAAATTTAAGAAATTAAAATCAACCGACGAATGAAACCTATTCTGCTATCCCTGTTATTGTTATTTGCTGTGCCCGTGTGTGCGGCCCTGCCCCCCGTTTTTCCTGCGGAGGCGGTCGAAAAATCCCAGGCCGATCTGCGGACGACGACTTATCTTTCGCCTGTCCGGGTCATGTGGATTCAAAACGAAGAGCTGGTCGAGGGGGCGGACCATCTGCTCGCCAAGGGCAAGGGGCAGATGATCAATGCGCCTTATCCGCACTGCGTGATGACGAGCCGCGAGGGCAGGCGCCCGTCGCTGCTGCTCGATTTCGGACGGGAGATACAGGGTGGCGTTCAGATCGTGACAGCAGGCATTACGGGGCACAAGCCGGCCAGAGTGCGCGTCCGGCTGGGCGAGTCGGCCAGCGAGGCGATGTGCGAGATCACGCCCGAAAGCGGTGCGACGAACGACCATGCGATGCGCGACTATGTGATGTACCTGCCGTGGTACGGTGTGAGCGAAACCGGCAATTCGGGATTCCGTTTCGTGCGGATCGACCTGTTGGAAGACGATGTGGTGGTACCCGTACAGGAGATTCGCGCTAAATTTACCTACCGGGATATTCCTTACCTGGGCTCGTTCCGCTCGAGCGATCCGCGCCTCGACAGCATTTGGATGACGGGAGCTTATACCGTACACCTCAATATGCAGGATTACCTGTGGGACGGGATCAAGCGCGACCGGCTCGTTTGGATGGGCGATGCACATCCGGAGCTCTGTACGATGCTGGCGGTTTTCGGCGACAACGAGGTGATGAAAAAGACGCTTGACCAGGCCCGCGACCAGACGCCGCTGCCGGGTTGGATGAACGGTATTTGCGCCTATTCGCTCTGGTGGGCTTTGATCCATCACGATTATTATATGTATACCGGAGACCTCGACTACCTGCGCGAGCAGCAGTCTTATATGAATGCGCTGTTCGATATGGCGGCCGGCATGGTCGATGGGCAGGGGCGTGAGCACATGACCGGTGCGGGCCGCTTCCTCGACTGGCCGACCAGTCGCGACCGGAAGGCTGTCGATGCCGGATTGCATGCGCTGTTGCTGATGACTTTCGATGCCGGGATCCGGATGGCCGGTGCGCTGGGCGATACGGCGTTGGCTGCCAAATGTTCGTCGGCGGCGGAGCGGATGCGTAAGGTGACGCCTGATTACGCCACGACCAAACAGTCTGCGGCGCTGGCCGCTTTGGCCGGCCTTGTGCCTGCCCGGCAGGTGAACGAAGAGGTGCTTAAAAAGGGCGGGGTGGAAGGATTCTCGACTTTTTACGGCTATTATATGCTGCAGGCGAAGGCCAAAGCGGGCGATTATGCCGGTGCGATCGACAATATCGACACCTATTGGGGTGCGATGCTCGATCTGGGTGCGACCACTTTCTGGGAGGACTTCGATATCAAATGGCTCGACAATGCCGCACGTATCGACGAACTGGTGCCGGAAGGCAAAGTCGATGTGCACCGCAGTTACGGGGATTTCTGCTACAAAGGTTTCCGCCACAGCTTCTGCCACGGCTGGGCTTCGGGGCCGACAGCGTGGCTGAGCGAGCATGTGCTCGGGATTTCGATCGTCGAACCGGGTTGCAAAGCGGTGCGCGTACGGCCTCACCTGGGCGGCCTGCAATGGGCCGAAGGTACTTTTCCGACGCCGTACGGCGTGATCTCGGTGAGGCACGAACGGCAGGGGGACGGTACGGTGAAATCGAAAATTTCGGCACCCAAAGGGGTGAAAATCGTTCGTTGAAGCATGGACACCGGTTCCGTGGAGGCGTGCGGGCTTATGGAGTTGCGCGGGGGCGGTTTCCGGCGGTATGCGGAGTTGCGGGGCCTTGCCCTCAATCCGGACGAAGCGAATCGGTGATTTTGCCCAAAAATTACAGGGAGAATATCACAATTTGCAGGTAGTGGTTCCAAATAATGTGGTATATTTGTTCTGCTTCAACCGCTTCCGAGAGTAGTGGAAGGCGGTTGAAGCAGGCCCGTATTCGCTTTTTGCGTTGCCGGAGGGCGTTCCGGCGAATCCGTTTATCGCGCGGGATCACTTGTCCCGGAAGGCATTGGAGACGATCGGGCCAGAAGGTGTGAACTGAAAAACTACAGGTCCGTTGTTGCGGGGTATTTCCGTATCGCGAACTCCTTGCAGACGGCATAAATCTGACTGAACCGATGGAACAAATCTCGTTTTTGGCTTTTGACCTGGGAGCGACCAGCGGCCGCTCGATTCTGGGCACGCTTCGCGACGGCAAGTTGCAGATGAAGGAGCTGACCCGTTTCCCGAACCAGATTCTTGAACTGGGCGGGCACTATTACTGGAATATCTTTTCGCTCTACGAACACCTCAAGGCCGGGATGATTGCCTGTGCGAAGGAGGGGGCGAAAATCACGTCGATCGGTATCGACACGTGGGGCGTCGACTTTGCGCTGATCGGTGAAGACGGCCAAATCCTGGGCATGCCCCTGGCATACCGGGACCTGCATACCACGGGGGCTCCCGAGGAATATTTTGCAAAGGTCATGCCGCGCAAGGAGGTCTACGACCTCACCGGTATTCAGGTGATGAATTTCAACAGCCTGTACCAGCTCTACGCGATGCAGCGCGACCATTCGTCGCCGCTGAAAGCCGCCGTCCGTGCGCTGTTCATGCCCGATGCGCTGAGTTATATGCTTACCGGCAAGATGGCGACCGAATACACGATCGCTTCGACATCCCAGATACTCAATCCGCGAACCAAGAAGATGGAGGCGAAGTTGCTCGAAAAGATGGGCGTCAAGGGTTCGCTGTTCGGCGAAGTGGTGCCTACGGGTACCGTGGTCGGTACGCTGACCGATGCATTGGCCGCAGAGACGGGGCTCGATAAGGTCCCGGTGGTGGCCGTGGCCGGTCACGATACCGCTTCGGCCGTAGCCGCCGTGCCCGCTTCCGATGAAAAGTTCGCGTACCTGAGTTCCGGCACCTGGTCGCTGATGGGCATCGAGGTGAAAGACCCGGTGATTACCGACGAGACCGCCGCGCTGAACATCACGAACGAAGGCGGAGTCGAGGGAACCACGCGTCTGCTGAAGAATATCACCGGGATGTGGATTCTGGAACAGTGCATCAAGGAGTGGAAAAAGGAAGGTGCCGAATATTCCTACCCGGAGATCGTGAAAATGGCCGGGGAGGCGACCCCGTTCCGCTCGTTCATCGACCCGGACGATCCCTCTTTCGCGAATCCGCCCAGCATGGCGGCTGCGATCCGCAACTATTGTGCGGCGAGCGGGCAGCCCGTGCCGCAGACGCATGCCGAACTGATCCGCTGCATCTTCGAATCGCTGGCGCTCAAGTATAAAGATATCCTCGAGAAGTTCCGCGTGCTGGCCCCGTTCCCGATCGAAAAGCTTCACATCATCGGCGGCGGTTCGAAAAACCGGTTGCTCGACCAGTTTACCGCCAATGCCATCGGTATTCCGGTAGTGGCCGGCCCGTCGGAAGCGACGGCCATCGGCAACATCATGTTGCAGGCGCGCGCCGCAGGATGTGTCGGTTCGTTGCAGCAGATGCGTGATATGATCGCCAAGGTGGTCGAGACCGAGACTTTCACGCCGCAGGATACCGCTGCGTGGAACGAGGCTTATTACAAGATCAAGCATTTGTTGAAATAGCCCCGCAGCAGGGGCGGACGCGACCGGATGTCGGCGCGGGTATGAAACCGTGAGTTCCGGCGGAGGAGGGCAGTTTTATCCCTTTCCGGACATTCCGGTATTGGTTACACAGGAATTGCTCAATAAAAATCAACCATAAAACTGACTATGAAAGAAGCACAGATCATCAAGGCTTACGAGGCCGCCAAAGAGCGCTATGCACAGATCGGGATCGATACCGACGAGGCACTGAAGAAATTGCAGAATATCTCCCTCTCGCTGCACTGCTGGCAGACGGATGACGTAACCGGTTTCGAAAACCCGGACGGCCAACTTTCGGGCGGTATCCAGGCTACCGGTAACTATCCCGGCAAGGCCCGTAATATCGAGGAGGTACGCAAGGATATCGAGAAGGCCAAGAGCCTGATCCCCGGTTCGCACCGCCTGAGCATCCATGCCATCTACGGCGATTTCGGCGGCAAGAAGGTGGACCGCAACGAGATCGAGCCGAAACATTTCCAGAGCTGGATCGACTGGGCGAAAGCCAACGACATGAAGCTCGATTTCAACAGCACCAGCTTCTCGCATCCGCTCAGCGGCGACCAGTCGCTGTCGAGCCGCGACAAAGCCGTTCGCGATTTCTGGATCGAGCATACGATCCGCAGCCGTAAAATCGCCGACGAGATGGGTCGCCAGTTGAACGACAAAGCGTGCCACAACCTGTGGATTCACGACGGTTCCAAGGACCTGACCGTGGACCGTTACCTCTACCGTTCGCTGCTGAAAGATTCGCTGGATAAGATTTTCGCTACGAAATGCCCGAACGTGAAGGATGCCGTCGAATGCAAACTGTTCGGTACCGGCCTCGAGAGCTTTACCGTGGGTTCGCACGAATTCTACATGGGGTATGCGGTGAAAAACGGAATCATGGCTACCCTCGACATGGGCCACTTCCATCCGACCGAAGAGACCTATGATAAAATTTCGGCGATGTTGCTCTTCACGCCCGAGATCCTGTTGCATGTGAGCCGTCCGGTACGTTGGGACAGCGACCATGTGGTTATTCTCAACGACAGCGTACAGATGCTGGCGCAGGAGATCGTATGGGCCGACGCGCTGAACAAGGTAAACATCGGCCTCGACTATTTCGACGCTTCGATCAACCGCATCGGTGCCTATGTAATCGGCAGCCGCGCGACGCAGAAAGCCTTCCTGCAGGCGCTGCTCTCTCCGATCAAGCAACTGCGCGATTACGAGTCGTCGGGCCGCTTCTTCCAGCGCCTCGCACTGCTCGAAGAGTCGAAGAGCATGCCGTGGGCAGCCGTGTACGACTACTTCTGCCTGAAAAACAACGCTCCGGCAGCAGAGGATTACATCGCTACGATCGAGCAGTACGAAAAAGAGGTAACCTCGAAGCGTTAGTTCCTCTTATCGGACATATACCAAGAGTGGTCGAAAGCGTTGTCCGGACGGATCAACGCTTTCGTCCTGTCTTACAACAAGGCTACCTAAACTAACTGAAAACTTATGGATAACCTACTTATCGGAATCTTGCTGATGACCATCGGGTCGTTTGCCGGGTCGAGCTATTACGCTCCCATCAACAAGATTAAAAACTGGTCGTGGGAGACTTACTGGATTTGCCAGGGCATCGTGTCGTGGATCATCCTGCCGTGGGCCTTCACACTTTATGCCGTACCTTTTTCCGCATTGGGAACGGTACTGACGGCCGCTCCTGCCAAATCCATGTTCCTGGCCGTTCTGTTCGGTGCGCTGTGGGGCATCGGCGGTCTTACCTGGGGCCTCAGCATGCGCTATCTGGGTATTTCGCTCGGACAGTCGATCTCTGCCGGATTTTGCGCCGCATTCGGTACGGTGATCCCGCCGATCGTGGCCGGTAAACAACTCTTTACCTCACCTGCGGGATGGATCATGCTGATCGGTGTGGCCGTCGCTCTGGCCGGTATCGCCGTGATCGGTTATGCCGGTTCGTTACGCGACAAAGGCATGACCGAGGAGGAGAAGAAAAAAGCGGTTAAAGAATTTGCCTTGAAAAAAGGATTGATCATCGCCATCTTTGCCGGTTTGATGAGCGCCTGCATGGCTTACGGCCTTGCCGCAGGAAAGCCGATCGCCAAAGCGGCGATCGACAATGGATGCTCGGCGCTGCTGTCGTTTAGCCCGGTGCACATTTTCGTGATGTTCGGCGGTTTCCTGACCAACTTCGTTTACTGCATCTACCTGTTCAGCAAGAATAAATCGCTGAAGGAGTTCCGCACTGTAGGCAGCTCCGTGCTGGTGCGCAACCTGCTCTTCTCGCTGTTGGGCGGGTCGCTGTGGTACATGCAGTTCCTGTTCCTGGGCATGGGCCAGAGCTTTATCTCCGGCAATGCGATATTGATGGCGTTCAGTTGGAGCATCCTCATGTCGCTGAACATCGTTTTCAGCAACTTCTGGGGAATCGTTCTCAAGGAGTGGAAAGGCAGTCGGGGCAAAACGATCGTGGTGCTGTGCTGCGGCCTGCTGCTGCTGATCTTCTCGGTTTTCTTCCCGTCGCTGTTTTAACTTAACCTAAAAGAGATACTACCATGCAAAGAAGTGCATTCAAAATGAAACTGAAACCCGGCTGCGAGGCCGAGTACCAGAAACGCCACAACGAAATCTGGCCCGAACTGGTCAAGATGTTGAAAGATTCCGGCGTATACGACTATTCGATCTTCTGGGACAAGGAGACGAATATTCTGTTTGCCGTGCAGAAAATCGAAGGCGAGCAAACCTCGCAGGATCTGGGGCCGACCCCGATCGTGCAGAAATGGTGGGATTATATGGCCGATATCATGGAGACCAATCCGGATAACTCGCCCGTTTCGATTCCGCTCCCCGAACTGTTTTACATTGAGTAAAAATAGCCATTAATAGAATAAAAACGGCATAAACGACGTTCCTCTCATGTTTTACTGACGCATATA
>ERZ1023848.550-NODE-550-length-11057-cov-6.852754_pt1 | contig 11057 bp, 14 predicted proteins | sample MGYA00380385_ERZ1023848 | MGnify/ENA primary metagenome ERZ1023848 (study PRJEB33179, sample SAMN07449069) | human gut metagenome | biome: Human-gut; feature: Human associated habitat; material: Faeces | host: Homo sapiens | place: India:Kasaragod | collected...
GGGTATATACGGGCGAATGTTCCAAGGCATGGCGAGGCGGTCTCCAAAACCGCTTGTGGTGGGTTCGATTCCCAACCGTCGGTGCCAAAAATCAAGCGAGATAGGTGGTGACGTGTCCGGCGAGCAGAATCTTATCCCGTTCGACCAGCGAACAGAGGCCGAGCAGAAAGCAATACGAACAGCGGGCGGCATCGCCTCCGGTGCGGCACGCCGCCGCAAGCGCAGCCTCCGGGAGGCTGCAGACCTGTACCTCTCTCTGCCGGTTTCCGACCGGCGAAGGTGGAACAAGATAGCCCGCAAGGGCGTGGACCCAGAGGACGTGGACAATCAGATGGCAATGATTATCGGACTAACCGAGGCGGCAACTCTGGGCGATGCCAGGGCGGCCAAAATCATTGTCGATCTGCTTGGTGATGTCGCCGGAGAGGCCCAGGGAGGGGTGCAGATCATTGATGACCTGTAGGCTTTCCGACATCATCTCCCCGGCCTTTGTGGAGCCACACAGGGCTGTCAAAGCCCATGAGGTCAACGAGGTCGTATCAAAGGGCGGCAGAGCCTCCACGAAATCTTCTTGGATATCTGTGGAGCTGGTGCTGCTGATCCTGAAGGACCCGCAGATTCACGCCTGTGTCTTCCGCAAGTATGGCAACACCCTCCGAACTACGGTTTACGCTCAGGTCGTATGGGCGATAGCGCAGCTGGGCTTGACCCGCAAATTCCGCTGCACGGTAAGCCCGATGGAGTGCGTCTATATCCCAACCGGGCAGAAGATCATGTTCTTCGGGATGGACGATCCCGGCAAGGTAAAGTCCATCAAAGTTCCATTCGGCTATATCGGTGTGGACTGGTTCGAGGAGCTGGACCAGTTCGATGGGCCGGAGCAAATCCGAAACGTGGAGCAGTCCACATTGCGAGGCGGCCCGTTCAGCATGACCTTCAAATCCTTCAATCCTCCCGCGATGGCCCGGAACTGGGCCAACCGCTACGCCCTGGAGGAGAAGCCGGGGAAGCTGGTGCATCACAGCACCTATCTGACTACCCCACCGGAGTGGCTGGGACCCCGCTTCTTGGCGGACGCTGAGCATCTGAAAGCCACAAACCCTACCGCCTACCGGCATGAGTATCTGGGAGAGGTCGTGGGCAGCGGGACGCAGGTTTTCGAGAATCTGCAGCTCCGAGACATCTCGGACGAGGAGATTTCGCAGTTTGACCGCATTACAAACGGCGTGGACTGGGGCTGGTACCCTGACCCCTGGGCGTGGAACCGGATGCACTACGATGCCGCAAGGCGGACGCTCTACCTGTTCTCCGAGCTGACCCGGCACCGTACCAGCAACCAGGACACCGCCGCCCTGCTGATGGAGCTCATCCCGCAGGATGAGCTCGTCATTGCGGACAGCGCCGAGGAGAAATCCGTCAGCGACTATAAGGCCTTCGGGCTCAACTGCCGGGCGTCCGAAAAGGGCCCCGGCAGTGTAGCGTATTCCATGAAGTGGCTGCAATCCCTGACGGCCATTGTCATTGACCCAGGCCGCTGCCCGGACACGGCCAGAGAGTTCACCGAGTATGAGTATGAGCGGGACCCAAAGACCAACGAGGTTATGGAGGGATATCCCGATGTCGCAAACCACCATATCGACGCCGTGCGCTATGGCACGAACCGCATCTGGAAGAGGAGGGGCAAGTGAGAAAGCTGAAACGATGGCTTATTGAGCGCTTCCTTCCCGCCTGGTGCCGGGATGAGCTCTTGGAGGAGAACCGGAGGCTCCGGGAGCGCCTAGCGTGCAAAGAGCAAGAGATCGACCGCCTGGAGGCGTATATCCAGGGAATCCACGATAACCAGCGCCGTCAAGGGCGCATCGTTATCCATTGCAAGGAGGTGTCCGGACCGTGAGCATCTTTTCCGCCCTGTTCGACCAAGGCAAGATTTATAATTTTCAGCAGGCTTTCGGCGTGAAGGACATCACCACTGCCGAGATGCAGGCTGCTATCCGGGATTGGGCGCAGCTCTACTATCAGGCGGAAGCAACGCCGGAGGAGGATCCTTGCCAGAGAATTCCGGTGCTGGTGGTATCGACAATTACCCGTGCGGTCTTCTCTGAATATCAGGCTGATAGCGATAATGAAGACGCAAAGCGCATCCTGCTGGAGCTTGGCCGGGTAAAGGGTAAGGCTGTGCAACAGGCGCTCATTGGCGGGCAGAGTTTCCTGAAACCCGTCTTCGGGACAACCGGCCTGGCGTTTTCCGTTATCCCCCGGGGCAGTTATCTGCCGCTGGGGAGAAATGAGCGAGATGAGATCACGGACATCGGAACGGCGGAGCGTACCGTGGAGGGGCGCAACAGCTACACCCTCCTGGAACGCCGCCGGGTAGATGCCACTGGGAATCTGGTCATCGAGAGTAAGCTGTATTTAAGCGGCGATGGGCAGACCCTTGGCGTGCAGGTGCCGCTTGATACCCTGGAGAAGTACGCTGGCCTTGTGCCGGAGCTGGTGCTCCCTGGGGTCGGCTCCATCGGCCTTATCCCTGTTCGGTGCCCCCAGGAGAACACGGTAGACGGGAGCCCGGATGCCGTCAGCATCTTTGCCTCGGCGGCTGGGCTTATCCACAATCTCAATCGCAATGAGGCCCAGCTTGATCGGGAGCTTGAGAATGGCCGCAGCCGGGTATTCGCCTCGGCGGACCTTCTCAAAACCGGAGCGGATGGGCGGAAGCGCCTGTCCGATGACCTCTTTGTTGGGCTGGATGATGACCCTGAGACCGTGGGAGTTACCGTCTATTCTCCTGAGCTTCGTGTTCAGAGCTTCTTGGATAAAAAGATGGATTCCCTCCGCAGTGCGGAAAGCCTGATGGGCTTGAAGCGTGGCCTCCTTTCCAACGTTGAAACCGTGCAGAAAACGGCAACGCAAATCACCGACAGTGCTGGCAGTTATAACCTCACCATTATCGGCTTCCAGCGCATGTGGGAGAGCGCCGCCCGTGAGGCGGTCCGGGTCTGCGAGATCCTAGGGCGGCTCTACAAGGTATTCTCCGGGAGTACCATTGACCAGGAGAAGGACATCACCATTTCTTGGGGCAACGGCGTCCTCTACGACGAGGACAAGACCTGGGAGGAATACAAGTCCATGGCGGCCGCCGGTATGCTGAAAACAGAGATTGCCCTGGGTTGGTATTTCGACCTCCCGACGGAGACGGAGGCGGACTTGGCGTATATCCGGAAGCGCTACATGCCGGAGCAGGACGCCCCGGTAGATGAGTAATGCTCCGGGCGGACGAGATCGACGCCCTGCGGGGCGCCGCCGAGGAGCTGACGGCTCCCATCGTGGACTATCTGATTCAGGACCTTGCCAAGCGAGTGGCCAAGGCCGGGCAGTTTACGGCCACGGCGCAGTATCAGACCTGGAAGCTCCAGGAGCTTGGCCTCTCCCAGCGGGAGATCAAGAAGCAGCTCAAAAAGCTGCTGAAGGTCTCCAACCGGGAACTCCGGAGGATGCTGACCCAGAGCGCCGAGGCGGGCTACAGCTACGACCTTCGGAGCCTGCCGCAGGTGCAGGCCATCCCGTTCCGGCAAAATGAGGCGGTCCAGCAGATCGTGGCGGCGGCCGTGCGGCTGGCGGAGAACGACCTGAGCAACATCACCCAGACCATCGGCATGGTGGACCCATACGGCCGGGCGCTCCCGCTGAGGGATGCCTACCAGAGCTGTATGGATTTCGCTTTCGTGCAGGTTTCTATCGGAGCGGCGGACTACAATACCGCCATCCGGCAGGCCACCAAAAACCTGGCGGACCGGGGCGTGCGCTGGATTGATTATGAATCCGGCGTGCATACGAGCCTGGAGGCTGCCGTCCGGCGCAACGTCATGGGCGGCCTCGGCTTGATGCAGGAGCAGATATCCCAGAGGACCCACGATGACCTGGGCGCTGACGGCTGGGAGATCGACGCCCACAACAACAGCGCCCCGGACCATGAGCCCATCCAGGGGCGGCAGTACCCGGACGCCGAGTATCAAGCGCTGAACAGCAGCCTTGTGCGGCGCATCGGGACGCTCAACTGCGGCCATTCCGCCCATCCCATCATCCTGGGCGTGAGTATCCCACAGTATAGCCCGGAAGAGCTGGAGCGGATGCGCCAGAAGAACGAGGAGGGCGTTACCTACCAGGGTAAGCACTATACCGGCTACGAAGCCACCCAGCGGCAGCGGCGACTGGAAGCCTCCATCCGGCGGCAAAAGCGGCGCATCCTGGTGGACGAAGCCGCCGGGGATGCGGAAAAGTTGCAAACGGACCAGATTAAGCTCCAGATCCTCCGGCAGGAATACTCCCGATTCTCCAAGGCCGCTGGCCTGCGGACCCAGTTAGAGCGGGCGGAGGTTGCCAAGTTCGGATGGAAGCAGGTTGGTGCGGCGGAGAAAGCACTTGAGAAGACTCTTCTTCCCAAACGAAAGGCAGCGCAGATACCTACAGAAAAGTTTACTGAATACGCGTTGAATCCCCGGAAGGCCCCAGATAAGGCAGTTGCCTTTTCGTCTGCGCTGGGGTATGATGTTGACAGCGTGGATGATCTGATTGGGCGTATACGCGAAGGATTGGGCCGGTTTCCCGCAAAGCAAAAGGGCGACAATGGGTACGGAATGCGGTATGAGGTCCGTATGGAGATCGAAGGGCGCAATTCGAGGACGGCAAAGATCATTACGGCATGGATTGATGACAACAAGACGAAGGAAATGCGCCTTGTGAGTGCCTATGTGGATAAGGAAAAGAGGAGAGGGAAGTGAAGCCATATACTCACGTTGTGCTGACTTCGGGAGAATCTGCTTGTATCGTCGATGTGCTGGAAGATGGCGTAGCCTATCTTGCGGATGTAGATCACCAGGACGGGAGCACTTCTACCGAATTTGTGAAGCATGGCGATATCGAACGTGTGACAGATTGACCCAGTACAACTCAATGATTGAAGCAGCCGAAGGGCTGCTTTTTTCATACCCATTTGGCCTATCCGTGGGCCTAAAAGGACGGAACGGCAGGAGCTGGCGACCTCCTAAAACGCCTAGCCGAAAGAGGAGAAACCATGAAAACCGAATTTCTGCAGAATTTCAAAGTGGGCGACCAGGCCCTCACCAAGGAGATCATCGACGAGATCCTCGCCGAGAATGGCCGTGACATCGAAGCGGCAAAAAAGCCCTTTGTGGACTACCAGTCCATCAAGGAGCAGCTGGATGAGGCCAAGAAGGCTCTGAAGGCATTTGAAAGGGTGGACGCATCCCAGCTTCAGGCGAAGATCAAGGAACTCCAAGGGCAGCTCACCAGCAAGGACAAGGAGTGGCAGGAGAAACTGGACGGTATGGCGTTTGAGGGCAAACTCAAGGACGCCATCACCGCTGCCAAGGGCCGCAGCGCCAAGGCCATCTCCGCCCTGCTGGACATGGACGCCCTGCGAAAGTCCAGCAACCAGGATACCGACATCAAGGCGGCCCTGGAAACTCTCCAGAAGGAGAACGGCTACCTCTTCGAGACGGATCCCCCGGCGCCTTACGCTCCGGGCCCCGGCAAGAATCCCATTCCCGGCAAACCGGATGCGCCCATTTCCCTTTCTGCGGCGCTCCACGAAAAATACGATAAGTAAAGGAGACTGAATTATGCCTATTACTCTCGCTGAAGCCAAGGTCGGTATGGCCGATAAGGTCGACCAGATGATCGTCGATGAGTTCCGCCGGAGCTCTCTTCTGCTGGACCGGCTGGTGTTCGACAACGCCATTTCTCCCGGTACCGGCGGGTCTACCCTGACCTACGGCTACATCCAGCTCAAGACCCCCTCCACCGCCGCTGTTCGTGCCATCAACAGCGAGTATTCCGCCGGTGAGGCCAAGCGGGTGGAGAAGACCGCCAAGGCTGTCATCATGGGCGGTTCCTTCCAAGTGGACCGTGTGCTCCAGAACACCTCCGGCGCTGTGGATGAGCTGGCCTTCCAGCTGTCCCAGAAGGTCAAGGCCACCAGCAACTACTTCCACAACCTCGTCATCAACGGCATCGCCGCTTCCACTGGCGCCGGTTACGTGACCGGTACCTTCGACGGCTTACGGAAGCTTCTGGACGGCACCTCCAATGAGTTCACCACCGACATCGACCTCTCCGATTCTGCCAAGGTCGGGAGCAACGCCAACGCCTTCATTGACCAGCTGGACCAGCTGGTGCACGCCATCGACGGCGACACCACCATGCTGCTGATGAACAGCGACATGCTGCTGAAGGTCCGTGCCGCCGCCCGCCGGGCTGGCTACTATGAGCGCACCAAGGACGATTTCGGCCGGGTCGTGGAGACCTTCGCCGGTATCCCCCTGATGGACTGCGGCAAGTACTACAACGGCAGCAACTCCGTGGATGTCATCGGCACCTCCACCCCCAGCACCACCGCCGCCGGCACCTCCAGCATCTACGCTGTGAGCATCGGTTTGGACGGCTTCCACGGCATTTCTCCCGCTGGTACCGGCGTCATCAACTCCTACATGCCCAACATGAGCGAGCCTGGCGCCGTGAAGAAGGGCGAGGTTGAGCTGGTCGCTGGCGTAGTCCTGAAGAACACCCTGAAGGCCGCCGCCCTGAACGGCATCGTGCTGAAGCCCAAGACTTCCGCCTGATAAACGGGAGGGATGACCGTGCCGGATTTTCTCTATTACCAGACTACGTACATGGGGACCATCCAGGACGAGACGGAATTTCTCCGCTTTGCCGCCCGGGCGAGGGACCAACTCGCCCGGTACCGGCGCATCTACACCGTGACGGCCCCGGATGAGGACGCCGAGAAGATGGCTATCTGCGCCATGGCGGATGCCGTAGCCTGGTACGAGGGGTCCCGTGATGGCACCGGCGGCCCGGTAGCGTCCGTCAGCGTCGGCAGCGTGTCTGAGACTTACAGCGGCGGCTCCGGCAGTCTGGACTTCTCCCAGGCGGCGCAGGACCGTGAAATGTACCGCCGGGCGTGCCTGTACCTGGACATCTATCGGGGGGTGGGCGGATGCTGAGCTATCGGCTCTGCGACCAGACCGTGACGGTGTACCACTGGGACGGCGGTACGGGCTACACCCGGAAGGTCATCAACCGGGCTTTTCTGGACTACAAGAAGACCCAGAACGTGGATAAGACCGGCAGCAGCGAGGTGAACTCGTTTCTGCTGGTCATTCCCGGGCCTGTGGTGCAGGTGGCTGTGGGCGATAAGGTCATGACCGGGGAAGGCCCGGAGATCACGAGCCGGGAGGACTGGGCGGCGCTCATCCCCTCCAAGGTCCCGGGCCTCGTGGTGGTCAAGTATGTAGACCCGAAATACTACCACGGGGCCATCGTGCATACGGAGGCGGGCGGATGAGGGTGACCGTGAAGTGCAAAAGCGCTGAGCAGATCATCCGGGCACACGGCCTGGACCGCAACGGCGATGTGCAGCGGGCCTGGACTAACATCGTCAATCGAAGGATCTCACGCTATATGCCATACCGCTCCGGCGCTCTGTCCGGCAAGCTGAAGTATATCTCCGGTCCGGCGGAGATCACCGTGGCGGCTCCGTATGCTAGGTATCAGTACTATGGCAAGGTGATGGTCGACCCCAAGATCAACGCCGCCGGTTTCCTCACCAAGGACGGCACCTGGCGGAGCCGCAAGGGGGCGGCAAAGGTCCTCACGAACCGAGATTTGGTCTATGACACCAGTAAGAACGCCAACGCTGGTCCCTACTGGGACCGCCGCCTGGTGGCCGCCGAAGGCGATGCCATGGTGCAGGAGATCAAGGCGTACATCCGCCGAAGGGAGGCGCTTAAATGACAGCGCTGGAGAAAATCCGAGAGTGGATCAAGACCTATCCCGGCTGCAGCCAGCTTCAGGAACTGTCCGTGGACTATACGGACGAAGTTCCCGCCAACGGCGGCGTCAACCCAGCGGGGCTGATGGAAGTCACCAGCCAGAAGGATATCCTTGGCAATGTGACCGTCCTAAACCAGTACAGCTTCACGCTGTACTTCGTTTTTGCCAAAGCTCCCGGCGACGATGTGGGCGCCGAGGAAAACGCACAATGGCTGATGGACTTCCAGGATTGGGTGCAGAGCCAGTCTATCACCGGGAAGGCCCCCGTCTTCGGGGACGCCCCCCGACAGGAGACCATCAAGGCCCAGAACGGTAGCCTCTTTACAGCGGACAGCGAGGGGACTGCCGTTTATTCTGCCCAGCTGTCCGTGCAGTTTATCAAGAGATACGAGGTGAATTAAATGGCTGACCTTACCTTCAGTACCCCCGAAAATCAGACCATCGCCCGGGAACTCCTTATCGCTTATCTGAATACCGGCACGACCTCCGCACCCGTGTGGAGCGCCATCGGTAAGCGGGTGGAGGATTCTTCCGCTGAGATGGACTGGGGGCAGGAGAGCAAGCAGGACATTCTTGGGAATACCTTCACGACCATGAAGAAGCCTACCATTACGCAGACGTTTGACCCCATTCCCCTGGATGCGGGCGACGCCGCAGCGGTGAAGCTGTGGAATCTGGCAGTCAAGGATCACGACGCCCAGGCACTCTCCAACCAGGACATGCTCATCGCCCATTTTTACGCCACCAGCAGCCAGGCGAACTTCGCTGAGCGCTATTCCGGCTGCGCCGTGGCTGTGACCAGCATTGGCGGCGATGGCGGCGGCGACCTGAACATTGCCACCGAGATCACTTACGGCGGTGACCGTACCCTGGGCACTGTGACCAAGGGCGCTGGCGGCGCTGTGACCTTCACGGCAGACGCAGCTTAACGACAGCGGGGCGGGCTCTGCCCGCCCCATTTGAAAGGAGGAGACCATGGAACTGAATTTTACGCACGGCGTACAGGAATACACGGTCCACGGGGTCGGCGGAGATGTGGTGATCCGCTTCAATCCCACGGACGGCGAGTTCGTCCAGCGGCTCTACCACGCCTTTGAGGTGCTGGACAAGAAGCAAGACGCCTACAACGAGGAGATCCGAAAGTGCGGGGACAGGGTGAAGATCTTCGAAATCGCCCGGAAACGCAGCGACGAGATGCGGGAGATCATCGACGGCATCTTTGAGGAACCCATTTGCGAGAAGGTCTTTGGCCGCATGAACCTCTACGCTCTGTCCGATGGTCTCCACGTCTGGACAAACTTCCTGCTGGCGCTGATGGACGAGACTGACAGCGCCTTCGCCAGGGAGCAGAAGGCCACCAATCCCCGGCTCAAGAAGTACACTGAGAAGTATAGCCGATGATGTGGGGGCTTCCGACAACGGTTGAGGTCGGAGGAGAGGATTACGCCATCCGTTCAGATTTCCGGGTCATCCTGGACATTTTTGAGATGCTGGAGGACCCAGACCTGGACGCCACCGACCGCGCTGATGGCATCTTGCAGATGTTTTACGTCTCTCCGGAAACAATTCCGCAGCAGCACCTGCAGGAGGCGGTAGACCGATTTACCTGGTTTCAGAATGGCGGACAAGTTCCCCGGCAGGATGGCGGCAAGAAACTGATAGACTGGGTGCAGGACTATCCGCTGATCTTGCCGCCCATCAACCGGGCTTTCGGGAGGGATCTCCGGGAAGTCCCCTATGATGTGGAACATAACACCGGCGGTGTTCATTGGTGGACATTCCTGGGGGCCTACAACGATATCGGCGACTGCGTTTTCTCCCAGGTCGTGCGCATCCGGGAGAAAAAAGCGAAGGGGAAAAGCCTGGAGAAGGAGGAGCGGGCCTGGTATCAGCGGAACCGGGATATCGTGGATATCCGCCAGAGGTACAGCGAAGCGGAAAATGCATTTCTCGGCGAGTGGGTATGAAAAGCCGCCCCCGAAGGGACGGCTTTCCGGTTATTCGGCCTTCAGCTTATATGCCTCAGAAATGGGGTCATGGATGGAAACGGCGAGGTCCGTATCATTGTCCTGCATATGTGCCATGAAGATGATGTCCCAGTATCCATCGCCGTCTACATCGGCGTCGGGATACTCATTATCAAATGCGTAGAAGTCAAAAACGGAAAGCTCTGCGTGCAGTGTTTCTCCTGGCCGAACGATGTTTGTTGAGTTCTTTACGGCCCACCCGTTCTCTTCCAGGTCTTTTTCATACTGTGCTTCATCTATGCCGACGAATGACGGTATTAGCAAAATCTCATGGTCTCCGTTGACTTTTACTCCGATGATTTCTGCGGTTATTCTTGCGAATTGAGTGCCTGTGTTGGTTACATCGAAGCAACAATTGCCGATGTACAAAAACTCTAGATCGCCAAGCGTCATGTAGCCGCCGGGGTCGAATACGTCTCCGGGGGCTATCTGATGGCGCGTGTATGCAGGCTCTTCGGACGTGCTGGCTTCGCTTCCGCTGCTGTCCAGGAAAAGCAGCACGATTGCGGTGAGGAGCGTAAGCAAAACCAAGATAATCAGAGCAGAGTTCAGCCTCTTTTGGCCTTCTTCGGTTAATGTTTTCTGCTTTAGCATGATATCCCCTCCCTTCCGTAATTTTACCAATGAAAACCGATTTTTGTCAAGAAGGACGGTGAAAGCATGGCTGACGCCGAAGTGATTTTCAGCACAAGTCTGGACAACTCTCAGCTTCAGAAGGAACTCGATCGAACAATCAGGAATATCAACTCTTTGGAAGAGAAGATTGTAAAACTTGGCGCAAAGAAAGTGCCCCTGGAGGAACGGCTTAAAACCATTAAACAGGAGCTTTTTGAGGCCAGGAAAGTCCTTGTGGATATGCAGGCATCCCCTGTCGGGACTTTCAATAAGGCGGATATTTCGGAGCAGTCAAGCCGTGTTCGCACGCTCCAGTCAGAGTATAACCACATAAACGGTGCGGTTGGAAAAATCAACGATGAGTTGCAGAGCGCCAACATTGAACTGGATGCCGCCAAAGAAAAGGCGGGCGCCCTCTATGATAAAATGGGCCGGGCGGCAAAAGGAGCACAAAATTTTTCCGAGGCATCGAAGATGGCGGAAAAGCGAATCCAGGGTATCTCGAAGCGCATGAAGAGCCTTGCGGCAAGTGCGGTGTTCTTCTCCGTAATCACGGCGGCCTTA
>ERZ1023848.551-NODE-551-length-11049-cov-6.790977_pt1 | contig 11049 bp, 8 predicted proteins | sample MGYA00380385_ERZ1023848 | MGnify/ENA primary metagenome ERZ1023848 (study PRJEB33179, sample SAMN07449069) | human gut metagenome | biome: Human-gut; feature: Human associated habitat; material: Faeces | host: Homo sapiens | place: India:Kasaragod | collected...
AAACTAAATAACAAACAAATGCAACTAAAAGAAAAGAAAAAACGATCCGACGGCAAAAAGCGAAATTTGACCGATTATTTCGCTCCTACTTACAATTTTTCCATCCCGAGCAGTAACCGGGCCTGTTCCGTAGCCGCAGCCGTCACGGCCGAGCCGCTCAGCATTTTGGCAATCTCCGCCACCCGTGCCTCCGAGGAAAGCTTGCGGATGCGGGACAGCGTCCCTTCGGGAGTCTCCTCTTTATACACGAGGAAATGATGGTCGCCTTTCGAGGCCACCTGAGGCAGGTGCGTGATATTGACCACCTGCAGGCTCCCGGACAAGTTCGTAATGATCTCGCCCATTTTGTCCGCGATGGCCCCGGAAACGCCGGTATCGATTTCGTCGAAAATAATAGTTGGCAACTGCGCATGCGCCGCCACGAGGGCTTTGAGCGAAAGCATCAGGCGCGACATCTCGCCGCCCGAAGCCACCTTCTCGATCGGTTGCAGCGACGTGTTGCGGTTAGCCGTAAACAGGAACCGGATCAGATCGGCGCCATCGGCGCGCAACTCGCCCGCCGGAGCGACCTCGATACGCAACTGTGCCGACGGCATACCCAACTGGACAAGCAAACCCGTCACATGCTGTTCCACTTTCGGCCCGGCAGCACGGCGTCCGGCAGTAATGGATGCCGCCAGTTCCACTGCACGCGCCAACAAAGTTTCAATCCGGAGTGTCAGTTCCTCTACCTGGGAGCCATAAGAGTCTAGCCCCGAAAGGCGCTGCTCGTATCCGGCCTGCAAAGCCAACAGGGCTGCCACCGAATCGACCTTATGTTTCTGCTGCAACGAATAAATCAGGTCGAGCCGCTCCCGGGTCTGCTCCTGCCGAAGCGGATCGGCCTCAATGCGGTCTCCCTCCGAGGTAATTTCAGAAGCAATGTCTTTCAGATCGAGCGCCGCACTGTGCAGGCGCTGGTAAAATTGCCCGGCCTGGGGATAAACTCCCTGTAAGCGCCCTATCGCCTGTTCGATTCCTTTGAGCCGGGTCAACACGCCCTGCTCATCGCCATCGAGCACCTGTGCCGCATACAACAGGTTGTCCTTGATCTCGACGGCATGGCTCAGTTCATCCAGCAGGCTCTCCAATTCTTCCTGCTCGCCTTCCGCAAGCCTTGCAGCCTGTAACTCCTCCAACTGGTAAGCAATGTATTCGCGGTCTTTACCGCTTTCGGCGGCAAGACGCAGCAATTCGTCCCGCTCCCGCTGCGTACGGTTCAATTCGTCGTAAACGCTGCCGTATTGCTCCAACAACTGCGCATGCGCCGCCACGCTGTCAAGCAACGCGGTCTGAAACCGACTTTCACCGAGCAAAAGGGTCTGATGCTGCGAATGGATGTCGATCAAGCGTTCGCCGATGGCACGCAACGCAGCCAGTTGCACGGGCAGGTCGTTCACATAAGCACGGCTTTTACCCGCCGGAGTGATCACCCGGCGAATCATGCATTGCTGATCGTAGTCGATATCGAACGAGGCGAACAACCCTTCAAGCCGGTAACCAGACAGGTCAAATTCTGCTTCGATCACGCAGTTGCGCTGCGCGTCGCGAATCGCAGCGACATCGCCCCGGTTACCGAGGATCAGCCCCAGCGCACCGAGCAGGATCGACTTACCCGCGCCGGTTTCGCCGGTGATGATGTTCAATCCCGGAGCGAAAGCGATATCGAGCTTATCGATCAACGCATAATTCTCTACCGACAACCGCTTGAGCATAGCGCAAACAGAAATTAACAGACAGTTTATCTATTCAGGTATTTTTCAATCTTATCGGCGATATCGCGTGCCACATCGGATTTCGGCTTGAGTCCGTACTCTTCGGCATGCCCTTCACGATCGATGATCGTAATGCGATTCGTATCGACACCAAACCCGGCTCCGGCCTCGGCCAACGAATTGAGCACGATAAAATCGAGATGCTTTTTTTGCAGCTTTTTCACCGCATTTTCACGTTCGTGATCGGTTTCCAATGCAAAGCCTACCAGCACCCGGTCTCCTTTGACACGGCCCAATTCGGCTGCAATATCGTGCGTCTGGCGCAAGGTAAGGGTCCACTCGGCACCCTCCTTTTTGATCTTCGTAACGGCAACCTCCGCAGGGGTGTAATCGGCCACCGCGGCACACATCACCGCTCCGTCGCAACCGGCAAAGGTATCGACTGCCGCCCGGTACATCTCTTCGGCCGTCAGGACATCCACCCGCTTCACCCCCTGCGGCACCGGCAATCCCGTACGCCCACTGACGAGTACCACTTCGGCACCGCGGCGGGACAGTTCGGCGGCAATGGCGTACCCCATTTTACCCGAGGAATGGTTCGAAATATAGCGCACCGGATCGATCGGTTCGAGCGTCGGTCCGGCCGTCACCATCAACTTACGGCCTTTCAACGTAGTTTCAACCTGCGTTTCTTCACCTCCGAAATAGGCGCTGAGCACCTCGACGATCCGTTCCGGCTCCTCCATGCGGCCTTTGCCTTCCAGACCGCTGGCTAGCTCCCCCGAAGCGGGCTCGATAATATGATTGCCGTAGCGGCGCAACGTGCCGATATTACCCCAAGTCGCCGGATGGGAGAACATGTCGAGGTCCATCGCCGGAGCCACGAATACCGGGCAACGCGCCGAAAGGTAAGTAGTGAGCAATAGGTTGTCGGCCGTACCGGTCGCCATTTTCGCGATCGTATTGGCCGTAGCCGGTGCGATCAGGTAGGCGTCGGCCCATTCACCGAGACTCACATGCGAGTTCCACTCGCCGTTCTCCGGATTGAAAAATTCGACCAGGATGGGATGCTTGCTCAACGTAGCAAGCGTCAGCGGCGTAATGAACTCTTTGGCCAGAGGGGTCATCAGCACCCGCACCTCGGCCCCCGCTTTGACGAGCAATCTGACGAGTATCGCAGCCTTATAGGCTGCGATACTTCCTGTCACTCCGACAATTATTCTTTTTCCTGCAAGCATGGTAGGCAGGTATTATGCGGTTAATACGACGACGTATGCGCTATGCCTCCTGCGGCTGCGTTTCTGCCTCGTTGTTTTCGCGGAAATAAACCTTTCCCTCGAGAAATTCCTCGGTCGCGATAATCGCGGGTTTGGGAAGTTTCTCGTAATACTTGGAAATCTCGATCTGTTCGCGGTTCTCGAAAGTCTCCTCCAAAGAGTCGTTCACGCTCGAGAAATCGGCCAGTTTGCGGTTCAGCTCCTGCTTGATCTCGCTGGAGATCTGGTTGGCCCGTTTGGAAATGACCACAACGGACTCGTAGATATTTCCCGTCGGCGCATCCAGGTCGGTCAGTTTGCGCGTGATGGTGTTGTTGGGAATGTTACTTTTCTTGATTTCCATTTTGTATGGTGCTGTTTTGGAGATTGAATTCGTTGTTTTGCTTGATCTTTTTCGGCTTCAGCATGCCTTCCGGAGTCTCCAGCGGCTTGAGCTTCAGCTCGGGAATATGCTCGTCGCGGACGTCAACGCCCTGTTTCTCTGTTTTGGCCTTTTTCGCTTCGGCCGCAGCCTCCTTGGCCTGCTCCTTTTCGCTATAACGGGCCAGGAATTTTTTGGCCTCTTCCTGCATTTTGTCTACCTCCTTGCGGTAGGAACTCTCGGGATATTCAGCCACGAAACTGTAATAAGCGTCCTGCAGGTCCATATAACGCTGGCGCTGCTTTTCCGGAATGCTGTTCTTCGCATAAAGGTAATGCGAACGCACGATCAGGTAGGAAAGCAGTTCGCGGTGGTTGGTCTCCGGGTAAAGTTCGATGGCGTTGCGCAGGGCCACGATCGCGGAGTTGTAATACCCGATATCGTAATAGAGCTTCGCATTCTCCATCGATTTATCATACAAACGCTGCTGCAGTTCCGTCACGTTCTCCATCAGCGACTCTTTCTTCGTACTGTTGGGGTAGCGGTTCAGGTATTCGCCGATAGCCATGATCGCCTTGTGCGTATTGGTCTGGTCGCGTTTGTAGGACGGAGCGGAAAAATAAAGCCCTTTGGCATACATATACTCGACATCCTCCAGGAAGGGACTGCGTCCGTAATGGTGGCGGAAGCCGTCGAAAATCTCGCCGCTGGTCGCAAAATCGCCCTGTTTGTAAAGCGAAGCACCGTAGTAGTAAGCCAGCGTATCCGACCGGTTGGTACCCGCGAAAACCTGATTCAGGCTTTCGAGCAACGACGCGGTCTTGGAGTACTTCCCCTTTTCGTAGTATTCGAGCGCCATTTTGTACTTTTGCTCGTGATCGTCGCTCTTGAGCAACTTGTTGTATCCGCTGCACGACACTGCACACAAGGCAACGAACAGGGCAAAATATTTACCGAAACAATGCTTCATCTTCATTTTCTGGACTTTCCGGCTCAACCTTGTTGACAGCGGGAAACACCCCCACAATTAAGGATTGGGCAAAGTTATGTAATTTTAACGAGTTGGGAAAACATATATTGTTTTTTTCCTAAAAAAGCGGCCGGATAAATTTCACACTCCGTCCCCGGCTCCGGATTCGGGACAAAATCCGGCTGTTATCCTCCCGAAGAAAGCGGTTCTGCCATTTTTCACGCACTAAGTATAAAGACGTATTTTGCTGTCACATTGACCCTTCATCCGGCGACAGATGACCCATTCAGGCAAAATTTACCTAAATTTGCGTGGCTCGTAAAAGGTGGGCCAATGAAACATCCCGTCCGGGAAAGACAATTAAAACATCAATACAACCTTAATTAAATCACTACTGTTGTGGATATTTTTGACAGAATACACCAGAACGCCGGCGGCCCGATCGGCCAATACCAGAAACTGAGCCACGGTTATTATTCGTTTCCGAAACTCGAAGGGGAGATCGGTCCGAGGATGATGTTCCGCGGTCGCGAAGTGCTGAACTGGAGCCTGAACAACTACCTCGGCCTGGCCAACCATCCCGAAGTGCGCAAGGCCGACGCCGAAGGCGCCGCGAAATTCGGCATGGCGGCTCCGATGGGTGCCCGCATGATGAGCGGCCAGACCAAATGGCACGAGCAGCTCGAACGCGAACTGGCGGCCTTCGTCGGCAAGCCGGACGCCTTCCTGCTCAACTACGGTTATCAGGGCATGGTATCGATCATCGATTGCCTGCTCACGCGCCGCGACGTAGTGGTCTACGACTCCGAAGCGCACGCCTGCATCATCGACGGTCTGCGCCTGCACACCGGCAAGCGTTTCGTCTATCCGCACAACGACATGGCGGCCTGCCGCAAGCAACTCGAACGTGCGACGAAACTGGCCGAAGAGAACGGCGGAGGCGTATTGGTCATCACCGAAGGCGTCTTCGGCATGAAGGGCGACCTGGGCAAGCTCGACGAGATCGTCGCGATGAAAAAGGAGTTCAACTTCCGCTTGCTGGTGGACGACGCGCACGGCTTCGGCACAATGGGCGAAGGCGGACGCGGTACCGCGAGCCATTTCGGCGTAATCGACGGCGTGGACGTGCTGTTCAACACCTTCGCCAAATCGATGGCCGGCATCGGCGCTTTCGTCGCATCTGAAAAGTACATCGTCGACTTCCTGCGTTACAACATGCGCTCGCAGACTTACGCCAAATCGCTGCCGATGCCGATGGTGATCGGCGCGCTGAAACGTCTGGACCTGATCCGCAACCATCCCGAATACCAGGAAAACCTGTGGAAAATCGTCCGCGCGCTGCAGAACGGTTTCCGCGAACGCGGCTTCGACATCGGCGGTACGCTCTCACCCGTCACCCCCGTCTATATGAAGGGCGGCGTCGAAGAGGCCTGCAACATCGTCGTAGACCTCCGCGAGACCTACAACCTCTTTTGTTCGGTGGTCGTTTACCCGGTCATCCCGCGCGGTGAGATCATCCTGCGCATCATCCCGACGGCCGTACATACGCTCGAAGACGTGAATTATACGCTCGACTGCTTCGAAAAATGCCACAAGCGGTTACTAGCCGGCGATTACAAAAAGCCGATCCAGGACATGTCCGAAAAATAGACCTTTAACGAGGATTACCGGTACGCACAGCCGTGTCCGGCAGATTTTCAGAAACAGCCGCCCTGCGCGGCTGTTTTTTGTTATCTTTGCAGACAAAACGAACCGACACATGAGAGCGTTGCAGAAGATCAAGAACCCCGAAACTTTGGTGTGGCTGGGTCTCGGCCTTTGGTGGATCGTAAACCTCGTCCAGGCGGGGTGCACCGAGCTGGCCGATGACGAAGCCTATTATCACATGTTCGCGGGACGACTCGCCTGGGGCTATTTCGACCATCCGCCCATGACGGCACTGCTGGTGCATCTCGGCGGTTTTCTGGGCGGAGAGATCGGTGTACGCTTTTTCTTCACAGTCCTACAACCCATCTACCTGTTCGCACTCTGGCGGATCATCCGCCCCCGGGAGACGACGGTTCGCGATGCAGGATTGTTCCTGCTGATCGCGGCTGCAATGCCCATCCTGCAACTCTACGGCTTCATCGCCGTACCCGATGGGCCGTTGATGCTGTTCACCGCACTGTTCCTGTGGAGTTATAAACATTTTACGGAACGGAGCAATTGGCTGGCAGTCCTGTTCATCGCAGTAAGCCTTGCGGGACTGGCCTACAGCAAATACCACGGCGCGCTGGTGCTCCTGTTCACGGTGCTGTCGAACCTCAGATTGCTGAAAAACCCGAAATTCTACGCCGCCTGCCTGCTGGCGGCCCTGTTGGTCATCCCCCATCTGTGGTGGCAGTATGCCCACGACTGGGTATCGCTGCGCTATCATCTCGCGGGACGCAACCGCGACTTTGAATTCGGGTTCGTCACGGAATACCTGTTAAACCTCTTTGCAATCTTCAACCCGTTCCTCTTTCCGGTTTTCATCGCGGCATGGTGGAAAAACCGTGCCGTGCGCCCTGTCGACCGCGCACTGAGCTGCATCGCGGCAGGTTTCATCCTCTTTTTCCTCTCTTCTACCCTGCGCGGCTACGTACAGCCGCAATGGGAGATTCCGGCGACATTCGGGATCATCGCACTGTTATTCGGATTTATCCGGGAGCGGGAAAAGTTGCGGCACTACACGCTGTGGGTCTGCTGGATCACACTGGCACTCGTGGCACTCACCCGCATCGAAATGATCTTCAACCCGTTGGAGATCAAGTTCCAGGTATTCGACAATCGTGAGACATATGCACAACTGGCCGATACGGCCCAAGGACGGCCGATCATCTTCAACGGCAGTTACACGGCCGCTGCCAAATATCATTTTTACACTGGAGGCGAGAGCTACGCGCAACCCGTGGTCACTTACCGCACCAGCCACTACCAGCTCCGCGACGACGACACCCGGATGGCGGGCCGGGCCGTCCTCACCGAAGTATTGGACAGTACGCCCGGAGCACAGGAGATAAAGCTTGCCAACGGCAAGAGATTCCATTACCTGGTCGCGGATCCGTTTATTCCGGTCCGGAAAATCATCGCCGAAATCACCGGTTTGCCGCCAACAGTCAACCAGGGCGATTCGCTCCACCTGGATGTGACCCTGCACAACCCCTACCCTTATGTTTATATCCTAGAAAAAGGTACAAGCGGTTCTGAAACGGCAAACGGCACTTTCGGGAAGCAAGTCCCCGTCCCGGCAGCCGGAACGTCAAACAGCACCGTGAACAGCGGAACGGAAGTCGAACCGGTGAAACATGGAACCGCACCCCGACTCTGGCCCCTTACCGTCAATATCGTATGGAGACACCTCGGAGATTCCGTCCTGATCGTACCGCTCGGTGGCATATCCGGTGTACTGCCGCCAGAAGGGAAATTGCAATTCCATGCAACGACCGTGGTACCGGAATTGCGCCCCGGGAAGAGATACGAAACGGGGATCATGCTAACCGATTCACCGATGCTTTCGTGGTTCAACGGAACAGCCCAAGAGGTGAGGGTGGAAAAGAAGCGGCTGGCATCGCAGCAGCTGCCGTAACCCGGCGCCCGTTGGCAAAAACGGGGAAAGGTGCTGGAAGCGGGCCGAATACATGAGAAACTGCATGAGTGCTAAAAATACATACACAATAAAAGCACGAGTTAACCAACAAGATAAATCTACCTGAGATCGCCTATGATAGCCGAATTCATCAAATTTTGCGTAGTCGGGGGCAGCGGCGTAGGAGTCGATTTCGGAATCACCTACCTGCTCAAAGAGAAAGCCCGGATCAACAAGTATATCGCGAACTCGGCAGGGTTCGTCTGTGCTGCCACGACGAACTACATCCTCAACCGCATCTGGACGTTCGCCAACCACGACCCAGCCATCACCCAGCAATACCTCACCTTCCTGGGTATCTCCGTCGTGGGACTCGGGATCAACAACGGGATTATCTACCTGCTCGCCGACCGGATGCGCATGAATTTCTACCTCTCGAAGCTGTTCGCCATCGGCACGGTGACGGTCTGGAATTTCTTTATGAACTACTATTTCACGTTCACCGCTTAACCCCATTCACCGCATAATCGACGGCCGGCCATGAATGCAAAAGAGAAAATGCTCGCAGGACTTCCATTCGACACCCACGACGCAGCCCTAGTCCGCGAACGGGAAAAAGCCACGCGGCTACTGCAAAAATTCAACACACTCACCCTGTTCGATGGAGCTTACCGGGAGATTTTAAGGGAGTTACTGCCCAATACCACCACCGAATGCCTGATCCGGCCGCCGTTTTTTTGCTACTACGGTTATAACATCTATATCGGTGAGGGGGGATTCATCAACTTCAACTGCGTGATGCTCGACGGTGCACCGATCCGTATCGGGAACAACGTACTGATCGGACCTGCCGTACAAATCTACACTTTCCACCACCCGATCGACCATCTGGAACGCCGCGAAGTAGAAATCTGCCGACCCATCACCATCGGCGACGACTGCTGGATCGGCGGCGGTGCCATTATTCTGCCGGGCGTGACGATCGGACCGAAATCGGTCATAGGCGCCGGCGCCGTGGTCACCAAAGACGTACCCGAAGGGGGCGTGGTAGCGGGCAATCCGGCCCGACCGATCACTCCGCGCTCTTAACGTCCGGAATCTTCTTCCCCGGAATTGCTGACAGGTTCCGGAAGATCACACCCCCCGAAACCATGAATCCGGACGAATCCGGCACTCAAGCGTGTCGACCGGTGAAAAACAAAGCACAACGTTTTCTGGAGACAGCTCCTATTTTCATAGGCACATCCTAAATCAGGTGTGCAATGCAAGAAGCCGGAACGGTTAGTCCTCCTGTTTTTTCAGCACCAGCGCGGCACGGCTCAGGTTATAGACCTTGATATAATGCTCGACCGACCCGTCGGCATGCGTGCGCGGGAAACTGAATGCGTCGACGCTTTCGTCGATACGCCCGTAACCTCCGAACCGTTTGGCATCTGACGACAGCACGATGCGGTAACGCCCCGGCGCCGGAACGGGAACCTCGTAACCGGGGATGCTGCGCTGCGGGTGCCAGTTGAAGACGAACAGCAAATCGCCGCGGTGGCTGTAAACGATCGTTTTGTTCATCTCGTCCATCAGGTGATTGTAGGCAAAGCCGCTTGCCAGTACACCGTACCGCCGCATAAGTCCGATCATCGCCTTGTCGAATTCGCCCAGGAAACTATAACGCAGGAAACCGTTCGTCGAGAGGCTCCACTGCCGGCGCGCATGCGCATAGCTCCAACCGTTGCCCTCCCGCGGAAAATCGATCCATTCGGGATGCCCGAATTCATTGCCCATGAAATTGAGGTAGGCGTCGCCGGCCAAAGAAATCGTGAAAAGGCGGATCAGCTTGTGAAGGGCCATTCCCCGGTCGATCACGAGATTCTCGGCAGAACGGTTCATATCGGTGTACATCTGCTTGTCCATCAGCCGGAACGCAAGCGTTTTATCGCCCACGAGCGCCTGGTCGTGCGATTCGCAGTAAGCCACCGTTTTGACCGTGCCGAGCCGGTCGACCATCATATGCCACATCTCCCAGATGTTCCACTCCTCGTCGGGAACCTCCTTGAGCAGCTTGATCCAGAAATCGGGTACAGCCATGCCCAGCCGGTAGTCGAATCCCACCCCGCCGTCCGGTACCGGCGCACACATGCCCGGCATGCCGCTCACATCCTCGGCGATCGTGACCGCCCCGGGACGGAAATCGTGCACCAGTTTGTTCGCCAATGTCAGGTAAGCCAGCGCATCGCCGTTGACATCGGTGAAATATTTGTCGCGGCTGTCGAACTCGGTGTAGCCATGGTGCGTATAGATCATCGACGTTACACCATCGAAACGATACCCGTCGAAATGGAATTCGTCGAGCCAGTATTTGACGTTCGACAACAGGAAATGTTCGACCTCCGGTTTGCCGTAATCGAACAGTTTGGAATCCCAGTAGGGCTGCTCGCCGGCAGGACCGGGAAGCGAATAATGGTGATCGGTCCCGTCCAGCTCGTTGAGACCTTCGTTGATATTCTTGACATAATGCGCCTGCACCAGGTCCATCACTACCGCAAGCCCCAGTTCATGTGCCCTTTTGATCAACGCTTTCAAATCTTCCGGCGTCCCGAAACGGGACGAAGGGGCGAAAAAATTGCTGACGTGGTAACCGAAACTGCCGTAATAGGGATGCTCGGCCACAGCCATCAACTGAACGACATTGTAACCGTCCTCCTTGATGCGGGGCAAAACCGTCCCGGCGAATTCGGCATAGGTCCCCACCTCCTCCTTCTCCTGGCTCATGCCCACATGGCACTCATAGATATAAAGGCTGCCCAGCGAAGAGATATCGAAGCGGTCGCCGTTCCAGTCGAACGGTTCGGCAGGCGCCCACAGTTGTCCCGAAAAATCCTTGCTCTGCTCGTCCTGAACGACACGGCGAATATAGGCCGGAATCCGCTCGAGCCAGCCATTCCGGCCGTGGACCAATATCTTGACCCGAGAACCGTGCACCAATCTCCCCGCAAACGATTCATCGGGCAGAAAAATCGACCACACACCTCCGGCACCCCTTCGCAACGGCAGTTCCGTACGCTGCCAGCCGTTGAAATCACCGA
>ERZ1023848.557-NODE-557-length-10990-cov-79.155190_pt1 | contig 10990 bp, 7 predicted proteins | sample MGYA00380385_ERZ1023848 | MGnify/ENA primary metagenome ERZ1023848 (study PRJEB33179, sample SAMN07449069) | human gut metagenome | biome: Human-gut; feature: Human associated habitat; material: Faeces | host: Homo sapiens | place: India:Kasaragod | collected...
AGGGCGGTTGTATGGTTTTTCCTGCTGCCGCAAGGCAGCATTTATACTGGCGCCCATAAGGGCGCCCACCACAACCCTCGCCCCTAAAGGGGAAACGACTCACTATGATTTGTGCGTCGCTTTGCTCCTTCAAATCATGTTCGCTGTGCACGCCAGAGGCGCGTCAAACTTAAGCCCCTTAAGAACCTTCGGCCCGAAGGGCCGTCAACCCTCAAGCCCTAAAGGGGCTTGTCCATACCATGCACACGAAAAAACCGGATGATTTCTCATCCGGTTTTTTGATGCCTTTTTTATTTCAGATAAGCGGTAGCTTTCAGCATGAACATGTTGTCCATCTTCCGACCGCCCATGTCCTTGGCGTTGAAGCCGTATTCTGCATCAATGATAAGGCCTCTCATGGGAACGAAGGACGCCTTGGCCAGGAAGAACTTGGCGCCGCCGTAGTTACGGTTAGCAGAGTCTGTACCACTGAGCTGGGCATCCATCTTGTCTGCAATATAGGCCGGTACATTCTTCATGTCATGCCAGTTTTTATAAATATGGCCCATGTACTGGTCCACAATGTCATCGGAGGAGCCGCCGAAGTAGGTGCCTGCCTGGCTGTACACATAGTCCAGGCCGAATTCGTAGGAACCGCCTTTCAGTACATCAGCGGTGCCGTAGTGGAGACCGTAGTTGAAGCTGTAGGGCCGTTCATTGTTCAGCGGCAGTTTTCTTACGTTCTTTACATATTCGCCCTGTACATGCCACATGGGGGTGACATAGTAGGCACCGGCAAATCCGTAGGCTCTGCAGATTTTGCCGATTGGGCCATTGGCAGTCATGCCGTAGGCATGGAATTCCCACTGCTGAGGTTTCTTGAAAATGTAGGAAGCATAAGTTACCGGCACATCTTCGTCCTGTCCCCAGTCTTCCATGACATCCTGCCCCATGGGATAGAGGGTATCATTGTCAAGGTTGTAGTAGCCTACACCATTGGAAACAAGGTTGGCAATATTAATGCTCTGTACACGCTTTCCAATCGCGGAAAGTTTAGCATCCTCGCTCTTGCTCAGCTCTGTGCCAATACCGTAAATGGCCCTCTGCAGATCTTTATTTGTCTGAGCTGCGCCGATAAGCTGTTCAGCAGCGTCAAGCTTGCCTGCAAGCAGGTTTGCAAGATCCGGATTTTTTTTGATAGTATCAAGTTTATTAAGCAGCTGACTCTGAATGGCCTTTGTGGTCAGTTTAGACATATTTGGCATGCCGCGAACCATAGGTCCTGTGTAGTTATAGTTGATATCCGTAGCGCGGCCGTGGGCGATGGTGAAGCGGCCGCCCTGGCGGTAGTCGCCGAAGGAGATGAAGGCGCCTTTGAACTGGCCGTCGTAGGTGTAGCCGGTGACACCCATTTTAACGGGGAACTGGCCGATGCCGATGAGGTTCTTGGACGGTCCGAAGGGGAGCTTGGAGGTGTCCTGTTTCTTTCCGAAGTGATAGGTAGCCCACAGGCGGTTCATGTGGAAGTCGCCGTCACCGTATCCGTTTCTTGTTTTGTCGGAGTCCGAGCTTTCACGGCTGGACCAGTCCTGGCGGTTGGGGTTGAAGGGGGTGGAGCCATTCATACTCATCGTGGTTTCCAGCTGGCTGTACACGGTGCTTCTGTCATTGACGTTGGCCATGGTGTTGAGACGTACCCGAAGGCTCAGTTCATCGTGGCTGGATTTATTGTCTTTGTATACATTGTCATAGCGGGGAACATCCTGCACCCGGATTTCCGTAATGTTGGACAGATTGCCTGTCTTCTTTTCCAGTTCCTTCACCCGGACGCCCAGGCTCTGGAGTTCGCCGGCGTATTCGGCGGAGAGCTTCTGCACCGTGGCTCTCTGGCTGTCGTTCAAACTTTCTTCCTTAGCCATGAGGCGGGCAATGATCTGGGCCAGTTCGTAACGGCTTACATTCTTATCCCCTTTGAATGTACCGTCGGGATATCCATCCACCACACCCTGGTTGGACAGCTGGGATACAGCCTGGTAGGCCCAGGAGGATGTATCTACATCAGCAAAGGGATTGGCAGCGGAAACGTTGAAGGCGGTGGCTGCAAAGAGGGCAGCCAGTGTGGTTTTCAGAAGGCAGTGGTTCATTTTCTCTCCCCGGAGCTTTCGGTAAGCTCTCTAAATTCTCAAATGGATTTTTATTTTTAAAACGTTAGCATGAAATTGAATGATTTTCAGCTCATGAAACTAAAACATTATACACTGGAATGAAATAGTTTGTCAATAGGAATTAGCACCTGATGATAAAACAGCAAGGATCCCCTATTTTTCACACTAAAAATCATATAGCTTCCATAAAAAAAGAGACCTGGGCCAGGTCTCTTTTGAGAATATTTCTCTGTTTTTCCCTTTGAAAGGGCATTTCCTTTCATAAAGAAGCTGTATTTTATTTCGTTTTGATGAATTCCGTTTGAATTAACCGGGCACTCTTCAAAACCACATAGGCAATGACGCAGCCGGCGCCGCAGGAAATAGAAAAGAGGGATACATAGAAGAGGGCCCCTTTGGAAGAGCCCATAAAGAGGGCCGCAATGGGATAGGATAGAAGGCCGCCGATGAGGGAGGTGCCTACAAACTCGCCCAGCACCGCCGCCCACAGGGTATGGAGCCGGCTGTAGAGGAACCCCGACAGGAAGGCGCCTACCATGGAGCCGGGAAAAGCCAGAAGGCTTCCGGTGCCCAGAAGATTTCGAATCACCGACGTGCAGAACGCCGCCGACGTGCTGTACCGGCTGCCGCAGAGCACGGCCAGAAAAATATTAATCATGTGCTGCAGCGGAAAAGCCCGGGTCACCCCCAGGGGAAAGGAAAACAAAGGCGAAAGAAGCACCCCCGCCGCCGTCAAAAGGGCTGCCAGTATCCATTTCCGATATGATTTGTCCTCTGTGTAGTTCATCGCTGCCTCCTGTATGAAATGATTTATGTATAGCATAGCACTTGGACATGTGGGTGAAAAGGGGGCGGCTCCGCCCACGGACACGCCTGCGGCGTGAGGGTTGATGGGGCTTCGCCCCGAAGGTTCTTAAGGTTCTTAGGTTTGACGGCCTTTCAGGCCGAGGGTTGTGGTGGCGGCTTCGCCGCAATAAAAAGGGGGCGCGGCTGGCGCCGCGGGTTGTGTAGAAGGGTTGTGAAGGAAAAGGTTCTTAGGATTGACCGGCCTGACGGCCGGAGGGTTCTTAAGTTTGACGGGGCCTTCGGCCCCGAGGGTTGTGGATTGCCCGTAGGGCAATGATTATAAAGTCAGCGTTACGGGATTTACTTTCTGTGTCATATGGCATGATAAGCATTCTGCGGATTGGCTCGCTGCGCTCGCCTCCCCCTTTCCGGCTGCGCCTTTGGACACACCTGCGGTGTGAGGGTTTTTAAGATGGACCGGCCTGCGGCCGGAGGGTTCGTAAGTTTGACGGGGCCTTCGGCCCCGAGGGTTGTGGATTGCCCTTCGGGCAATGCTTATAAAGTCAGCGTTACGGGATTGGTTTTCTGTGTCATATGGCATGAAAAGCATTCTGCTGAATTATCTGCCTTCGGCAGATACACCCCCTATCCGGCTGCGCCATTGGACACACCTGCGGTGTGAGGGTTGACGGGCCTCCGGCCCGAGGGTTCTCAGGGTTCGTAAGTTTGACGGGCCGTTGGCCCGAGGGTTGCGGATTGCCCGTAAGGCAATGATTATAAAGTCAGCGTTACGGAATTGGCTTTCTGTATCATATGGCATGATAAGCAGTCTGCCGAATTATCTGCCTTCGACAGATACACCCCCTATCCGGCTGAGCCGGACTTCCCCCGCAAGCGGGGGCAGAATAAAGCTCTGAAAAGCAGTCCTTTCATAAGCAGCTCACAGCATAACGGAGCTTTATAGTGCCCCCACGAAGTGGGGGAAAGGTGGTGGCGCCAGCCACCAAAGGGGGATTGCATTTCCTCGCCCGCCAGGGCGGTTGTCAAGGTTTTATCATAAGAGGGCGCCCTCTATAAATGTAAGGCGCCCACCACAACCCTCGCCCCTAAAGGGGAAACGACTCACTATGATTTGTGCGTCGCTGGCGCTCCTTCAAATCATGTTCGCTGTGCACGCCAAAGGCGCGTCAAACTTAAGTCCCTTAAGAACCTTCGGCCCAGCGGGCCGTCAACCCTCAAGCCCCATAGGGGCTTGTCCCTATGGGGCTTGTCATATCGCCAGTGCCTCTACGTAAAAAACCGGGCTGGCGCCCGGTTTTTCTTATTTCTTTCCTATCCTTCTTGCTTTGTAGGCTTTCAGTTTTGCGTCTCTGATGGCCAGATGATTGAAGTATTTCTTCGTTTCCGCCGTAATGACGCCGGAGAGGCCCAGGAGGGCGATGAGGTTTGGGATGGCCATGAGGCCGTTGACGATATCAGCCAGGGACCAGATGGCTTCGAGCTTGAGGAAGACGGCAGAGGCCAGGATGGCGATGTAGCCGATGCGGTAGAGCTTGATGGTCCTGGTGCCGAAGAGGTATTCCCAGCACCGCTCGCCGTAGTAGTTCCAGCCGATAATGGTGGTGAAGGCGAAGAGGGTGAGGGAAATGGTAAGGATGAAGGGGGCGAGGCTCCCGTAGGTGGTGGCGAAGGCGGACTGGGTCATTTCGGCGCCGTTGGTGGTGCCGGTCCATACGCCGGATACGATGATGGTGAGGCCGGTGAGGGTGCAGATGATGATGGTATCGATGAAGGTACCGGTCATGGAAATGAGGCCCTGTTCTGCAGGCCACTTGGTTTTGGCTGCGGCTGCCACGATGGGGGCGGAGCCTAAGCCGGATTCGTTGGAGTAGAGGCCTCTGGCGATACCGCTTCGGATGGTAAGCATCAGGCCGGCTCCGGCGAAACCGCCGGCGGCAGCAGTGCCATTGAAGGCGCCGGTGATGACCTGGCTCACTGCATGGGGGACTTCAGAGGCATTCATAATGAGGAAAATGACGGTGATAATGAAGTAAATCACAGCCATGGCCGGTACGATTTTGGAGGCGGTCTTGGAAATTGACTGGAGTCCGCCGAAGGTAATGATGGCTACCAGGATGGTGACGATGGCACAGGTAATATAGGTGGAAACGCCGAATCCTGCGTTCACAGAGGAAACGATGGCGTTCATCTGGGTGGTGGTGCCGCTGCCCAGCATGGCGGTCATAATGCCGAAGAGGGCAAATGCTATGGCCAGAGGTTTCCATTTCTTTCCCAGGCCCATTTCGATGTAGTACATAGGACCGCCGGCAATATTTCCCTGATCATCCACCTGCCGGAATTTCACGGCCAGGCAGCCTTCGGAAAATTTAGTGGCCATGCCGAAGAAGGCGGCCAGCCACATCCAGAAGAGGGCGCCGGGGCCGCCCAGTTTGATGGCGGTGGCCACGCCTACGATGTTGCCGGTGCCTACGGTGGCTGCCAGGGCGGTGCAGAGGGCTTTGAAGGAATCAATGTCCCCGTCTCCCTTGTTCCGGGCGAAGAAAATGAGCTTCAGCGCCCGGGGCAGTTTCATGACCTGCAGGAAACCCAGCCGGCAGGACAGGAATACACCGGTGCCTACCAGAAGAATGAGGAGCCAGGGCCCCCATACGATACTGTCGATTTGGTTCAATACATCTACCAGCATAAAACAACCTCCCCGAATCTGTCAGATTCACTACCCTATGAACGATGGATGATCCTTCCATTCTACCTCTCCACAATAAAACCGCCGGCTCCGTAAAACAAAACAGAGCCGGCGGTCATCATGCAGAATCACCACCCGGCTCTGTCCTTTTGCCTGAGAGATTACAGCCGGAAATCCGGCCTGTGCACCTTCGGCGCCCGGGAATGCCCGGGGCTCTCCAGAGTTTTGTCCGCATGCAGTTTCGTGTTCCATGAACGCCTGATAGTGTTACTCCTTCGGCAGACCTTACGGTCTTTTTCCACATGCATCATCCACTTGTGAAGTTGTCACTATTATAAATTATCATGAAGAAATAAACAATATGATTCTATGACTTGGATTTCAAAAAGTTTATTCTTTTTCCGTAGCATTCACAGCCACTGCCACAGCGGCATCGCCGGTAATGTTCAGGCAGGTACGGAACATATCCAGCACCCTGTCAATACCTGCTACCAGAGCCAGCCCTTCCATGGGAAGGCCTACGGACTGGAGCACCATGGCCAGCATAATGAGTCCCGCGCCGGGAACACCGGCAGTACCAATGGAAGCCAGGGTACCGGTGAGGACGATCATCATCATCTGGTCCACGGTCAGGGGAATGCCGAATACGTTAGCAATGAAAAGGGAGCAGATCCCCATGTACAGCGCCGTGCCGTCCATGTTGATGGTGGCACCCAGAGGCAGGACGAAGGATGCGATATCCCGCTTCACTCCCAGTTTCGTCTGCACATTCTGCATATTCACCGGAAGGGTGCCGGCGGAAGAGCAGGTGGTAAAGGCAATGGCCATGGCTTCCGACATGCCCCGGAAGAAGGTGAGAGGGCTCATGTGAGCCGATACAGCCGTAAGGGAAGAATACACGCATACCGCATGGATAACGCTGCCTACGGCCATGCAGATAATGACAGACAGAAGCGGCAGGAGCACCTTGGGACCATTCTGTACCACCACCGGAAGGAGGAGGCAGAACACGCCTACAGGCGCGGTTTTCATAATCATGCCGATAATCTTGTAGCATACTTCCGCCGATGCGTCGAAGAAGGAAATCAAAGTTTCCGCCCGTTTTCCGCCGACGGAGACAATGCCGGCACCTACGAAGAGGGCAAAGATAATGACCGGAAGGATATCGGCCTTAGCCATGGACGCAATGGGGTTGGCAGGAATCATATTGACAAATACCTGCATAATGGAAGGCGCTTCCTTCACCTTCGGCGCCGCTGCATCGGTAGGCAGGGCCATGCCCACGCCAGGCTCGATGACACCGGCCACTGCAAAGCCGATGACAATGGCAATGGCCGTGGTCACCATGTAGATGCACAGGGTCTTCACGCCGATACGGCCCAGCTTTTTCATATCCCCCATGGAAGTCATGCCCACCACCAGGGAGCAGAAAACCACAGGAACAATCATCATCTTGATGAGGTTGATAAACATGGTGCCGATAGGCGCAATCCATGTCTTCACCGGAGCCGCCGCTCCGTCCCCCAGCACCAGTCCTACCACCACGGATAGAACCAGGGAAATAAAAATTTGTACAGATAAGTTCATTTCGTGTCCTCCCTCATACACTTGTACCTGATATTTACCCTATTATAGCAAATATATATCACTTAACCAATATATTTGTAAAATCTTTCATGCATTTCTATATATATTGAAATTGAATAGTCAATAAAATATGGAAATAATAACATTTGAATTATAATTCATGAAATTGCATCATTTTGCCTATCAATTAAGGGGGCCGCTGGACACACCTGCGGTGTGAAGGTTGACGGGGCTTCGCCCCGAGGGTTCAGAGGGTTCGTAAGTTTGACGGGCCGTTGGCCCGAGGGTTGCGGATTGCCGCTCTGCGGCAATGCTTATAAAGTCAGCGTTACGGGATTTACTTTCTATGTCATCTGGTATGATAAGCATTCTGCGGATTGGCTCGCTGCGCTCGCCTCCCCCTTTCCGGCTGCGCCGGACTTCCCCCGCAAGCGGGGGCACTATAAAGCTCCGTTATGCTGTGAGCTGCTTATGAAAGGACTGCTTTGCGGAGCTTTATTGTCCCACCGCACCGCGGGGGGGAAGGTGGTGCCGTAAGGCACCAAAGGGGGATTGCATTTCCTCGCCCGTCAGGGCAGTTGTATGGTTTTATACAAATTGGCGCCTTCTATAATTTAGAGGCGCCCTACAACAACCCTCGCGCCAAAGGCGCGTCAAACTTAAGCCCCTTAAGAACCTTCGGCCCAGCGGGCCGTCAACCCTCATGCTAAAAACCCCCGGCTTTTCAAAGCGGGGGGGCTGCAGCGCAGGGGGATATCAAATTTTTACAGATTCATTGGCTGTTTCATGGGCCAGTGCTTTTTTAGCTGCTTTTTCCTGACGGATCACTTCTTGGAAGGAGAAGACTTCTTCCTTGATAACCGGAGAGAGAACCAGGATGGAAATGAGGTTCGGGATAGCCATGAGGGCGTTGGCGATATCGGAGAGGTTCCATACCAGATCCAGGGTCTGGGTGGCGCCTACGAATACCACAAGGGAGAAGGCTACGCGATAAATGATGTTGTATTTATGGGTGCCGAAGAGGTATTCCCAGGCTTTTTCGCCATTGTATTCCCAGCCGAGGATGGTGGAGAAGGCGAAGAGGATAATGCCGATGGAGACGATGTAGCTGCCTACCACTCCCAGGTGGGTGGAGAAAGCGGCCATGGTGAGACCTACGCCGGTTAAAGGCTTGCCGTCAGCGCCCATGGTGCCCAGGACGCCGGAGGAGGCAATGGTGAGACCGGTGATGGAGCATACTACGATGGTATCGATGAAGGTACCGGTCATGGAAATATAACCCTGTCTGGCAGGACGGTCGGTGGTGGAAGCCGCAGCGGAAATAGCAGCTGAGCCCAGGCCGGCTTCATTGGAGAAGCAGCCTCTGGCCACGCCGAAGCGGACCGCATTCATAACGGAAACGGTGATGGTGCCTACCACGCCGCCTTCTACGGCAGAGGGGTCAAAGGCCATCATGAGAATCAGATATAAGCCGTGAGGAATATTTTCATAATTAATGGCAATGCAGAGCAGGCCGGCCAGGATATAGAAGGCAGCCATGCCGGGAACGACCACGGAAGAAACTTTGGAAATGGAAGTAATGCCGCCTACGATGACTGCCAGGGTAAGGACAGTCAGCACGGCGCCCACGATGGTGGTGGAAATGCCGAAGGTAGTCTGCACAGCGGTGCTGATGGAGTTTGCCTGGGTCATATTGCCGATGCCGAAAGAAGCAATGACGGCAAAGAAAGCAAAGAGGGTGCCCATGACAAGGCCCGCTTTTCGGTTCTTGAAACCGTTCTTCATGGTGAACATGGGGCCGCCCTTCATTTCACCCTTGGCATTCACTTCACGGTATTTGAAACCCAGCATACATTCGGAAAACTTGGTGGACAGTCCAAAGCAGGCAGACAGCCACATCCATACCAGGGCGCCGGGACCGCCGGCAAACATGGCCGTAGCCACGCCGACGATATTGCCGGTGCCGATGGTGGCAGCCAGAGCCGTCATGAGGGCGGAAAAAGGCGATACGTCGCCACTGCCGCGGCTGGTGGTGCGGGCATCATGGCCGAATACGCTCTTCAGCGCATAAGGCAGGTTCCGCCAGGTCAGAAAACGGAGGCTCACGGTCATATAAATGCCCGTGCCTACCAGCAGAATCAGCATGACCGGTCCCCATACGAACCCGTCAATGGTACCTACAAGTTGATTAATCTGTGCCATGTCCATAATCATGTCCCCCTTGTTTCCCGTAATTGTTGTGATAAACAAAAAATCGCCGCACTCAGGCTTCTGAAAAGACTGATGCTGGCGTAACAGAAAACACGGGAGTTACCCATGTGCCAGCCCTGTCCTTTTGCCTGAGAGATTCGGAATTTCTACGGGTGAAATTCCTTTACACCTTCGGCTCCCAATTGAATGGGACTCTCCAGAGATGTGTCCGTACACAGTTTCGTGTTCTTCTGAACGCCTGATAGTATTACTCCTTCGGCAGAGAGATAAGGTCCCTCATTTTTCAGTGTACATCATCCACCAGTATGGTACGGTTTCCCGTACATTTCTCCATCACCCCTGCATTGTCTGAATTCCCGCAGAAAAGTGATTTATCCAAATTATACACTAGAATTTTGAAATTGCAATATGTCAATATATATTTGTTTTTCATCGATTTCCATGATTTTCATTCCTTTTAGAGATACATGCTCTCCCATGCTCCTGCAAAGAAGAAAATCCATTTCCTTCCCTTGATTTCAAACATCAGTTCTATTATAATCTATAAAGAACTAACGTTCTTATTGAGGAGCGATGCCGAAGGCCTCCAGCCGCCTTCTCCCCAATACAAACAGGAACAGTATAGAAAAGCAGGAGGGATATATGGAACCATCAAAGATTACAGCACTGATTCCCATCATGAACGGCCCTGCCAAAGGCTGCATGGTGGTTTACGAAGACGGCCGCCGCTGCCGCCGTTTCTGCAGCGTAGAGCGGTACATGAACACCCTGGCCGCCTTCATGGGAAATGACAACCGGGCCTGCCGGAAACTGTTCGACAGAAAGCGGGGCACCGGCATCCTCTTAAACGACGGCAGCATCTTCGTACAGATCCGCATGACCGACAGAGTGCCCACCCTGGGCTACGTCCGCCTGGACGCCATCCGCGGCTTCTACACCGGAGGCAGCGGGAAATGCGTCCTCCGCCTGGCCGGGGAAGAAGAACTGGAAACCCGCTGGAAACTGGAAACCGTGGATAAGCATATCCGCATGGTACAGAAAACGCTGGAAGGGAGGGAACTGCCGGAACTGTGAAGACTACGCCTTTGGACACGCCTGCGGCGTGAGGGTTGACGGGGCTGCGCCCCGAAGGTTCTTAAGGTTCTTAGGTTTGACGGCCTTTCAGGCCGAGGGTTGTGGATTGCCCTTCGGGCGTGAAGGTTCTTAGGATTGACCGGCCCTATGGGCCGGAGGGTTCTTAGGTTTGACGGGGCCTTTGGCCCCGAGGGTTGTGGATTGCCCTTCGGGCAATGCTTATAAAGTCAGCGTTACGGGATTGGCTTTCTATGTCATATGGTATGATAAGCATTCTGCGGATTGGCTCGCTGCGCTCGCCTCCCCCTTTCCGGCTGCGCCGGACTTCCCCCGCAGTTCGGTCGGTCAATCGAAAGGAAGGCCCTTTTATGGGCAGGCTAAGGGCCTACTTTGACCGACTTGCACATCCTAAGCAGGATGTGCACAGGGGCAGAATAAAGCTCTGAAAAGCAGTCCTTTCATAAGCAGCTCACAGCATAAC
>ERZ1023848.560-NODE-560-length-10949-cov-12.289976_pt1 | contig 10949 bp, 8 predicted proteins | sample MGYA00380385_ERZ1023848 | MGnify/ENA primary metagenome ERZ1023848 (study PRJEB33179, sample SAMN07449069) | human gut metagenome | biome: Human-gut; feature: Human associated habitat; material: Faeces | host: Homo sapiens | place: India:Kasaragod | collected...
AGAATATTTTTTGATAGGGGGTGCAGTTGTCTCCGCTCGGCTTTGCCGCTTGCCATAGCAGGAACAGCACCATTATTGACTGGTTGGTGCAGTTCTTGCTCTGGCAAGCGGCAAAGCCGAGCGGAGACAACTGCACCCCCTGATGATTACTTCACACCCTTCATGCCTGAGAGGAACGCCTTTGCGACGCCGAACTTCAGGAACATGTCCAGTCTTACCGGCACATGATGTACGTCGTCCGTAACGTAGAAGCGCGTAATCTCCTTCTCCTTATTGCCTTCGTTCTCGATGTAAGAGAGTTGCAGGCAGCGGTACTTCACGCCGTTGTCGGCCTTGACGGTGGTCTTGCCCTTGTATTCGAGGATGGCGTTGATGATCTTCGGTCCGTCGGTGATGGGTATGTGTATGCGCTTGCCCTTCTTCCAGCTCTCGGGGTTGAACGAGCGTGCGCGCAGGAAGATGCTCATCATGTCGTAGGCGCACGCCGTGCGGTTGAACTCGTTCCATACGTGTTCGCCGTTGTTCTTCTGTCGGTGCAGCTTCACGTGCTGATGGTTGTTGCTGTACGAGTAGAACGCCTCGTCTACGGTGTAGCGTTTGCCCTCGCGCGCTCCTTTGCGATAGTAGAGTGGTTCGAGGTCGAGCGTGTTGTAGCAGAGCAGCGTGTCGCGCATCACGAACATCTTGTCGAGTGTCTTCGACGTGCGTGTGATAAGCGCCATGCGCAGCGCCGGCTTGCCGTGATAGTTGCTCTTCACTACCGACATCGACGCAGTGCCTGCCTTCACCCATACGAACTGCCAGTTGTAGTAGAGGTTATACGACAGGAACTCGCCCGGCTTTACTGCCGTGTTGCGGTACTGGCATTGTGCCGTTGTGGTCTGCAGACCTGCCAATAGCAGGGCTACGACGAGGAGGAAGTGTCTGGTCTTCATATTATTTTTATTTTTATGATTTATATGGTATTCATAACTATCAACTCTCAATTGGATAAACTCGTCAGAACGGATACGCAATGCCCATTTTCCGCGCTCTTTCCATGTTGCGCTGTTGTATCTTGCGTTGGCGTTCGCCCTTCTGTTTCTTTATCTTCTCGGGTTTCTGCTGGTCGAGCGGTTTCTCGTTGATGTTCCAGTTGAGCGTTACGTCCCACTTCGCCTTGCACTCTATCTCGTACGGATAGTAGAACACCTCTTCGGGTTGCAGGTTGGCGCTGTAGTCGCCCGTGTCCCACACGCCGTTGTTGTTGCGGTCGACGAACAGGCGGGCGTAGTATTTGCCGGGTCGTACGTAGTAGAACGCTGCCGTTGAGTTGGTTGTTCGCACGCTCTTCACCGCCTTGTCTTCGCTCGAGAGCAGTTCGACGACGAGGTTCTCGCCCTTGAGCTGCGCTATGTTGAGCACCAGACTACTGTAGTTGTCCATGGCGCCCACCTTGAAGCCCTTCTTCAGCTTCTTCGACGCGTTGCCGTAGATGTCGGTGAAGGCGAGCGAGTCGATTTCGAGGCTGTATTCTATGCCCGGACGCCACTCGGCGCGCAGTATGTACTGGCGCTTCGACTCTGTGGTGGCTATGCTGTCGCCCCACATCTTCTGCTTCACTGGCTCGAAGCGCAGCGGCGCTACGTACCACAGCGTGTCGTGCTTGGCGTAGAGGTGAATCTTAGACGTATCTGCTGAGGCGAGCGGCGTGTCGAACTCGAAGTGCAGGTTGCGGTCGGGGTCGAGTTTTGAGTCGACAGCGAGCTTGAACTCCAGTTCTTTCGGCGGCATCACGGAGTCGTACTCCTCGCCGCGTTTGCGCTTCTTCTCCTGCTGCTTCTTCCAGCTCTCCAGCTCCTTCTGCGCCTCCTTCATGCGGCGTTCGTAGGGCTGCTTAGAGAGAATCTGCAGCGTGTCGGTCTGCGGCACGAGGTTGCCCAGCGTGTCGGTCATCTCGTAGGTGAGGGCGAGGCTGAGCGTGTCCTGATTGACGAGCGCCGTGTCGCGCAGCCAGTAGGTTATGGTGTCGCGGCGCACAGACGGCTCTATAAGGAGTCGGTCGGTAGCATCGAAGTTGAGCGGCTTTATCTCGGGCAGCTTCTTCGAGCCGTAGCTGAAGAACAGCGTGAAGCGGTCGGGCTGCTGGCGTTCCGACTTGAGGAAGAAGCGGTCGGTCTGCACGTGTTCGAACGCTCTGAGCACGAGGTCGTCGGGCGTGAAGCGTATGTATCCCGTCTGCTTTATGTCCTTGATATGCAGCGAGTCGAGCCAAAGCGTGTCCTGTCGCACGGCGTCGCAGAACGCGGGGCGTATGGTGTCGTGCGAGAAAGCCATCTGCTCGCTCTTCTGCGAGAACATATAGTTGCCGTCCTGGTCGTTGAGGGCGTAGATGCGGTAAGCGCCCGGCGCCACGCCCTTTATGACGAAGTGTCCGCGCGAGTCGGCACGCGCCACGCGCAGCATGGGCATCTTCATGAAACACGAGTCGCCCATCTCGGCATACAGACCCACGAGTATGCCCTTCACCGGCTCGAGGTTCTCTGCCGCCACGACGGTGCCAGCCACCTCGAGCGTGTCGATGTGGTCGCCCGTAGAGAAACTGTAGGTGTAGTTGCCCATCGGGTTGCCCTCGTTGTTGTCGGAGATGGCGTCAGAGAAGTCGACGGTGTACGTAGTGTTGGGCTTCAGCGAGTCCTTCAGCTCCACGCTGATCTTCTTGCCCGAAGCCTTTATCTCCGCCTGTTCAAGCTGCGGTGGCGACACCACCACCTTCTCCGACGCGTTGTCGAGCTTTATGAACTCGTCGAAGTAGATGTTCACCTTCTTCGCCTGCACGTTAGTGCTGCGGTCGGCAGGTGTCGAGCCTATCACATGCGGCGGCGTCTCGTCGTACCATCCTCCGTCGGGGCGTCCCATGCGGGCGCACGACGAGAGCAGCGCGATTACACCTATTATATATAGTATGTTTCTTAGTTTCAGCATTTGGCTTTTATTTGTTTTATAGCTAAACTCTTTTAGATAGGTCGGTGCTGTTCTTGCTTTGTCACCATTTCACGATTATACAATACGTTGGTGCACTTGAGACAAGTGCACCCCCTGAGAACGGCAACACAAATCTCACCACAACAACATCACAACATCACAACATCATTTCATCCCCATTATCTCCTCAATGGTCTTGCGGTTGTTGGAGAGGCGCGGTATCTTGTGCTGTCCGCCCAACTTGCCCTTAGAGCGCAGCCAGTCGTCGAACTGACCTTCGCGCGCAACGACAACCTCAAGCGGCTGCAGCGTGATGTCGTGGAAGCGCTTCGCCTCGTAGTCGGAGTTGATAGCCTGCAGCTGTCGGTCGAGGATGTCGGCAAACTCGCTGATGTTCTCAGGCTTCTTCGCGAACTCGATGAGCCACTGGTGGCGGCACTTCGCATTGGCGTCCATGAACACCGGCGCCGCCGTGTACTCCTTCACCTCTGCGCCGGTCTGCTGGCAGGCATAGGCGAGGCCCTTCTCGGCGTTGTCCTGGATAAGCTCCTCGCCGAAAGCGTTGATGAAATACTTCGTTCTGCCCGTTATGACGAACTTGTACGGACGCACCGACGTGAACTTCACCGTGTCGCCAATCATGTAGCGCCACAATCCGCACGACGTGCTGATGAGCATGGCGTAGTTCTTGCCCGTCTCCACACCCTCGAGCGGCACGATGTTCGGGTTCTCAGAGTCGAACTCGTCCATAGGCAGGAACTCGTAGAACACGTCGTAGTCGAGCATCAGCAGCATCGACTTGTCCTCTGGGTCGTTCTGTATGCCGAAGAAGCCCTCCGAGGCGTTGTACGTCTCCATGTAGTGCATGCGGTCGCTCTTTATGATGTGCTCGTATTGCGAGCGGTAGGGCGTGAACGCGATGCCGCCGTGGAAGAACACCTCCAGGTTGGGCCACACCTCGTCGAGGCGCTCCTTGCCCGACAGCTCGAGCACGCGCACCAACACGCTGAGCATCCATGAGGGCACACCCGAGATGTTAGTCACGTTCTTGTTGAGACATTCGCGCGCAATGCGGTCGCGCTTCACCTCGAAGTCGCTCAGCAGCGCCGTCTGCTTCTTCGGCACACGCACGAGGTTCACGAGCGGGTTGATGTTCTCGATGAGAATGGCGCTGAGGTCGCCCACGAGCGAGCCCGCCACGTTGTAGTTGGGCGAGTGCGAACCGCCTAAGATCAATCCCTTGCCGTCGAACATGCGGCTCTTCGGGTTGTTCTGCAGGTAGAGCGCCACCACGTCGGTGCCGCCCTTGTAGTGTATGTTCTTCAGTCCTTCAGCCGACACGGGTATGAACTTGCTCTTGTCGTTCGTAGTGCCCGACGACTTGGCGTACCACTTCACCTTTCCCGGCCACAGCACGTCAGCCTCGCCGTGTCGCATACGGTCGATGTCGGCCTTCAGCTCCTCGTAGGTATTCATGGGCACGTTGCGCACGAAGTCGTCGTAGCCCTTTGTCGTAGCGAAAAGATGGTTTCTGCCGTACTCGGTGTTGGCGGCAGCGCGCAGGAGGTGCTGCAACACATTATGCTGCAGAGCCTCCGGCTCGTTGAAGTGTTGTTCCAGCTTATGCTGTCGGGGTGCGAATGCGTATCGTGCAATGCCAGTTAAACTCATTATTTTTCCTTTCTGTCTTCTTCTATAAATCTGAGCAGATGTTCCACTGCCTCACTCTCCGGTATCGCCTTCTCCACGCACATCTTCTGCTTGTAGAGCGAAATCTTTCCCGGTCCGGCGCCCACATAACCGTAGTCGGCGTCAGCCATCTCGCCCGGTCCGTTCACGATGCAGCCCATGATGCCTATCTTCAGGCCCTTCATGTGAGCCGTAGCCGCCTTTATCTTTGCGATGGTAGAGCGCAGATCGTAGAGCGTTCTGCCGCAGCCAGGGCATGAGATGTATTCGGTCTTCGATGTGCGCAGACGAGCCGCCTGCAAAATGGCGAACGCCGTGTCCGTGAGGTCGCGCACCGCGATGTCGCCGTTGTTCATCAGCCATACGCCGTCGCAGAGGCCGTCAATCATCAGTGCGCCCATATCGGCTGCCGCCTCAAGCTGCAGGTCTGCCTTCTCGGCGCTGGTGTGACTGTACATCTGAGCGAACACAACGGGGTTGAACAAGCCGTTCGACCACAGTTCGTGAGTAAGCGCACGCTGCTCGCCGAGGCGGTTCTGCTGGTTTGACACAGCAACGACCACTACCTCCGGGTGGGCCTTCAGGCAAGCCATGTACTCCTCCGACGGAGCGCCGAGCTGCAGCACGAGGAACTTAACATCTGCCTTCACTCCGCCCACGAACGGCGTAGCGTTGTACGGGAAGATAGGGTAGGTGTTCGGCTCGCCGGTGTATGCGTTGAAGTCGACGATGTATTTCTGTCCGTCGCGGCGGTTCTTGGGCAGCTTGGCACCGCAGTAGATATAGTCGGGTGTCATATCGGGGTTGAACTCAACGCTCTCTGCGTCGTCGTTCTGTCCTAACGAAGCTATCACTACCGGCACATTCGAACCGCCGATGTATCCCGCAGCGCGAGTCTGGCGGCGCTCAGGACGCACCCAAGAGAAGTCCTTCGCCTCGGTGCCTGGCACGAGAGTGTGTCCAGCACGCTTCGTGATATAGTCGACGAGGTGGCGCGCAACGGGTATCTCCGCCTCCGGCTCCTCGCTCAGACTCACGCGGATAGTGTCGCCGATGCCGTCGGCAAGCAATGCGCCGATGCCCACCGCACTCTTGATGCGTCCGTCCTCGCCTTCGCCAGCCTCGGTGACGCCGAGGTGGAGCGGATAGTGCATGTCAGCCTGGTCCATCTCGCTGATGAGCAGACGCACGGTGCGCACCATGATGACGGTATTCGACGCCTTGATGCTTATCACTACGTTGTCGAACTGCTCCTTCTTGCAGATGCGCAGAAACTCCATGCAGCTCTCGACGATGCCTTCCGGCGTGTCGCCGTAGCGCGACATGATGCGGTCGGAGAGCGAACCGTGGTTCACGCCGATGCGCACCGCCGTGTGATGTTCGCGGCAGATGTTGAGGAAGGGCACGAAGCGGTCTTCCAGTTTCTTGAGTTCGTCGGCATACTCCGCGTCGGTATACTCAATCTTCTTGAACACACGCGCCGGGTCTACGTAGTTGCCCGGGTTGACGCGCACCTTCTCTGCGTACAGCGCAGCCACGTCAGCCACGTTGGCGTTGAAGTGAACGTCGGCAACGAGCGGTGTGGTGTAGCCGTCGGCACGCAGTTGTGCATTTATGTTCTGCAGGTTCTCAGCCTCTCTGCGGCCCTGCGTAGTGAGTCGCACGAGTTCGCCGCCTGCCTTTATGATGCGCTCAGCCTGAGCCACACACGCCTCCGTGTCGTTGGTGTTGGTTGTGGTCATCGACTGCACGCGTATCGGGGCGTCGCCGCCAAGCTGTATGTCGCCTACCTGAACGGGTGAGGCTTCGCGGCGGCGGTAGTTGAAGAGATCAATCATGATTTTTGATGTTGTTGTGTTGAGATGTTGAGGTGTTGAGAGATGTTGAGGTGGTGAGGTGTTGAGATGGTGAGGTGTTGAGAGATGTTGTTGTGTTGAGATGTTGTTGTGTTGAGAGATGTTGTTGTGTTGAGATGTTGTTGTGTTGAGAGCTGTACTATTCTGACGATCTCACCACAACACCACCTCACCATGAAATTCTCACCACCTCACCATCTCAACATTTATATTCAAACTTCACCTCAGCGAGCTCCTTGTTCGCCTTTTCTATCTTCTCTCCCAAGCCAGCCTTGTACTGAGCCATCTTTTCTGCGATGCCTTCGTCGCAGAGCGCAATCATCTCGCAAGCGAGGATGGCTGCGTTCATGGCTCCGTTCACGCCTACTGTTGCAACGGGTATTCCCGGGGGCATCTGTATGATAGAGAGCATGGCGTCGAGACCGTCGAGCATACCCTTGATAGGTACGCCGATGACTGGCAGAGTGGTGCTTGCTGCGATGACGCCGGGCAGAGCTGCTGCCATGCCTGCTGCGGCAATGATTACCTTAACGCCACGCGCCTTTGCGCCTTTTGCGAAACTTTCTACTGCGTCCGGTGTGCGATGAGCAGAGAGGGCGTTCACTTCAAACGGCACCTGCATGTCGTTCAAGAACTTGCATGCCTTTTCCATAACGGGCAGGTCTGATGTGCTGCCCATGATGATGCTAACTAATGGAGTCATAATATTTTATTGTTTATTGTTTAATGTCTAAGCCGAACTAAGCCTCTTTAGGCCTCTTTGAGCCTTTGCTAACTAAGCCCTCCCCGACGGGGAGGGTTGGGAGGGGCTACAGCCCCAGTATTATCACGAAGGCGATGAGCACGCCTACGCCGAAGCCCGCCGTCACTTGCGAAAGGGTGTGCTGTCGGAGTATTATGCGGCTGGTGCCGACGAGCCCTGAGAGCACGAGCGAGAAGCAGAGCCACGTGATGGGGTTGAACATGAAGATGAACGAGAAGGCGAGCAGAGCGCCCACCACGCCACCGATGGCTGCGGTGTGCGTCGATATCTTCCACCACACGTTTATCAGTGCGCACACTATCTGTATCACGAGTGCCGCCATGAGTATGTTGCCCATGAAGTGCGGAATGTTATACAGTCGCATTACGTAGAAGCAGGCGTAGTAGCTCACTATCGAGAGCAGATAGGGCACCACGCGGCGCTCCTTGCGGCTGAGCTGTATGAGAGTCCAGCCGTGATAGTTGCGGTAGAGCTTGATGAGCATTGTGGGCATGAGAATGGTGAAGAAGTAGACCATAGCGAGCACGCTCAGCTTGTACCCCCACGGCATCTGACTGAGATAACTGAACGTGAAGAGTACGGTCATCCCTACCAAAGACAGATAGAACGGGGTGAACACCGCGCTCAGGGCGCGGGCTGCGAGGATAATGTTCTTTTCTTTCATAGTTTTAGCCTTTCTAAGCCTTTGCTAATGCTAATTCAAAACTCAAAATTCCTAATTCTTTCTCATTCTTGCCACCGGTATGCCCAGTTGCTCGCGATACTTTGCCACGGTGCGTCGTGCGATGGGGTAGCCGAGCTTCACGAGCGCCTCTCTGAGAGCGTCGTCGCTGAGCGGTTTCGCCTTGTCTTCCTTGCCGACGAGGTCTTTCAGCGCAATCTTTATCTTGCGTGTAGACATCTCCTCACCGTCTTCGTTGGTGTAGCCGTCGCTGAAGAAGAAGCGCAGCGGGTAAGTTCCCCAGTTGGTCTGCGCGTACTTCACGTTGCTGACGCGCGATATAGTGCTTATGTCGAGCCCCGTGCGGTCGGCGATGTTCTTCAGAATCATCGGCTTGAGGTCAGCCTCGTCGCCGTCCTGGAAGAACTTGTGTTGCCAGTCGATGATAGCCTGCATGGTGAGCGTGAGCGTGCGGTAGCGCTGCTTTATCGCTTCGATGTATCCCATTGCGCGCTCCACCTTCTGCTTTGCGTAGAGCAGCGCTTCCTTTTCGCGGCGCGACATCTTCTCCTTGTTGTTGCGGTAGGTCTCCATGAGTTCGCTGAACGAGGAAGAGACGCGCAGCTCCGGTATGTTTCCGTTGTTTATGTAGAACGACACGTTGCCGTTGTCGTCGGTGTCGATGATGAAGTCGGGCGTAATCTGCTGCACGTTTCTGCCCTCGGTCTCGCCGAGCGAAGCGCCCGGTTTGGGGTTGAGTCGGCGCAGCTCCTCCAGCACGCGCTGTCCGGTATGCTCGTCCACGCCCAGCAGTTGCGGAAGTTTCTCGAAGTGCTTCTTCGCGAAGTCGTTGAAGTGCTTCTTTACGACTGTCGTCATCAGCTGCTTCATTCTGTCGTCGGGTCGGCGTTCTATCTGCAGCAGCAGACACTCCTGCAGCGAGTGCGCTCCGATGCCAGCTGGGTCGAAGGTCTGCAGAATGCCTATTATGCGGTCGATGTCCTTCACGTCGCAGTAGACGCCCTGATAGATAGCCAGTTCGTCGCATATCGACTGGCTGTCCTTGCGCAGCAATCCGTCGCTGTCGAGCGATCCGATGATGTATTCCATTATCTTCTGGTCGTTCTCCGAGAGGTCTATCTCGCCCATCTGCTCCTTCAGCTTGTCGTAGAACGAGCGCGTGTCGCCGTATACCATCTCCTCGTAGTCGGCAGAATCGGCTCCGTAGGCTCCGGTGTAAGCCGCCGTAGGCATGTCTTCGTCGGAACCGGTCATACGGTCGAGCGCATTGTTCAGCGCCGACTCGCGTTCCTCCCGCTCTGTGTGAGCGGCGAAGGCGTCCGCCTCGGTGTCCACCTCGTCCATTTCGCCGCCGTTGCTTTCGCCGTTGCCGCCGTCGTTGTCTGAAGAGGAAGCGTATGCGGGGCTTTCCTGACTGTCGTATGAGGTGTTCGAGTCGTAGATGTCGTCGTCTGCCTTCACGAGCGCAGGGTTGTCGTCGAGCTCCGCGTTCACGTTCTCTTCAAGCTCCGTGACGGGCATCTCGAGCATGTGCACCTGCAGCATCTGCTGTTGCGTCAGGCGCTGCAACTGCTGCTGCTTCTGTTCCTGGGTTTGTATTAGTTTCATAATATTTCTGGTGGCGTTTAGGCCTTTCTAAGCCTCTTTAAGCCTTTCTAAGCCATTGTTGACTAAGCCTCTTTAAGCCTTTTTAGGCCTTTCTAAGCCAAGGCGTAAAGAGGCTTAGAAAGGCTTAGTTCGGCTTAGGCGCAGCCTTTGAAGTATTCCTTTAGCCTCTCCACAGTAGTGGTCAGCACCTCGGGCGCTTCGTTGCTGTATCTCTGCCAAACCAGCTTCGCCTCGTCGTTGAGGGGCGAGTGGGGCAGCGGTTCGCGCTTCAGAATGGGGTCGAATGTCTGGTATATCTTCAGCACATCTACCACCTCTTCGGGCTTCAAGCCCAACAGACGCGCCATATCCTGCACCTCCGGCGTCTCGCTCACCATAGTGTTCGTCATCAGCTGGAAGTAGAGGCTGAGGATGATGGTGAGCATCACCGGCGTCAGCTTCTGTTCGGCATCGATAGGCAGATAGTCGTGCTCGAAGGGCAGCGTCATATCCATGCCGCTGTAGAAGGCGTTGCCGAAGCCGAACCCCGCCATCTGCCTGAGCCGCTTCACGTCGCGTGCCAGTCGGCGTGGGTTTTCGGCGTATGTGTCCCATAGACGTTGCAGCGAAGGCGTGGCGTGCTCTTCGAGCGCCACCATCTGCTCCTGCAGCGTCTTCGGCGGAATATGCAGCTCGAGCGCCAGATCTACCACGGGGCGCGAGTATTCCGACTTAACGCCTGCCGGACTCTTCTGGTAGAGTTGCACGATAAGCAGCCAGTAGTCGTCTGTCCAAAGAGGATGAATTGCCATATATTATATTAATAATGTATTGTTTAATGCTTGCAAAGTTACAGAAAGTCTTGCACATAAGGGCACGCCCGCCATACTTTTTTTGTGCAGGAGTAAAGAGTTGTTAAGGTGTTTTATGGTGCTCTGAGCGCTTTTCGGGGGCTGTTTCCAGTAAAATCGCAGTTTTTCTTGCAATTTTACAGTATAAAAAGTCAGTTTGGTTGAATTTTTTAAAAATTTATTGCAAAACATTATCGAATTGCAATTTATTTTGTACTTTTGCGGTTAGTAATTTTAAAACTTATAGACTATGAAGAAAACTTTACTCTCATTGGCAGCAATGTTGCTGCTCGCAGGTGGTGCTTCGGCACAGACAGCAAAGTCGGCTGCAGTTTATACTGGCAAGGTAGACGCAACTCCGGTTAGCGTTGTAAAGAAGGCAAAGGCTCCTATGATGAAGGAGGGAGAATCTAAGTATGTGCTTCTTGGCTTCAATGGTTCTGAGAATCCGTCACAGTCGAACGGCTTACCGAAATGTGAGTCTGATTCGCTTGAATTGTCACAGATGAATAATGGCGTAAATGTCGATTTCTCTGAAATGTCAGGCAACAAGATAT
>ERZ1023848.571-NODE-571-length-10821-cov-12.088427_pt1 | contig 10821 bp, 4 predicted proteins | sample MGYA00380385_ERZ1023848 | MGnify/ENA primary metagenome ERZ1023848 (study PRJEB33179, sample SAMN07449069) | human gut metagenome | biome: Human-gut; feature: Human associated habitat; material: Faeces | host: Homo sapiens | place: India:Kasaragod | collected...
GTCGCCATCACCCTCGGCATCCCGACCGTCGTCGGCGCTGCCCATGCTGCCGATACCCTGGAAAACGGCGAAGTCGTCACCGTAGACGCCAGCCGCGGCACTATCTTCCGTGGCGAAGCCAACGCACGGTAGGCCTCGCCTGTAGTCCAATCTTTGTAGGGGTCGCCACGTGGGCGACCCGTTAGGAAATTGAAGAATTTTTCTAGCAAACGGGTTGGGAAATCATATATATCCTGGAGCGGGCGCCCCACGTGGTCGCCCCTACTGAAAAAAAGGCTGTCGCACGAAGGCTTCTACCATTATGCGAGGTTCCTTAAACTTTATAGTTTGTAGTACGGAGTTTGTAGAAGATGGCTTTAAATTTTTTACCATTTGCTAATCACTAACAACTAGCCACAACGGACCGCCCTTTGGGACGGCCCCTACGATAAAAGGGCTTGTCGCATATGCGACAAGCCTTTTTTTTACACTCCCATGAATTCCAACATCTGGATCATGCCGGGCACAAAGGTATCGACGTCCAGCGATTCCTGAAGGGTATGCTCCCCGTGGCTGCGGCAGAAACCGAAGGAAATGGCCGGGATACCCTGGCCCATGGGAATGTTGGCATCGGTGCTGCCGGCAATGCACGGCGTCGGCAGGCCGTGGCGCCGCCGGATGGCCGTGATGCGGTCTGCCAGGGGATTGGTGTCCAGGCGACTGCAGGGCCGTTCGCCGAGCAGCTGGGTTTTGATGTGGACCGTTTCCCCTTCAGTATGGGCCAGGAGGCTTTGAAAAGTTTGGTCCAGCTTGTCCAGTTCATCAGCATTTTCCGAGCGCAAGTCGACAGTGAACACGGCCTTTGCCGCAATGGAATTGACCGTCGTGCCGCCCGTGATGGTGCCGACATTGTACGTCGTCTTTGGCTGGGATGGCACGGACAGTGCATAGAGCTGGCTGATGATGCGGGCCGCTTCGGCAATGGCATTGGACTGGCCGAAATGCATCCAGCTGTGGCCGCCGGCGGCTTCGACGGTGACGGCATAGCGGCGGGAGCCGACAGCTGTCGTCACAAAAGTATCGAAAGTACAATCGACGGCGACCACTTCGGCAATGCGGCCGTGCCAATCGGCCATGACCTGCCGCATTCCCTTGAGATTGCCCAAGCCCTCTTCGCCGACGTCGAAGGCAAAGAGCAGACCTTGCGGCGGCGTGAGCTGTAAATCGTGGAACATTTTGATGATAAATAATAGACCGGCGATACTGGCGCTGTTGTCGCTGCACGACGGCGCTGACAAAATGTGACCTGTCTGGCGGATGTGGATTTCCTGCAAATCCTGGAATACCGTATCTATATGAGCGGTGTAAAGGGCGACCTTTTCACCGCTTTTTACATGGCAGGGATAGACCACATTTCCTGCGGCATCACGATACGCCCCGGCGGCGCCCCATTGATGCAAAAGATTCAATATCCATTCGCCCTTGGCCTGTTCATGTCCGGTCGGTGAAGGAATAGAAATAATATCACAAAGCCATTCCATAAAATCACGGCCGTGATTCCGTACGTATTGCTCAATCTTTTCATTCATGATGATGACTCCTCTCTCAGCATGGTAACCTTATTATAGCATGAAGGAAAAAGCAGGTCGCAGTTCGCAGGCCGCAGGCCGCCTCGGACTCAGATGCGGCTTCGCCGCGACAGACTCAAACTGACAACGACGCTTCGGGAAGCCCTTAGCGCGTAGCGGGACGCCCTCTGGGCGTCCCCTACGGGATCGCATACAGGCGATGGGGGAGAAAGAGGTCATAGATTGCAAAAAAACACGGCCAGCGGCCTTGTGCGTAGGGGCTGCCCTTTAACCTCTCAGACCGCCTTTGGCGGCCAGCTCCCCTATAAAGGGAGCCTTGTGCAGCCCGTTGTGAGGTTTGGCCATACCTATTCTTGTATGATGGTAGGTTTTTACGAGTTACGAATCACGAGCCACGAGCCACTATTTTTTCACGAGCCGAGGGTCATTCGAGGCGATGTTTGTTATTTTGAGTTTGTTACCGCGTAGCGGCATTTGAGCCCGAGGCGAACGGCGAACTGCGGCCTGCGACCGGCGGGCCGTTAGGCCCCTATATATGATTATCATTATCTTTTAATTATGAAAATGACCGCTTACGTCAAAAAAACGTCGTTTTGTGACAAATCTGTCTTGTCGTCAAAATTACATCGTATAATGCAAATATAGATAAGTTATCTTGCTAAGTAATAGATAGAATTCATAATTGTCATCTTTAAAACAAAAGGAAAAAGATGATAAAAACAGATAATTTTGTTGAAATAATCTAAAGAGTATACGAAAGTATAATATTCAACAAAATAATTTTATATTACACTACAAGCAAGGAAAGTCATTGTATATACAATCTAAAAGTAATTAAATGCTGTTTACGTTAATATATTCGATGACAAGACAAAGGAGGCGGCAATTTATGAATAAGATTTATAAGGTAGTATGGAATACAGTTCGCAATTGTTACGTAGTTGGATCCGAACTGATTAGCTCAAAATCGGGCAGACATAGCACATCGAACGGCAAGTCTTCGAGTTTGAAAGTTACCTTGACCGTACTGGCGCTCTGCGGAATGACGGCTTTAGGAAGCGGAGTGGCTCCTGCGTATGCAGCGGATGGAACGGGAGCTGTAACGGCAAAGAATCAATATGTTGCATTAAAGTTTTCAGGACCTAAAGATGGTGATTCAAGGGCTAAATTCAGTAATGGTCAATGGCATACTACTTTTAATGGAGAAAAATATGATACTGTTGACAGTGGTATGAGGGATAGAGATAATCAGCCCATTCTTTAATGGGTCCGTGAAGGTTATTCTCTGACTATGGTCGACGGCCAGCCCTATACGTCGTTGTCTAGTAATGGCCGCCGGGCTGATGTCAGCTGGACGGGTGATGCGAATGCCAAGCCGTCGGATATCTTAGAAAGCGTTACTTCGACTCATGTCCAAACGAATGTGACGACCAATGTTGGCGAAACGTTGCAGCAAGTCAACGCTGGGACCTATGCCGGCGTGAGCAATTCTGGTGGAACAGAGGTTGACGGCAGCTGGAATTACATCGTCAAAGACTCCAGTTGGAAAGGTATTGTCAGTGATTCGAATTATCGCAACGGATATGCTGACTTAGTTTCTAGTGGCAAGCCCAGAGGCTTTGTCAGAACTACGGATGCGGGTTCTAAATTAGCTTGGAACGCTACCCTCAGCGCATATACGTATAATGGCAAAGTCGTTGATTATAGCAATATCTATGTCATTGATGGGGAAATCGGTGTCTTCACCAACGCTTCGGGATCAGAAGTCTATATGGGAACGGTCTTTGGTAAAAATAATGAAGTCTTGATGACTGTCAAGAAATCTGATGGCAGCTACTACAGCTATTGGGGCGCTGAAGTCAATGACGCTGGCGCTACGATGGATACCTATCGGGTAGCCGAATACCAGAAAGACCTCAACGTCTTGCGGGACAATGACTTTGCGCTCTATCATAACGATATTAAGTCCGTAGATATGAGCACGAACGATTCTTCGGCAACTATTTCCCTTATGCGTAACGGTGATGGTACGAGCAGTCCGGCTGTCGATGGGACATTGACCATTACTAATGGTGGCGGCACAGGTGGTAATGACACCTATGTTCGTATTTCCAACACGACGAATGGACAAGAAGTTTCTAAGACCTTCACGACAGGCTCGAAAGTCAGCGCCATTGGGTCGACTGATGCTACGACGGGGCTGACGATTAATGGTGTCGATTACACGATTAAAGCCGGTAAAGATTATAAGGCCGGCGCAAACATCCAGATTTCTCCTGATAATACGATTTCTGCTACGGATACGAAGTATACTGCGGGAGCGAATGTCAGCATTGATGAAAACAATGTTATTTCTGCTGTTGATACGGATACGAAGTATACCGCCGGAAAAAACATCACCATTGATGAAAATAATGTTATTTCTGCCCAGGAATATAAGGCAGGCACTAATGTAAGTATTGATGAAAATAATAAAATCTCGGCAAAAAATACTACTTTGACCAATAGATCTGCAGAAAAATCCGTTAACGCAACATCTGGTGGTGTTACTTATACCATTAAAGATACGGATGGAAATGCAGTGACTTTGGAAGATGTGGCCAGTGCGACGACTGTTAATAAGTTGATTGACGGAGCTAAAGTTCATTACTTCAGCGTCAATGCGTCAGCTAACCAAGGAAATTACAATAATGATGGTGCTGGCAACTTATCCATTGCTATCGGCACCAATACGGCGGCTACGGAAGAAGCAACGGCGGTAGGAAATAACAGTACAGCCGATGAAAAGTCGGCAGCCTTTGGGTACTCTAGCGATGCAAGGGGAACCCGTGCGGTAGCCCTGGGTGCAGAGTCCTTCACTAATGGGAGCAACTCAACTGCTATCGGCTGGGGGGCTGCGGCTGGATACTATAAATCTGATGCGGATCAGGTGATGGCTGAAGCGGCAACGGCTGTTGGTTCTCAGGCTGAAGTTCATGCTAACTACGGGACAGCTGTTGGACAGTCGGCTAAAGTAGATTCAGAAGATGGGACTGCTCTCGGAATGGGAGCTCAAATTTGGGGAAATTCCGCTAAAGGGGTAGCTGTCGGTCGACGTGCATCCGTTGGTGGTAATGGACATTCTGCAGCGTATGGCATTGCTTTAGGTGCCGAGAGTCAGGCAGAAGCTGAAAACGGAATTGCCATTGGTTACGATGCTGTAGTTTCGCAACCTAATTCGGTTGCGCTCGGTAGCCATGCGACGACCAATCCTGTAGTCCAAACTTCGTTGATTACGATTCCTAACACGAATACCACCTATAATGTGAATGGAACAAATCCGGTTGGAACCGTTAGCGTTGGTTCTGCTAATGGTTTGCGGACGATTACCAATGTAGCTGCTGGCCGCGTTAGTGAAACTAGCACTGATGCCGTCAATGGCAGTGAACTGTATGCCGTCGCTACGGAAGCAGCAAAACATACGACCATTACAACAGAAGAAGGAAGCCGTATTACCGTAGACAGCAAAACCAATTTGGCTGGAGGGACGGAGTACATTCTCGACTTTGATTCGTTTGGATTGGCCAATTCTAGCTTGAATAACCTTACGAATCAGGGGAAAACTGTTATCACCAATCTTGCAAAAGAGGTAGAACGCCATATTAAGCCCGTTACGTATGCAGTAGATAAGAATGGCACCGTTACTATGACCTATGTTAATGGCAAGGGTGAAACTGTTAATAATATGACTGCGACTATTACGGGCATCGCCAAATCGGATCTGTCGAACATCACTGAAGAAGGCGATACCTATATTACCCAAGTGGCTAACAAAGCTGTAAAAGTTATCGATGGTGAGAACACGACAGTTACGCCGGGTAAAGATGGCGATGTCACGACTTATGCTGTCAATGTTGATACAAGCGGCAAGATTGAACAGAATAATACCAACATCGTCACAGGCGATACGGTTTACAACGCTTTACAGAATGTCAGCTGGAAAGCCCAGGTCAATGGAAATAATGCTAAGACCGTTGCGAAAGACGGCACGTTGAACTTCATTGATGGCGATAACATCGATATTACCAGCAACGACAATGGAGACATCAAGATTTCTACGACGGGACTGGCAAGCTCGGGCGATCTCTGGACGGCTCAGGCTGGCGGTACAGATGTCAAAGCTGTCAATCAGAAAGTCAACTTTGTTGGAAGTGACCATATTACCGTCACTGGAACAGATGGTCAGATTAAATTTGAAGCTACTGGTCTGGCAGATACGGACCTCACCAACATCACGAATGATGCAATAACAAAGATTCAAAACATCGCTAAAGGCGAAGATGTCCATATTAAATCTGATACCTATACGGTAGGTAATGATGGTTCCGTCACCATGACCTACGTAGACGGTAATGGAAACAAAGTTGATGGCACGGCTAAGATTACGGGCATCGCCAAATCGGACCTCACCAACATCACAGAAGGCGGCAAGACGGTCATCAATAACCTTGCCAAAGAAGCTGTGAAAGTTGTCGATGGTACGAATACAAACGTTGAAACTGTACCGACGACTGATGGTCATGCGGAATACAAAGTCAATCTCGATAAAGATGTCAACTTGGGCGATACGATTTATCTGAACGGTTCCGATGGCTCCATCAGCGCTAAATCGGGCGGAGCCCAGCTGGCTTTCAACAACAGCGGCTTGACGGTTTCGCAGGCTAAGAATGGCTTGACCAATGAAACGAAAATCGATGGAGCTACAATTACGGTCGATGGTGGTGCTGGTAACCAGACAATCATCAACGGTTCGACGGCTCGTATCGGCGGCGTCCTGGTCAACGGTGGCAGCGGAACGGCTACGATTAGCGGTCTGACTAACCAAACGACGAAGTACGACGGTTTTGCAAACGGCAGTGGCCGGGCCGCAACAGAAGAACAGCTGAAGGAAGTCGACAGCAAAGCGGCAGCCGCAAAGACGACGGTTGCTAAAGGTAAGAATATCACTGTCGACGAAGCGAAAGCAGCCGATGGCAGCAGCACGTATACCGTCGGGTTGGCAACAGATGTCACTCTTGGCGACAATGCCATTAAGCTCAACGGTTCCGATGGTTCCATCAGTGCTAAATCGGGCGGAGCCCAGCTGGCTTTCAACAACAGCGGCTTGACGGTTTCGCAGGCTAAGAATGGCTTGACCAATGAAACGAAAATCGATGGAGCTACAATTACGGTCGATGGTGGTGCTGGTAACCAGACAATCATCAACGGTTCGACGGCTCGTATCGGCGGCGTCCTGGTCAACGGTGGCAGCGGGACGGCTACGATTACTGGCTTGACCAATAAAACAACGGATTACACCGGTTTTGCAAACGGCAGTGGCCGGGCAGCTACGGAAGAACAGCTGAAGGAAGTTGCAGGCAAAGCTGGTGAAGCTATCGAAACGGCTGGCAAAGGCTGGAACCTGACGACTAACGGTAAAGAATCTAGCAAGACCAACATCAAACCGGGCGGCACGGTAGACTTCTCCAGCAGCAATGACAACTTGCTCATCAGCAATGCTGGCGCAGACCTCTCGTTCTCCCTCAGCGACAATCTCGACCTGACTAAGAATGATTCTAAGAAGGGCAGCGTCAAAGTCGGTGAAAATACGACATTGACGGATGGACTTCTCCAAGTCGGCACGGATGTTTCCCTCACGGCCAGTGCTCTTAACGTAGGCACCTCGTCCTTGACGACAAGTGCCCTCATGGTTGGCGGCTTGACCTACATCAACTCCAACGGTCTCAATGCCAATAACCGGGTTATCTCCAACGTAGCAGCCGGTATCCTTGATACGGATGCGGTCAACGTCGGTCAGCTCAAGTCGGCTATCAGCGGTTCGCAAGTTTCCATCAAGGCTGGTGATGGCATCAGTGTCGCCAAAACGGGCAACCAATACACAATCAATGTTAATATTGAAGGCGTTACCAATAACCAAGGCAAAGTAACGGTTTCGACAGGTGACAGCACTTCGACAGAAAGTGGTTCCGAATCCGGTTCGTCGGGCGCTAAAAAGTCCCAAGTCATGGACCTCATGTATCGGACAGAGTCTAATGAAGTTGCTCCAGAAACGACGACAGATACCGGTAAAGCTATACAAATTGAAAGTATTCCGGAAGATATCAAGCTTGAAGCTGATGATAACCAGGCTGCCAGTGTCGTAAACGGTGAAACTATTAAGATTGCTGGCGATGGTACGAATATCTCGACGGCAGCTACCGTTACTGGATCAGGCAGCATGGATACCATTTCCGTTTCCCTGAAACCGGATATCCAAGTCGATAGTGTTACCATCAACAATGGTGGCCCGACCATTAATAATACTGGTATCGACATGAATGGTAAGAGCATCACCAATGTTGAAAATATTACCGTCAACAATGGGCCGACTATCAATAGCAGCGGTATCGACATGAACAGCCAGAAGATTACCAACCTGGCTGATGGTGAAATTGCTGAAGGCTCGACGGACGCTGTCAATGGTGGCCAGCTCTACAACACGAATCAGGCCGTCATTGCCAACGCGGAAAACATCAACAGTCTGAGCCATTCGCTCAACAAGCTGGATAGCCGCATCAATCGTGTCGGTGCTGGCGCAGCCGCTCTGGCAGCCCTCCACCCGCTCGATTTTGACCCGGACAACAAGTGGGACTTCGCAGCTGGTTACGGCAACTATGCCGGCGCCAATGCAGTCGCTATCGGTACCTACTATCGCCCGAACGAAAACACCATGTTCAGCATCGGTGGCAGCTTCGGCGGCGGCGAAAACATGATCAACGCCGGCGTCAGCTTCAAACTCGGCAGCGGCGGCAGCGGTATCACGACGTCCAAGACGGTCATGGCTAAGAAGATTAAAGAACAAGATGAACTCCTGAAAGCACAGGATGCTAAGATGAAAGAACAAGACGAAAAGATTGCTAAACTGGAAGCTCTTGTAGCCCAGCAAGGCGAAATGATTCAGCAGGCACTGGGCAAGAAATAGTGCCATAGCGATGAGGTTGTCGCACCAAGTCAAGATTACTTCAGGCGACAACCTCATTTTTTTTCGCAGGTCGCAGTTCGCAAAAAAATACACGGCCCATGGCCTTGTGTGTAGGGGCTGTCCCGATGAGGGCAGCCCGCTGCGAAACTTTGCCACAGCCTATTCTGTTATAATGGTATGTTTGTAGGGGCTCGCACGTGGCGAGTCCGCTAGAGAAATTTGGCTATAACTTATCCGAGAATAATAGCAGGCTTTTACGAGCCACGAACAATGAACCACGGCCTTTCTCTCGGATTCATATGCGGCGTTCCGCCGCGACATACTCATGATAGTATTACGACCATGTACCGTCCGTCATAAATTCCGGCTATGCCTAGGATTCACGGCGGGACGCCCGCCACTGCTGTCCGTTCTGGCAGCCGCCCTGCACCTCCCGATAGTCGGTACCTGGCGGACCAGAAAGGCTTTGGGCGTCCCCTACAAAATTTCCCTTTTGGTTGTAAATGCAACAGAAATATTTCTTTCTTTTTGTTATACTTTACGTGTACTCGATGAGAGCAGAGAATTACGAATCACCCATTCAATTTATTATATGTATGAAATACAGGAGGTTTTCACCATGACAAAAGAAAAACAGATGTTTTGTTTCCAGTGTGAACAGACCGCTATGGGTACTGGCTGTACCGGTTGTGCCGGTGTTTGTGGCAAATCGGCTGTTGAAGCCGGCTTGCAGGATGTTTTGACCGGCGCCCTTGTTGGTTTGGCCCGCACCTGTCAGACTGCCGCTCCGACGGCTAAGACCTATCGTACTATCCTCGAAGGCATGTTCACGACCATTACCAACGTCAACTTCAACACGACGACGACCCAGGCTATGATCGATAAAGTTCACGCTGAAGCCGCTGCCCTTTCGTCCACTCCCGCAGCTGACTACGATATGAACCAGATGTGGAACGCTGACGAAGATATCCGTTCCCTTAAATCGCTCATCCTCTTTGGTATGCGCGGCATGGCTGCTTATGCTTATCATGCTCTCATGCTCGGCAAATCGAGCGAAGAAGTCGATGCTTTCTTCGTCAAAGGCTTGTCGGCCATCGGCGAAGACTGGGGCATGGATGAACTCCTCCCGATTGTCATGGAAACAGGCAAAGTCAACTTGACCTGCATGGCTCTCCTCGATGAAGCTAATACGTCTACTTATGGTACTCCGGTTCCGACGACAGTTCCTTTGACGGTTGAAAAAGGCCCGTTCATCGTTGTCACCGGCCACGACCTGAAAGACTTGGAACTCCTCCTCAAACAGACTGAAGGCAAAGGCATCAATATCTATACGCACGGCGAAATGCTCCCGGCTCACGCTTATCCGGAATTGAAGAAATACAAACACCTCAAAGGCAACTTCGGCACGGCTTGGCAGAACCAGCAGAAAGAATTCGACGGCGTTCCCGGTGCATTCCTGTTCACGACGAACTGCCTCATGCCGCCTCGTAAATCCTACATCGACCGCGTCTTCACGACGGAAGTCGTTTCCTTTGACGGCGTAACTCATATCGGCGAAGACAAAGACTTCACGCCGGTCATCGAAAAAGCCCTGGAACTCGGCGGCTATGCAGAAGACCAGCATTTCACCGGCATCAACGGCGGCAGCACCGTTACGACTGGCTTTGGTCATGGCACGGTCCTCTCCGTTGCTGACAAAGTCATCGACGCTGTCAAAGCCGGCGCTATCAAACACTTCTTCCTCGTCGGCGGTTGCGACGGCGCTCGTCCGGGCCGTAACTACTACACGGAATTCGTTAAACAGACCCCGGCTGATACGGTCGTCCTCACCCTGGCTTGCGGCAAATACCGCTTCAACGACCTCGACCTCGGCGCTATCGGCGGCTTGCCGCGCATCATGGATATGGGCCAGTGCAACGACGCATACAGCGCTATCCAGGTAGCTGTCGCTTTGGCAAAAGCCTTCGACTGCGGCGTCAACGATCTGCCCTTGACCCTCGTCCTCTCGTGGTACGAACAGAAAGCTGTCTGCATCCTCTTGACCCTCCTCTCCTTGGGCATCAAGAATATTTACCTCGGCCCGACACTGCCGGCCTTCGTCTCCAAGAATGTCCTCAACTACTTGGTAGAAAACTTCAACATCACTCCGACCAGCACGCCGGAAGCTGACCTCAAAAAGATTTTGGGATAAGAGGCCGGAGTTTATAGCTTGTAGTTTGCAGAGAAAAGCTTCAAATTTAAAGACATCCGCTA
>ERZ1023848.572-NODE-572-length-10780-cov-9.245221_pt1 | contig 10780 bp, 10 predicted proteins | sample MGYA00380385_ERZ1023848 | MGnify/ENA primary metagenome ERZ1023848 (study PRJEB33179, sample SAMN07449069) | human gut metagenome | biome: Human-gut; feature: Human associated habitat; material: Faeces | host: Homo sapiens | place: India:Kasaragod | collected...
GTCAATAACTATACCTTCATATATGTTTAAAGTCTCCTATAAAATTCTTATTATCTTGTGTATTAAGACAAGGAAATAGAATCAACTCTTTTTATATAGCACTAATGAATACCCGATTGCGATAAACCAACCTAGGACAAAACCTAACGCCGTCATAAGCTTAGGTCTCGGCCACACCGGTTTTTCTGCGAACGGCAGGTTTGCGGGGTCTACGATCTGGATATCCATTGAATCCATGGCCTGCTGAACACGGCTCTGTTCGCATTGCTTGACGAGATTGACGTAGACTTCGTTCTTGATCTGCGCATCGCGCTTTAACTCTAGATAGTCTACGACGCCTTCTGGCAGGTCGCCAAGCTCTTGCTGCTTGCTGTCGCGCTGAGCTTTGATGGCTGCTTCACTGGCTTGAGCCGTGGCAACGGTAGCCTGCGCCTGAGCCTGTGTCTTCAGCAGTTCTGCCTGTGCTGGATTCAAGCTCGTGGCATTAGATGATACAACCGCATTTACTTCGTTCGCCAGGCTCTGCTGGAGTTTATTGAGCTGTTCACGCGCCGCGATGACACTCGGATGGTTATCGGTATACTTCTGTGCCAACCCGACAAGCTCAACCTGCTTGGCCACAATCTGCCTACGGATACCCTGAACGGTCTCATTGTCGTTGATGTTATAGGTCTGGCTGCCTGCTTTCATCTCATTGAGCTTTGCATTAGCTGTATCCAACTGTGCCTGTCCGGACTGTGCCTGGACTTCCATCTTGCTGATGGCATCATCATAGGCGTTCAGCTGCGTCAGCAATCCTTTTGCCTGTTCTTCTGGATCGTATATCTTATGTTCTTTCTGATACACAGCAAATTTCTTGGCGGCTTCATCCGACTCCTGCTTAGCCTGGTCGATGCGCTCATTCAGGAACTGGACGAGAAGGCTCTGCGTCTCCTTGTTCATGCCCGTCATCATATCGAGGAAGTTATTCACGACATCCTGCGAGATTTTCTGGGCTTCTTCCGGCGTCTTGCCCTTGGCCGTTACCTTGATGAGATTCGTCTGCTTTGTATTCTCGATAGTCAGGTTCTTCTTGGCAAATTTTTCTGGAGTCAAGAACTCCTTGTCATCTGCTGGCCAGTCAAGATCATCAATAATAGGCTGCAGGACCGTATTGCTCTTCATCAGCTCTACATACGTGAGCGTCGGTGAGCTTGCACTGCCCAGCCCTAAGGCAGCAGCTGCTGCCATTGCTCCGCTGCCAGCAGCGAGCTGTGAGCCGGTCATGCGGGTCTGGACGGTGGTGGTGGATTCGTACGTTTTCGGCCAGACGAGACCGGCGACGAGCGCTGCGGCTGTGCAGCCCACTACGATGCCGCCGACGACTTTCTTGCGCTGTAGCATGATGTCTTTGAGGCGGCCAAAGTCGATGGATTCTTCTTTTTCCAAGGTATTCTCTCCTATCTATGCCTGTGATGATTCCGGATATGATGCGTTCAATGCGCGGTCGTCAAGCCGAGTTTGCGAGCGACGAAGAGGCCGCCCTTGCGCACCCAGTTCTGCTTCTCGAGGAAGGATACATTCTGCTCGCGATACGGGATTTTGTTCTTCTCCAGCCAGATATCGAGCATCAGCTCGCTGACGAAGCCGTAGATGCGGGCCTCGTAGGTGGAGTAGCCGCTGATGTCCACCCTGTCCTCAATCTTGAACAGGATGTCGAACATCCACTGGCAGTACGCGTCGTAGAGGTCCTTGCGCATGACGAACATGTTGAACATGTGGGCCCAGGTGCGCTTCATGACCATATCGTGCGCCTCGACGTAGTCTGGATAATCGGAGCGGATGATTTCGTCAAGAGCCTGCAGGCCTTCTGCATGATGGGCATGCAGGTAATGGGATTTGTTGGATTCGATATAATAGCGGCGCTTGTCGGCCACGACGACCGGCGTCTCAGCCAGCAGCTTTTCCCAGTCCGCGCGTGACAAGATGGCCGCCCGCTTGCCCTCTATCGAGCGCGCCTCCTTGTTGGTGAAGTAGCGACGATAATGGACAAGCCCCGTATAATCCGCCGAGAGGTTCTTCCAGGCCCAGTACAGGGCCGTCAGTTCACAGTAATGCGGATTCTTCGCGCTGATGTTGTCGCCGGTATTGTCTCCCACAAAGCCGATATCCTGTTTTCCTTCTTTACCGACATGTATCGGCAGATACGCATCGTCTGATGGCATCCAGTAGGGTTTATGTGCTGCTACCATGATCTTGATGTTCAAGGTATCCATCTCTCCTCTGCTCAAAGTTCTACGCTTTTTTCTCAATACGCGCCTTTGCCGAAGGCAACGGCCTTCACCGTCTTGAAGAGGTACATGAGGTCAATCCAGACAGACCAGTTGCGAACGTACCAGGTATCCATGGCGACGCGCTCTTCGTAGGTGGTGTCGCTGCGGCCGCTGGCCTGCCACATGCCGGTGATGCCGGGCAGGACCATGCTGTACTCGCGGAAGTAGTCGCCGTAGCGCTCGATCTCTTTCGTGACGATTGGGCGCGGGCCGACGAGGCTCATGTCGCCGCGGATGACGTTCCAGAGCTGTGGCAGCTCGTCGAGGCTGGTCTTACGCAGGAAGGCACCGAGCTTGGTGACGCGCGGGTCGTGCTCGAGCTTGAAGTTCTCCTCCCACTCCTTGCGGGCCTCGGGGTTTTCCTTGAGGTATTTCTCGAGGGCTTCCTGCGCGTTCGGGATCATGGTCTGGAACTTGTAGCACGGGAAGAGCACGCCATTCCTGCCGACGCGCTGATGCGCGAAGATGATATGGCCCTTGTTGCTGATGGCGACCATGATGGTCAGCACGATGAGTATCGGCGAAATCAAGATACTGCCGATGGTCGTGCAGATGATGTCGAATACGCGCTTGATGATGCGGTTGCGACGGCGTGCGAGGTTGTTCCGCATGTGGAGCATGAGGACTTCTTCGCTGAAGAGCACTTCTGCCTCGGCGCCGATCATCGGGGTGCCGATAAGGTCGGGCGCAAAGGAGATGTCGCGCACGTAGGGCTGTATCTTGGAGATGAGCTCCTGGAGCTGGTCGCGGTGCATGCCCGGCGCGGTGATGATGACGGTCTGGACGCCGGAGTCGCGGATGATGGATTCGGCGTCGGCGACTTTGCCGTAGAGCAGGAAGCGCGAGGCGACCTTCTCGGAGAGCGGGTCGTCGTCGATGAGGCCGACGATGTCGTAACGGTAGCCGAGGTCATTTTTGTAATAGCGCAGGACGCGCTCGGCTGTCTTGCCCGCGCCGACAAGGATGACGGGCTCGTAGAAGAGGTGGCACTTCTTGATGAACTTCTTGGCGGCGTAGCGGATCAGGTAGAGGTTCGGCACCAAGAGCACGACGAAGAGGCCGACGAAGAGCCGCGAGGTATGGGAGCCTGCGGCCGAGAAGTAGATGAGCATCAGGCTGGCCATGAGGCCGTAGACGACGGCGAAGAAGACGTCGCGCGTGGAGTCGAAGATGGAGTGCATCTGCCGATAGGCATGGCCCTGCCCGAGGAACAGGATGAAGATCATCGGGATCCAGAAGTAGAGATACTTCGGCGCGATGGCGTACGGTGCGATACCGTCATCGATCATATGATGGAGACCAAGGGCCTCCTGCTCGGCCAACAGGATGGCAACGTAATCGAGCAGGATGAACAGGATGGGATAGAGGTAGCGGGCATAGCGCGCGCTGCGTACCCTCGTCCTGTTGGCCAGGCGAATCATTTTTTCCAATTGTGATATTCCCCCAATATCATAATAAGATCATCTCCCCTGCCGTCAGTCGGTCAGGTTCTTGTAGAGCGCCCAGGCGTTGACGTATGGCAGGACATCGGTGTCAAACTTGATGCCGTTGGAGCGTGGGACGTAGAGGATGTCGCCGTCTTCGATCTCGACGTTCTGGGTGAGGTCGTGCTTGACAGTGTAGGCTTTCATGTTGAGGGTGCGGTAGTACATGGTGCCGTCGACGACGCGCATGATCTGGATGCGGGTGCTGCGGCCTTTGCGCGCCCAGCCGCCCGCGGTGGCGAGTGCGGCGTAGGCGTTCATGTTGTCGATGGCCATGTCCTGGATGCCGGGCTTGTTGACCTCGCCCATGACGTAGACTTTGCGCGGGCCGTAGCTCGTGATGACGAGCGAGAGGTCCGGGATGCGCAGGTACTGGGTCAGGGAGTCCATGAGGACAGCCTTGGCCTCGTCGAGCGTCAGGCCCTCCATCTTGACGCTGCCGACGTACGGGAGCTGAACGTAGCCGTCGAGGCCGACGGTGATCTTGTCGATGCCGATGCCATCGGGGAAGCCGACGGCGAGGACGCTCAGCGTGTCGCCGCGGAAGAGGCGGTAGCTCGGCGAGACGGTCGTGTGGCGCAGGGAGGCCGTCTTGAACATCTCCTTGGACTCGACGTAGCGGTCTGCCACGTCATCGTCTGCGGCGGACTTAGCGCTGAGGTCTGCTACGCTATTGGTCTGCGGGATGGAGCTGGCCGTTGCTTTCGTGCGGGAGACGGAAGCGGTCGGTGCGGCGAGCGTGCCCGTGGCCGTCTGGGCCGCGATGTCGGTGGCCGTAGGCGCAGCAAAGACGGCGCTGCCTGAGAGCAGGAAGGCCGTGATGGTGAGAGCCGGAAGGCTGTACTTCATAGATAAAACTCCTCGTTTTCTGTATTTGCGTATGGAATAGTCGAATATACGCTACTAGAGTACCACCTTTTCTAGGAAAAGACAAGGTTTAGAGGCGGATTAGCAGGCCACGGCGTGCGGTATGATTTGATAGAATGATAAATACCTGATATAATTATGGAAGTCATTGTTTGCTATGCTGTTGTTATTCTTGAATTTATTTTCACATTCTTTTTGAAAAGGGAGATTTTCACTTATGTTACTCAATCGCAAATCGGTAGAGCTCCTGGCTCCGGCTGGCACATGGGATGCACTGGTGGCGGGCGTGGAGTCGGGTGCGGATGCTGTCTATCTCGGCGGCAAGCACTTCAACATGCGCATGCATGAGGGCGGGTTCAACTTCGACGATGCCACGCTCAAGAAGGCGATCGACTACGCACACGCGCACGGGGTGCGCCTCTATGTGACGCTCAACAACCTCATCAGCAACGAGGAGATCCCGGCGCTGCGCGAGTACCTCGCCTACCTCAATGAGATCCGCCCGGATGCGCTGCTCGTGCAGGATTTTGCGGTGCTCGAGCTCGTGCACGAGATGGGCATCACGATCCCGCTGCACACGTCGGTCATGATGAACACCCACAATGAGCACGCCATCGAGAAGCTCAAGGAGTACGGCATCACGCGCATCGTCGTGGGCCGCGAGATGACGCTGTCGGAGCTCAGCCTGTTCCGCGAGCGCACGGGCATCGAGGTCGAGTACTTCATGCACGGCGACATGTGCATCAGCGAGTCGGGCCAGTGCATCCACTCGGGCGTGCTGTTTGGCCAGAGCGGCAACCGCGGCCGCTGCCTCAAGCCGTGCCGCTGGGCCTATCAGCTCATCGACGAGAAGACAGGCGAAGTGCTCGACGAGGACGGGCCAGGCGCCTACAAGCTTGCGCTCAAGGATATGTGCATGTACCGCGCTATCCCGCAGCTCATCCAGGCGGGCGTCTACTCCTTCAAGATTGAGGGCCGCATGCGCCCGGCGGGCTTCATCCGCCGCATCGTCTCGACGTACCGCAAGGCGATCGACGCCTACATCGCGGACCCGAACGGCTATACGACGGACGAAGAGGGCTGGAAGAATCTCTACGATAACCGCGCGCGCGACTTCACGACGACGTTTGCGTTCGGCCAGCCGGGCAAGAAGGACATCGGCTTCACGGGCGAGCGCGAGCCGCGCTTCTTCAGCCATGCGGTCAAGGAAGCGGGCTTCCAGGATGAGGTGCTGCGCCAGGAGCGCGATATCGAGAAAGCGAATGCGCCGCACCGCACGCTCAGCGTGCGCGTCAATACGGTCGAGTCGGCCAAGGCGGCCATCGACAACGGTGCGGATACCGTCTATGTCGGCGGCGAAGCGTTCCGCCCGCTGCGCCCGTGGAAGCTCGGCGACTATGCGGAGGTCCTCGCCTATGCGAAGGGCAAGGCGCGCGTCGTCGTCAACACGCCGCGCACGACGATGCGCCGCGAGTGCGGGGAGCTCGAGCAGTTCTTCACGGCACTGCGCGAGATCAAACCGGATGGCCTGATGGTCAGCAACCTCGGCTCCTTGAAGCTCGCGAAGAGCATCACGGACCTGCCGGTGCAGGCGGATGTGTCGTTCAACCTCTTCAACCAGCTCGCGGCGAAGTTTCTGCAGGAGAACGGCCTTTCGATGGCGACGACGTCGTACGAGCTGTCGTTTGAGCAGCTGCGCGAGATCGTGGAGAGCGCAGAGCTGCCGCTCGAGACGGTCGTGCACGGCTCGTATGAGTCGATGATCTGCGACCACGACTTCCCGGCGATGAGCCTGCCGGAATACAACGAGCTCGACAATCCGGAGGTGCTCGACCGCCACTATGCGCTCTTAGACACGGCTGGCGAGAAGCACGCGATCCGCATCGACCAGTACGGCCGCAATCACCTCTACTTCGCCAAGGACCTCTGCCTCTACCCCTACCTCGCGAAGTTCAACGGGCTGGCCTCGTACCGCATCGAGGCGCAGGACTACTCACCGGAGCTCACGGGCCGCGTGACGAAGCTCTACCGCGAGGCGCTCGACGCGCTCGCAGCTGGCAAGAGCGCCGAAGAGGCGTTCAACCATGAGGCGTTCGAGCAGGTGCAGAATATGAGTCCGCGCGCATGGGGCATTGGGACGTACCGGTTCCGCCAGAGCCGCAACTCAATCTGAGCACTTCCTTAATAAATATGCAGCTTTGACGTTTCACACTGCTGCTTTATCGCATATATCTGCATATATCTTAGGAGGGATTTCGTTTGGCTGAAGAAACAAAACGAACATACATTGGCCCTGAGGCCATCATCGAGAAAAAGAAGAAGTACATCATGCCGTGCCTCGGCCATTTCTACAAGGAGCCGCGCGAATTCGTCAAAGGCTCGATGCAGTACCTCTACGACAGCGAGGGGCGCAAGTACCTCGACTGCTTCGCGGGGGTGTCGGTCATGAACTGTGGCCACTGCAACCCGGAGATCACGAAGAAGGTCCAGGAGCAGGTCGGCACGCTGCAGCACGTCTGCAACATCTACCTGACGGAGAATTTCGTGAACCTCGCAGAAAAGCTTGCTGCGGTCACGCCGGGCAAGCTGCAGAAGACATTCTTCTGCTCGACGGGCTCGGAGGCCACGGAGGGCGCGCTGCTGCTCGCCTCGATCTACACGAAGAATAGCGAGATCATCGCCCTGCGCAACGGCCTGCACGGCCGCACGAAGCTCGGCATGAGCGTAACAGGCATCCAGATGTGGCGCACGGACCCGGAGCCGGTCGGCGGCATCCACTTCGCGCCGAACCCGTACTGCTACCGCTGCCCGCTCGGCAAGAATCGCGAATCGTGTGACCTCGCCTGCGCGAACATGGTCGAGGACGTCATCCAGACTTCGACGGCCGGCCATCCGGGTGCGTTCATCGCGGAGACGATCCAGGGTAATGCGGGCATCGTCGTGCCGCCGAAGGGCTACTTCCAGCGCGTCAAGGAAATCCTTGCAGCGCACGGCACGCTGCTCGTCATCGACGAGGTGCAGACGGGCTTCGCGCGCACGGGCAAGATGTTTGCCATCGAGCACTTCGGCGTGACGCCGGACATCATGGCGATGGCCAAGGCGCTCGGCAACGGCGCGCCGATCTCGGCCTTCATCTCGACGGCGGAGATTGCCGATACCTACACACGTCCGGGCGCCTCGACGCTCGGCGGCAACCCCGTCTCGACGGCAGCTGGCCTCGCCGTGCTCGACTACATCGAGAAGCATGATCTCTGCAAGAATGCCGAGGAGCGCGGCGAGCAGCTGCGCGCCGGCCTGCGCGAGATCCAGAAGAAGCACCCGATCATCGGCGACATCCGCGGCCTCGGCCTCATGACCGGCGCCGAGTTCGTCCACGCCGACAAGAGCCCCGCCGCCACCGAGCTCGACGACGTCCTCGAGACCCTCAAAGACCGCGGCTTCATCATCGGCAAAAACGGCATCGCCCGCAACGTCATGGCCTTCCAGCCGCCGCTCGTCATCACGGCAGAAGACATCGACAACGTGCTCAACGCGCTCGAGATGGTGCTGACGGAGAAGAAGCTCTGAGAGGTTCGGCCAACAGAATCGAATCGATAGAATCGATAGAACTGAAAAAGGAGATGCTGTTAGCATCTCCTTTTTTGTTACCCCTGATGAATCTCAGCTTGCTGCTGGCGCAGGGCCTGGATGCCGAGCTGGAATTCTTCGAAGGTCAGCTTGAAGTATGGCAGGGTCTGCAGGAGCTTGTAGACTTCCTGCTGGGACTTGGCGTGCTCGAGCTGCTCGCCGATGCCGTCTTCTGTGAGGGCGTGGAGCAGGATGTGGGTGATCTGGTCGATGGCGCGCTGCTCTTCGCTGACTTCCTGTGCTTCATCGTTGTCGTGCATATCGTGCATTTCACTCATTTATGGTATCTCCTTTTCTCATAATCGTGATGAATTCTCATGAATCTACTGAATCTGCCATTTTCGCGGGCCAATCCGCTTGAACGCATTTGCGCCGCCTGCTTCATCATAGTATAATGTAAGATGGTAGTATACATAAGATGAAGAGGTGCTCAAATGGCAGATCGATATTATACGTTACACATTGCAGGCTGCACGCGCAACCTGCCCATCCTCAATGTCACGGACAAGCTGGCCATCGCGGGCTTTGTCATGCTCGGCGATGTGGAGCTCACGGACGCCTGTGCGCGGGAGCTCGCAAAGAAGGTGCCGCCCGAGACGGATTACGTGCTGACGGCGGAGACGAAGGGTATCCCGCTCGCGGAGGAGCTCGCCCGTGCGCTCGGCATGGACCGCTACATCGTCGCGCGCAAGTCGGTCAAGGCGTACATGGAGAACGCGCTCTGGGTCGACGATGTCTCGATCACGACGAAGGGCACGCAGAAGCTCTGCCTCGACGGCACGGACATCGAGCGCATCAAGGGCAAGAACGTCCTGCTGCTAGACGATGTCATCAGCACGGGCGGTTCGATGAAGGCGCTCGTGGAGCTCACCGAGAAGGCCGGCGGCAAGGTCATCGGCCAGGCCTGCGTGCTCGCCGAGGGCGATGCCGCCAAGCGCGACGACATCATCTTCCTCGAGCCGCTGCCGCTCTTTGATGCAGAATAAGCTCGCAGCAGAGTGAAGCAGCAAGCCGTGCTCGGCCCTATGCAATCTCGTATGAACAGCATGGCAAGCGCGCGAATCGCATATATGAGAAAACCCGCAGTACTGCGGGCTTTCTTTTTTTTATGCATTTTTGCACGTCGTGCGTGTCGGATGTCAGAACTTGACCGACACGCCGACGCCGACGCCGTTCTCGCGGCTGCCTTCATCCGGCTTGAAGTTGTGGTAGTTGACATTGAGGTCTACATTGAGCAGCAGGTTCTTGTTGACGCCGACCTGCGTCTCATTGAAGTCCTTGCCCGCAATATAGGAGGCATAGGCGTCGAAGCCCAGGACCTTCGGCGTGCTCACGGCGACGCCCGCAAAGGCGTTGTCCTTGTCGTTCGGCAGGTTCCAGCGGTAACCGCCGATGACCTTGAGCTCAGAGCCGATGATATCATACTGCAGATAGGCGTCCTTGTGGTCGCCCTTCTCATCGCGGTCGGCATACTGGAAGCCGGCCGTTGCCTTGTTCGTCACTTTGTGCTCGATGTAGCTCTCCTTCGTGCCAACGCCGATAGCCGTCTCATGATTGGCCATCTGGTTGATCGGAGCTGCCATCGCATAGGAAGAACTGACGAGGAGCAGTGCCGCCGTCAGCAGTGCTGATTTTTTCATGTAGGTCCCTCCAAAATGAAATCCTGTCATAGTCCATGTCATAGTTATACAAGAAAATTTTACATGATTTTCGCGAAACTGTCAAATTTCCCCGCGTGCCGGAGACCTCATCCACCGCTTCGCGGTCCCCCTTCCCCGTGCGCGAGGAAGGCTGGGGCTCGTGAAGCCTTGTCAAATGCGAGGTCCTACCGAGGAACGTTGCCTTCCTCTCTCCAGCAGGAATATGCTATAATAAAAATATCGGGAGCATTCCTGCTCCCGATGGCCACCAACGGTAGGCGGTTGCCCTCTGCGTCAGATGTTTCATTTGATGGATGGAGGGATTTTGTACGCCCTCCACAGTGACTGTCGCTCTGCGGCAGATCTCAACTGGAAGGAGGGGATTTGCATGAACGAAGCTACGACCTATGACATCGTCATCCGCATCTTCGGATTTGCATTTGCCTGCTTTTCCCTGGGCTATGCCCTCGGCAAAGATATCGGCACAAAAAAATGACCGCCCACGCCTCACAAACTGTGCGGTCATTTTGACTAACCAGTAGAGGGCAACCGTCTACGGTGGTCTTTTTTCTATATATTTATTATATCATGCGAGCAAGAGAGATGCAAGATGAAAGCCTCTTCCACCGCTTCGCGGTCCACCTTCCTCGTGCGCGGGGAAGGCTTTATGGGGTCCATGTCGTTAAGGTCTGGCCGCTGCCGAAATGTTGCTGCATGTAGTTCGTATCCGTATAATAACCTGTGGTCTCATCCTGCACCTTGGATGCCGTGCAGGTGAAAAAAGCCAGCTAAAAATGAGGCCGCTGAAAAAGTCTCTATACATTTTATCAATCGGTACAGATGCCACACC
>ERZ1023848.575-NODE-575-length-10761-cov-9.405007_pt1 | contig 10761 bp, 18 predicted proteins | sample MGYA00380385_ERZ1023848 | MGnify/ENA primary metagenome ERZ1023848 (study PRJEB33179, sample SAMN07449069) | human gut metagenome | biome: Human-gut; feature: Human associated habitat; material: Faeces | host: Homo sapiens | place: India:Kasaragod | collected...
CTTTCCGGGGGATCGCTCGGATCCACTTCCTCATTCGGCTTCCACAAAATTTCCTTTACCTCGCGCATCTCTTCCCAAGGTGGAGTCTTATTTGCGTCATTGTTCAGCTTTACGCTGACGTGTTCGACACCCCCGAGCCTTTCATCAAAGCAGACGCTCATCACAACGCTGAATGTACGCTGCTTACCGCATCTTAAATTCAAGTACCCTTTGAGCAGAAAATCTTCATACGGCTCAGTGTTAATTACCTGCAGCCGTGTGTCTTTCAAAATGGTGTCAATCCGCTTCATACTTACCGCCTCCTCCCTGCGAATACCGCGCAAACACAAAAGCCAAAAGCTGTGCCGAACCAGAACGCCAATACGAACGGGCCGGCTGTCTGTATCACTTCAAACATCCTTCATCCTCCCCTCAGCACTCTTCCAGCAATACGAGGTGAATCCCGCCCTTGCTCCGCACTTTGGGGTTTGCCTCGGTCTTCTCAACGCGCTTCCTGGCGGCCGGGTACCTTGCCCATACGAGGGTCTGGCGTTTCACTTTGAGGATTTTCGCCAGCTCGGAGAGCGTGCCTTCGCCGATGTATCGGTCGCCACGGTAAGCTGCATAGATGCTCATGATCATGATTGGTTACACTCCCTTCCCGCTGGTATCCGCGGCGGCATCGTCATCATCATCAAGAGCCCAGGCGATGGGGCACGATCCGTAGAGCTTGCACTCTTCTTCCTCGGTATTCCAAAAGGCGCACTCGCGGCACCCGTGCTTCTGCCCGGCGCAGTATGCTTGCACCTTCCGCAGTGCCTTTACGAGCATATCCACTCGATGCTTCGCGAGGTACTTGCTGGCGTAGTGCTTCCGCGCGCACTTCGGGCAGCGTTTCATCGGCTTCTTCGGCTTACGGATGCGGTTGTAGCGAAAAGTCTGGCCGCAGTCCATGCAGGTTGCTTCAATCACCATTTCAGATTTCTCCTTTCCTCGTGTACTCTCTTCGCCTCGGCTTCGTCCTGGTCAATTTGTCGCATGATCTTCTTCCACACCTTCGAGATGATGCAGATGGTCACGATCAGGCCGACACTCACCGCTACCAGGAACACGGTAAGCGCGATCCAGGCTGCAGCTGATGCCGCCTGGGCAAATGTCGCGTCGGTCATGCCTGTCCCTCCCCTCTTGCTTTCTCCGTCACATAGACCATCATGCAGCGCATGGCGGCGTTGATGAGGTGCGTGTCCTTGCGGTCGCCCGCTCGGTAGAGGTTCAGGTGGCGCATGGCGCGGGCGGCGTGTTCCTCGGGCGGGATCTGCCGCCATGTCTCACCCGGGTGCTTCTCGGCGCCTGCCGTGAGGCCGCGCGCGACAGCCTCCAACCAGCCGGCATCGATGTAGCGGTATTCGTCCTCCTCGGTGTCCTGTGGGTATGGTTTTGCCGATTTCGCGCTAGAATCGCTTCTGAGGGGCTTGCTTCTATCCGTGCTATAAACTCTTTACCCGTCTTGCACTTGACGGGCGCTACAGGCGATTCTGTGGCGTCTGAGTGGCATCTCTCTTTTTCAGCTTCCCCGACTTTTGCCGGGCGGCTGCCGAAAAGCTCCATGAGGATGGTCTGCATCGCCAGGTTGTCGTCCATGCTGTAGCAGTCTACGCTGCGAAGCGGGCATTTGCTGCAGTCCGGGTTGTCCTGCTCCTCGCATACGAGGTCCCGCAAGATACGGCACAGAGCCGGTGGCATTGGCTCATGTGCCATGCCGTCCTCCTTCCGCATTTCCTCGCTCTTCATCCGGCTCTTCCAGTCTGTCACGGTTATTTTCATGGTCCTTTTCCTCCTATCTCAGACCGCCTGGGCGGCACGCATGGTCTTTCCAGCGAGCTTCATCCTGTAATCCCCGGCCTTGATCTTGATGGGCACCGTCATCTCAGCGAGCCGTGAGAGCGTCCGGCGGCCGAGTTCTGCTTCAAGTTCTGCGCCGTCGTTGTTGGTGGTGATGACGGTCGGCAGCATATGCTCGTAGCGGTGATTGATGAGCATGTAGAGTTGCTCCTGCACCCATGGGCTCGCTTTCTCGGCTCCGAGGTCGTCGAGGACGAGGAGCGGCGTGTTCTTGGCGGCGTCGACGATTTCGTCCGCCCGGCCGTCCCCCGTCCGGTAGCTCGACCGGATCTGCGCCAGGAGGTCGGGAGCGACTACGAACATGCCTGGGATTCCATCCTCCGCGCACCTGTGCAGGATGGCCGCCGCCAGGTGCGTCTTGCCGCACCCGTAGGGGCCGATCAGCATGAGCCCCGTGGCCCGCGGGTTCGTCTTGATGTCGGCACAGAACGTCTGCGCGAGCCGCTTGGCCGTCTCGGTCGCGGCATCCTCGCGGAATGTCGCGAAGGTTCGCATCTGGAAGCGCGCCCCCATCCCGCTCTCGCCGATCAGCTTGGCGATGCGCCGCTGCTCCATCCTGACCTTGTACTTGGCACAGGCCGGGATGCAGCGGAGAAATTCGTTGCTGTAGCGCGCACTGCTGAAAGGCTCCGCATTGTACCGGCACTGCTCGCATGTCTCTACGGTATACGGGCACTCGGCACAGGCCGCATCGTGGCGGCGCTTCTCGCTGGCCGCCTCCGAGGCGAAGAGCAACTCGCTATCATCAGTCGGCTCCCAGTCAGCCGGCAATCCTGCGTTCTCGCGGATCTCCGGCAGACGCGCCGTAGCCTCCCGCACATCTGCCTCACGTTTGCGGCGCGTCTCCGTCAAAATACGCTGCATATTGGGATTTCTCTGGAGCAGCTCCCCCAGAAAGTCCGCTTTCTCCATGCTTCTTCTCCTCCTTCTTGCCCTTCTTCTGCTTCGGCGCTTTGAAGCCATCGCGCTCCCAGCGCTCGAGGATAGCCTCGATGTATTTCACACTTGGCCTCCTTGATGACTCTGCTGCTTCGATGATTGCCGCCTCCAGCCACTTGCCGTGATACCTGTCATAGAGCATCAGCAGTTTCTCGGATTCAATGGGTCCGTATGACGGGTTGATATTATCGGCATAAAGCTTGACGACTCGACTGAGGGCTTGGTCTGTATCTGAGTCCTCCCCCGCGCACGCGCGCGTAGTGGTAGTAGTAGTATTATTAACCTTACCTAACCTAACCTTACCTAACCTAACCTGTGTATCCCGAACGGTAACCGCTTGGTTTCCATGTGGTGTCCCTGTTGGTATACCAACTGGTATACCGCATGTCATACCATTTGTACCCGTACTGGTTGTCAACACGTCTACATCCGGTGTCTTCAGCTCGTAGATTTTCTTCTTCGTCAGTTCCACCTGCGCCCGCTCGTCGCAATGCGTCGGCGTGTATCGGTCGGAGCGGATGAAGTTGTGAATCTTCCAGTGCTTGATGACGATAACCCCCGAATCGAAAGGGATGATGTAGTTCTTGGCCACCAGCAGCTTCATGTCATCTTCGTGGCATCCGACTTCCCGCATGATCCTGCGCGGCGATGTAATGAATCCGTCATCGTCCGCCCGCAGCAGCAGATGGAAATACAAGCACTGGCTGCTCATCGGCATGTCCATGAAGTGATCGGTCTCAATCACAGACTTGGCCATCATCCTGCGCTCTGCCATGTGCGCCAACTCCTTTCTTTTGCGCCGCCATGATCAGACCACCTGTGGGACGGCTTCCGGCTCGTCCTTCGGCGCGTCGACCTCTTCGAAGAGGCTCTTCTGGGCGCGCTTGCCGATGAGGTACTTGCGCGCCTCGGCTTCGAGGTTCCAGAGGACGCGCGCCGCCGTTGCCGTGAGTACAGCGCCCTTGGGGCTGTCGCTCTTCGCGCATTTGCGCATCGGCGTGTTGATGACCGTCTCGGTCTTGCTCTCGGGGAGCTTGAGCTTCATCGTGATGATCGCGCCCATCGTATCATCCTTGTCGTAGTGGTAGGTAACCGCGAAGGGAACAAGGCGCGCTGCGAGTTCCGGCGCTTCGAGGATGTTCGCGCCCGGCACGGTGAGGGCTTTCATGGCCTCGTAAAATTCCGGCGCGGCCTGCTCGGCAAAGAGCCCCTTGACTTCATCCTCACCCTGTTCTCCCCGGCGGATGCAGTCGATTTCGATTTTGCCGGTGCTCTCGATGATCTTGATTTTCTTGATGGTGGTGTTACTGTTCATTGTTTTTCCTCCTCATGCTTCATGCGATATAAACCTCGGCTCCTGTCGCACGCTGTGCCATGCGCCGGAACGCCTCGGCGTCGCTGTTGCCGTCGCTTAAGTGCAGGAGCCACACTTGTTTGAGTGCGCGCGGATCGAGCCCGCGCAGGATGTCGACTGCACCGTCGATGTCCATGTGGCTCTGCGCGATGCGCGCGGCCAGCCCGTCCTTGATGGCTCCTCTTGTCGCCCGCCTGGACAGGATTTGCAGGCTGTAGTTGGCCTCGATCATCATGTAGTGGACCTGTCCAAAGGTGTACGGCACAGCCGCCGCGTCGGTGATGTAGACCAGCCGGTCGCCAGTCTGCTTGCTGTCGAGCAGGTAGCCGTAGCAGGTGACATCATGCTCGACCTGGAAGGGTACGATGCTCCATGTGTCGAGGGTAAACCGCCGAAGCGGCGGCCCAGAAAGGACGGATGGGCACGCGCACGCTTTTGCGACCTCCGGCGGCCCGAAGATCAAGATGCCGCGCTTGGCAAGGTCCGGCACTGCCTTGGCATGATCCATATGCTCGTGCGAGATGAGTGCGCCCGCGATCTCGCTGAGCCGGAAGTCAAGGCCCTGCTGGATCTGGTGGATGGGGATTCCTGCATCCAGCAGGAGCGCCGTGCTGCCATCGCTCACGCGGTAGCAGTTGCCGGAGCTCCCGGATGCAATCGCCTTGATGTCAATCATCAGAACGTCGGGCCGTCGTCGGCTGCGGGCGCATCAGCCTCCGATGGTACAGGCACGGCTTCCGGATCCGGCATCGGGATGTCCTGCGGGACTTCCTGCCGTGGCGGGATGGCGGCGGCATCGACTGCCGCGTCGATGGAGGTCGGCTTCCCCGCATGATGCGGATTATCGGCGTAGCGCGGGCGGCCGTCCTCGCCGATGATGGCCTGGTCGCTCTCGATGGCCGTGGCGAGTGCATCGCCCTGCATGTCGATGCTCATGATGCCGTACTTGGAGATGAGCTGCTTCAAGACCGTTTTCGTAGCCATGGCGTCGAAGTTCGTCTTCCAGACGCCCCCGCCGTACTTGTAGGATTTCGAGAACTCCTGCGCGTGCTTCATGCAGTCCTCTTGCTCATGTAGAGTGTCTTGGCGAACCCGTTGATCAGCTGGAAGTAGGCGACGTAGCCGATGACCGTGTCGCTCTTCTTGCGGCCGCGCACGATCTCGCCGGTGATGAAGTCGATGTCCTCGATCTGGCCATCGTAGACCGGGCCAGCGTTGATGGTCTTGTACTGGCCGGTGCGCATGGCAAGCTGGACGAAGCCCTTCCAGCCCATCTGGAACTGGGCTTCCATGTGGCCGCGGTTCTTGTAGGGGATGATGTACGCAAAGCCGAGATTCGGATTGATCGGGAGCTTCATCGTCGCCGCCGTCATCGCCGCGCCAAGAATGGTCATCGGGTCTGCTTCCTGCAGGGCAGGCGTCGCGTTGACGAGGCTCAGCACACTGGCAGAGAAGGCGCCCGCGCCTTTGCCCAGCACATCGTCGAATTTCTGGCGGAGGCTCGGCCCATTGAGCATCTTCTTCAGGACGAGGGCGGAGTTGTTTTTCTGGTTGTTCATCATGGTTAGTCCTCCTTGATTTTGACTCTGAGCGTGTCATCCGGCGCGGAAACGATGAGCCGGATGGTCTGCTCGCTTACTTTGGCTATCTTGCACACGCTCTCGGCGCGATCGACGATGACCGGCAGGCTCGTGTGGAAGTGCTTGTTGAGTACGTCGATGATCTCGAGTCCTGCGTTGACCTGAGCGGCGGTGTTGCTGCTCTTGTACTCGACCCATTCGCCCGCGGCGTTCTCGGTCATCGGATTGCATACCTGTTCAAGGCCGCCGTTGACCTGCTCTTTGAAGAGCTGCCAGGACACGGTCTTGAAGTGCTTGTTGACGCTGCGCGTGATGGCCTGCGCTTTTGCGCGGATGAAGCGGTCGCAGAGGTCGAGTCCTGCTTCAATCTTGTCGAGTTCGCAGGAGTCTTTTTTCTGGGCGTCCCGCAGTTCGTCGATGCGTGCGCGGGCCCGTTCTGCGGCTTGGTAGGCCGCTTTTTCGGCGGTCAGCGCGTCGAGGTGTGCCCGTGCATCATCCTCAGCTGCCTGCGCTTTGGCAAGTGCCTCGGCGTCAATGGCACCGCCCTGCAGGGAGCCCCTGGCCTTCTCAATGTCCGCGAGGATTTCCTGCCCTTCCTCCGTCGCCTCGAAGGGCGGCGGCGTCTGGATCTTGGCTTCGAGGTCTGTTGCGCGCTTGGCAGCTTCCTCCGACTTCTGGGCTTCTTCTGCCGCGAGGGCTTCCTGCTCGGCGGCCTTGGCGTCAAGCTCCGCGATCTTATCCTTGCTGCACTGCTGGCCTTCGGTGTTGATGTGCTGCTTCCGCGCGCTCTTGCGCTCGTTGAAGCTCTGTCGGAATTCGGTGATCTTGCCATCCGGCAGGTGCTGACCGCAGGTTGGGCAGTATTCCTGCGCCTCGCTCCAGACCTCCGCCTGCACCTCGGCGTATTCCTCGAGGAGCGCGTCACGCTTGGCCTTGAGCCTGCCGATCTCGCCGCGCAGGCGCTTGGCTTCCTCTGCCGCTTTGGTGGCCGCCCGCTCATGCTCGTCGCGCTCGCGCTTGGCTTGGCTGACCGCGTCGTAGGCATCGGCGTTCTTCTTGGCCATCTCGGCATCGTAGGCGGCCTGCTTGGCTTTGAGCTCGGCTTCCTTGCCTGCGAGGACGGCCTTCGCCACCTCTGCTCCCTCCGGATGCTTGGCGTCTGCCGTGGCGGCCATGGCCTGATCGAGCGTTTCCTTGGCAGTCTTGAGGTCAGCCTCGATGGCCGCCAGCTCACGCCCGTCCTCGGGGAGCGCCTTGCTCGCCTCGTCGATGCGGGCTGGCAGGGTATCGAGTTCTTTGTTGAGCTTGCGGCGCTGTGCCGCGGCGACTTTCTTGTATTCGTCGACGCTGTAATGCTCGTCCGTTGTGCCAGGCCGCAGCAGGACTCCGCTGAGCCCCTCGAGGCCGTTCTCGCGGATGACATCCTCGTCGTTGACCTCCTCGCAAAGCTCGAAGAGTACCGTTCTGCGGGCCTCCGGCTTCATCGTCTGCGGGAAGTAGCCGTGGATCAGGAGCATCTTCATCTGCTCGATGGTCGCCCCCGTGGCCTGCTGGATGGTCTCCTCGTAGGTCTTTTTCTTCTGTTGTACGCCGTTGACGTACCAGTCGGTGACGTGGCCGGAGAAATCTCGCGATGCACTGCCGCGCTTCTTCGTCCACTTCTCGTAAAAGTCTTTCGCGAAGGTAAAGCGCTCGCCATCGTCCTTCGCGACCGTCATCTCGGCCTTGTGGTGCAGGTCATGCGCGCCGGCTGTCTTGGGGCTGAAATCCTTCTCCTCGGTCGCCGGAGCGTCGCAGAAAAGCCAGGTGATGGCGTTCGCGATCGTCGTCTTGCCCGTGCCGTTCGCCCCGAAGACGTCGGCGTTCTTGCCGTTGAAGTCGATGTCGAGTTCGCGGATGCCGCGGAAGTTCTCGAGCCGCAAGTGTAAAATCTTCATGGTGTTTCTCCTCTCGTTTTGGTATAATGAGTTTGGTTGTCCCCGCTTCTGGGGAAATCTTCATGGTGAGGCTCTTCCGGTCGGTCCCTGGGAGAGCCTTTTTGCGTGTCAATTTTTCGCCCGGTACTGGATGTGCAGGGTCTGCCCCGGCGTCAGGCTGCCGGTATCGATGCCCTCGTTGAGCTGCTCCATCTCGTGTTTGTAGTCGAAGATGTACCGGTCATCTGCATCCATATCCCGGAAATGCTCGACGATGCTCCACCAGGTATCACCCGGCTGCACCGTGTATGTGATCTCCACGAGGTGGGTGTCTGCCGCTGGGCGGCTTGTCAGCCCGATGGAGATGGCCGCGATTCCGACCAACGCCGCGCATATCGCGGCTTTTTTTAATGCCCTTTTTTGGTGCGCCCGTGCCTGCGCCACCTTCTCTCTGAATGTCATGCTCTTGAGCTTCCTTCCTTCTCCAAGTACATCTGGATCTCACAGCCGATGGCCGTGAGCCTTGTGACTGCCTGCAGGATCTTCTCGAGCTGTGGCCGCTCCTCGCTGCTGACCTTGCCGTCCTCCGCGATCTTCAGGAGCTGGCGGTCGGTGCCGCGCAGGTTGTCGATGGCCGCGAGGAACTTGATGGTCAGCCGGTCGAGCTGCTGCAGCTCCGCCCTCGGCACAGTGTGCTTGCCGATCGGGCAGGAGGTGGTGCAGAAGTAGTTCAGCAGCTCTGGCGCGTGGTAAACGTCCGCCATGATCATGACTTCCTCGGGATACGGCTCGAGCGTCCCGACCTCGATGCGCTGGAGCCGCTTGCGGTCGATGAAGGTTTCCTCGCTGGCCCCGTCGCGGCTGCTCAGTCGGTCGTTCGTCTTCGCGGCCTCCATGCGGGCCAAATAATACCGGTTCTGTGCCGTGGTCGGCGCAAGTTTGCCCATTTCACTTCTCACCTCCTCCCGGTACAATGGAGTCAAGCAACAGGGTTCTGCTCCTGCTTCTTCTTGCGGGCCTCGATGAGGATGCGTGCAACCTCTGCAAAGGCCGCCTGGCTCGCCGGTGTGACCGGCAGCTTCTCGCCCTCCTTGAGGACGGTTCCGTCCTTGAGGATGTGGCGAAAATGGAATTGGTAGCGCTCCGTCATGTCTCATCCCTCCATGCACCTCATGTGCTTCTTTGCGGCCCACCGCTCGAGGTCGGCCTCGGCTTCCCGCTCACTCGCGAACCATGCCAGGACACGCACCGCGTGCCAGCTCTTGCCCGGTTTGCGGTAGAATGCCTTGAACACGTCGTGCCCGAGCCCCGGCCGGACGGCGTACTGCCATCCGCGCTTGTCGATGTATACCTTCATAGACTCTCACCTCACTCCTCGACATCTTGCATACCATGTCTGGCTGCATATTCCGCTAGGTCATCCTCTGCCTCTGCTCTGCTCCGGCAATTTGGAAGGACGGCAACGACGCGCCATGCGCTAGTTTTCGGCTTTTGGTAGTAAGCTCTCCATCCGCCCTTGAGACAGCCCTCGTAGTGCCAGACGACCTTAAAGAGCCAGCCACTCTTGCTTTTGTACATCATGCTGCTCACCCCACGATCGTCAGCACCGGCTGTCCAGCGAGTGGGCGTTTCCTACCAGCTCAATCATGTTGTTTCTCATGGGTGGTCCTCCCTTTTTGAATGTAATCATTTTGGTTTATAATCATATCGGTTATATTAAGGCCAAAAAAATTTCTCTCTTGGTACATTTAGTATGGCACCAATCGCTGTTGCAATATCTGGTGACGGAGTGCGGTCGCCAGCTTCGTACCTTCCATATGTTACCGGCGCAACTCCTATGGCATGTGCTACCTTTGCTTGCGACATGTCTTTCTGCTTACGGGCCTCAACCAGCCACACTCTCTTCATATCGGTTACCTCCTTCCCTTTTGCTGTTTGTATTATACACCAATATGGTTATATAGATTTATTGCTACATAACCATTTCGTAAGTACAATATATATGGAGGTATCTATCATGAACAATTTCAAAGTCGCGCGTAAAGAAAAAGAATATAGCCAAGAAGCCGTCGCTCGCATGTTGGGCGTTACTACCCAAGCATATGGACGCTACGAGAACGGCCAGCGCGAATGCTCCTACTCAACCCTGCTGCAGCTCTCCACCATCTTCGGCTGCACCATCGACTACCTGCTCGGCAATTCCCCGGCACAACCGGCATCTGCCCCCACGCTGACCACCGCCGAGGCCGCCGCGCTGAGGAAGTACCGCCAGCTCACCCCCGCCGGCCGCAGCCATCTGGACACCTACCTCGACTTCCTGCTCATCCAGGAGAGCGCCTCCGCCGTTAAACGGAAGACGGCAACGTGATCCACGTCGACTTCACCAAACAAAAATAGCCGCCCCGAGGATGGGGCGGCTGCAACAGAGCGCATTAACGAGCGGAGAGAATGTACCAAAATGGAACTTTAATTTTTTTATACTGTCTCTAGGCATTGTATTTGCAAGGGATGTATGGTAATATATGTCTGTAAGACATCGATGGGATGCCTTGCGAATTTCATATGTTTGTCCATCCCTTGACAGTAAGCTACCCTATATGTGCAGGGCAAGCCGAGCTCAAGGGATTTTTATTGTCTATTTTTACCGGGAGGATACGATGGAAAACGAAAAGACGGCCATCTTCATCGATGGCGCATTCTTCATCAAGCGGGCACAGCATATCTTTGGCCCGACGGATCCACAGCAGCTCGCCAATAAGTTGTGGTCCTATTCGCTGAAGCATATCTACCCCATGCATACGGTCAAACGCGACAAGCTGTCAAAGGCAAAGAAAGACGAACGAGATACGATGGACTTTCACTATGCACTTGACCACCTATACCGAATTTTCTTCTACGACTGTCCTCCACTAGATAAAAAGATGCATCATCCCGTTACCGGCGAGTGCATCGATTTTGGCAATCGGAGCGGGCCATGTGGCGACTCGCCTTCCATGAAGCTCTGCGAGAGAAGAGGAAGGTTGCTCTTCGTCTTGGCACGATGGATAACTCCACCTGCGCATGGACGATAATATCTAGCAAGAGCTCGGAG
>ERZ1023848.576-NODE-576-length-10720-cov-9.710549_pt1 | contig 10720 bp, 16 predicted proteins | sample MGYA00380385_ERZ1023848 | MGnify/ENA primary metagenome ERZ1023848 (study PRJEB33179, sample SAMN07449069) | human gut metagenome | biome: Human-gut; feature: Human associated habitat; material: Faeces | host: Homo sapiens | place: India:Kasaragod | collected...
CGTCGGAGGTCTTGGTGTTGGCGTCCACGTTGGTCAGCTCTGCTGGGATCTTCTTGCCGGTCAGGACGTAGTTCATGAAGGCCCGCTTGTACTCGTCGGTGTCGTACCGGTCGAGCACGTCCGGGGTCTTGGCGCCGCCGGACAGGTCGACGGACTGCGCTGCCGCAGCCGGGGCCGCAACCTTCTGGCCTGCAAGCGCGTTGAGGTTCGCCTGGATCTTGGCTTCCTCCTCAAACTTGGCGTCGAGGGCTTCGACTTCCTTCATCTTGGCCTGCGCCTCTGCGGTCTTGCCTTCGTCCAGCAGCTTCTGGGCGTCGTCCATGAGCTTCTGGCGCTGGATGTTGTAAATTTCCTTCGTCATTTCAATTCTCCTTTGAGTTTTAAAAATTTCAGTTTTGCTTCTGCCTGCGCCCGTTCGGGCATAAAAAAATCAGGCTCTGCGGCCTGACCTTTTAAAAAGTTTTCCGCGCGCCGGAGCGCGTCTTCGCTGAGCATGCCGGAATAAAAATCCGCTGCCAGCGGCGTCTGGCCGGTATCCGGCTGCAGCACGCGGGCAACGAGTCCGAGCTCTACGGCCCGCTCCGCCGTGATCCATGTTTCTGCGTCCATCATGGCGGCGATCTCCGCCTCCGGTCTTCCGGTCTTGGCGACGTAGGCCGAGATGATGGCGTGGTTGGCGTCGCGCAGCGTCCCTGCGGTGTGCTCCATCTGGCGGTAATCGCCGCTGGCCTCTGTCTGGACGTTGTGAATCATCATCATGCCGGTCGGTGTCATTTCTGATTCTCCCGCCATGGCGATGATGGACGCGGCCGAAGCCGCGAGGCCGACGATGCGGACGATCACGCCGCCGGAGTAGCTGCGCAGGGCGGTATAGATCTCGCTCGCGGCGAAGATCTCGCCGCCGCCGGAATTGATCTCGACTTCGGCCCGCTCGCCGTTTCCCTTGGCAAGCGCGTCCGCTACGGATCTCGGGCTTGTCGCCTCCATGCCGTACCACTGGTAAAAGCGGTGCTGATTGCTGGATACGATGGGTCCGCGAATGCTGATCTTCATGTGGTTTCATCTCCTTTCTGCGTGGTGTTCCGGTCGACCGGCTGCGTGTCCAGCCTGCGGATTGGCTTGTCTCCGCCGTCTACCGGTGCAAGATTGAACGCACGCCGCCATTCATTCGGCGTCAGCGCGCCTCGGTCGACCATCTGCAGGAGGTTGAGCTTGGTCGAGGTCGACGCGAAGTCCCACGCGGACGCCTCAAAGACGATGCGGTTGCCGCAGCCTCGTTCGCGGCGGGAGAATAGCTTGCGGGTGTACTCGCCGCTGAGCTGCTTCAGCACCGGCTCGATCTCGGCGTCAAAATACGCGCTCTGTTCGTCCTCCGTCGCGATCGACGTGACGATATGCGGGTTGGTGTTAAACAGGGCGTAAATGCGCTGCGTGGTTTTGTCCATCTGGGCAGCGTTCGGGACGTAATCCTTCGGGTCAATCTGCTTGGCCTCGGCCTTTGCGTCGACGGCCGCGACGCCCGTGCCGTTAGTCACGTTCAGGAAACTGTCCGCGAAGTCCTGCGCACGCTGCTTCACGTCCTCCGGGCGCATGGACGCGGCGAACATCAGCAGCCACCGAATCACGGCGCTGTTGCGGATGGCCTTTACAATGCCCTGGTCCGTCGTGGTGACGATTTCCATGAGCGGCACGATGGCCGGAGCAATGGGGTCGCCGAAGATGTCGTTTTCGTAAAAATCCCCGCGCAGGTGGATGATATCGTCATAGGCAAACGTCAGGACGTTGCCGTTCTGCATGTAAAATTTCAGATACAAATTCCCGCCCGCGTCATAGACAGCGTCTGCCTGCATGGCCGCAACCGGGAAAATGGCGTTCGGCAGGCCGTTTTCATCCCGCAGGATCACAGCGAAGGCGTTGTTGTTGAGCACCAGCTGCGCGGCCAGCTTTTCCTGCAGCATCTGGCCTGTCATGTACTGGTTCGGTTCCTCGAGCAGGAACCGGATATACGGCTCCGGATTTACGGCGAGCTTCCGCGCCGAGGCCGTGACTGTCTCCCGGATGTGCTTTGCCGTCAGCTTGCCGATGGCCTTGATCTTGGGCCGGATGCAGGCGCGGACGATATCGGATTGGTACATCTTGCCGTTGTAGCTGTAAAATCCGTTTCCGCGCTCCTGCACCATCTGGACGGTCGAGACGCGCTTGGTCGTCGTGATATTCGTCAGGAGGTTTTTAAAAAATCCCATTGTCTCACTCCTAGAGCATACTGGTGTATTCCGCCTGCTTCTGATCATAGATCGTGTAGGCATCGAGCAGGGCCGCCGTTCCGTCAATGCGGCGCGTGGACTTGCTCGTTTTGTGCGGCTGGATATTGCCGTTTTTGTCCTCGTCGTAGGCGGTGTTTGCCATGCACCACTTATCAATCGGGTTGTTGTTGTAGACGATCCGCTTGGATTCCAGATCGTTCCCGCATCGCTTCATCGGCTCGGAAAGCGTTTTCACGCCCTGATGCACGGGGATCATGGCCTCTGCTCCAAAGTAGTCCGACATGCTGTCCGTCCAGTAAGACGCCGACCACGCATCATAGCCGATAAAGGGTATAAAAATATCGAGGTCTTCCTGCACCTCGATAAACCATGCTTTGACGTCCTCATAGCGGATCTTGTTTCCCTCTGATAATCTGAGCAGCCCGCGCTCGTTCCACTTGTCGTATGGTATTTTGTCCTCGGTCACGCGCTTTTCCAAAAGGTCCTGCGGCAGCCAGTACATCTGCAGCACAAACAGGATCTCCGGCAGCTCCGGCACTTGGAACAGCACCTTTGCCGCCGTCAAGTCGGTGGTCTTGGACAGATCCGCGCCGCCGATGCCGTATCGCGGGTAGGAAAGCACGCGCTCCTGCGTCTTGCCGTCCGGCATGTGGTGCTGCCAGATCAGGCGGTGGTTTTCCTTGTCGAGCTGGAAGGTGTCGCGGTTGTCCAGCTGCTCAAAGTTTAGCCAGGCTTCTGAGGACGTTTCGCGGATGTTGAAATCCTTGCAGACGAGGTTGCGGACGAGGGCCGGGTTTTTCTCCGCCCGCTCGACCCGCTCTTTGAGGGCCGTGTAGGACTTGATCGTCCCGAGGCCCGGATTTGCCTTTTTCCAGCAGCCCGGGTCCGTCCACTCGCTGCGCTTGTCGAGCTCGTAAATAAACGCGATCCGGCGCGGGTCGTGGTACCCGTCCGGATCCTCATAGCCGTTTATGATGCGCTCGGCTTCTTCGTATTTCTCGTCGTAGATGTCTTCTCGAATGGTGCCGGCGGTGGAGGTGATAAATCGCAGCGGCTGCGCGCGGGCCTGATCGCCGTCGGCAATGATGTCGTACAGCGGTCTTCCGTTTTTCCACTGATGGATCTCGTCCATCATCGCGCCGTGGATGTTGAGGCCGTCGAGCGTGTCGCTGTCCGAGGACAGCGGCTTGAATACGCCGTCATTGTAATCGCTGTCCACCTCGCCGACCAGACAGCGCGTCCGTTTGCGCAGCGCCGGTGACTTCTGCACCATGCGCTTTGCTTCCTGCCAGATGATCTTCGCCTGGTCGCGCTTGGTCGCGACGGCATATACCTCTGGGCCAGCCTCGCCGTCAGCAAGCTGGAGATACAGGCCGACGCCGGATGCCAGCAGCGATTTTCCGTTTTTCTTGCCGACGATGAGGACGGCTTCGCGGTACTGCCGATTTCCCTCGATGTCGATAAACCCGAAGACAGTCGCCAGCAGCGCTTTTTCCCATAGCTCCAGCCGGACGAGCTGTCCGCCCGCTTTGCCCTTGGAGTGGTGGCAGTAGTTTTCAAAAAATTCGAGGACGTGGTTGGCGCGGCGCGGCGAGTAGTAAAACTCTGAATCTGTGTTTTCCAGCTGCTCCACCACGTGCTGGTAGGTCTTCTGCACTTTCAGGCTGACAGTCTCGCGGCCCGACTGGATCGCGTCCCAATACTCGAGGATGGGGTTGTAGGTCTCCGGGTAGCGCGTGAGCTTCATTCCTCGTCACGCTCCCGGACAAAGCTTGCAAAGCCGTCGTCCTCCTGCTTCTGCGCGGTGTCCGGCTTCGGCAGGAGCGCGGTCAGCTGCTTGATGATTTTCTGATAATTCGCGTTCGTGGAGTTGTACGCCTGCCCGATGGGCCGGGCGCGGTCATATGGCTCCAGTCGCTCCGACTGCTGGAATTTCTCCGTCCAGCCGTTTTCCCGCAGGTCGTCCGCCATGTCCTCGCACTCGATGCGCATAAAGGCCGCCTGATCGATGAGTCCCGCGACAGTCCCGGCCGCTTCCTTCGGCAGATTCCGGTAAAGCTTTTTCAGGCGCGCTTTCTCCGCGCGGATCCGCTGTTCTTTGGTCTTTTCACGCTGATTCGCCACAGAAAACGCCTCCTTTTTGCGTGATTTTTGCCTCCTGCTCACGCGTGCGCGTGGATTACTTATCGCCGCTTCAAAGCAGGGGGGCCTCGCGAACAGTCTGCGTATTCTTCCGAGGTAGGGCGTGCGGTGATCTAGCCGGCGCCCCGGCCTCGCGCGACGGGGGGGATCGGGTCTCCGGCGGCGTCGAAGAAAATTTTTTGCGTCAGAGATTTTGCGACGCCGTGCCCGTCAAACTGATCGTGGCAGTCCTTGCAGACGAACTCGAGGTTGGAGAAGGACAGGCTGACGTCTGGGTCGGTGATGTTGTCCGGTGTCAGCGCCCGCTTGTGGTGGACGATATAGCCCGGCTTGTCCCGGCACTCTTCGCAGAGCCCGCCGTCGATGGTCCGGCGGAACTTGATATACCCGGCGCGGCATTTCTTCCAGCGCGCGGATGCGTAAAAGCGCGCGGCCCATGGCTGCATCCTGTTCCCTCCAATTCTTCACGCTATCACTGTAGCACATTTTTTTGGCCCTGTTGGCTCAATTTTTGCGATAGCCAAGCTCCCGCGCCGCTTCGTATACAAAACGGCTGTACATACGCTTGGCTGTCGACTGGCTGACATGCACCCGGCGCGCGGCGGATTCCAGGCTTTCCCTCGGCCAGATCCATGCGTGCAGGCGCACGACCTCCAGCACGTCAGCTCCGTCCCGCCATGTCTGTGCGGTATTGATCGCGGCTTGCACGGCAGCATAGTCCTCGTACTCCCGCGAAGATAAAACGCGCACAGCGATATCCTCGACGGCGCGCCCGGAGGAATGTCCGCCCGGCTGTGCAGAATACCCCGGCGTGATCTTCTGACAGCTCATGTCCCTAACCTGTCTGTCCAGTTTCGGGAATTCGCCGATGGTGCGGCAGACGTTCCAGTACCACCAGTATCTCGTCTTTGACACTTTCCCACTTCCTTCCTGCTTCGTTCTAAAACCTTACGCATATACAAGGCTTAATTTAAGCGGCTCCCGTTCCGCTTGTGCTCCGATCTTGGGTCGACTACATACTTATAATATTGATACCCGTACTTTGTCGTCCGTGCCTCGACGAGGATGTAACCTCGCGGGGCGACGGGCGGATGCTTTGGGCTGTACTCGCGCACGGCCTCGGTCGCAGGTTCCGGCTCGGGGCGGATACAATTTCGCGTCGCCTTGTACCGGTGGCCGCCGAATTCTTTTCTCCAGTGCGCATGCAGGTAACTGGCAAGTGCTGTGTAGTCCTGGCCGTGGTCGGCCTTGTTTCCCTGCTCATCTATATAATAGTTGTGCTTTCGCAGGTGCCGAACCTCGATCACGCTGCCGAGCCCCCAAAGCCCGCCGATGGCTTCTTCCGGGATCCCCTCTGTTACCAGGTGCAAATGGAAGCGATTGGTTGTTTTTCCTCTTCCGTAGAAAGCAACGATTTTGGCCTCCGGATAGTGATACTGCATGCGGCGCACAAGGTTGTCGCGCACTCTGCGCATTTCCTCTGCGGTATGTACCTCGTTTTCTGTATCCAATGTCAGGGTGGAATACAGGCTTGTGGGCGAGAAATTGGCGTTCATCAGCGCAACGAGCCGATCCAGCGATTGCTTGCTGTTGAATTCATCGCGCTCCGCCTGCGTCTGGAAGCGCGGCTTGCGCGGCTTGCTGGTCTTTTTGTCCGCGCCATCGGACACGGTATAAACGATCTGCGTACATACCGCCCCTGTAAACAGGCGGCGCTTGTGTCTCTTTACCATAGTTCCTCCTGCCTCGGTTTATTTCCCAAGGCTCGCAATGATGCCCTTTTCACGTTCAGACAGCTTCCAGACGTGCGCTGCGGCTTTCTCGGCTGCGGCTTTCTCGGCTGCGGCTTTCTCGGCTGCGGCTTTCTCGGCTGCAGCTCGGTTTGACAGCAGCAGTCCGCAACCAAAGATTGTCTTTCCCGTTTCGCGCTGACTATCTAGTTTGGTAACGCACGTGCAGTCCTCGCGCTTAACCGCAAATTCTACACCGTAGTGCGCATATTTCTGCAGCATGGCTGCCGTCAGCACATGGTCCGGATATGTATATTTCGGCAACTTCCGTTTCGTCTGCGACTTTATCTGCTGCATTGCCCGCTCGACTGCCCTTCCGAGTGATGGAGCGCTCTGCGCGATGTTTCCTCCGAAACTTGTTACAAACGCCGTGTGAACGACTGCGCCGTTTTCATACGTGATGCCTGCATCGCAAATGATATGGTTCATCCTCATCACAACTGATCGGCCGGAGAACACCGTGAGCGATGGCGCAAAAAGAAAGAACGCAATCCCTCTGTCTATGTAGAATTCGCAGATTTTTGAAAGAATCGAAAAAGGCGGGTTGTCCAGCACGACGCAGCCGTCCGGATAGTCAAAACGCTCATAATCCCCACCCGGATAGAATGGCCGCACGATGCAGGCCGGATCAATCCCATATTCACTGCACGCCCAATCCCGGATCGCATCATAAACAAGCGGTGGCGTGTAGCAGTCGTCCGTTGTCTTTTTTTGTTTGAATTTCTCCGTGAACGCATCGTATTCCGGGTTGTCGTCGAATAAGCATCCCTGTTCCCATTGCATGCTGTAGCCCTCCTTTGTTTTTTTCTGCCCGCTCAAAGCGTGGCCGGAAATTCCGGCCACAGTTTCAACGGTCAGTTCGTGTATCCGCATGCCTTGCATGTGCATACGTCTGTCTCAGCGTCCCATTCGCAATCTGATGCCCCGCATCTCGGGCAGTGCCCCCACGCACCGCGCGCTCCTTTTGGGTCTGGCCCCGGTCCATTCAGCTTTTCATACCACAGATCCCCCTTCTGGCCCGGGTCTTCCCATTTTGCGGTATGCTCACGATTGTCCCCGCGTTCCTCTCTTGCCTTCTCGATCCGCATTTCCAGCCGTGCGAGTTTCTGCTGCCGGATTTTCTGCACTTTTTTCTTGGCGCCATACAGCTGCTCCAGCTCCTCCAGCACGATCTGCACGTCTGCAATCTCCTCGGCGATCTCATCAAGGTTATCGATCCGTCCATCCCCAAGACCTGTCCGCGCCGCAAATATCGTCCGCTGCGCCTTGCACAGTTCCTTCGTCAGCTCTGCCATTTCTTCGATGGCAACCGCGAGCTGCAGATCCACGCCGAACGTCTTGATCGCAGACCAATAGAGTTTCCCCGTGTCAGTCATTCTGCGCCGCCTCCATTTCCTTGCGCTCTTGCATAAACCCGTGCAGGAACAGCTCCAGCAGAGCGGCGGCGCGGTTGCACAGATTTGTGAAATCCTTCTTGCTGATCTGCAGTTTTCCGGTCGTAACAACCTCAGTCTCCGGTCGGCCAATAATCTGAATTGTCGGATTAGGCACCAGCGTCTTTGCGCCGTCCGCCCCCACTTCGAAGAGCGGCGGCGTGGACTGCTCCATGACGATGCGCGGCGGGTATGCCTCACCCCGGAAGCTGGTATCCCAATTCAGTTTTTCGTAGTACGCGACAAAATTGTCGAGGTCGTGCGCAAACGCGCCCATGATTTCTGCCATTTTGATACTCCCTTCAAATTATGATGATTTCCCGCCTCGACTGGCGTGTAAATTTGCGTTCCGGGCAGAAGCGGCATTCGGTGCAGCTCCAGGCGCCGCGGTAGTTGTTGCGCGTCGGGCAGAGTGGGTTGTAACAGATCCCGGAGCCTGCCCGCCGCGGGCCGCGGCCGAATTTTTTCTTCTTCGGTTCGGCTTTTGGCTTTTTGGCTGGATCCTTCTTGGTGACGAGCGTGGCCGCGCGTTCTTTCCGGAGGCAGCCGCAGCTTTTTGCATGCCCGTTCCGGAGGTATCTTCCGTCCTTGCTGCAGACGGTCCCGCATTTACACCGGCAGATCCAGTGTGCCGTGTCTCCTTTTTTGCTGGTATCCCGCCCGATGACGTGCAAATATCCAAAATCCGTGCCCGTCAGATCGACTACGTGTGACATTTCCATTCTCCTTTCGTCTGGGGGCCGGTATTCCGGCCCCCGCAGGCAGGACGGGCTTTCACCGCCTGCGCACCGGCGCGCCGCGCTCGCTTGTCAAACGCTGCGCATTTCCGGGCGAGCCGCCCTTGACTGCCGTCAGGCGGCTTATAAAAAGGAGGCAAGCGATGCACGGAGGCTATGCGAGACCCCCGTGTGGGGTAACGTTGACTAGTTCCGTTCGTGCGCACGTTCCACACGCGCCTTTTATCCCCGGCGCACAGAGCTTGAGGGAACTTCCTGTGCGCCGGGTGCAGTGGCCGGGGTGATCCTCCCGCAGCCGTCTCATGGCGGAGCGGCTGCGGCATAAGTCCAATAAAATATGTGCCCCGGCTGATTGCCTATGTCTCCTGGCGGATATCCTTGTGGTAAAGACCATCTTCACCCCTGACCAGCGGCAGCGCTCTGCGCCGCTCCCGCTCCTCCGGGTTCCAGCCACACCGCCTGCAAAGCTCCGGTGCGAGCTTTGACCACCGGCAGTCCGTCCCGCTTTTCGCCAGCCCGCACGGGCCGGCTTCGTTTTTTTCTTCCGGCATTTTTAAATCTCCTGTTTTAAATCTCCTGTATGTCGATTCCAAATTTTGATCGCATGAATTTCCGGTTGCGCAGGTACTCCTTTGTCCGCGTCGGCTTTGACTTCACATCTTCGACGACGAGCTTGCCTCCGAATTTGTACGAAAAGTCCGCCGTGTACCGCACCGCTCGGATCCGCTCTCCGGTCTCTGTCACATAAGATTCCTGCAGCGTGAACTGCTGCTGCAGGCGCAGATCGGAGATAATGCCAGCCCGGAGCATCACCATCAGCTCGTCGTACCGCCGCGCCTCCTTCTGGCTGTCGAAGCGCAGCTCTCCGCGCTCGGCGGGCGCGCTGTGATACTTCGAGGCCTTCTTCGGCGCCGCGGCAGCCCCCGGCATCTGCTGCCGTGCATACAGCTCCCGCATCCTCGGCGGCATGTCCGCCATGCTCTCAAACCGCAGCCCGCTCATTCCGTCACGCCTCTACTGCCGTCCATCTGCGCACCGCACTTGCCGCAGAAGTTGTGCCACCGTGAGCACAGCGTTGCGCCGCATATTGGGCAGTGGTCATACGGGATATCCACATGCACCATATTCCTGCGGTAAAGTGTAGAGCGGTCTCCCGCTAAAACTCCGATCTCCTCATGGTATCCCACAATCGTCCTCGTGCGCACTTCCGTCACCGGCGTTCCATGCACCACCTCCGCAACGTCGGCGGCGGGCATATCCGAGATGGATTGCAAGTTTTTTGCGCTGCACCCGTCCTGCATTAGTTTCATAAGTGCCGCTTCGCGGCTGATGTATTCGTCAGGCATTTCAATCACTCCTTCCGCGCCAGCTGAAGCACGATCCGCCCATTGTAAGCTCCTTCGGCGCTGTGCAGCTTCCATTGTGGCTATATTTGCAGATCTCGCAGGCATCCAGTTTCTCCATATCGCGCATGGCCTGCAAAAGCGTCACCCCAAGCTTTTGATTCTGCTCTTTCAAAAAGCAGATCTTTTCAACCAGTTTTTGGATGTTCATTTTCTCATACTCGGATTTGTCCATACTTCCGGCTCCTTTCCTGCCGCTGCCATGCGTTTTCCTTATCTGCGCAGGCCTGGCACCTTGTTTTTCCGGGCCGGGGCGGGTTCAGTCCGCATCTGACGCAAAGGCCGATTTCCCGGAAAAACGTGTAAGATTCGCGCTTGTACTCCCGGATGTAGCGCCGCATGTACTCTTTACTGCTCACCTTTGCCTGCCCTCCATCGCCCGCTCGGCCTTGTCTGCCTCCAATTTTCCTTTGTGTTTCTTCACAAGCTCCTTCGCGAGGTTCAAGCCGACTGCAGTATAGTCAAATTCGGAGTCCCCGATAGCCGGTTCAACGCATCCTTCCGTCCCGCCATATGTTCCATGATGCTGTGCGAAGTCACTTCCGTCCGGGAAACGCACTGCGTAGCCGTCGTACAGGTGCTCTATCGTGCATTTGATTCCAAGATCGACGCAAAAATGGTACAACGCACATATTTCAGTGTATTCTACTGGAAAATCTAACGTTCTTTCCTCAGGTGCCATCGCGACCACGCGCCCGTCCTTGTCGGCCTCGGCAAGCTCGCGGAGGCGGTCATAGCTACAAAAGCTCTCCAAATCGGCAATGCGCATTAGCTTCAACGCAATCTCGTCAGCCTTGTCTTTTGGCAGAACTTCCTCCGGCTCACATCCGCTGTCCTCGTAGGCTGCAAGTCGCAGAAACCGCTCCTCTGGGATATTCCGAGGATACCCGTTTGCAAGGCGGCGCTCGTACTCTTCTCGCTGCGCGTCAGCTTCGCGTTTATTTGTCAGTC
>ERZ1023848.591-NODE-591-length-10568-cov-7.714354_pt1 | contig 10568 bp, 9 predicted proteins | sample MGYA00380385_ERZ1023848 | MGnify/ENA primary metagenome ERZ1023848 (study PRJEB33179, sample SAMN07449069) | human gut metagenome | biome: Human-gut; feature: Human associated habitat; material: Faeces | host: Homo sapiens | place: India:Kasaragod | collected...
TTCAATCGCATCAACCTGTTTTAATACTGTCTTTGCATAGCGGACAAAAACCTCCCTCTCCGCTGTCGGGAACATTCCTTTCGCACTTCTTTCAAAAAGCGTTACTCCGAGACTTGCCTCCAAATCCTTTATGGCACGGCTAAGAGCAGACTGACCGACAAAAAGCTTTTCGGCCGCCTTGTTAATAGACTTTGTCTCCGCTATTTCTACAGCGTATTTCATGTGCAACAGGTTCATATTCCGGCCTCCGTTTACGATATGATATTATATAGTATATCATAAAAAGTTGTTTTTTCAATAGAAAGAACCGCAAAGAATATTTTTAACGGCCTAAAATACGGCCAAATAGTATCTAACCTTGACAAGTCGAATCTACATTATTTTTATGCACGGATTTATGTATAAAATATTTTTCCGAAATTATTTAAAAATTGTTGCATTTTTTATTATTTTATAGTATAATATATTCTGTCGAACATTTGTACGGATACGGAGTGTGATTATTAATGGTTGATAAACAAAAAGCTCTTGAAACAGCTATCGCTCAGCTTGAAAAACAATACGGAAAAGGAACAGTTATGCGTTTGGGACAGAACGTTGCCATGAACGTTGAGGCCATCTCGACCGGCTCAATGGCTCTTGATGCCGCAACAGGTATCGGCGGACTCCCCAAGGGCAGAATTGTCGAAATATACGGACCGGAATCTTCCGGTAAAACTACACTTGCCCTGCATGCGGTCGCCGAAGCTCAGAAAGCCGGCGGTGAAGCCGCCTTCATCGACGCAGAGCATGCGCTTGACCCCGTTTATGCCGCAAACCTCGGTGTGGATGTTGACTCTTTGCTTGTTTCCCAACCGGATAACGGCGAACAGGCTCTTGAAATTGCCGAAGCTCTTGTGCGTTCGGGTGCGATTGACATTGTTGTCGTCGACTCGGTTGCCGCCCTTGTTCCCCGCTCGGAAATCGAGGGTGACATGGGTGATTCCCACGTCGGTCAGCACGCAAGACTTATGTCGCAGGCTCTCAGAAAGCTCGCAGGTGCAATCAACAAATCGAATACAATCATTATTTTCATAAATCAGCTTCGTGAAAAAATCGGTGTTATGTACGGCAATCCCGAAACAACGACCGGCGGCCGTGCGCTTAAGTTCTACGCTTCGATGCGTATGGATGTCAGAAAAGCCGAAACGATTAAGGGCGCAAACGGCGAATTTGTAGGTTCAAGAACCAGAGTCAAAATCGTCAAAAACAAGGTCGCTCCCCCGTTCAAGGAGGCCGAATTTGATATCATTTACGGCGAAGGAATTTCCAAGGTCGGAGAGCTTCTTGATATTGCCGTCGCAATGGATATTATCCACAAGAGCGGTGCATGGTTCTCTTACGGCGACTCACGTCTCGGACAGGGCCGTGAAAATGTTAAGGAGCTTCTGAAGAACGATCAGGCTCTTTATGACGAGATTAAAGCAAAGGTCTATGCCGATAAGGACAAAATGCTTCAGGCATGCAAGTCCGGCTCTACGAAGAAAGGCGTCAAGGGCAAGGCTGCCGCAAAGCCTGCCGCAGATGAAGCACCGGCAGAAAATGTTTCCGCCAAAGCCAAGCTTGACATAGCTGTTGATGACGAATAATGAAAATCACGGCTAAAAGCGGACGCAAGGATAAAATACATATATATATCGACGGAGAATATCTGCTGACGGTCGACGAGGTTTTCTGGTTTTCCTGCGGCTACATCTCCGGCGATGAAATAAACAAGGAAGAGCTTACTGCCTTTGAGGAGGCGGCAGGCTCTCGCCGTGCTTTTAACAGTGCACTGAACAGTCTTGATTACCGTGACCATTCGGAAAAGGAGATACGTGCGAAGCTGTTGCGAAAGCACGATGCGGATTATGTTGACGAAGCTGTTGAGAAGCTCATTGAGCTTGACCTTGTCAACGATGAACGCTATGCCGAAAACTATGCCCATGAGCTTTTTGAACACAAAAAATTCGGTAAAATGCGTATAAAATCCGAGCTTAGAGCAAAGGGAATCTCCGCCGACATAGCAAATACCGCCGTCGAAGAGCTTTTTGACGAGGAAGAACCCGATAATATTCAAAGAATAGTTGATATTATCGGCAAAAGATATTATAATAGAATGAATGATGAAGTCGGACGAAAAAAAGTTTTTTCCGCTTTGCAAAGAATGGGATATTCTTTTTCCGATATTCGTGAAGCAATGAGCGAATTCTCCGACGATGAATATTATGAGGATTATTAAATTACTAAAGGTGATTTTATGAATTACAAAGTTGGAATGATTTCTCTCGGCTGCCCCAAGAATCAGGTTGATGCCGAGCATATGCTTGCAATGATGGATGCCGAGGGGTGGGAAATTGTTGATTACGTTGACGGCTGTGACGTCGTTATCGTTAACACCTGCGGCTTTATTGATGACGCAAAAAAAGAAGCCATCGAAAATATTCTTGACATGGTTGAACTGAAAAAGGAAGGCGTTATCAGCAAGATTATTGTCACGGGTTGCCTTGCGCAGAGATACAAGGATGAAATTGTCAAGGAAATCCCCGAGGTTGATGCCGTAGTGGGTATCGGTGCAAACGGCGATATAATCAAAACAGTTGAAGAGGTCATGTCCGGCGTTGATACAATCGAGAAATATCCGCCGCAGTGCGAGCTTCCGCTTGAGGGACAGCGAATTCTTACCACACCGCAGTATTGGGCGTATCTCAAAATCGGTGAGGGTTGCTCAAACCGCTGCACATACTGCACGATTCCGTCAATCAGAGGAAATATGCGCAGCCGCAGCATGGAGAATGTTATCGACGAAGCAAAGCAGCTTGCCGAGCTTGGCGTCAAGGAGCTTATTCTCATCGCTCAAGACACAACGAGCTACGGTCTTGACCTTTACGGCGAGCTTAAATTGCCCGAGCTTCTCAATGAGCTTTGCAAAATCGACTCTATCGAATGGATAAGACTGCTTTATTGCTACCCGGACAGAATTACGGACGAGCTTATTGAAACCATGAAGAATCAGGAGAAGATTGTTAATTATATTGACCTTCCGCTTCAGCATGCCGACGATAAAATCCTCAAAGCGATGAATCGCAGAGGCGATCAGGCTCTCATTCGCAGCGTAATCTCCAAGCTCAGATCAGAAATTCCCGACGTTGTAATAAGAACAACATTCATTGTCGGATTCCCGGGCGAGGGAGAAGAAGAATTTGAAACACTTGCCGAATTCGTCAACGAGATTGAATTTGACCGTTTGGGTGTGTTTACTTTCTCTCCGCAGGAGGGCACTCCGGCTTATGATATGGATAACCAGGTTGAAGATGATGTCAAAACCCGTCGCGGCGAGGTCATAATGCAGGATCAGTACAGCATCATGGAGGAAAAAAACAACGAGAAAATCGGCAAGACCTATAAGGTTGTTGTTGAGGATTATGACGGATATTCCGACAGCTATACGGGCAGAACATATATGGACGCTCCGGAGATTGACGGACTTGTAAAGTTTACTTCACACAAGGATCTCGATATCGGTGACTTCGTTGATGTTGAAATTTTTGACATTGAGGATTACGACCTGATTGGCGAGGCAAAGGCTTAATTAAACTCCATATAGCACATTGTTAAGGTAAGGTTATAAAATGAATTTACCAAATAAAATTACAATCGGCAGAATGTTTATCGCTCCGATCTTTCTTGCGATATACCTTGCCGGGATTGAACATAAATTTTTATTTTCCGCAATTATTTTTGCTCTCGGTGCAATAACGGATGCGGTGGACGGACGAATTGCTCGAAAGAATCATATTGTCACGAATTTCGGCAAGCTGCTTGACCCGATTGCCGACAAAATGCTTGTAACGGCAGGCCTGCTTGCATTCATGAAAGACGGCCTTTGCAGCATATGGATAGTTATGATAATACTCACCCGTGATTTTGCAATAACCTCTTTAAGGATGATAGCTGCGTCGCAGAATGTCGTTATTCCGGCAAATATCGGAGGCAAAATCAAAACCGTTATGCAGATGGTTTCCTTTGTTGCCGTCATGCTGCTTTGCGAAATTTCATCTGTTTATTCGCTCGGCTTCAATATGAGCCTTGTTTCAAATATTCTTATGGGCATTACGGCACTAATTTCAGTTGTCTCAGGCATTGTATATATTGCCGACGGATGGAAAATAATTAATTTTAAAGAATAAATTTAATTCAAAGAACGAAGGTGTTTTATATGGTTGTTTCTTCGGCAAGACTCATGAAAAGAGCCGAAAAAGAAAACTATGCGATTCCCGCATTCAACATCGACAATCTCGAATCGGCAATGGCGGTTTCGGAGATCATGCATGAGATGCGTACTCCGGTCATCGTCCAGATGATTCCGAGAACGCTCAACTACGGCGGAATTGCGATTTATCCGGCAATGATGCGTGAGCTTATGGCCGATTGTCCTGTGGATTATGCTCTGCATCTTGATCACGGCAGCAGTCTCAGCCTTGCAAAAAAATGCGTCGCCGGCGGCTTCTCCTCCGTTATGTTTGACGGAAGCCTCATGCCGTTTGAAGATAACGTTAAATTCACAAAAGAAGTTACCGATTTTGCGCTTCCGATGGATGTTTCCGTCGAGGGTGAGCTTGGTACGATCGGCGGCAAGGAAGAGGGCGACACAGACCTCGAAGCCAGCTACACAAAGGTCAGCGAAGCCGAAGAATTTGTCAGAAGAACAAATGTAAGCACTCTTGCAATCGGCGTCGGCACGGCTCACGGCGTTTATAAGGGAACCCCGCACATCAACGTCGAGCGTATAAAAGAAATTCACGCCGCAATCGGCACTCCGCTGGTTCTTCACGGTGCGTCCGGACTTTCCGACGAGGTTCTCAAGGACTGCATTGCCGCAGGAATCACAAAGATAAACTTCGCTACCGAGCTTCGCCAAGCCTACACCAACGGAATCAAGGCTGAGTTTGCCAAAGATCCCGAGGTTTTTGACCCGAAGATTTATATGCGAGGTGCAATCGATAATATAAAAGAGGTTCTCAGGCACAAGATTAATATCTGCTATAATATCTGAGGAAGTGAAAAAGATGATTTATTCCGAATGGATGTCATATATCAAGGATGACGTTAAGCTTTGCAACGTTGTCATGCCAAGCGCGCACAATGCCGGCAGCTTCAAGATGAAGCCTATCGCCTGCTGCCAGGACGGAGACCTTACTCAACAGTTTAACTACGGTATCCGTCATTTCTGCGTTCGTATTGACACGGATAAAAACGGTCAGATTGTTTTCTGCCACGGCATAACAAAGGGATTGCCGTTTGAACCCGAGATGGAAAAATTTCGCAAGGTGATGGATGAACATCCGAGTGAATTCTTTATTCTCGACCTCAGAGAGTATCAGCCGCAAAAGCTCGGCCCTTTCAATCTTCGTTTCCACGCAGACCCCAAAAAGGTTGATGAAATTCTCGAAAAAACGATTGAACCGTCGAAATACGCATTTACCGATTTTGAAAACATCGGCGACGTTACAATGGGCGACATGAGAAAATCCGGCAAGCGTTACATAATGATCAACTATTGCGAAGAATACAAATACAGCGTCAACTGTCCGCACATACTTCCGTGGGAAAAGAAGCGTCACGGTAAGCATGCCCACGAATTTGTAACCGAAGCAACCGAATTTTTTGACACAAACGACACGAGCGGATTTTACTGGTTCCAAACTCAGCAGACTCCGAATCTCGGTACAGACATTGGTGTTGTTTTCCCGAGGAAGCTCGACAAAGCTCTCCGCTGGCATTTCAAAGCGCTCATCAACACAATAGCAAACACTCCGAGATATCTTGCCCGTGCAAATATTATCGCAGGCGATTTCATGACGGAAGATTTCTTTAAGGTCAGAGAGATTCTAAACCTCAATCTTAATAAAGACAATGTCATTGAAAGCAAGCGTGACGAATATAAAAACAGACTTAAAACCTGCACATAAATCTGTGTGCATTTAAAGCGGACAGGGCAAATAATAATCGGCTGTTTCTACAGCCTTATATACAAAAGTTTCAAAATGATGAGCCGGTTCGAGACGCTTGATTACATATTTCAAAGCAAGTGTTCCATACGGAGTATGAACGGTTCCGTGCCGGCACAAGGGAGCGAATCGCCGTCAAAGGCAAATATTTTTCGGAAGCACAAAACAGCTCCGATCTTAACTGTGTCGAGGATAAAAGATAGTTTGACCAAATCGTTGCAAAAATACTTTAAAATAAGCGTGCAGGTAATCCCCTTGCACGCTCTTTTTTTACCTTTTCGGAACAGGACATTCGCAATTTACAAGTATCGTATCCTCCCCTATTACGTCAATGTCGCTCCATGGAATTACAATATCCTCACTTTTCCCGAAAACGCCCATTATTTTTCCCTTGCCGTAAATAATAATTGAAACGAGACGGCCGTTATTTATATCCAGCTCCACATCATCAACGTTTCCTATCCTCGTTCCGTTCAGCTTGCATATGACTTCCTTATTTCTCAGCTCAGCTATAGAACAACCCATACAAAAATCAGCTCCTTTTTTCGGTAATTTTTCACAATACCGTTTCTGTTGTAAAATTACGGTTTTTGTGATAAAATTATATTCACAGAATTATATTCAGAAAGGTGATATATTATGAAAAAAGTAATATCATTGCTCCTTTCCGTCGTTATGGTTTTCACCGTTTTCAGCGTTGCTTTAACAAGCAGTGCTTTTGCGGCTGACACGGCGGCAAGCGAATCCGTTGCAGTTACAAGCATTGACTTCGGCGGAATCAAGCTTCCGACATCTTGGGATGAGCTTGGCGGCATGATGCTCAAGTCACTTTACAAGCTGGCGGATCAGATAATCGACGCTCTTGTCAAGGGTATCAACAAGAATATTCCGTCGGTTAAATTTGAGCAGAAAGAAAACTTCACAAGCGAGATGTTCTTTGAGGGCATGGAGGATTATCTCAGTGCTCCTGCGTCAAATGCAGTTTGGAGCCTCGGCTACGGCAGTGCTTCTCTTCAGACAGGCGACGAGCTTGATGGTAAGCACTATGTCGGCGGAAGTCTCTCTTTCCCGAAATCAAAGGCGGCAACAGCTATCCATGACGACCAGCGTGTTCGTGTTATCGCTATCAATGACGGCAGCGGCAGAGGAACTCTCATATTTGCCGTTATCGACGGATTCGGCATTTCGAGCACAGACGTAAGAGGTATTCGCAAGGAACTTGCCGATTTTGCAAAAGCAAACAACATAGTCGGTATCAATATCTCCGTTCTCCATCAGCACAGTTGCGTTGATACATTCGGAATGAACGGCGACCTTGTAAAAATGATTTTTACAAATCCGGCTCTTAACAGAATCAACAATACCTTCGGCACGGACTACAAGCTTCTCAACGGTCAGAATGCAAGCTTCATGAAGCATCTTTATAACGTCACCGTTGACTCGGTAAAAGAGGCTGTCAATTCAATGACAACCGGTAAAATGTACTATTCCGAGATTGAAGCGGGCGAATATATCCGTGACAAGCGTGAACCCATGGTTTTCGACTCGAAGATTCACCGCTTCCGCTTTGTTCCCGATAACGGTACAAAGGAAACATGGCTTTGCAACATGGCTATCCATGCTGTCGGCAACGGCGCGGCAGGAACTGAGATAACCGGTGACTACCCATACTATATCGAGCAGGAAGTCAACAAGGCCGGTGCAAACTTCATTCAGATTCAGGGCGCGGAGCTTGCAATCTCTTCAAAGCATGACAGTCTTAACCTTCCCGAAGGAACACCGAGACTTGAATCTCTCAAGATTTACGGTACAACACTCGGCAAGCTCATTGTTGAGTCCAACGAAGCCGAAACAGAAGTCGCTCCCCTCCTCAACTACAGGATGAAAGAATACTATGTTCCCGTAACAAATCAAATCCTTGAATTTGCAGGTAGACTCGGAGCCCTCACAAACACCGTTGTTACAACAGACGATTCTAACAACGTACTTGAGGTTGCAACAGAGCTTGGTTACCTTGAAATCGGCACAAAGCTTGCAGTTGCAATTATCCCCGGTGAACTTGAACCGGCAATCGCTTACGGCGGATATCTTGATGCCGACCACTCATGGACAGGAACCGATTTCGACTATCCGTCACTTCAGGACATTGTCGGAACAGATAAGGAACTTCTTGTATTCGGCCTTATGAATGACCAGATCGGCTACATACTTGAGGATAACGACTACAGCAGCATCCTTTCGGGCGTTAATGAAGAGATCGTTGCAACAGGTAACGTTGCAGGTTCAACAACAATCAATGCCTTTGAGGAGCTTATGGAGTCAATTCACTAAATTAAACACATAGCAGCCGTTGAATAAATTTTCAGCGGCTGTTAATTTAAGGAGGACAATATGATCAGCGGTTTTAAATCAATTATTTCAATTATAACCACAATCTTGCTTCTCGTCAGCACGATGCTCGGATTTTACGGCACGGACGGAACAAAGAACGAATACAAAACCTACAAAAATGTTATACTTATGATTGGCGACGGAATGGGATTTAACACAGTCGAAGCGACCAAAAGCAGATACGACATTCATGAGCTTCCGATGGAAACCTTTCCGGTTCACAGCCAATCAAAAACACGCAGCGCATCAAATGAAGTAACCGACAGTGCGGCAGGCGCAACAGCTCTTTCCTGCGGCGTGAGAACCTATAATAACGCTGTCGGTGTTTACGCCTTTGCCCCGTTTGCAAAGAAATTCAATACGCCCAAATCTCTCACTGAGCTTGCAAAGGAAAACGGCAAAGCGGCCGGCGTTGTAACAACAGACAAAACAAGCGGAGCAACTCCTGCATCTTTCTCGGCTCATTCTTTTATCAGACAATTTGAGCCTGATATCTCAACCGACCAGATGAGCTCCGATCTCGACCTCATTTGGGGTTCAAAGAGTACGACAGTCACTAAACTCGGCTGCAAGCACGGCGGATTCAAGTATATTTCAAGCGCAAAAGAAATGAACGCTCTTCAGCCCGGCACTCGCTCGTTTGCTCAGTTTGATATGGACTCATTCGCAAATGTTACAAATGACAATGACAACCCGTATCTTGCCGATATGACAAAGAAAGCGATTGAGCTGCTCAACAGCAACGAGAACGGATTTTTCCTTATGGTTGAGGCGGCACACATCGACAAGTTCTCGCATAAAAACATTCTTGAAGGTTCAACGGCACAGGTTATTGAATTCAACAAGGCAATTCAGGTTGCGTATGATTTTGCAAGCCGAGACGGTGACACGCTTGTTCTTGTAACAGCGGATCATGAAACAGGCGGAATTACTTACAACGAGGAAACCGGTGAATATTACTACACAACAAAAAGCCACACCGGAGTCAATGTTCCTGTTTATGTTTCAGCGAGTGACGCAGGATTCATCACAGGTGAAGCTTACGACAATTATTGCATAAGCACTCAACTGGCAAGGGTCATGGGCTATGATAAATCTCAATTTCCCAAGACAAAATAAAGCACAACAAAAGAGACTGCCTCGAATGAGACAGTCTCAAATTTTTTATTAAAATATTATGTGCCCTGCGCCCAGCACCATGAAACGTTTACGCCGTCACGGTCTGCTTTAACGCCCTTCTTGTTAGCGGCATTGACAAACAACTCGGCGAACTCTTCGTCCGGGAATTCTATCGTACCCTTAGCGGTGAGATACTTACCGTCATAGACCTTCTCTTCAACTGAGAATCCGATAACCCACCAATGAAGCTGAGCTTCACGAACAAAGATCCTTCTGCTGCCCTGGAAAAGCTCAAGGCTCATTACCATCATGTCCTCGTCGGGGGCACACTTGAATACCGTTGTCCAAACCTTCTGCTCGGGGCGGTTATAGATACCTATCTCGGCACCGTTTGATATCCAATAAATTCCTTTCCAAATCTGGAAAAGCCAATCCTTGCCGCCGTAAGTAATATAGATACGCTTCGTATCATAATCGTAAATTGTAAGGTTAGCAAGAATGTCATATGCTATGCAGAATCCAAAATTTCTCTGCCATGTGTTCTTGACGGCATAGATAACATAATCATCGGCATCAATGTTGAATCCGAAAACGCCTCTGTCATTCTTTCTCTTAAGCTCATGAGTGTTTACATCGTAAACAAAATCAGACTTAACCTTTTCCGTTTTACCGTTCTTATAGTAAATCATAATGTAGACATTATAGATTGACGGATCTTTCTTGTTCTGATCGGCGTCAATAGCCATGTGGTCAATTCTGAGAATATACAGTCTTGCGAAGTCAACAAAAAGACCTCCAAGCGAATTTCCGTTTTTGTAAAGCTCATTTGCCTTGTCCTTCATGATCGGTGCAAGCGTATCAACGTCAATTTTCAAAAGGTCGCAAACCTTATCCGAACCCTCTGTAAAATCAGGCAAAGAATTAACTATCTTCATGAGGTCCAGCGTACCGCCGGTCTTGCGGGTCCACTCGGTGAAGATCTCGTTCATGACGCCGTGACCCTCATCCGGGAGCTTATTCGCATTGATG
>ERZ1023848.592-NODE-592-length-10557-cov-12.029137_pt1 | contig 10557 bp, 8 predicted proteins | sample MGYA00380385_ERZ1023848 | MGnify/ENA primary metagenome ERZ1023848 (study PRJEB33179, sample SAMN07449069) | human gut metagenome | biome: Human-gut; feature: Human associated habitat; material: Faeces | host: Homo sapiens | place: India:Kasaragod | collected...
TGCTACGTGTGCATGTTGTTGTGTTTATTGAAGGTGTTAAGTTCGGTGTAGGTGTTGGTCTCGGGGTCGATGGCGCGTCCGAAGTTCATCTGTGCGCCTACCGATCCATACACGTCGGGCAGGAAGGCGCCGATGGCGCGTGTGCGTTCGGTGCGACTTGCGTCGAGGTCGTACTGCTGCAGGCGCACCGTGTGACTGTGCTCGGCGGCGTACTCCATGCAACGCTCCACGCTCCACGGCTCGGCTGCCTCAGCGGTCATCGTGGCAAGCACGAGGGATAGGGTGACGAGTAATCGGTTCATATCGTTCTGTTTTGTTTCTGCTGCAAATTTACGTCTTTACACAAGCAAACGGAAGAGGTTGGCAGGGGAAAAACGGCGGTTGTATGATTATCATACAGCAGAGTGTATGAAAATGATACACATGTGCCAGTGGCTTGCACTTTTTTTTGTACTTTTGCAGTAGAAACATAAAGTGCTTAATATGAGCAACTATTACAACACGATACTCATCGTCGACGACAACCCGGCGATACTCACCGCCTTGAAGATTTGTCTTGCAGGGGTGTTCACGCGCATCGTGACACTCAGCAGTACGGACCGGCTCGTAGCCACTATGAGCGAGGAGCATGTTGACGTGGTGCTGCTCGACATGAACTTCTCATTAGGCGTGAACACGGGGCAGGACGGACTTTTCTGGCTGCGCACGCTGAAGAAACTGCATCCCGACACACCGGTGGTGCTGATGACGGCGTATGCCGACGTGCAGTTGGCGGTGAAGGGACTGAAGAACGGGGCTGCCGACTTCGTAACAAAGCCGTGGGACAACGACGAACTGGTGCGCACGCTGCGCGACGCGGTGGAGAAGAGTCGCGAGGTGGTGACGCTCGACGAACTCGAACAGCAGCATGTGCATCGCGTGGTGGACCAGTGTCACGGCAACATGAGCAAGGCGGCGGAACTGCTGGGAATAACAAGGCAGACGCTGTATAGAAAGTTAAAAGGTTGAGATGGTGTTGTGGTGAGATATGATGTTGTAATGGTGAGGTGATGTGGTGACAATAGTGAGAAATCTCAACATCTCAACAAAACAACATCTCAACATCATATCTCACCACCTCACCACCTCACCACCTCACCACCTCAACATCTCACCATCACAACACCATACCACAACATGGCACCATATATAACAATTCTTCTCGCCGCACTCCTCGTAGTGCTCTTCGTCTTTGAGTGGCTCCACCAGCGGCGCCTCTCCACCCGAGTGCGCCTTATGCGCGAGGCGCTGCGCAACCGCGACTTCATGTTCCGACTGCCAACGGACAGCATCATGCCCGGCGAGCGCGACCTGCAGAAGATGCTCAACGAGATGGGCGGAGAGATTAACAAGCTGATGGCACGCAGCGAGGTGGAGTCGTGGCAACGGCTGACACGCGTGTTGACGCACGAGATAATGAACGCCGTGACGCCGATACAGAGCATCACGCAGGCGTACATTGGCAGCAAGATGGTGAAGGGAACGCCGCTCGAAGAGGGCATCCAGGCGATATACGACACGAGTCGCAGCCTGTCGGCATTCGTGGAGAGCTACCGCAAGATGACGCAGCTGCAGACGGTGAGCTTCGAGGAGATTGACCTGCAGCGACTCGTCTCCAACCTGCAAGCGTTCTATCCCTCTCTCGCCTGGCACGTGGACATCAACGGCATGCAGACGCTGCGCGCCGACGCAAGCATGATGCACCAGGTGCTGACCAACATCGTGAAGAATGCAGCGGAGGCTGGCGCTCACAATATAGACATCTGCGCACGACGCACCGACCAGTGCACGCAACTGCTCATCAGCAACGACGGCACGCCGATAGCGGCTGAGGTGGCGCGCGAGGTGTTCGTACCGTTCTTCACCACGAAGCGCACGGGCTCGGGCATCGGTCTCTCGCTCTCTCGCCAGATGATGATGGCGCAGGGCGGCGACCTCGCTCTCGCCGAACGCCCACAAGCAGGATACCACGCCACGTTCGTCGTAACGCTATAGAAGGAGCTACAGCTAACTTCAGGGGGTGCAGCTGTCTCAGCTGCACCAACAAAAAAATAGTGCTATTAACTATGATGGTGCACTTGAGACAAGTGCACCCCCTGAGTGCACCCCTGAGTGCACCCCCTAAAAAACAAATAAAAAGTTCTCGAATGAAAAAGATTAGTTTCGCAAGCGACATATTGCCAATGAAGGATATCCTTTACCGCCTCGCGCTACGCATCACGCTGAGCCGCGAGGAGGCTGAGGACATCGTGCAGGACACGCTCATACGTGTCTGGAACCGTCGCGACTCGTGGGACACCATCGAGAACATCGAGGCGTTCGCACTCACCGTCTGCCGCAACATGGCGCTCGACCGACTGCGACTGCACGAGAACCAAAACGCGTCGCTCGACGACACGCCCGTAGACAGCAACCCTACGGCGACAGCTAACCCCTATGAGCGCACCGTGCAGCGCGAGAAGGTGCAGATTGTGAGACAGCTCATCGACGCTCTGCCCGAGAAGCAGCGTGCCTGCATGCAGCTGCGCGACATAGAGGGCAAGACGTACAAGGAGATTGGCACCGTGCTCGGCATCACGGAGGAGCAGGTGAAGGTGAACATCTTCCGCGCCAGACAGACAATAAAACAGCAGTTCGAACGCTACGACAACTACGGACTTTGATTCTCAATTATTGCTGTCCGGTAAAACTGCAAAGAGCATATATATCCTCCCCGAAGCCCAGTAAAAATGGACTTCGGGGTTTATTTTTGGTTCAACTGACATTTCGAGTGATACACAGCCTAAGCTTTTCTCACCGTTTGCGTCCGCCGTCCAATCAGATTGCGTCCGCCGTCCAATCGGATTCCGTTCGCCGTCCGATCGGATTCCGTTCGGGTGACGATGACTTTTAGTGAGGTTTTACTGCGAATATATAAGAAACTATTGCTGTCCGGTAAAACTAATAATGTGGTCAAAGACGGGCTGCGCTCGGCTTTGCCGCTTGCCAGAGCAAGAAGTGCACCTACCATTCTGTTGGTGCACCTTTTGCTTTGTTGGTGCACCTTTTGCTTTGTTAGTGCTCCTTTTGCTTTGTTAGTGCTCCTTTTGCTTTGTTGGTGCACTTGAGACAAGTGCACCCCCTAAAAGGCACCCCTAAAAGCTAATTTTGTTAAAGGGCGTTAAAAGCACAATTTCTCTGTAACCTTTTCTCCGTTCAATCGTCGTACATATAGAAACACCCAAGAACACCCCGAGAGATATAACAAGAGGCTCAATACCCAAACACCTCAACATCTCAACATAACAACACCTCAACATCTCAACATAACAACACCTCAACATCTCAACATAACAACACCTCAACATCTCAACATAACAACATCGTAAATATGGACTATAAATACATAAACCAACTCTTAGACCGCTACTGGAAGGGCGAGACATCGCTTGAGGAAGAGCAGATACTGCGCTCGTTCTTCAGCCAGATTTGCGTGCCGGAGGAACTCGCAAAGTATCGTCCGCTCTTCAATTACGAGCAGACCGAAACGAAGACCGACCGCCTCGGCGACGACTTCGACGAGCGTATCATGTCCATGATCGACGAGCCGCAGGAGCTGAAGGTGAAGGCACAGCCGATACGCATCAGCCAACGCTTCGCACCACTCTTCAAGGCGGCAGCAATGGTAGCAATAGTGCTCACACTGACACAGGCTGCACAGTTCTCGTTCCAGAGCAACGATGCGAGCAACACGGCGATGCCGGAAGTCTACTCTACGCAGCCCGTGCCCGGAGTGTCGGTGGCGCTCAACGACTCGGCTCACCTCGACTCGGTGAAGAAGACAGCAGCAGACGCCGTGCCGCAGCAGTTGGAACAGCACGACATCTCCATGCTCAAGTAAGACAAAAAAGACAATTTCTATGCTTTCTCAATAAAATCATGTTTAGTTAAAACACCAAACGAGCTGAGGCTGTGAAGTCTCCGGCTCACCAAAAAATTCATAACATACTAATGATTTGCTTGCCGCACGACCCTCAACGAGGCGTTGTGCGGCAAGTTGGTTTTTATGGCCTTATGTCGCCAGACAATGGCGGCATGGCGCATATACAGCCAGTTTTAACACTGCCCTTCGCAACAAACGCCACAAAAAACGGCTCATTTTCAAAAGTTTTATCTAACTTTGCATGTTGCTTTTAAACATACTCTATATGGGTTTCAGCACAATAGAAGCCTAAGATACTATAACATTCAAAATACTATTGACTCTTATGCGAGCACAACTATTCACAGCATTGTTCGTTCTGCTGGCAGTGGCAGCACCCACAAACGCACAGAAGCGAACCTTGGCCGAGGCACAGAAAGTGGCTGAAAACTTCTTTCTGGCTAACGACAACAAAACTGCAGTCAGCCTACTGCGCATCAACAACAAAAGCGGACGCCATCTGCTGAAGAAGGCGCACGACGAAAAGCAAGCGGAAGCCTTCTACCTCTTCACCGACGAACGTGAGAAACAGTTGCTCATCGTGTCGGGCGACGAGCGCATGCAGCGCATTCTCGGCTACACCGACCGACCGCTCGCTGGCAACGCTATACCCGACGGACTCGCCGACTTGCTCGACGGATACACGGCGCAATACAACGCGCTGGGCAATGCTGCCAGCAACGCCGCTACAACGCCCGCCCGTTCGGCTCTCTATAAGGGCGAACGCCTGCTCAGCACAGCCGCTTGGGGACAGTGGGCACCGTTCAACAACCTCACGCCGCAGCACTACCCCACGGGTTGCGCCGCTACGGCGATGGCTATCGTGATGCGCTACCACCAGTGGCCCGACGTGGGCAGCGGCAGCAAGACGCATATCTGGAAAGACTCGGTGATGACAGCCAACTTCGGCTCGACGCACTACGATTGGGCGGACATGCCCGTAAGCTACGAGTCGTACAACGACGCGCAAGCCAATGCCGTGGCTGTGCTCATGCGCCACTTGGGCGTGTCGGTCGAGATGTACTACGACGCGGAGAGCAGCGGAGCACGACAAACGCTCGTGCCCGTGGCGCTGCAGCAATACTTCCACTACGGAGCTACGGCACGTCTGCTCACAGCGAGCGACTACGACGCTGCTACGTGGGACGGCATGATGCGCAAGGAGATTGACAGCAACCGACCGGTTATCTACACCGGCGAATCGATACAAGGACGCGGAGCGCACGGCTTCGTGCTCGACGGCTACCGCGACAACCTCTTCCACTTCAACTTCGGATGGAACGGCAGCGGCAACGGCTTCTTCGCCATATCAACCATAACATCGACCGACCGCAACTTCGAGTTCGCCAACAAGCAGCAGGCTGTGATAGGCATCACACCCGTGAAGGCTGAGAAAGCCGCACCGCTACAGCTCGACTGCGAGGGCAAATATGAAGGATTCTGCACCTCAATATCTTCATTGAAGGCGGGCGAAAAGCAAAGCGTGCACCTCTCGGCACTCTCGGCGCTCAGCACATGGCGAGGCAAGCTGCAGTGGAACCTCTGTAAAGCCGACGGTTCTATAGTGGAATCGTTGGGCAGCAAGCAGATTGACATGAACGGAGGCAGCACGCAGGCCGTCGACTTCGAACTGACGGCGAAGAACAATGCCACAAAGGGCTACTATCTGCAGCTCGTGGCGTGTGCGGACGGCGCTACAAAGTGGCTGCCGGTGCTCAACGCGCTGGGCAGAGAGGTCGTAGTGCAGGCTTATGAGCGCAAGGTGCCGGTGGTGGAGATTGTGAACGACACGAAGAACGCCACCATCGATTGCAGCAATGCGCAGAACAAGACATACAACGGAAAACCGCTCCTCGGTTCTACATATATATATAAGGTGAGCTTTGACGGCAACGTCGAGAAAAGTCTCGACATGCTGAGTCTCGACGGAAAGGCTTACACAGCGCACACCGACGGCGTGCAGCTCACCGCCGACACGCTCTACATCAAGGCGAAGGGATACACGGCAGAGCAGCTTGTGGCTGAGTGCAGCGTCAACGTTGAGAAGCCCAGTCAGCTCAAGGCTGCCATCAATAAGGCCACGGCTGACGCCGACGCTGTAGAGGCGCTCACAATAACGGGCGAACTCAACAACGAGGACTTGCAGTATCTCTCTTCACTGCAGTCGCTGAAGCTGATTGACCTCGAGAACGCCACCACTCCGCAGGGACTGTTCGGCGCTACGTTCAAGAACTTCAGCCGTCTCAGCAGTTGTGTGCTGCCTCGCTCGCTGAAGCAGATTGGTAGCGAAACGTTCAGTGGCTGCTCGGCTCTGCAATCTATCTCGCTGCCCGTATGCTTGCAGGCTACCGGCAGCAAGTTGTTCAGCGGCTGTCAGGCTATGGCGGATATCTACGCTCATCCGTCGTCGCCCGACTGCGTGGCGGCTGACGCTTTCGACGGACTTGCCAACCCTGGCAAGGTGACGGTTCACGTGCAGCAGGGTCTTGCCGGTGCTTTCCAGCAGAGCAGCAAGTGGAGCATGTTCCAGCGCTTCACCGACGACCTGCCCGCTCTGCCGCAGCGCTTCACATACGACGGCATCGACTACAAGGCGATATATGCCGGCGACGGCAACTTCGCTGAGGTGACTTTCCCGAGCGGCAACATGTACGCCGGAGCAATCACCATTCCTGCCACAATCGCTTACGAAGGCATAGAATACACCGTACGCGGATTCGACAACACCGACGGTATGTCGCCATTCGTGGGCAATATGTTCGTGACGGCGCTCAACCTGGAGCTGCGCATCGACACGCTGCGCGCAATGCAGTTCATGGGTTGCACCAGTCTTGCCGACCTGAAACTGCCCGAGACGCTGCGATATATCGGCAGCGAGTGCTTCCGCAACTGCCCGATGCTCACGCAGATCAAGCTTCCGGCAAGCCTGGAGGCGCTTGGCGACAACGCATTCTGCGGATGCCAGTATCTTACGGACATCTACAGCTACGCACAGATGCCGCCCGAAGGCAGCAACACCGACAGCTATCCGTTCGCTCAGTGTCGTCCGCAGAACGTAACGCTGCACGTGCCGGCTTCGAGCGAGGCAGCTTATCGAGCTACGGGCTTCTGGACCAAGTTCGGCAACGTTGTGGCTGACCTGCCCGACGCTCCGACAGACGCTATTACGGACGCCGCAGCCGACTACTGCACCACATTCCCAGTGAAGGTGGCAGGCAAGCAGTGGACAACGCTCCACTCACACAAGGCGCAGACTGCATACATCTACACGCTGAACGGTACGCTGCTGCGCACAGCCCAACTGCAGAAGGGCGCCAACAGCGTATGGACTGACGAGCCAAGCATAATCATCGCAAAATAAAACAACTTTAAAGATATAAGTATGAAGGATATTTGTTGCATAGGACACATCACGAAAGACAAGATCATCACCCCGCGTCAGACCGTATACATGGCTGGCGGCACGTCTTTTTACTTCTCTTATGCCATAAACCATCTGCCCGACAATGTTTCGTTCCAGCTTGTGACGAAACTCGGAGAGGGCGAGATGAAAGCTGTAGAGGACATGCGCAACGTGGGCATCGACGTGCTTACTTACCCAAGCAGCCACACCGTTTACTTCGAGAACAAGTACGGCGAAGACCAGAACGACCGCACTCAGCGTGTGCTCGAGCGTGCCGATCCGTTCACCATCGAGGAGATGAAGAACGTGGATGCACGTGTCTACCACCTCGGTACGCTGCTCAACGACGACATCTCGCCGGAGCTTGTGAAGTATCTGTCTACGAAGGGCAAGATTTCTATCGACGCTCAGGGCTATCTGCGCGAGGTGCGCAATCAGCATGTGTATGCCATCGACTGGGCTGATAAGCGCGAGATACTCGCTAACACCGACATTATCAAGGTGAACGAGCACGAGATGGAGGTGATTACCGGACTGCGCAACCCGCGCATGGCTGCGCTCCGTCTGGCCGAATGGGGCGTTAAGGAGGTGTGCGTGACGCTCGGAAGCTATGGTTCTATCATCCTCGTCGACGGCGAGTTCCACGATATACCGGCTTATGAGCCGAAGGAGATTGTGGACGCTACGGGTTGTGGCGACACCTACTCGGCTGGTTATCTGTGGTGTCGTGCGCAGGGCATGGACGTAGAGGAGTCTGGACGCTTCGCGGCTGCCATGTGTACACGCAAACTGGAACACAGCGGTCCGTTCGAGGGCACAATAGACGATGTGCAGGCTGTGCTTGCAACCACGCCGTGCTTCAATGAGTACGCGGAGTAAAAGCCCCTCCCAACCCTCCCCATCGGGGAGGGCTTAGTTAGCAGTTCTTCCTTGGCTCAGAAAGGCTTAAGAAGGCTCAGAAAGGCTTAGAAAGGCTTAGAAAAACTCAGAAAGGCTTAAGAAGGCTCAGAAAACCTCAAAGGCTATAAAAGCAAAAAGGTCTGCCTCCCACAAGGGAAGCAGACCTTTATTTATTTGGTCTTTATCGTAAAGTCTACGAATGACGCAAGCTCTTGCGCTGAAGCGAAGAGCTTACGCTGTCAGACCCATACTTTCGTATGGATTAGAGCTGAGGACCAGCAGCAACGAGAGCCTTACCAGCCTCGTTGTTTGTGTACTTAGCGAAGTTCTTGATGAAGCGAGCAGCGAGGTCCTTAGCCTTCTCCTCCCACTGAGCAGCGTCAGCGTAAGTGTCGCGCGGATCAAGAATCTCAGTAGCTACACCAGGAAGCTCTGTCGGAACCTTGAAGTCGAACATCGGGATCTGCTTTGTAGGAGCCTTGTCGATGTCGCCGTTGAGGATAGCGTCGATGATACCACGTGTGTCGCGGATAGAGATACGCTTGCCTGTGCCGTTCCAGCCAGTGTTTACGAGGTAAGCCTTAGCGTTGTTCTTATTCATCTTCTTAACGAGCTCCTGAGCGTACTTTGTCGGGTGCAACTCGAGGAATGCCTGACCGAAGCAAGCTGAGAATGTCGGAGTCGGCTCTGTGATGCCGCGCTCTGTACCTGCCAACTTAGCTGTGAAACCTGAGAGGAAGTAGTACTGAGTCTGCTCCGGAGTAAGGATAGAAACAGGAGGCAATACGCCGAATGCGTCAGCTGAGAGGAAGATAACCTGCTTAGCAGCTGGTGCAGAAGAACCCGGCTGGATGTTGTTGATGTGGAAGATCGGGTAAGAAACACGTGTGTTCTCTGTAACGCTCTTGTCAGCGAAGTCGATCTTGCCGTCAGCAGCAACAGTTACGTTCTCGAGGAGAGCGTTGCGGCGGATAGCGTTGTAGATGTCCGGCTCTGACTCCTTGTCGAGGTTGATAACCTTAGCGTAGCAGCCACCCTCGAAGTTGAAGATGCCGTTGTCGTCCCATCCGTGCTCGTCGTCACCGATGAGCAGACGCTTCGGGTCTGTAGACAGAGTAGTCTTACCTGTACCAGAGAGGCCGAAGAAGATAGCTGTGTTCTGACCGTTCTTGTCGCAGTTAGCTGAGCAGTGCATAGAAGCGATGCCCTTCAACGGGAGGTAGTAGTTCATCATAGAGAACATACCCTTCTTCATCTCACCGCCGTACCATGTGTTGATGATAACCTGCTCGCGGCTTGTTGTGTTGAATGCTACACAAGTCTCAGAGTGGAGGCCGAGCTCCTTGTAGTCAGCAACCTTTGCCTTAGAAGCGTTGTATACAACAAAGTCAGGCTCGAACTGCTCGAGCTCCTCTGCTGTCGGACGGATGAACATGTTTGTTACGAAGTGAGCCTGCCAAGCAACCTCAACGATGAAACGAACAGCCATACGTGTATCCTTGTTAGCACCGCAGAAACCGTCTACTACATAGAGGTTCTTGTTGCAGAGCTCTTCCTTAGCGATAGCCTTAACCTTGTGCCAAACTTCCTCAGACATCGGGTGGTTATCGTTCTTGTACTCCTCTGTTGTCCACCATACAGTGTCCTTAGAGTTCTCGTCCATCACGATGTACTTGTCCTTAGGAGAACGACCGGTGTAGATACCTGTCTTAACGTTAACTGCACCAAGCTCTGTCTGCTGACCTACTTCGAAGCCCTCGAGACCTGCCTTTGTCTCCTCTTCGAACAACTGCTCGTAAGAAGGATTGTGAGCGATTACTGTAGAACCAGTAATGCCGTACTGTGTCAAATCTAACTTTGCCATTTTTAAAAAATAATTATTTATTAGATGTGAATTGAATTATCCTTTAAATTCCACCGCAAAGGTATTAAAAATCTTCTATAAACCCACGTTTCATACGTACAAAATTTGCATCGCATTATCTTATTTTTGTTAAATAATCAGAAATTGCGGCGTACGCATGGCGTATTGCAATACGCAGTTTGCAATTAAGCCGGCTATCGGGGGCGTTCTGTGCAATAATATTTGTAACTTTGCACTGAACATTTAGCATTATACATAATTAAGGTGTAACAGGTTGTGTGTAATGCGGCGTAATCGCATATAAAAATACAATATAACAATGACAATAGACCGGCGGATTCTCGACGCTGGCGTGGCGGGAGTGGAAGCGCTTTAGGGGCAGGACGTGAG
>ERZ1023848.596-NODE-596-length-10507-cov-10.921355_pt1 | contig 10507 bp, 7 predicted proteins | sample MGYA00380385_ERZ1023848 | MGnify/ENA primary metagenome ERZ1023848 (study PRJEB33179, sample SAMN07449069) | human gut metagenome | biome: Human-gut; feature: Human associated habitat; material: Faeces | host: Homo sapiens | place: India:Kasaragod | collected...
AATCTGCAATACTGTATCCATTTCGCCTCCTTTACTCTATTGTTATCCAAATCTGCTCGCCTCTCTCGTCAGCCGCTTTCAGCTTTGCGTATACCTTGCGGAACGTCGCCGTTGAATTAAGCACCTTGCCCCTCTCCTTATTCTCGCCGACAAGGATGCAGCCATCCGTGTCCTTCGCCGTGTTGCCGATGTGTATCAGCACGCCTTGGTAGCCGGGCGTATTGCACAGTCGCGGCAGTCTGCCCTTGCAGAACTGATACTGCGCCCGACCTCCGAAGCGTGGCGATACCGTCTTCATATCGACGAGGTATCTGCCAGTCGGAATGGCGGTTTCGCCTTTGATTTTAACTCCGCATATCTGCGCAACTGACATATTAGATGTCAGTCCTCTGTCCTTGTCTTCGAGTGTGTCGCAGACGTATGCGCCGTCGACGTACATCTTACCTATAGTGTAGGTGTCACGTCGTGCTATTCTCTTTACTTTTACTTCCATGTTTATAGATTTAAATGAATAATGTTTTTACGATGTTGAGTATCGCGCAGCACTCGGCGATGAACAGCCAGTAGCGACGCTTCCAGATACAGAGCACGGCAGCGAGCACGGCAAACAGAACGGTAGGCAGGACGCTGATGCTGCACGCCCATGCCACGCTTGCTATTGCCGACGTGATAGCTCCGCACTTGTGTATTGTGCGCTGACTCTCGTCGAGGTACGCAGGAGCTGCGCCGACAAAAATGATGCCCACGCAGGTAAGGAAAGCCATGCACTCCAAGCCGCCCTTTGAGAGCATGAGCGGCAGGAACGATGCGCCGAGCGTCGCAATGAGCGCAGGGAAGAGCCAGTCCTTATCTGCGAGGTAATATACCTCCGAGAGCATGGTCGGCACTCGTTTTACCACGCAGCAACTTAAAACATACAGCGCAAGGGCGATGAATATAATGATAGCTAATGTCATCATGCTACACCTCCATCTTTAGCTGTGCAGGATAGCCTGCCGTGATGTCATACTTCTCTACCTCCTCGATGCTCGTCAGCTCGCTCACTGCCTTCTTGTGCGCCGCTGTCACGTTAAAGCACTCCAGTGCATACATCTCCAACGCCGAGAGCAGCTGTATCGCCGTGTCGCAGGGCACCTCCATCTTGCTCTCGCCAAGCCACAGCGTTGTCGTCGGCTGCCCCATAGCCTTCGTGATATTCGTTGAGTTCATCAAGCCCACACGCGTAGACTTGTCAAGCCACACCGTTGCGCCATTCAGCGAGAAGCCGTTGACGGCAGGGGATTGGTCGCAAGCATCAATCTCTGCCAACTTTTGCGCTTTCGCCGTTGCAAGCTCTGACGCTGCGAGCTTTGTCTTGAACTCCTCGAACGCAGCCAAAACATCATCTTGCGTATATTCACTGTTACGCACGGAGCACTCAAAACACTCGTATGCGTTCATCTCGGCATTCAACTGCTCATTGAGATGATAAATGGTCAGCCCCCCCAACGCATATTCTTTTTTAAACAAATCCGCAGGGATGAACGTGCGGACAAAACTAATTGTTTTCTTCATAGCCTTTATTTGTATTTACTATTAATTTTAATTTTCGTCATGTTGACGCAATATACTCTATCCTTGTATGGCATCATACGCCACGCCTTATGTCTTATATTGTACGTATTGCGATGTGTAAGCAAGCCGAACAGACTATTAATGCGATTGACATATCTTGTAAGTCCCTCGCCTTGCGGATTTTCCTTTATACCAAACTCGTCTATCGCCTGATACAGATGCTCTACCGTCCTACTGTTTGCGAGCAATCTGCCAGGTCTTATCATTACTCCAGTAAACCTCACACCCGAACTTGCCCGTTGCAGGCTTATCTTTCGCGGATGTAATGTCAGTCCAAGTTCCGTGTGTAGATGCCCTCGCGCCCATTGCAATATAGTGTGCAGCAAACGTCTGTCGGGATGTATCGCAACAAAATCATCCACATACCTGCCATAACCGCCATTACTTCCAAGCCTATCAATCACCTCTCGGTCAAAGTCGGCAAGCAGAAGATTGGCAAGCAGTTGACTCGGGAGATTGCCTGTCGGTAAACCCTTACCTTCTCCGCAGGTGAACAGTGACTTGTTCTTCGGCAGTCTATTCCACAGAGTAAGGTCGCCCACCTTGACGCAGTTCTTTGTCGGGTCGTGCAACACAACTAATTTCCAAAGCCACAGCCACCATTCTATATCGTCGCCGTTATACCTCTCCCTTATCGTGCGTTCGAGGAGGTTGTACAGTAGCCTGCGGTCTATACTCATAAAGAAACCTTGCAGGTCGCACTTCAATATCCACGTCTCACGCTTGTAACCGTCCGTCACACGCTCTATCTGCGCTCTCACATCGTCTATGCCGTAGTCCGTGCCCTTGCCCTTGCGACAGGCGTAAGCCCTGTCTGTCAGCTCTCCGTCGAGTATATTACCGAACTTCAAAGCGAGCAGATGGTGTACTATGCGGTCGCGGAAAGCAGCGCAGAATACCTCGCGCAGCTTCGGGCGTGTGACGCAGAAGGCTTTTGATTTGCCTATCCTGTACGTACCGCTGTTAAGCTCCACATACAACCGATAGTTGTTGGCTATGTAGTTTAGCGAGTATTCCATATACCCGTGCGTCGAGCCTTTGTGCCGGCGGCAGTCGTAGTACGCTGCATACACATCATCGAGCGTTACATATTCGTGTTCTATCTTCATGGTTTAGTGGCATACGCGGAGCTTCTCGTCACGATGCGATATGCGAATACTGGCAGAACGTAGTACGAGTTCGACTTGTTGTTGTTGTTGGCACTGGAACTGTAGTTCCAGGCGTTCGTCGCATTGTTCTGCGTTCTCGGCGCTGTCTCCTTTCGGTCTGACCACTTTTCCTTGGAGTTGCGTGTCAGCGCCCCTTGTCACATTTGTGACGGCTCTCCCGTGTTGCTTTCACGCTCCACGGCTCTCGCCTCTGCGATTCCGCTCTGCCTTCTGCCAGCCATACGCCTCTTTCAATACCTTATCGACTTGATGATTAAGGTTCGTCGCGGTCTTGACAGACAAGAAGTCCGCGTCAGTGAAGAGGTTGATTCTCGACTTGACTTCCGACATAAGCAGGATATACTCATGCAGGTTCTCCTCTCTACCCTCGAAACTCTCGTTGATTCTGCGAACCAGGTCGAGCGCCGTACAAGCCTTACTCGTCATCGTTTCGTAAGCGCCGTATCTGATGATACGGCTTACGTTCTTGCTGTATTGCAACAAGAGCTTGCAGAGCAGATAGGTGTCCTTATATATGAACAGAGTCTCCGTGTATGCCATTTTGTTTTAAATTGTTATTTACCGCTCTCCGCTTGCGTGAGGTTTGACGCTCGTTGCACTCGCGGAGAGATAAAGACTGAAAGAGATAAAGAGATTAACAAGCGAATACTGGCAGAACGTAGTACGAGATCGACTTGAAGTTGTCGCCGGCACTGGAACTGCAGAACCAGGCGCTCGTCGCAAGGTTCTGCGTAGAAGTCCAGCGATACTGCTTCATCACAAAGTTGTAGTACGTGTTCGCTACGTCCTCCCCGTAGAGTGCTGTGAGTATCTGCTTGATGATGCCGATATTCGCGATGTGTACGTAGTCTTGTCCGACCGACATCAAGAAGCCGTGCAACTCATGCCCTGCGATGCTGAATATCTGCTCGTAGGCGTAGTCGAAGGCAGGCATGCTCAGGCTTCGCTCTACTGCCTCCTGACGCACGAGGAACGACGACGACTCGCCGTTGTAGTAGTTCGCGTCCTTCGTGTTGTTGCCGTTAAACGCAATGCTATTGAACTGCAAGTTCTGCGTACACCATGACTTCTTCGGAAGTGCCGTAGGAGCCAGCATGTCGGACATTCTTATCATAAACGTGCCGCGGTTCAGCGTAAGGTTAGCATCCGCTATCTTGATAGCCACCGCTTCCTCAGCGCTCTTGCCAGCCGCCTGCCACTCCTCGATGTAGTATTCGTTGAGATTGTTGTCGATGACAAAGATTCCGGCGCGGAACTGATACATCTTGTAGTCGATGAGACGCTGCGGTACACTCGCTGTGTATGTGCGCGTGTTGCGGTTGAGACTCACGCTGTAGCCGTCCTGGTTCTCGACATTGACAGTGAACTCCTTGCCATAAGGCACGTACAGCGACACTTGTCCCTTCACGTCGGCGTTGTAGGTCGTGCTCTTGCGGTCTACCATAACGACGACAGGCACGCCCTCGTATGCTGCGCCTGTGCCGTCGGTGTACTTCGTTACCGTCACCACCACGTTCTCCATGCTCTCCTCGTCGTACGGTTTGTACTCCACATTGACGTTGCGTATAGCAAGCACGGCGGTAAAGCCGACTGGAGCGATAGGCTGTGCGTTGCCGTATTCGGTGAAGGTTATTTGGTAATAGTTGCCTCTATTGACAACGAACGACACCTTGCCTTCGCTGTTGGTAGTGTATGTCTGCGGGGTTTTGCCGTTGTTGATAAACACGTTGACTTTCACGCCGCTCACCTTGATGGAGTCGACGGAAGAGGAAATGGTAACATTCACCTCCTCGTCGGTATTCACCACGTCTACCGTCTTCGTCTCGCCCTTGCGGTTCGTTACAGAGATGACGGAGCCACCGAGTGTTACGTTTATGTTCTCAGCTTCCGCAGCCATAGCCGTTGCCTTCTCACCTGCTGCCGTTGCTGTAGAAGCTGCGTCGTTCGCAGCCTTCGCCGCAGAGGTGCAGCTGGCTGTAGCCGTAGCGACGCTTGTCGTACGCTCCTTGTCTGCCTTCACTCGTTCCGCCTCCGCAGCCTCTCTCGCTGTCTCCTCGCGTATGCGCTCGGTTTCTGCCTCCTGACGTATGCCTTCTTCGCGGTTGCGAGTAGCCTCGGCTTCGGTGCGCAGCTTTTCGGCTTCGGCACGCTTGCCCTCCTCCGTGTTCGCCTTGTCCGTAGCCGTGTTTGCTGCACTTGCAGCGGTGTTCGCCTTGCCAACTGCTGCATCTACGTTCGCAGAAAGCTCCGTGAAGGTCGTCGCTCTCTGCTTCTCTGCTGCGACGCGTGCCGTTTCGTTCGCCTTGCGTGTATTTTCGTTTGTAACACGCTCGCTCTCAGCATTGGCACGCTGCGCCTCGGCTGTTTTTCGTGCATCCTCGTTGCCCACACGTTCGGCTTCTGCTACCTGACGAGCCGTTTCGTTCTCGCTGCGCTTGTTCTCCTCAGATGCACGCGAGACTTCTGCCGATACTCGCTGCTGCTCCGCAGAGATACGCTCACTCTCGTTACTTTTGAGCGTTGCATCCGTCTGTTTTGCCGTTTCAAGCGCCGCGTTGGTATCATTGATGAGCTGTGTCAGTTCTGCCGTCGGAGGCAGGATTACAAGCGCCGTGTTCATCTCCACCGAGTCCTCGCCTTCGATAAGCTCGCCGTTGAACGCTGTGTCGCCCGAAGCGTTGTTGTCTACGATGGTGAACTGCTCGTACTCCTTGCTGCGCCAGTCATTGCCGAAAATCTTGCCGCGCACTTCGAGGGCGTATGTGCCTACTGATACGGCATCGCCCTCGACACGTGCATTGATGATGTTGTCCTCCGCTGTGTCGATGCTGTAGGCGAGGTTCACACGCCGATACTGGTTCACGATGTTCACAACGATGTCCGTGCAGGCAGGCAGCGGAAAAGCCACCTGCTCGCCGTTCACTATCTTCTTCACTGGTATGCGCAATGTAAAATCGTTACCCCTTACAATTTTCTTCATATTTTACTTCTTTTTAATTATCCAAAAACGTAGCCATCCCATACTATTTTAAAGCTGTTCTGACGTAATGAGGTAGAGCTGGCGACGGTCGGCACAAGGGTGCACTTTAATATTGCACTTTGTTCCTTGTTTACCTCGTTCGCAGGGGTGCTGCCGACCAAGCTGGTGCTGCCTTTTTTGTTTATGGTGCCGCCACCAATCAGCCTAATAGAGGTGTTTGACCTGTTTATTACTATAAAAGTTTGGTCTAAATATGGTGCGACCTGCCACGCGGGTTTGCTATTTGAAGACGTATCCGTGCTATAATTATTATACGGCAGAATAATCACAGGGTAACTATCACCATATACCGCTTTAAAATCACCCTCAAACCTAACAAAGGGACCTGCGGTGGCGAAATCGAATACTACGTAACCAAGTTGAGCGGAGGGGATAGTGTACTGCCCGATATTATCAGGTGTAATGACCGTCAAGTTCTTTTTGACAAACCCCCCAAACAGACCAGCGCCAACCTCAAGCACGCCATTCTCGTTCACGCTCGCCGTCACTTCGCCGCTGTTGTTCTTGACCATGAACTTGTTAGCCGTCGCCGTGATGGTGTCGTCCTCAAGGTCAATACCTGCTCTCTTTAATCCCGACTCCAGTTTGCCTGCCTCCGTCTTGTCGTAGGGCGATAAGCTCCAGCCGCCGTATTCCGTGCCCTCCATTATCATCGGGCGGCACACGTCGATAGCACCATTTCTGCGCACGGCAAGTTCAAGCAACAGCTTCGTGCAGCCGTCGGGCACGGTAAACGTCGCAGTAAAGAGCTTCCAGCCACCTATACTCAGATAGATATTGCCCGACTTGACAACAGCACCTTCCGTACCGCCGTCAAAGCGCTTGATAGAGTAGTAGGCACCGTTATCAAAAAGACTGACGAGCTTCGCCCATACGCTAAATACGTACGTCTTGCCTGCCGACACACGCACATCCTTGAAGTAGAGACCTGTGTATGTGTCCGCTGTAGCGCCCGACGCACTGAACGTTGCGTAGTTTGAACCGCCGACGCCGCCACCGCTTGTTATCTCCACCTTTTGCGAGTGAGCCGCGGCTATCTTTGTGATGTCATCCCACGGACGCAGCGCAGAGCCTACGATGCTATTCTTTAGGTTCGTGGTCGTTTCAACCTGTAGAGAGATTTTGTCCGTTGTCTGCTCTATCTTCGATACCTTATTCTCAGTATTCGTCTGCTTCTGTGCAAGCGAAGTGATACTCTCTGCGTTCTGCGTTAGAGTAGTGTTTATCTTGCCTATCTGTCTGTCCACTTCCTGCTTGTTCGCCGCTACCGTGGAAGTCAGTCCGTCTACGTTAAGCACAAGCTCCGCAAGCGTCGTTTCCTTTGTCGTGCTGCCGTCCTTTACCTTGAGTTTGAACATTGACGCAAGCGCATATATCTCGTCGCGTGACACCACGAATATCTCCTTGCCGTCGAGCGTATAGTCGTTCACGCCCTTGTACAGCTTGATTGACGGAGAATCAGAGCCGTAAGCCGAGAGGTACAGCACCGACTGGCGTGCCGCGTCTGTTGTATTACCCATCTGAACAAGCTCGTCGCCCACTTCGGGCTGCGAATCGCCGTAGTTACCTCCCGACAAGGCGAGAATGTCGATGTAGTCCGTGCCGACCGCCGTCACTCTGCGCCAGTAGTATTTGTTTTTTGCGTTCGCCGTCGTGCCCTCCTTGATGTTGAATGTCTGGCAGCGCACAAGGTCGTTGACGGCAAACGGGTTCGTTATCTCCTCGTCACCTCGCTTAGTTAAGAACGAACAGCGGTAAACGTCATATCGCAGAGGCGCAGTGCCGTATTCGGGCAGCAGCGTTCCCTTTTTCAAGAAGTCCACCTTGCTAATCTTCATCGACGCAGGCGACAGGACTATCTCGCCGCCCACACTTTGCAGCTCTCTAATTACGAGCTTCACGAACTCCGCAGCCTTGCGCACAAGGAGGTGGTCTACCTCCAAGTAGCTATCCTCGCTGTCGGAATAATTGCCGAGCTTGAAGCCCGAACCGAGCGCACCCGAACGGAACGCCGCCGACACAACCTCTTTGAGGGTGGCGATGCCGTCGGAGGAGACGCCGAGGACATTGCTGTCAGACTGCTCGCCAAAAGCAATACCTTCCCAAAAGCGGATAAGTTTCTGCGCGACATCCTGTTTTGTCTTTGAGAGAAAAAACTTCGAGCCTTCACTCGCGATATATTCCTTAACCTGTGCAGGCGTAGTGCCGCCACCGCTACCTCTGCCGAGCGCGGTTATCTGTTCCTGCATCTTTTGCAGCGTGCCAGCCTCCTTGTCTTCACGCAGACTTACCTCGTATGACGGTATCTTTCCGTTTTCCTCTTTGATTGTCAGCCTGTCGATGATTATTTCCGCGTCAAGTCCGAGGTCTTCATCCTTGAACGGCATAATGTCGCCCTCCTTGATTGTGTCATGTATGCTCTTTACTGCCCCCGAGGTGTCGGCCATTGCCTCATCATGCTGGCGAGCCATAAAGATGTCATAAATCTTCGGTGCGTAGGTGTGTCTGGTGTGGTCGTTCTCTATAAGCCATGCAATAGCGTAGCGCAGCAGCTTTTCGGAAGCCGCTTCTACGTACTGTACAGGCAGTTCAATTCCCGACAATACAAAATGATCGCCCTTGCTAATCTGAAAGTCCTTGTACGGGAAATACAGACCGATGTCTTCCACTCGCTGCAACGTGAGCACCCAGCGACCGTTCTCTTTTACGCTTCCCGACACCTTGAACTTTCTGCCGGCACACATTCCGTCCGTCATGGTGATGGAGAAGTCGCTCTGCTTTAAGGCATTGGTGTCGAAGTTTACCTTTTCGTTAAGCTCGACCTTACATGAAGGAACATCCTGCCCATCCTTGAACACGCCGTTGTCCTCTACATTCGTGCCAACCGCGATTTCGTCAATGCGCACGCCGTCCACCTCCATCTCCTTGATTGTCGGAAATATTTCTTCCTTCTTTTCTTTTATGTCTTCCGTATCGAAGAATACACTGCCAGGTCGCACGCCTATGATGTCCGCTGTAGCTGACTCCACCCACGGGCGGTCGGTTCTTGTCGAGAAGCGAAGCTCCGCGCCGGTCGGATTAAGCGATGCGTGCTTATCGGTGTGGCTGTTCCACCAGTCCTGCAACGACATCTGCGGAAATCCTGGCAGCATTAAGCGTGAGCACGCCATGTTGTTGGGCAGATGGTCGGTAGCGTAGTCTTTTCTGTTGTCGGGGAAAGCCTCCTTGTTCACTCCGCTGACAAAATGAATCATCTTTGTTGACTTTACCGCCTCGTAGTATTTTCTTGCGTCGGCTACCGAGTTCTCTTCGTCTGTGCCGCCTGCGACGCGTACCTCGATACGCTCCTCGAAATACGGCGCACGAAGAACCGTTACCGTAGCCTTGACGACAACGCCGCCGTCATGCAGACTTACGGAGTATCGCGAGGAGCCTTGCCCGTCGGAGATATGGTTGGTGAAATACGCCGACGCTTTTTCAACATTAAGGCCACCAAGTTTGATGTCTGCTGCATACCATGCGGTATGATCGAGAAGCTGTATCGTATCCGCGAAGTCGGCCCACACCTCCATATTCAATGTTGCGTAGTATCTATTGGGTAGGTTTTTCTCCGAACCGTATGCCCTCATTCTCGTGACAATCTTCTGGTCGCTTTCTGCGTCCTGGTTAATCTCGACAAGTCCAAATGCTGCGCCGTACTTGAACGTGTTCTGCATAAGCAAGCCCGATGTGTCAACGAATACCTCTCTGTTTCGTGTTATGAAGTTTACGTCGAACTGGGAGTTTACCAACGCAAGTCCTTCCCATACGGTCTGATTCTGTACACTGATTGAAGTTGAGTCTATCTCGGTGTCTGCAACGCCAGTGTCCTCTTTGGTTGTATCGCCACCATATATCTCTTCCCATCTTGCAGCCTCGCAGCCTCGTGTCTGGCTTCTCTTCCAGTTGCGTGAATAGAACTTCCATGCTTTGTCTCCGAACTGCTCGTTCATGTTAGCTTGCAATCTGTCAAGCAAATCGTCAAGTGAGCCGATGTAGAAAACAAAGTCGGGTAGGGCGGTGTAGTGCAGCTGCGCCTCGTCGTTCAGCACAACATCAAGAAACTCCGCTCTTGCCAGCTCGTCGGACAGTGAGTTTAGCTTTATGTCTGAATACTTAAACGAGTCGCCGAGGGCGTTCTTGCGGCCCTGCTTTGCCTTGCCAGGGTCGTAGTTCAGCTCGAAGCGCTCGTTTCTGTAAATCAGATAATCGCCGATTGAGAAATCGACGGGAGCTTCGTTCTCTATTGATACGGATACGGAACACTCTCCCATCCACTCGCCGTCGTATGTCAGCGAATGAACGGAAATTTCCTTGCCGTTGGTGTCACGCAGTGGCGTGCCGTCCTTATGATAAAGTTTCCATTCCATGTCTCTATTTGCTTAATGTCACTTCCGTTACGGGGTCTTCAACTCTCAACACTGTAAAGAACGTTACCACATCTCCCTCGTCGTCGCGGTTCAGGTTTGCGTCGTCTGACACCTTCTTGAGGCGGATGTGTCTTCTTCCTACCTTAGTCCAGTCGCAGTACATCTTCATTTTCATGCCGCTACCGTCGCGTCCGCTCAGGTAGTTCAGAAACTTTCTTATTACTGCGTTAGCCGAGAACTTATCGCCCTTGCAGCACCATTTCACGGTCATATCG
>ERZ1023848.605-NODE-605-length-10366-cov-29.822035_pt1 | contig 10366 bp, 10 predicted proteins | sample MGYA00380385_ERZ1023848 | MGnify/ENA primary metagenome ERZ1023848 (study PRJEB33179, sample SAMN07449069) | human gut metagenome | biome: Human-gut; feature: Human associated habitat; material: Faeces | host: Homo sapiens | place: India:Kasaragod | collected...
GGCTGTTCCGGGTGCTACCGAGTATCAGGTGTACCGCTCCACCCAGCAGAACAGCAGGTACAGCAAGATCAATACCACGACCTCCACCTCCTACGTCAACACCGGCGCAAAGGCCGGTACGACGTACTACTACAGGATCGTGGCGGTGAAGGGCACGGCGGTCAGCGACTTCAGCAACATCGTCTCCGCACGACCCGGCAAGTAAATACAACGAACAAAACCTCCGGCCTTGGCCGGAGGTTTTGTTCGTATGGAGGAACGCTTGTTATCTTCCCAACAGCTGCGGCAGGGCCTCCGCCGATTCCGGCAGCGACAGAAAGCCGGTGCCGATGCCCAGCTCTGCCGCCAGCGACATCTTGCGCCGCAGGGTGTCGGCATCGTCAAACAGGACAAAATGCGTCATGCCGCCCTCGCCGTAGGTGAAATACCGGGCGCACAGCTCCGGCGAGAAGAACACGGGCCGCTGGCCCCGCAGCGCCGCCAGCTGCTGCGCGGACAGCGCCGCGCCGTCCCCGTAGGGGGCGGGGAGGGAGAAGTCCGCCCGGACGCAGGCCAGATCCAGCGCCAGCCGCCGCGCCCCGAAGCGGCGGCAGATCTCCTCCAGCCGCCGGCGCAGCGTCCCACCGGACAGAGCGGTGCTCACCACCACGCGGGCATCCGCCACGGCGTGGCCGCAGCGCTCCGGAACGAACAGCGCGCGGCCATAGCGGCGGCACAGCTCCGCCAGCGCGTCCAGCGCCGCGGCGGACAGCACCGGCTCCAGCACCACGCCGGTGCAGCCCCGGTGCAGGCACTGGCGCAGGATGTCCCGTGCCAGCACGTCCGGCTGGGGCGGGGCGGGACAGTCTGTCTCCGTCACCAGCAGAAGCCCGCCCCGGGTGTCCGGCGGCATCGCCAGCGCGGCCAGCCGCCCGCCGCCGTCAATGCGGTAGGCGGCGTGGGCAATGGGAAGCCTCCAGCGCGACGCCTCCGGCAGATAGCAGGGGGCAGCGGCCAGATAAAGCTGCATACGGACACCCCCTTGTTTTTGCGGCGCATCAATGGTACACTATACCATATGAAAGGAGGCGGCAGCCTATGCGATTTTCCATGCGGCCGGATCGGGTCTATGACGGCTACGAACAGATACGGGGCGAGGAGCTGACCCGGCGCGGCGTCCGGCTGCTGCTGTGCGATCTGGACTACACGCTGGCCCCCAAGTCCCAGCGCGAGCCGGACGAGGGGCTGCGCCGCTGGCTGCGTGAGCTGACGCAGGCGGGCGTCACGGTGATGATTCTGTCCAACAACCGCAGTCCCGCCCGGGTGGAGCAGTTCTGCCGGGAGCTGGGCATCTCCTACGAGGGCCACGCCAAAAAGCCGCAGACCGTGGGGTTCCGCAGAGCCATGACCCGCTGCGGTGTGACGCCGGAGGAGACGGCCATGCTGGGCGACAAGCTGCTGACGGACATGCTGGGCGCCAACCGCAGCGGCGTACTGGCGCTGATGGTGGAGCCGCGGGGCGGCGCGAAAGGCGCGTGGAACAAGGTGCTTCACCTTCTGCAAAGGCCGTGGAAGGCGGCGGCGCGGGAAAAATAGGGCGGCGGCGCACTTTTTTCGCCGGAAGCCCTTGCCAAACAGGCGCTTATCATGTAGAATATATGAGGCTAATTTTCGGCCGGTATCATTTATTCGAGGGAATCGCGATATTCCCTCATCAATATGGGAGGAATATCAATATGGCAACTATTACCGCCGGTGATTTCAGAAACGGCAAGACCTTTGAGATGGACGGCAAGGTTATGCAGGTCGTGGAGTTCCAGCACGTCAAGCCCGGTAAGGGCGCCGCTTTCGTCCGCACCAAGATGCGCAACGTGGTGACCGGTGCTGTGACCGAAACGTCCTTCAACCCCACCGCCAAGTTCGAGGAAGCCTTTGTGGATCGCCGCGACATGGCGTACAGCTACAACGACGGCGACCTGTACTACTTCATGGATCAGGAGACCTTCGACATGGTGCCCCTGAACAAGGAGCTGCTGGGCGATGCGTTCCGCTTCATCACCGAGAACACCGTGTGCAAGGTGCTGAGCTACAAGGGCAGCGTGTTCGGTCTGGAGTGCCCCAACTTCATGGATCTGGAAGTCACCGAGACGGAGCCGGGTCTGGCCGGCAACACCGCCACCAACACCCTGAAGCCCGCCACCGTGGAGACCGGCGCCGAGGTGAAGGTGCCCCTGTTCATCAACATCGGCGATAAGATCACCATTGACACCCGTACCGGCGAGTATATCGGCCGCACTAAGTAAGCTGACAACCAACCGTACAGAAAGGAGCCGAACATGGAGATCTCTGAAAAGGTAGCATATCTGAAGGGTCTGGCCGAGGGCCTGAACCTGGACACCGACAGCAAGGAAGGCAAGCTGATCGCCGCCATCATCGACGTGCTGGACGACATGGCGGAGAAGTTTGCCGACATTGAGGACGAGCTGTGCGACGTGGAGGACGGTCTGGACGCCGTCAGCGACGACCTCAGCGATGTGGAGGAGACGCTGTACTTCGCATTGGATGACGAGGACGAGGACGAGGACGAGGATGAAGACGACGAGGAAGAGGAGTGCTTCATGACCAACTGCCCCGAGTGCGAGGAGGAGGTCTACTTCGACGAGTCCGTTCTGGAGGACGGCGAGGTCATCTGCCCCAACTGCGGCGCCAAGCTGGAGTTCGATCTCAGCGATCTGGCCAACGATGAGGGCGAGGACGAGGAGTAATTCCCGGCCATCATGCAAACAGGCAGTCCGCTTGTGCGGACTGTCTGTTTTTTCGCATTTTCCGCCGTCTGACCGGGAAAACGCCGACAAGGGTTGCCTAAAGGGAGAAAAAGCGGTATAATACTTTGTAACACACTTTGCGCTGTGCGCAAAGATCGATTTGAGGTATGAAGGATGAAAACACAGGAAAAGCTGAACGTGACCATGCTCTGTGACTTCTACGAACTGACCATGGGCAACGGGTATTTCCAGACCGGGTACAAGGACCGCATCGTCTATTTCGACGTGTTCTTCCGCAAGGTGCCGGACGGCGGCGGCTTTGCCATCGCGGCGGGGCTGGAGCAGCTCATCGACTACATCGAAAACCTGCACTTCTCGGAGGAGGACATCGCCTATCTGCGGGGCCGGAACATGTTCTGCGAGGAATTTCTGGACTATCTCCGGAACTTCCGCTTCACCGGCGATATCTACGCCATCCCGGAGGGCACGCCGGTGTTCCCCAAGGAGCCGTTGGTGGTGGTGCGCGCCCCGGCCATCGAGGCCCAGCTTATCGAGACGTTCACGCTGCTGACCATCAACCACCAGAGTCTCATCGCCACCAAGGCCAACCGCATCGACCGCGCTGCCCGGGGCCGGACGGTGCTGGAGTTTGGCTCCCGCCGTGCGCAGGGGGCCGACGCTGCCATCATAGGTGCGCGGGCGGCCTACATCGGCGGCGTGGCCGGTACGGCCTGCACCCTGTCGGACGAGCTGTACGGCGTCCCCGCCGGCGGTACCATGGCCCATGCGTGGGTGCAGATGTTCCCCAGCGAGCTGGAGGCCTTCAAGACCTACTGCCGCCTGTACCCCACCAACGCCACGCTGCTGGTGGACACCTATAATACGCTGCACTCCGGCATCCCCAACGCCATCCGCGCCTTTGACGAGGTGCTCAAGCCCATGGGCATCACCAAGTGCGGCATCCGGCTGGACTCCGGCGACCTTGCCTACCTGACCCGCAAGGCCCGGGAGATGCTGGACAACGCGGGCTGGACGGAGTGCAAGATCTCCGTGTCCAACTCGCTGGACGAATATCTCATTCAGGACATGCTGCTGCAGGGCGCGCAGATCGATATGTTCGGCGTGGGCGAGCGGCTCATCACCGCCAAGTCCGAGCCGGTGTTCGGCGGCGTGTACAAGCTGGTGGCCATCGAGGAGCCGGACGGCACGGTGGTGCCCAAGATCAAGGTCAGCGAGAATGTGGAGAAGATCACGGTGCCCCATTTCAAGAAGGTGTATCGCTTCTACGGACGGGATACCGGCAAGGCCATCGCCGACTATATGGCGCTCCACGATGAGACGGTGGACGACACCAGGGATCTGACCATCTTCGACCCGCTGGCCACATGGAAGAAAAAGCGCATCTACAACTTTGAAGCGCGGGAGCTGCTGGTGCCGGTATTTCTGGGCGGCAAGCGGGTGTACGACAGCCCGCCGCTGACGGAGATACGCGACTACTGCCGCCGGCAGGTGGAAACCCTGTGGGACGAGGTAAAGCGCTTCGATTACCCCCACAAGTATTATGTCGACCTGTCCGATAAGCTGTGGGATATCCAGCAGCATCTGCTGCGCAGCTCGCAGGAATAACGCAGAAGCAGGCCCGTAAGAAAGAGAGGAGGAGATGCGCCTGTGAAAAAACCGAAAGTCCAACAGAGGACAGAGCGCCGGATATCCGCGGCGCTGCGGCTGGTGCTGGTGGCGGTGCTGCTGGCGGCGCAGCTGGCGCTGGTGTTCCTCCTGACCACCGTACTGCGCCAGCGCGTGGCGCTGGCCTATACGGCGCTGGAGCTGCTGGCCTTCGTCTGCGCCGTGTACATCTGGACGAAGCCCGGCAACACCAGCTACAAGGTGGGGTGGATCTTCCTGATCCTCTTTCTGCCGGTAGTAGGACTGATCCTCTACGGGCTGTGGAACGGCGGGCGGCAGTCCAAGCGGCTGGATCTGAAAAAGCTGCCGCCGCCCTGTGAGCCGGGGCACAAGCAGGAGGAGAGCCGCCTGAACGTGGAGCGGCTGCGGCAGAGCATGCCCCAGTGGGTGCCGCTGGCGGCCTATCTGAACAATAAAGGCTTTCCCCTTTACAGAAACACGGCTGCAAGGTATCTGCCCACCGGCAAGGCGTTTCTGGAGGATATGCTGGACGCCATGGAGCAGGCGGAGCGCTTCATCTTTCTGGAGTACTTCATCATGGCCGAGGGCGAGATATGGCATCGCCTGACGGACATCCTGCGCCGCAAGAGCGGGCAGGGGGTGGAGGTGAAGCTGATCTTCGACGACTTCGGCAGTATGCTGCGCATGCCCGCCGAGGAGGTGGATTCGCTGCGCCGGGCCGGAGTGGAGGTCATGATCTTCAACCCGGTGCACCACTATGTGAACCGTCTGTACTTCAACTACCGCGACCACCGGAAGATCACCTGCATCGACGGTGACACGGCCTACACCGGCGGCGCCAATCTGGCCGACGAGTACGCCGACATCATCCGGCGCTTCGGCTACTGGAAGGACTGCGGCCTCCGGCTGGAGGGCGAGGGCGCGTGGGGCCTGACCAGGGAATTCATCTACATGTGGGAGCGGCTGGGCGGCCAGTTCCACAGCGAGCACGACTACTACCGTCCCATGCATCAGGCCGCGTCCGACGGCTTCTGCCAGACGCTGGTGGACGGCCCGGACAACAACCCCGACGCCACGGCGGAGGATGTGTTCCTCCAGCTGATCTCCCGGGCGCGGCAGACGGTGTATATCACCACGCCGTATCTGGCCATCGACGAGCCCATGCTCAAGGCGCTGTGTCTGGCCGGCGACAGCGGCGTGGATGTGCGGCTGATGATGCCGGGCATCCCGGATCACAAATTTGCCTATCAGGTGGCACAAAGCTATTTTCCGGAGTTGACAGACCACGGGGTGAAGATATACACTTACACGCCGGGGCTCATCCACGGCAAGACCGTGATGGTAGACCGGGAAGCGGCGTTCGTCGGCTCGGTGAATATGGACTTCCGCAGCTTCCAGCTGCACTTTGAATGCGGCGAGCTGCTGTACCGCATGCCGGCCATCGAGTCGCTGCTGGAGGACATGGACGACATCATGGCCCGCAGCGAGCCGGTGACGCCGGCGCGCATGGCGGCGCGGCCATGGTATCTGCGGATCGTGGGCGTGGTGCTGCGCCTGTTCGCCATGTGGATGTGAAAGGGGAGGAGCACAGTTGGCCTGTTATATTTTCGGCGCGGGCAGCTATTTCGGCCTTATCCGCCGCCCCGCACCGGAAGACACCGTCATTGCCGCTGACGGCGGCTGGCGTATCTGCCGGGAGGAGGGCATCGTGCCCGACCTGCTGCTGGGGGATTTTGACTCCCTGCACACCGTGCCGGACTTCGGCCATATCCGCCGTGTGCCGGTGGAGAAGGACGATACCGACATGATGCTGGCCATCAAGGAGGGCCTTGCCCGGGGCGAGACGGACTTCCGCCTCTACGGCGGCGTGGGCGGACGCACCGACCACACCATCGCCAACCTGCAGGGCCTGCTGTATCTGGCGGAGCGGGGCGCACAGGGCTGGCTGTACGGCGACCGGGAGCGCTTCACCGCCATCTGCGGCGGCGAGCTCTGCCTTCCGGCCCGGGAGAGGGGCATCGTGTCCGTGTTCTGCATGGGCGCGGACGCGCAGGGCGTGACCATCGAGGGCGGGCAGTACACCGTACACGACGCGGTGCTGACGGCGTCGTTCCCGCTGGGCGTCAGTAATCATTTTGTGGGCAACCCTGTCCGCGTGTCCGTCACGCAGGGCAGTTTGCTGATAGCATTGATTGAAAAGGAGTAAATCAACATGAAAAAGAACGGACTGAACAAGCTGCTGGCCCTGCTGCTGGCGCTGGTGATGGTACTGGCGCTGGCCGCATGCGGCAATCAGGCGCAGGACAACGGCGGTGCCGGCAATGACGCCGACGTGGTCACCGACGGTACCGTGGCCGATGGCGCCACCGTGGGACAGGGCAAAACCGCCTTCACCATGGAAGTGACCCAGCTGGACGGCACAACCGTCACCTTCACCGTCAACACCGACAAGGAGACGGTGGGCGAGGCCCTGCTGGAGCTGGGCATCGTGGCCGGTGACGACACCGAGTACGGCCTGTATGTCAAGACCGTCAACGGCGTGACGCTGGACTATGATACGGATGGCGCGTACTGGGCCTTCTACATCAACGGCGAGTATGCCATGACCGGCGTGGACGCCACCAGCATCGAGGCCGGCGCCTCCTACACCCTGAAGGCGGAGAAGGCCGAGGGCTGAGACTCGACCTGCAAAAAAAACGGTGCGGCCTTGCGGCTGCACCGTTTTTTCGTTGTCAACTGATGGTACCGTCAGCGGAGCAGCGCCGCCTTGGCGTCGCCCATGAGGTACAAAGAGCCGCAGCACAGCACCGCGCCGTCCGCCGCGGCGCTCTCCAGCGCCAGCGCCGCGCCCTCTGCGATAGAGGTACAGGCCGTCACCGGCTTTCCCAGCGGCGCCAGATACGCCGCCAGCTCCTGCGCCGGCAGGGCGCGGGGGCTGTCAGGCGTCACGGTGATGAACCGCGCTGCATAGGGCAGCAGGGGGGCATACATGTGCTGATAATCCTTGTCCCGCAGAACGCCGGTGAGCACGGTCAGCGGCCGTCCCGGCAGGTAATCGCGGATGTTCTCCGCCAGCGCCGTCATGCACTGGGGGTTGTGGCCGCCGTCCATCACCACCAGCGGCTCCCGGCGCACCACCTCGAACCGGACGGGCCAGCGCACCTGTGCCAGTCCCTGCCGCACCGCGTCCTCGCTGATGGCCCAGCCCCGGCGTCGCAGCACGTCCGCCACGGTCAGCACCGTGGCGGCATTGCGCAGCTGCATCCGGCCCAGTAGGGGCAGGTGCAGATCGGTCAGCTCACCGAAATCGAAGTCCTGCCCGTCCAGCGAGTGGGCGGCAGGGGAGAGGGCATCCATATCTACCCGGTGCAGCGTCACACCGCAGCGGCGGCAGCGCGCCGCCACCACCTCCACCACCGACGGTGCGCAGGGGTACAGCACCGCGTCGCAGCCGGGCTTGATGATCCCGGATTTGGTGGCGGTGATCTTCTCCACTGTGTCGCCCAGATAGGCCGTGTGATCCAACCCAATGTTGCACAGCACAGCCGTCTCCGGCGCGGGGATGACGTTGGTGGCGTCGAATTCGCCGCCCATGCCCACCTCGCACACCACGATATCGCACCGCCTCCGGGCGAACCATGTGAACGCGATGGCCGTCACGATCTCGAACTCCGAGGGGTGGTCATCCATGCCGTCCGCCAGCGGGCGCACCTCCTCCGTAATGGCGCACAGCTCCTCGTCGGGGATGGGCTGCCCGTCGATCTGCATCCGCTCGTTGAACCGGAAGATGTAGGGCGAGGTGTACAGCCCCGTGCGATAGCCCGCCGCCCGTAGGATGGACGCCAGCATGGCGCAAGTGGAGCCCTTGCCGTTGGTGCCGGTGACGTGGACGAATTTCACGGTCCGCTCCGGATGCCCCAGCCTGTCCAGCAGCCCGCCGATGCGCGTCAGACCCGGTACGCTGCGCCGCCAGTCCACCGCGTGGATGTAAGCCAGCGCCTCATTGATCGTCATGCCGCCGGCCTCCTTTGGTACGGATGTGCCGCTGTACGCTGCTGAGCGCGCCGCGCCGCAGCAGCAGCCACACGATAAGGGTGTCCACACCGCCGGTGAGGGCGAACTGGATGCTTCGCGACACCAGCTTCGTCAGGAAAAACGCCTGCTTGGCGTCGCCGCCGTATACCAGCGCCAGCGCCATGCTCTGCCACAGGATGGAGCCGAAAAGCGCCGCCGGGAAGAAGGCCAGCGCCGTCCGAGGCAGGGTGGGCTTTTCCAACACATACCGCCGCAGCAGTCCGGCCAGCAGGCCGTACAGAATGGGCGGCACGCAGAAGATGGGGTTGTAGCCGAAGGGCGAGATCAGGCAGCCGATGAGGTCGGCGGAGAAACCCACCAGCGCACCGGGCAGGGCACCGCACAGCAGGCCCGCCAGCACGATGGGCACGGCCTCCAGTGAGATGCGGGTAGTCTCTGCAGGGATGAGGGTCAGCACTCGGGCCAGCACCACGCTCAGCGCGGTCAGCAGGGCGCAGACGGTGAGGGAATAGGTGCTGAAAACGGGACGTGCGGCAGTTGACAATTCTTTTTCGGGCATAAAAAAACCTCCTTATCCTTGGGATGGGAGGGATCTCATAGATAAAATATGCGATATGCGCCGTGTGGAAGCTGGAATGGAATCGCGGAGCAAGCTCCTTCGTCCGGCGGCAGCCTCCCATCCGCTCGGCACTTAACGCACCATCCCTACACACGCGCTGACAGTATTATACAGCCCGCTCGCGGGAAATACAAGAGAGAATTGCCCGCACAGCCAATATTTTCCGGCAAGGCTCCCACACAAGCAGCTATCCCCCGGCGGAGCCGGGGGATAGCTGTTATACGGTGTTTACTTGCCGGGTCGTGCGGAAACGATGTTGCTGAAATCGCTGGCCGCCGTGCTCTTCACCGCCACGATCCTGTAGTAGTACGTCGTGTTGGCCTTTGCGCCGGTGTTGACGTAGCTGGTCGCGGTGGTGGTATTGATCTTGCTGTACCCGCTGTTCTGCTGGGTGGAGCGGTACACCTGATACTCGGTAGCACCCGGAACAGCCTTCCATGTCAGCTGAGGCTTGCCGCTGACGGAGGAATAGCCCACCGCCAGCACGGGGGCGACCTTGCCCTCGACAACCGCGCTGAAGCCCATGGATTTACCGGAGGCGTTGAGGGCCTCCACCTTGTAGTAGTAGGTGGTGCCCAGCGCCGCGCCGACATTGGTGTAGGTCAGGGCCTTGGTGGTGTTGATAACCGTATATGCGCCGTTCTTGGTCGTTGCGCGGTACACCCTGTAGGACGCCGCGCCGCTGACAGCCTTCCACGTCAGCTGGGGCTTGCCGCTGGTGGCGGAGTGCCCCATGGTCAGTGTCGTAACGGTGGTCTTCCCGCTGACCACGTTGCTGAACGCGCTCTCACCGGCGCTGTTGACGGCCTTGACCTTGTAATAGTAGGTCACACCAGCTTTCGCGCCGGTGTTGGTATAGCTGGTGGCGGTGACAGTGCCCAGCAGGCTGTAAGTCCCGTTCTGGCTGGTGGCACGGTACACCTTGTAGGAGGTCGCGCCGCTGACGGCATTCCATGTCAGCATGGGCCTACCGCTGGTGGCGGAGTTGCCGATCTTGACAACAGGCGCGGACGGCTTGGGCGTCACGGACTTGGCCTGCCCGCTGACAATGTTGCTGAACGCGCTCTCGCCGCTGTCATTGACAGCCGTGACCTTGTAATAGTAGGTCACACCAGCCTTGGCACCTGTATTGGTGTAGTTCGTCACCGTCACCGTGCCCAGCAGACTGTAGCTGCCGCTCTCCGCGGCGGCACGATAGACCTTGTAGGAGGTCGCACCGGATACGGCGTTCCACATCAGCTGCGGCTTCCCACTGGCGGCGGAGTGGCCGATCTTGACAACAGGCGCAGACGGCTTCGGTGTCACGGACTTGACCTGCCTG
>ERZ1023848.609-NODE-609-length-10333-cov-7.880035_pt1 | contig 10333 bp, 6 predicted proteins | sample MGYA00380385_ERZ1023848 | MGnify/ENA primary metagenome ERZ1023848 (study PRJEB33179, sample SAMN07449069) | human gut metagenome | biome: Human-gut; feature: Human associated habitat; material: Faeces | host: Homo sapiens | place: India:Kasaragod | collected...
GAAACGGGCCGCCGCCGCTCCCCGCAAGAAATAACCGCCGGGCCGCGTTTTGATTATCGCCAGCAGTTGCGTACCTTTGGAGATTCAGTCAAGAACCATTGATACCGCCACGAAGATGATGCTTTCAGCCGACAAACTGAACCGCCTGCGCGAACTGATCGGGGGAGCCCCCCGCAAGATCGCGCTGCTCTGCCACACGAACCCCGACGGCGACACGATCGGCGCGGCGCTGGCCTGGCGCGCCTACCTCGAGCGGCTCGGCCACACGACCTGCTGCATCGCACCGAACCGATACCCCTACTTCCTGGAGTGGATGAGCGATATCGCGCAGATCGGCGTTTTCAAGGAGGACAGCGACGGCGCCCTCGCGCGTTTCGTCGCCGAGGCCGACATCATCTTCAGCATGGACTTCAACCAGATCGGACGGCTCGACCGCCTGACCGAAACCGTACAGGCCAACACGACGGCCACCCGCGTGCTGATCGACCACCACCTGCACCCACCGCTGGACGAATACGCGCTCTCCTTTTCGGACGTGAAGGCATGCTCGACTTCATACATCGTCTACCGGCTCATCATGGCGCTGGCCGGCGAGGAGGCGATCACCCGGCCGATGGCCGAATCGCTCTACGTGGGCATCATGACCGACACGGGCAACTTCGCTTACAGCATCCTCGATGCCGACCTGTTCCGCGCGGTAGCCGTGCTGATCGACCGCGGCATCAACGTGCCGCACATCTACAGCGCCGTGTACAACAATTTCTCGGAGGGACGCATGCGTTTGCTGGGCTATGTGCTCAACGACAAGATGAAGCTGCTGTGGGAGCACGGCACCGCCTACGTGGGGCTGACCGAGGAGGAGATGCGCCGGTTCAATTTCAAGCAGGGCGACTCGGAGGGATTCGTCAACTACCCGCTTTCGATCCGGGGAATCAACCTTTCGGCGATGTTCATCGAGACGCACCGCGACATCCGCGTCTCGCTGCGTTCGCGCGGCGACGTGGACGTCAACGTCTTCGCACGCCGCTACTTCGGCGGCGGCGGCCACCGCAACGCTGCGGGGGGCAAGTCTTTCGTCACGATGGAGGAGACGATCCGCCACTTCGAACGCTCGGTGCGCGAATACTTCGGCGAACTTCCCCCGCCCGCGACGGACAACGGCGACACGGACAACGGAAACCCCTCTCAGGTAGAGTAAAACATAAGCCCCGGAAGCTCTCCGGAAACGAGTGGCCCGGGAAGAGCCCCATCCGGCGCTGAAAAGACCCGGTGCCCAAAAGCCGGGCGGGAACTTTCCGGACCCAACGCCGGGACACGAGCCGCAACAGGCCGCAACAAATTCAACACACAAACGTTTCTTAAACGGACTGCCCTACCGGAAGATGACCGCTACGAAATTCAAATACCGCCTCGACCGCCGCAGCCGCCGCATCACGTGGGGGACCTTCGCCGCGATCGCCGCACTTTTCGTCGGGTTCCACTTCATCTGGGGAGGCGCCTACCTTCCGGCCTGGTTCCTGCTGCTGCTGCTCTGTATCATCACGCTGTTCGTGCTGTCGTTCCCGCGCTACCTCACCATCGACGACGACACGCTCCAGATCCACTGCATCGTCGAACTGACGCGCATCCACGTCGAGGAGATCGAGACGGTCCGGCGCATCGACCGCAGCCATTTCCGGCGAATGATCCCGCTGCTGGGCAGTTACGGTTTCGGCGGCTACTTCGGCTACTGGTTCCACCTCAGCGACTGGACGATCTGCAAGCTGTACACGACCGAACGCAAGCAGCTGGTGCTGATCGAGGACATCTACGAAGATATCTACATCGTCAGCTGTCCGGATCCGGACCTGCTGGTGACGCTCTGCACGGTGGCCCGCGACCGGAAGCGGGAAGAGATTTACCGCCATGCGCTCGCCGCAGGCAAACTCTCCCCCGAAAGCATCCTACCGGAAAGCACTGCACCCGGAAACACACGGGCCAAAGCCGCCGGCACCCGGGAGGCACCGCCATCTCAAAAGGAACCGTTCCAAGAGGAGCCGTCCGGCGGGAAGGGCACCCCGCCTGCGGATGGAGCCGGATTACCCGCCAAAGAACCGACACAAAACACAAACGACAAACGATAGAAAAGATGCTGTTCGACCTCGATTTGATCCGTACCGTTTACGGAACCTTCGCCAACCGCGTCGATGCCGCCCGCAAGGCCGCCGGCACGCCGCTGACACTCACCGAGAAAATCCTTTACGCACACCTGTTCGACGCCGACGGGACGAAACTGCCCATCGGGCACGCCTACGTCCGCGGTACGGACTACGTCAATTTCCGTCCCGACCGCGTGGCGATGCAGGACGCGACGGCGCAGATGGCGCTGCTGCAATTCATGAACGCCGGACGCGACCGTTCGGCCGTCCCCGCCTCGGTGCACTGCGACCACCTGATCCAGGCCGACATGGGCGCTGACAAAGACCTGCCCACGGCCAACAGTGCGAACCGCGAAGTGTACGACTTCCTCAGCAGCGTATCGAACCGCTACGGCATCGGCTTCTGGAAGCCCGGCGCCGGGATCATCCACCAGGTCGTACTGGAGAACTATGCGTTCCCGGGCGGCATGATGGTCGGCACCGACTCGCACACCCCCAACGCCGGGGGCTTGCGCATGATCGCGATCGGCGTGGGCGGCGCGGATGCCGTCGACGTGATGGCGGGCATCCCCTGGGAGCTGAAGATGCCGAAGATCATCGGCGTGAAGCTCACCGGAAAACTGGGCGGATGGGCTTCGCCGAAAGATGTGATCCTGAAACTGGCCGGCATCCTCACCGTCAAGGGAGGCACCAACGCCGTGATCGAATACTTCGGCGACGGTGCGGCGGCGCTCTCGGCCACCGGCAAAGCCACGATCTGCAACATGGGCGCCGAAGTGGGCGCCACCTGTTCGCTCTTCCCCTACGACGAGGCGATGGAACGTTACCTGCGGGCGACGGGCCGCACCGAAGTAGCCGACGGTGCGAACGCGCTCGGCGACAACCTGCGGGCCGACGCCGAGGTAGCCGCCGATCCCGGAAAGTATTACGACCGCGTAATCGAGATCAACCTTTCGGCGCTCGAACCCTATATCAACGGGCCGTTCACGCCCGACGCCGCGCACACGATCTCCGAATTCGGCGCCTTCGTCCGCGAAAAGGGTATCCCGCAGCAGATGGAGGTCGGCCTGGTGGGTTCCTGCACGAACTCCTCGTACCAGGACATGGGCCGCGCCGCTTCGGTGGCGCGTCAGGCCAAAGCCAAAGATTTGAAAGTGAAAGCGGAGTTCATCATCAACCCGGGCTCGGAGCAGGTTCGTTACACGGCCGAGCGCGACGGCATCCTGGGGGACCTGACCGCCATCGGCGGCGTGATCATGGCCAACGCATGCGGCCCCTGCATCGGGCAGTGGGCCCGCCACACCGACGACCCGACGCGCCCGAACTCGATCGTCACGTCGTTCAACCGCAACTTCGCAAAACGCGCCGACGGCAACCCCAACACGCACGCCTTCGTCGCGTCGCCCGAACTGGTGACGGCACTTACGATCGCGGGCGACCTGACTTTCAACCCGCTCACCGACACGCTCACGAACGAAAAGGGCGAACCCGTGCGCCTCGACCCGCCGCAGGGCGACGAGCTGCCGCGCCAGGGCTTCGGCGTGAAGGATAACGGCTACATCGCGCCCGACGCCGCGAACCGCGGCGAGGTGGCGATCGACCCGCAGTCGAAACGGCTGCAACGGCTCGAACCGTTCGCGCCGTGGGACGGGGGCGACTTCACGGAGCTGCGCCTGTTGATCCAGGCCGCAGGCAAATGCACGACCGACCACATCTCGATGGCAGGTCCCTGGCTGCGCTTCCGGGGCCACCTGGAGAATATCTCGGACAACCTGCTGATGGGAGCCGTAAACCGTTTCAACGGCCAGACGAACAGCGTCCTGAACCCGCTCACGGGCGCATACGAGGGCGTTTCGGCCGTAGCCAAACAGCTCAAGGCGCAGGGCATCGGCTCGATCATCGTCGCAGAGGAGAACTACGGCGAAGGGTCGTCGCGCGAGCACGCGGCGCTCGAACCGCGCTTCCTGAACGCGAAGGTCGTACTGGTCAAATCGTTCGCGCGCATCCACGAGACGAACCTCAAAAAACAGGGCATGCTGGCGCTCACCTTCGCCGACGGAGCCGACTACGACCGCATCCGCGAGGACGACCGCATCTCGGTTACCGGACTCAAAACGTTCGCACCCGGCAGCCGCATGACGATCACGCTGCTGCACAGCGACGGCACCTCGGAGAGCTTCGAGGCGCTGCACACCTACAACGAGCAGCAGATCGGCTGGTTCAGGGCGGGTTCCGCGCTGAACAGCTGACACGCGAAGCGAGACCGAGCTGACGCACAAAGGAGAACCGACCGGCTCCCGCACCGTGTACCCAAAGTGTACCCAAGCCCCATGCGAAGGTACGGGCACATAAAGAAGGGACGATCTAATTTTTTGTCGCTCCCGGCTTCCCGGGTGACTCCTGGCCTCCTGTCGGCAGCACGCTGAGCCAGGGGATCCCCCCGACAGCCGACAAATCGACTTTCCCGGACTCGATCAAACCGCTGATGATCGTATCACGCGCATCGGCGCTCTGGAACGCATACAATTCGAACACCGGCAATACGGATACGAAATGTTCCATGATCTCGGCCTGAATGGACTCATAGCTCGGCCAGTTCTTGTTGGAGGAAAAGCAGTAAATCTGCACGGGCAGTCCGTTCCCGGTCGGGGCCAGCGTGCGCACCATCAGGTCCAGATCCTTGTTGATAAAGGGATGGCGCCTCAGATACAGGGCCATATAAGCCCGTAACAAACCGACATTGGTATCGATGGTACCGTTCACCAACCCGGCGGGGTTATCCGTGTTGGCGACCCGGCCTTCGGCGGCCTGTTGCTGCTTGCCGGTGATGAACTGCGCCAGCTCGTCGTCGAAAGCCTTCATCTTCTCCAGGAATTCCGGCGTACAGGGTTTTATGTAATCGAGTTTCAGCGCATATTCGCGCATGATGCGGCGACCGCCGGAGTCGCTCATACCCCGCCAGTTGATAAAAGAGCCCGATACCAGCGAATAGGGGGGAACGGTAACGATCGTATTATCGAAATTCCGGACTTTGACGACATTCAGGGAGATATCGGTCACAACCCCGTTCACATTGTTTTGCGGCATCTCTATCCAGTCGCCGATACGGACCATATCGTTCTGCGAAATCAGCACTCCCGCAACGAAACCCAGAATGGTATCCTTGAAGACCAGCATCAGGACGGCGGCAAAAGCGCCCAGTCCCGTAATCAGGTTGAACGGCGATTTGTTGATCAGGATGGAGACGATGACGATCACGGCGATACAGGAAAAAATCACCTGGAAGATCTGGATAAAGCCTTTCATCGGGCGGTTCTGCAGCTGCTGTTCACTTTTCAGCGCATCCCCCACCGTATTCAATATCGCATTGACGGAGAAGATCAATGCGATGAAAAAATAGATCCACGTAACTTTCTCACTGACGACGTACCACTCGGATTTGCTGTCGAAAGCGAAAGGCAGCAGGGCCGAAATCATCAGGGGCGGGATAATGGCCGTCAGTTTCCGCAATACGTTATATTTGGCCAACGAACCGAGGAAGCTGACATTCTTACGTTCCAATATCCTCCGGGTAAAACGCACGGCCAAGGTATGAACGATAGCGGCAAAGGCGAAAGCTATCACGACGATCAGGACCAGGAACAGCGCCTCGTCCAGCTGATCGAGCATGTGCCTCGGAATACCTATCCACGAGAGAAATTCTTTGATCCAATGCAACAAAGTTTGAGCGAATTCACTTGTATTCATAATCGTTCTTCTGCATTAATGTTCAATATATAGAGGCATTCACCCGGAAGCAGCCTGCCGCTTCCGAGCGGATTCCCATCGCCCCCCTGCCGATATTCGCGGCGGCACAGGGCATGGGATATCCTGCCGCAAAGCCTTCCGATCCTTTTCACCGGCAAGAATCCGGAAAGGCCGGGACAATCAGTTACAAACCGTCTCTACCGGATCGGACACGGCTCCCGTCGCAGCATCCGGTTCGTTTTTGGGCTGTATGTAAAACCCCTGCGAAGGCGTCCACTCGACACAAAACAGGTCCGAAGGCGTGTCGTACCCCAGTTTACGGAGATTTTCGGCGAGCCACTCCGCGGTCTGTCCGGCGCTGCGCAGCGAACTCTCCAGCACGGCGCCGTTGTTCACCAGCAGGTAAGACTGCAAACGGTCGCCGCGCCGTGAAACCGTCAGCCGGCCGTTCGTCTCGAAGCGCACTTCATCCACTTCGAACATCGAAAAAATACCGTTTTCACGCAGCATAGTACGAAACTGCTCCATCTCGAGGCCGTTGCGACGGAACTCCTTCAGGTTGATTTTGCCGCCCTGCACGATCATCACCGTATCGCCCTTGATCAGCCTGCGCAGGTGCTTGAAGCGCAGCAGGAAGCGGATCAACAGGTTGAACACGGTCCAGACGCCGAGCGCGAGGACCATGTACCAGGCCGAGAGGTCCGGATTGTACACCACGCCGCCGACCAATGCCCCGAGTACGAATGCATTGACCGAATCGAGCGGCGTGAGCTGCGCCATCTGCGTTTTCCCCGAAATCCGCAGGAAAAAGAGGACTCCCAGCATTCCGACCAGGACTTTGACCACAATACTTTCAACCATTGCACACGCTTTTTAATCAACACTTTCGATGCTGAAAAAACCGTGCCGGAAATGGCCGCCATTCCCTACTTCCGCTGCAACCGATCCGGATTCCCGTACGACCACAGGACTGCGCCGGTTTCACCACTTGCGTACCGCTCCCGGTCCGCCCCCACATACAATACGGTTTTCACGGGTCCGACAGCGGCCCTGTAAAACAAAAAATGAAGCAGGCCGCCCGGTGGGCGGCCTGCTCGTTCATCCTGCGCTTCTCCTTACGGACGGGCGCAGTCCTTCGCTAAAGATTAGAGGGCGAGGAATTCGGTGGTACCGAACAGTTTCGCGAACTCTACGTCTTTGGCAGCTTTAGCCTTGTAAGCGCTGTTCTTCGAAATGGCGCTCTTCAGGTTGGCGATAGCCGAGCTGCTGTTGCCTTCACGCATAGCGATGATGGCTTTCAGGTAGTCAGCCTGTGCGGAGTTGTCACCGCTCAGAACCGATTTAGCTTTTGCCAGGTTGCCGTTCAGCACCTCTGCAACAGCCAGGTTGTAGCCGTCCAGTGCGCGGGCAGCCTCAGCGTAGTTGCCTTCAGCCAGGTTCACCAGACCCATGCTCTTGCGAGCCTGCGGGATGCTCAGTGCGGAGAGGTAGCTCTTAGCCTTGGCAACGTCGCCGTTCATCAGGGCCAGAACACCCAGGTTGTTGCTGATGATCGGGTCGTTGCTCAGCGTAGCGGCCTTCTCGATAGCGCTCTTAGCCTCGCCGGCTTTGCCGGTCTGACCCAGAACCACACCCATGTTGTTGTAACCGCGGGCGCTGTTGAATTTGGTAGCGGCAGCCTTGTAAGCTTTGATCTTCAGGGCAGCATCGCCGGTCAGCGTTGCACCGTAAAGCATCTCCTCTTCGTTCAGCACGTCGATGTTGCCGGAAACGGCAGCCAGGATCTCAGCGTCGGTACGGCCTTCGATGTCCACATCGGCAGAGAGTTTCGTGCGGCGCAGCTGCGGCAGGATCTCCTTAGCCAGTACGTCGAATACCGACGACATGTTGCGGATCTCTTCGTCACGTTTCACGGGGTTGTCGTACATGGCCAGAACCTGCAGGATCAGATCCTTGTCCTTGATGTCCGATGCGGAAACCAGTTCCTTGAAACCTTCCCAGTCCTCACCGTAAGCGGCGATGTCGTACTTGGCGTTTTTCACGTCTTTCAGCTTCTCGCTGATAGCCTTCTGGCCGGTCTGGCTACGCTCTTTCGACAGTTTGTCGTTGAAAGCCAGCGGGCCGTCGGGAGAAGCGTAACCCTTGGCGTAGATGTTGCCCAGCGTTGCGCGGTCTTTGTTCGAATACTCTTTCACGAAATCCTCGAACATTTTGATCTGCTCTTTGGTCAGCTCGCCCTTGCGAACGTTCGCACGGTTGATCAGGTACATGATCTCGGCACCCTGAGAGATGGTCGTCACGCGTTTGAAGTTGTCCGGCATGATGGCCAGGCCGGCAGCGTTGTCAGCCAGCTTCTGGATGGTGCTGATGCCCTGGGCCACCGGGATAGCGGCAATCGGGGTGAATTCGCTGTGCTTGCCCTTGGCGCATTTGCCTTCCACGCGAAGCTCCATCGTGCAGAGGTCAGCGCGAGAATCGTACGGGAAAGTCACGGTCTGAGTGTAAGAGCCGCCCTGTTTTTTGGCAATAACGGTGTAGTTGTCTTTCACCTTTTCGCCCTGAACGTACTTCGGAGTACCGGTGATTTCACCGCCTTCGAATACCAGAACGGGGGTCACCTTCAGGACCGCCTTCTTGTTGAAGTAGGCGGCGGGGTAGGTAACGGTGATATCGGCTGAAACGGTATTACCCTTCAGCGACAGCACGGTCGGCGTGCAGGTGATGTTCACATCGTCAGCGTTTTTTGCCATTTTCTTGTAGCAGTTACAGCTGGAGAGCAGGACCGCTGCAGAAGCGAGCATCAAGCTTACTTTTACAAACCTTTTCATAATCAGTGTTTTAAAGTTAATTAAATATGTATTCTCTTTCGTTTTGCACTAATCGCATTGGTAGCCACAAAAATAGAAATATATTTTGGAAAACCTCAAGCTTTTCCGATTTTTTTTCGGTGTGCGCGCTGCAGCGCTTTCGGTTCACAATCTATCGTTTATCCCTATTTGCGTTCCTCCCTGCGGTGAGCGTGGTGGCCTTCGCGGCGTTCAGGACGGCCTTCGCCCTTCTCCTCGGACTTTTCGCCGCCCGGAAGCAGCACTTTGCGGGAGAGTTTGAGTTTGCCGTTCTTGGGATCCAACCCGATGAGTTTCACCTCGATCGTGTCGCCTTCCTTGAGTCCGGTCTCCTCCATCGTCTCGTAACGCTTGTTGCCGATCTCGGAGATGTGCAGCAGGCCGTCCTTACCGGGCATGATCTCAACAAACGCGCCGAAAGCGACGATCGAACGGATTTTCCCCGTATAAATTTCGCCTACCTCCGGAATCGCTACGATACCCTTGATGCGGTCGAGCGCAGCATCGAGCGCCTCCTTGTTCTCGCCGAAGATGTCCACGAAACCCTTGCTGTCCTTCTCGGTGATCGTGATGGTCGTTCCGGTGGTCTTCTGGATCTCCTGGATCACCTTGCCGCCCGGGCCGATCACGGCGCCGATAAACTCCTGCGGGATAGTGATCTGGACGATACGCGGCACGAAAGGTTTGTAGTCCTCCCTCGGTGCAGGCATAGCTTCAAGAATCTTGCCGAGAATGTGCATGCGGCCCTGTTTGGCCTGCTCCAATGCGTTGGCCATCACCTCGTACGAGAGGCCGTCGACCTTGATATCCATCTGGGTGGCAGTGATACCGTCCTTAGTACCAGTCACTTTGAAGTCCATATCGCCGAGGTGGTCCTCATCGCCGAGGATGTCCGACAACACGGCATATTTTCCTGATTTCGTGTCGGTGATCAGACCCATCGCGATACCCGAAACCGGTTTTTTGATCTTGACGCCGGCATCCATCAGCGCGAGCGTACCGGCGCAGACGGTAGCCATCGACGACGAGCCGTTCGACTCGAGGATATCCGACACCACGCGTACGGCGTAGGGATTCTCCTCTCCGACGGGAACCATCGGTTTGAGGGCGCGCCAGGCGAGGTTGCCGTGGCCGATCTCGCGGCGCGAGAGGCCGCGTGCGGGACGGGCCTCGCCGGTGGAGAACGGCGGGAAGTTGTAGTGCAGTACGAATTGCTCCGAACCTTTGAACAACACGTCGTCGATCTGCTTTTCGTCGAGCTTCGTACCGAGCGTAACGGTCGTCAGCGACTGCGTCTCGCCGCGGGTGAAGATGGCCGAACCGTGCGCGCAGGGCAGGTAACCCACTTCGCACCAGATCGGGCGGATCTCGGTGGTCGAGCGGCCGTCGAGGCGGATCCCCTCGTCGAGGATCATGTTGCGCATCGCTTTCTTCAATACGTCGTCGTGGAAGTAACGCTTGATGAGCGGGCGCTTCTCGGCAAGCTCCTCTTCGGAGAACTGTGCGCAGAACTCCTCCTCCAGCGCATCGAACTTGTCACTGCGTTCGTGCTTGGCCGAACGTTCGCGGGCAATGGCGTAAGCCTTGTCGTAGGTTTCGGCG